>Ga0208587_1000672_pt1 | contig 18726 bp, 15 predicted proteins | sample NGESurdeep092012_7_FD_184472 | JGI IMG/M metagenome (GOLD analysis project Ga0208587, IMG submission 184472) | Arctic peat soil microbial communities from Barrow, Alaska - NGEE Surface sample 210 deep-092012 (SPAdes) | ecosystem: Environmental > Terrestrial > Soil > Wetlands > Peat ...
TTACGCGCCTCAGCCAGCGGCGTAAATCGCCGGCGTGAAATCTTAAGGGATCACTTCCCGCACGCAATGCTGAGCGCGGCGGAAACAGGGTTTGAAGTCCGAGTTGCGCTCGGATGGACAAGCCAGGAGGCTTATCCCACCCCGTTTTCGGGTTCAAGCGAAGATCGCATCGACCGCGACGCCGGCGCCGCTGGATAAGGGTAACGGGATCTCCTGACCGGACTGCCACGAGATGGTACATCCGTCCGGCGTCGAAACCTTTACCTGGCGGCGATCCGGGTCGACGACCCAGAACTCCTTCGCGCCGTTATTCAGACAGAGCTTTTCCTTGTCATAAATCTCGGCAGCGGTGTTCGAAGGCGAAAGAACTTCAATCACCAGGTCCGGAGCGCCTTGGATGTAGTCCTCCGGGTCCACCTTGGCACAGCGATCGGGCGCCAGGTACGCCACATCGGCAGCGCGAAGCTCGTATTGCGGCAAGGCGCGGAAGGCAACCTCGGCTTCCACGAGGGCGCCGGGCGGAGCGAGCGGCTCCAGGAGACGCCGGAGCCGGGATTGGATCATCTGATGCTTGAGCTTGGGGCGCGTCACTGGCACGACCTCTCCGTGGCGGAGTTCATGGTACACGGGGCCGTCGTCTTCGGGGAGTTTGCAGAACTCCTCGATGGTCATAAGGCTGGTGGTAGCCGCCATATGGTCAATTCTAGAGGAATCGGGGGGTTCTGTCCAACCAAGCATATTTCGAAATTTCGAATCGAAACGCTGTTGGCTTGACGGGCGCGCGTGGCCTTTCGCCTACGGTGGTCTACACCAGCATGAGGTACGCGTAGATCACCGGAAGGGCGAACAGGGTGCTGTCCACGCGATCCAGGAAGCCGCCGTGGCCGGGGAGGATAGCGCCGCTGTCTTTGACGTGCGCACCGCGCTTCATGGCGGATTCGGCGAGGTCGCCCAACTGCCCGGCGATGTTGGCGGCCGCGGTAAGGGCGACGGCTTGCCACAAGGGCACGCTGGGGAGAAATCGCTGGAGGTAGAGGCTTCCCAGCAGAGTCGAAGCGCAGACCGAGGCGATGGAACCTTCCCAGGATTTTTTCGGGCTGACGCGCGGGGCCAGTTTGTGTTTGCCGAACGGGCGCCCGATGTAGTAGGCGCCGATATCGCCCACCCAATTGAGCAGCAGGCCGTACATCAGCCAGTGGGGATTGAGTTCGCGCAGCGGGCGCGCGCATTTCCAGCAGCCGAAGACATAGAGGATGCCGGTGAGCAGGAGTGCGGCACGGGGCAGGGCATGCGCCAGATCTTGGTCGCGCATGACCATCACCAGGGCCACGACGGCGATGCCCACCAGGGCCGGCCAGGGAACGTCCCAACAGACCAGCAACAGTAAGCCGGCGCCGTAGCCCACCACGCCGGGGGCGCCGAACCCGTAGGCGGCGGCAATGTGGTTGTATTCCCGATAGCAGAGGCAGGCGACGGTCACCAGAACCGCCAGGAAAATCCACGGATCGGCCCACAGGACAACCCAGACGACGCTGGGGATGAGGGCTAATGCGGTAAGGACACGCTTCATGAGGGGCGGAGTGAAGCGATCAGGGATTCCTCGCGGGGCGGCTTGGCCTCGCCGTCCACACCCGCCCCGCTGAGGCCGCCATAGCGGCGGTCGCGCTTTTGGTATTCCAACACGGCCTGCAACAGGTCCGTGCGCGTGAAATCCGGCCAGAGCGTCTCGGTCACGTAGAGTTCGGAGTAAGCGATCTGCCAGAGCAGAAAGTTACTGATGCGCATTTCGCCGGAAGTGCGGATCAGCAGATCGGGGTCGGGGCAGGAGGCGGTGTAAAGGCAGGCGGCGATCAGTTCCTCATCGATCTTCAGGGTTTGAATGCTGCCGTCCAGGCGCGCCATTTCGAGGATGGAATTGACGGCATCGACGATCTCGGCGCGTCCGCTGTAATTGATCGCCAGGTTGACCAGGAGACCGCGGTTGGCTGAGGTGGCGTCCACCGCCGCGTCGAGTTCGCGCCGTACTTGTGCGGGCAGGGCATCCAGGCGGCCGATGGCTTGCAGGCGGATATCGTTCTTCTGGAGTTCGGGGAGTTCCTGTTTGAGGTAGTAGCGCAGCAGGCGCCAGAGGGTTTCCACTTCGGCGCGGGGGCGCTTCCAGTTTTCCACCGAGAAGGCGTAGAGGGTGAGCGCCTTGACGCCCAGGCGCGCGCACGTTTCCACGGCTGTCCGCACGGGGCCGATTCCGGCTTTATGGCCGGCCACGCGCGGCAGGAAGCGGCGTCCCGCCCAGCGGCCGTTGCCGTCCATGATGATCGCAATGTGCGCCGGCAGCCGGGTGGGATCGATGGCCTGCGCCAAATCCCAGTCCTTCTCGCCTGGCTGGAGCGCTTCCAGTAAAGCCTTCATTCAGTAATTCCTTATGGTACACCACGGCTTCGGGAATCGCCCACGCCGGGTGCTTAACAGTTCGTGGGGACTCTGCGTTGCCGGGCTTAGCGTGTCCCGCTGGGCAAACCCTGGGACAGACAGCCAATTTCCGGCAAACTGCGCCGGAAATTCGGTGTCAGTCCCGGAACGCGATAGAATCGCAGGATCATGCGATTTCTGCTGATTCCTCTGGTGGCGCTGGCGGCAAACGGCGCGGACTACCAACTGAAGGCGACGCCCGGGACGGTGGCATGGGGCTATTACTGGTCGGCGGCGAAGCCGGTGCTGCGCATCAAGTCCGGCGACCGGGTGGAGATTCAGACCCTGCTGACCAACAGTCCGGAGCGGCTGGCGGCGGCGGGGGTCAAGGCGGAGGATATCGAAGCCGAGTTGAAGGCGATTTATGCGGAGGTGAAGGACAAGGGTCCGGGCGGGCACATCCTGACGGGGCCGATTTTCGTGGAAGGCGCGGAGCCGGGCGACACGCTGGAGGTGCGGATTCTCAAGATCCAATACGCAATTCCGTATGCCTACAACAGTTTCAGCCCGCGCAGCGGCGTGTTGACGGCGGAAGATTTCCCCAAGGGCGCCACGCGGATCATTCCGCTCGATACCAAACGCAACGTGGCGAAGTTTTCGGAGCACATCGAAATCCCCTTGCGGCCCTTCTTCGGCAGTATGGGAGTGGCGCCGCCGGAAGCGGCGGGACGCGTGTCGAGCGCGCCGCCGGGAACCCACGCGGGCAACCTGGACAACAAGGACCTGGTGGTGGGGACGACGTTGTTTATCCCGGTGCATGCGGCGGGCGCGCTGTTCGAAACCGGCGACGGCCATGCGGGACAGGGGAACGGCGAGGTGGACATTACGGCGATGGAGACCTCGCTGGTGGGCACGTTCGAGTTCGTGGTGCGCAAGGATCTGCACCTGAAAGCGCCGCGCGGGGAGACGCCGACCCACTTCATCGCCATGGGACTGAATCCGGACCTGACGGAGGCGCTGAAGATGGCGGTGCGCGAGGCGATCGATTTCCTGGTGACGGAGAAGCACCTTTCGCGCGAAGACGCCTACATGCTGTGCAGCGTCGGAGTGGATTTCAATGTGACGCAGGCGGTGGACGGGACCAAGGGCGTGCACGCCATGATCCCGAAGAGCGTTTTCCAGTAGCGAAGCCGGATCGGAACAGGGAAGGCGTCTATTCAACGAAGAATGCCCCCAAGAATGGGGGCATGGCAGCCTGAAAGGCTACGCTACGGTGCTGCGACGAAGAGTCAACGTGTTGCGGAGGAGTTTCCGGAGAGAAAACCAAGCAAGGCAAAACCTGACGCCTACCTCCTAGGGCCGCAACCGAAGCCGCTGGACCCGCCAGTTGGTGATTTCGCCGACTACCAGCTCATTCGGATTGCGGCAATCGATCTCGTTGACGGTGCCGAATTCCTTGAGCAGCTTCCCCGCGGTGCCGAACTTGCCGAGCATCGTGCCGTCCAACTCCAGACGATAGATTTCGCCGCCTTCCATGGAGTTGGGCTCGTTGGAATTCGAGCTATACAAATACTGGTGTGCCCCGGGCGAGATGCAGATCGCCCAAGGGGCGCCTACATTGGCGATTTCGCGCTGAAAGCCGCCTTCGTTATCGAAGACCTGAATCCGGCGGTTACCGCGATCGGCTACGTACACGTTGCCGCGCGCATCGGTGGCGAGGGAGAGCGGCAGATCGAACTGGCCCTGCCCCGTCCCGCGCGAGCCCCAGGACTTGAGGAAACGCCCGTCACGGTCGAATTTCGCGACGCGCGCGTTGCCGTATCCGTCGGCCACGAAAATGTTGCCCGCTCGATCCCATGCGACATCGGTGGGCCGGTTAAAGTTGTCGCCTGGGACGCCGGCGCCCGGGTTGGGACCGCGGCCGCCGCGACCGGCGTCGGAGACGGCTTCGGGCTTGCGGCCCAGCGTCTTCACGATGCGGCCTTCGGGAGAGAACTCGATCACCATGTTGGAGCCGCGGTCCACCACCCAGATATGGTCGTTGGCATCCACGCGCACGGCCTGCGCGAACAGAAAGCCATACACGCCCTCACCGATTTCGCGCACGAACTTGCCCGTGCGGTCGAACTCGAACAGGCGCGAGCCGCCGTGCGTGAAGGTGCGCGACGCGCCCCACGTTGCGTTGGCGCCGCCGGTGCGTGTGTACACGAAGAGGTTGCCCTTCGAATTCGTGGCCACTCCGGCCGCCTCGCCGAGATGGATGCGCTCGGGCAGCTTCAGCGGATCCGGCGCCGAATCGAAGGCGATCTGCGCGCAGAGCGAAGTTGCCATCGCCAGTGTGATGATGAGCATACCGTGGCGCAGGCACTCGTGCCTGCCGCGTCGAGTCTCAACTCGACGCTCTTGCGCGCCAGGGCAGAAAGCGTCGGCATGAGTGCCGACGCGGCAAGCACGAGTGCTTGCGCCACAAATGCCAGTCATTGCGCCCTCCTCACCGGATGCAGCGTCAGCTTCTGCACCCGCCACGAAACGATTTCACTCACCAGGAGTTCGTTCTCGTTGCGGCAATCGATTTCGTGCACGGTAGAGAACTCGCCCAGGTTCTTGCCCGCGTGTCCGAACTTGCCGATAACGGTTCCGTCCAGTTCCATCTTGTAAATCTCGCCGGTCACCGCGTTAAGCAGCGAATTGTTGCTGTCCGGATTCGAGTTGGAGCTGTAGAGATATTGGTGGGGCCCGGGGGAGATGCACACGGCCCAGGGCGCCCCCACCCGATCGTAGATGGCCTTGAAGGTGAGGTCGTTGTCGAAGACCTGAATGCGGCTGTTGGAGCGGTCGCCGACGTAGACGTTGCCTTTGGCATCCGTCGCCATGGTATGCGGCAGATTCAATTGGCCGGGCGCCCCGCCCTTGCTGCCCACCGACGCGATGAAGCGTCCATTCTTGTCGTACTTAACCACGCGCGAATTGCCGTAGCCGTCGGCGACGAAAATGTTTCCCGCCGCATCCCAGGCCACGTCGGTCGGGCGATTGAACGTGTAGGGCTCGGGCGCCAGAGGCGCGGCCTCCCCCGGCTCCGGCCTTCTACCCAGCACCATCGCGACGCGGCCTTCGGGATTGAACTTGATCACCATGTTCGACCCCTCGTCCACCGCCCAGATGTTGTCCTCGGGATCGACCCGCACCGCGTGGGCGAACGCGAAACCGTAGAGCCCTTCGCCGATTTCGCGCTGGTAGTTCCCTTTGGCGTCGAATTCGAAAAGCCGCGTGGCTTGGCTGCGTGTGTACACGAAGATGTGTCCCTTGGAATTGGTGGCCACCCCGATGCCTTCGCCCAGGTACAGGTTGGGCGGCAGCTTGAGGAAATTCGGCGCCGATTCGAACGGGATCTCCGGAACGTCCTGCGCTTTCGCCCGTGCGTTGAGTTGCGCCTGCGTCAGTCCCTCGGCAGGCGTTGGAGCCGGCGTTTGGGCGAATTGGGGCATCGCACAGGCCAGCGCCGCCCACAGCAGACAGGTCTTGATCTCCATATCGCTCCTAATGGGTTTTCGCCAGTATACACCCAGTGGACATGGCAACGGGTACAATTGGGCGCATGAAGCGCTGCGCTTTGACGTTGCTGTTGGCGGTGGGGCTTTGGGGGCAGACGGAAAATCTGTGTTGCGGCAGGACCAGGTGACGGCGGAGCGTCCCGGCCGGGTGCTGCTGGGAGCCTCCGCGGAAAGGTAAACTACGATGCCGGACATTTCAATTACCGACGATTTGGGGAAGCCCGTCGAAACCGTAAAGATCGATCCCTCCCAGCCCTCGTCGCTGGTGAGCTATGCGCGTTCGCAACTGCTGCACCTGATGGTGGCGCCGGATTTCGTCGCGCTACAGGGCACGGCGCTGTCAGAGGCCGCGGCGCAGCCGACCGAGTTTCAGGCGACGCTGGGCAACGAGTTCCAACTTGGCATGGCGCAACCGGAGATCACGCTCACCCCGAAGGTGCAGGCGGTGCTGCGCGCCGACGCGGCGCATGCGGGGCTGGAGGTGACGGGGAGTCTCGGGCTTGGCGTCGGCGGTTCGGCCGGCGATCTGACGTTTGGCCTGGACGCCAAGAGTAGTGTGACCATCGGGTTCGACAAGGCGTTTTCCGGGGCGGCGGTGGAGCCTTCGCTGGGCGGCGCGGTGGGCCAGATGCTCTCGGGGTTCGCGATCGCGGCGAGCGTCGCCGACCTCGGGCTGCTGCAGGCCGGCGACGTGTGCACGGTGTCCGGACAGGGCAGCCTCAAGCTGACGGGCGGTTTCGAGATCGCCACTCTGGTGAATCCGCTGGCGTCGGTGAAGCTGCCGCTGAACGCCGGAAGCATCGACGTGAAGGATGGCGTGATGGCCGGCGTGTCGGCGTCGATCGGCATATCGGGCGCGTACCAGATTCGGGCTAGCGGCCTGGCCGGCGACGCGATCGGGCTGCGCTTTCTGAAGCAGAAGGGCGCCACCTTGCGCAGCGATTTCACGGCGTCCGCCAGCGCCAGCGTGAAGTTCGGCAATACGGATCTGCTGGCCGCCCTGCTGGGCGCGATCGGCAAGAGCGGCGCGGATCCGAAGCTGCTGGAAGGCCTGACTGAGGCGGAGGCGCGGACGTTCAACGCCGCGCTGCAGGAAGGCGTGGATCACGCCTTGCAGGCATCGCTCGACCTGGCGCTTTCCACGGCCGCGGAGGACGAGGCCGTCTTCGAGTACGAAATTCAACTGGGCGCGCTCGACGGAGCGTCCACCGCGGCCGTGAATCGCGCGCTGCACGGCGATCTCACGGCACTCTCCGAACTGGAATCGCCCGCCGGTGTGACCCTGCGCAGCAGCATCCTGACGCGCATGCGCAGCCAGGGCGTCACGCTCAAGGTCAACCTGCTGGGGATCGTGAACCTGATTTCGGTGTCGAAGCTGATCGGCAAGTGCGAGATCCTGAGCGATGTGGCGAGCGGAACGGTGACGATCAAGGAGACGGCGCAGAGCGAGCGCATCGGCGCCATCGCCGACCCGTACCTCCGGCAGGAAGCGCTGCGCAAGGCGATTTTCGAATCGGTGCTGGTAACCACGACGTACCGCGCCAGCGGAGCGGTGGCGATGCCCGAACTGGGCTGCGCCAATCTGCATTTCGCGATCAATCGCGACACCAGCGCGGCGACGGTGCGGGGCTATCTCAACTGGTTTGCGGCGCTGAATCTGATGGCGAAGGGCGAGGTCCCGGCGCTAGCGGAGTACACCGGCGACAAGACTTCTACTTGCCTGCTGCGCACGGAGTTGGACGACGCGGCCTGCGAGAATCTCTTCTTCGCGGGCGGCAAGCTGCACGATGAAGCCTATTACCGCGAATTCGGGCGGTCTGCGTTGCGCGCGCTGCTCCATCCGGATTCGGGCGAGATCGAACAGGCACGCTACCGCGTTTTGGATGACCCGGCGACGTGGGCGCAGGCGGTGAAACTCGGCCCCAGCCCGGAACTGCGTGACCTGATCCCGCTCGACCGGATGAATCCCCGTTTCGACCAGGTGCTGGCGGATGTTACGGGCGATCTCTACGACATCCTGTGGTGGGCCGAGAGCATGACGAAAGCGGGAGCGGCGCTGCTCGCGATGCGGCAGTTCCTGAAGGGCCGCGACCCGGTGGGGTTGAAGGACGACCCGGAGTTCCAACGCAACTGCGCAGGCTTACAGAAGCTGATGATGAGCGTAGTGGCGAAGAGTAAAGCGCGGTTTGGCGAGCCTTGGGGCATGGTGTCGCTGTTCTGGTCGGCGGGTTCGCCGGCGGGCGCGACGGGCCGGTTGCAGGCGGGGAACTGGAGCGTGGCGAGGCCGTAGGGCGGTGGGACAGCCCATCGCATTTTGTGGTCTGTCATGCTTCGCTAGACTTCGGCTGGTTGACAGACGACACAAACCGATCGTCTGTCCCACCTCAACCTACGCCACTCACGCCTCCACGGTGTAGAGGGGATTGAATTCGGGGAGGTGGGGCTCGCGCTTGGTGGCCATCCAGCGGAGAGAATAGACCACCTTCGGATCGGTCAGGCCGTGAGTGATGGTGTTGGGGATGACCTCCAGCAGACCGTGAGCCCCCAGATCCTTGTAATAGTCGATGTCCGGTTCGATCTTCACGCACTGGACCAGGTTGTGGTTTTCATCCTGGAAGGTTGCGGTGTCGCGGCCATGAAAGGTGAGCTGCACATTGGCCACGTCGAACTGGGTCTGCTTGTAACTCTCGGTGGCGCCGGTGTGTCCCCATTTCTCGGGGTCCGGCTCCTTGGAGAATGCGCCCAGTTTGTTGGCCGCCTGGACGTCGGCGAGAATGGCCTGGTCCACATAGCAGAAGAAGCGGTCCTGCTTCATCACGCTATCGAACTGCTGGATCCACTCCGCGGTAGTGGGGTCTCCCTGGGGCCAGCACGCATTCCAGTAGTAATCCAGCGGGTTCTTACCGGAAGGCAGTTGCATGTCGGCCATGGCGGTGACCAGATTGAGGAAGCACGCGATGGATGCGGGGTGGCTCTCGTACGCGATCGGGTACATCGCTGCGGCGGCTTCCGGGGCCGGACAGCAGGCGCGGATCATTCTGGCGACGTTCGGGCGCAACCGGCTCAATTGGTCCCACGTGGCGCCGGCGAAATGCGGCGCGCCCTGGTTGGGCAGCAGCAGCAGATCCATGGTTACGGCCCCGCGATCGGACACGGTTACGGGGCGCCACGCGCCAGTTTCATAACCATCCGCCGTAACGATGACTGTGTAGTTATCGCCGAAGTTATCGAAGAACGGCACATTGAGCAGTTGGCTTCCGCCTTTGAGGTTGGGGAAGAGCAGAGTCTTACGTTCATTGAGTCCCCGCCCGTCGATGGCCTGAGCGCTCCAGCGAACCGCCTGGTTCAGCAATTGACGTTTGCCGTCGTAAACGTTGAGGATGATGTTGGCGTTGTCTGGCATATGGGGAGCTATTATACTCCCGCATATGAGACCTCAGGCGAGAATGTCCTGGCAATAGCGAACGCACTTGGCGATTTCGGCCAGCAGCGTGGAGCCTTCCGGCACGGGATATTCCATCTCGATGGTGGCCTGGAACTTGTACTTTTCCTTTTTCATCATGAGAAGGATTTCCTTGATGGGCGTGTCGCCCTGGCCAAACGGCATGTTGGGCCCGTTGTTAGCTTTGCGGTCCTTTATGTGCACGTGGGTAACGCGCTCGTGATGGGCCTTGATCCACTCCGCGGGAGAAGTTCCGGTGGCCGCGAAGAAGTGGCCGATGTCCACGTTGGCGCCGTTGAACTTGGAATAGGTGAAGGCCTGCTCCCACGCCGCCAGACGGCCGAAAGCTTCGGGGTCGGTCAGATTGCCGTGGCCGTGATAGCCCACCATCATCTTGTGCTTGGCGGCAAATTGACCGAGGCGCTGGGTTTGGCTCACGGGGATTTCGCACGAGATGGCATAGGCGCCCAGCGTTTTTGCCACCTGGAAACAGTAGTCCACCACATCATCCGACATGGTGTTGATGCCGTCGTACTTGACGATTTGGATCAGCACGCCGGCATCTTCGTATTTCTTGCGGAATGCCTTGAACCCATCCATCGATTGGGAGAGCCGCCACTTCTGCTGAGCATCCGCCACGGCGCTTTGTTCGGCCTTTTGTTCGGGCGTCAGCGGCGCGCGGGGGGTTCCGCGGCCTCCCCCGCGGGGCGCGGTCCAGGGAGTTGGCGCCTTGAGGAACGCCTCCACGGGCTGCAAGCGCAGTTCGGCCGCGCTGATATTGGTCTGGGTCATGTAGTTGAGGATGTCGTCGGCGCCTCCCGGTATGTTGTGGAAGCTGTAGGGGGCATTGATGCCGACCTGCACGCCGCCGAAAACCGAGTTGGGTTTGGCGGCCCAACTCCGCGTTGCGGGCAATGCCAGCAGGGCCAGTTTGCCGATCTCACGCCTTGTGTAAATCATAGTTGCTCCGACTCCATGATCGCTTGCTTCGCCGAGGTTATCAAGGGCGGCATCAGCGACCGGACCCGGGGACAGACAGGACTGCCAGCGAATTTCCGGCAAAGAGCGCCAGAAATTCATAGCAGTCTTGTCAGTCCCCGGTTTGCGGCGATTACACTAGTAAGGGAGCTTAAGAGCTTCGAATCTGATGACTCGCGGCAAATGCGCGGGCCAGGGAGGTTTTCATGGAGCGAACGATTTCCTTCACACTCAACGGAAGGCCGGCGAGCGTGAAGGTGGAAGACGAGCGCATGCTGCTTTGGGTGTTGCGCAGCGACCTGGGACTCACCGGTACGAAGTTCGGCTGCGGCGAAGGCTTGTGCGGGGCCTGCACGGTGATTGTGAACCAGCAGGCGGTCCGTTCCTGTTCGGTGCCGGTCAAGGACGTTGCCGGCAAGCAGGTCCTCACGATTGAGGGGCTCGGGCAATCCGGGCTGCACGCCATACAGGCGGCCTTCGTGAAACACCACGCGTTCCAGTGCGGATACTGCACGCCGGGGATGATCCTCAACGCCTACGCGCTGCTGCTCAAAACGCCCAAGCCGACGCCCGAGCAGATTACACGCCACATGGAAGATAACCTGTGCCGCTGCGGTACGCATGGGCGAATCCTCGTTGCCATCGAGGAAGCCGCCATCCAGGAAGCCTCAGCCGCTTCGCGGGGAGGTGCGCGATGAAACCGGTCGATGGCACGGAAAATGGCGTTGCCGGCCTGAGCCGCCGGGAACTCCTGGCCATGGCCGGTCCTGGTCTGTTCCTCTGTTTCAGTGTCGATTGGCTCGCCGCGCAGGAGCCCGCGCGGCTGCCGGCGAGGCAGGGCTATCCCACGGACATTAACGCCTATTTGCGAATCGGCCCCGATGGTCGGGTCACTTGCTTTGCCGGGAAGGTGGAACTGGGCCAGGGTGCGATGACGGTGCTGGCACAGATCCTTGCCGAGGAACTCGACGTGGCATACGACTCGGTGGACATGGTGCTGGGCGATACGGAGTTGTGCCCGTACGACATGGGCACGTTCGGTTCGATGAACGTGCGCTATTTCGGCCCGGCCTTGCGAGGCGCGGGCGCCGAGGCGAAAGCGATCCTCCTGCAGATGGCGGGCGAGCAACTGCAAGCGCCGGCCGCCCGGTTGCAGGTAAAGGCGGGGGTAGTGACGGATCCCAACACGCCCGGCAAGAGCGTGACCTACGGGCAATTGGTCCAGGGCAAGCGCATCGAGCGTCACCTGGAGGGCGTGCCGGTGAAACCGGTTACGGCATATAGCGTTGTCGGTCACACGGCGCCGCGCAAGGACGCGCTCGACAAAGTCACCGGCAAGGCGAAGTACTGCGGCGATTTCATGTTTCCCGGAATGCTGCACGCCCGGTTGGTACGCCCGCCGGCGCACGGCGCGAAGTTCCAGGACGCCGACACCAGCGCCGCGGAGAAGGCCGGCGCCCACATCGTCAGAGACGGTGAACTGGTGGCCGTGCTGCACGAACGGCCGGACCTCGCCGACCGGGCGTTGGGACTGGTGAAGGCGCAGTTCGAGCGGCCCGAGCCGACGATGGACGACAAGACCATCTTCGACCACCTGCTGAAGACCGCGCCGCCGCTACAGAATGTGGGCGCCAGCGGGGATCTCGCGGAGGGAGAGAAAGCCTCGGGGACAATCGTGGAAGAAACCTACCTCAACAGCTACGTGGCGCACGCACCGATGGAAACCCATTCGGCCACGGCTGTGGTGGAGGACGGCAGGGCTACCGTGTGGGCCAGCACGCAGGCGCCGTTTTCGCTGCGGACACAGGTAGCGCAGGCCATCGGGTTGGCGCCGCAGAACGTGCGCATCATCGCCTCGTATGTCGGCGGCGGCTTCGGCGGAAAGAGCGCCGGCGGGCAGGCAGTGGAGGCGGCGCGGCTGGCGAAAGCCACCGGCAAGCCGGTACAGGTGGTGTGGAACCGCGCCGAGGAATTCTTTTACGATACCTTCCGGCCGGCGGCGGTGGTCAAGATCCGCTCGGGCCTAAGCAGCGCCGGAAAGATCGCGCTGTGGGACTACAAGGTCTACGGCGCGGGCGAGCGCGAGGCGAAGTCGTATTACGATATCCCCCACCAGCGCACGCTCTCGGCCGGCGGATGGCAGGGCGGCAACCCTCCCGGCATGCACCTGTCCGCAGTGGGCCCGTGGCGTGCGCCCTCGGTCAACACCAACACCTTCGCGCGCGAATCGCACATGGATATTCTGGCGGCCAAAGCCGGCATCGACCCGCTGGAGTTCCGCCTGAAGCACCTCTCCGACGCGCGCATGCGCCGCGTGCTGGAGGCGGTTGCCAAGCAGTTTGCCTGGAAGGCCGGAAAGGCGCCGAGCGGGCGCGGCGCCGGAATCGCCTGCGGCATCTACTCCAACGCGTACGCTGCCACCATGGCGGAGGTGGCGGTGGACAAGAAGACCGGCCATGTGCAGGTCAAGCGAGTGGTCAGTGCCATGGACGTGGGCCTGGTGGTCAATCCCGACGGCCTTCGGCAGCAGATGGAAGGCTGCATCGTCATGGGGCTTGGCTACGCGCTTACGGAGGAAGTGCACTTCAAGGATGGAGAAGTGCTCGACCGCAATTTCGACAGCTACCAGATCCCGCGCTTTTCCTGGATGCCCAGAGTCGAGACCATCCTGATCGACAACCCCGGCACGCCGGCGGTGGGAGGCGGCGAGCCGCCCATCATCACCATGGGCGCGGTGATCGCCAACGCGATTTATGATGCCGCGGGCGTCCGGCTGCGGCAGTTGCCGATGACCCCGGCGCGGGTGTTGGAAGCACTCAAGAAGGGGTGAGAAGAATGCCCCCTTGACAGGGGGCATGGCAGGCTGAAAGCCTACGCTACGGCAGCAGGCGGCCACCGTCGACGACCAATGTCTGGCCGGTCAAATAAGATCCGCGATCGCCAGCCAGCAGGAGCGCAACTTCGGCAATTTCGTGCGGCTGGCCGAGATGCTTGATGGGTTGCGTTTCGATGACCTGGCGCAATTTCTCCTCGTCCTTCCAGAAGTACTCGCTGAGCACGGTCTGGACCAGGCCGGGAGCGATGGCATTCACGCGCACGCCTCTGGGCCCGAGTTCCAAGGCGTAGGACTGCGTCATCATGATGAGCGCGGCCTTGGTCATGCTGTAGAGCATGCCGTGAACCTGCGGCCGCAGCCCGGCGATGGAAGCGATGTTGATAATCGATCCGGAGCCGCGTTGGCACATCCCCGGGGCCACTGCCTGAATGAAGCGGAAGGCGCTCTTCAGGTTGACCTCAATCATCTTGTCGAACTTGGCTTCATCGACCTGCAATACGGGTTCTTGCGCGATGTTGGTGGCCGCGTTGTTGACCAGGATATCGATCTCGCCGAATTCACGATGCGCGGTATCGACGAGATGCTGGATGTCTCTGGCGCGGCCTACATGACACGCCAACGGGTAAACCCTGCCGGCGCAATCTTTCATTTCCGCGGCGGCCTGGAGGAGAGTCTCCTGTTTGCGGCCGCAGATCACGACGGTGGCGCCTTCACGGGCGAACAATTCGGCGATGGCCCGCCCGATGCCGCGGCTGGCGCCGGAGACGACGGCAACCTTACCTGCAAGAGTGAGAGTGGGTGTGGTCATTGGTCCTTGAGCCGATCTTACGGCCGGTAGAGACGATTCACGATCGCCGGCGGCTCGCGTACCGCGGGATTCACCAGGACCATGGGTTCGGCCGCCAGCGCGTCGGCAAGATCCGCGGGATTGGCAATCGATGGCTTCCAAATGAGATCGAACTCAAACTCCATGGTCCCGTGGCTATCGGCCACGAAGTTGGTATGCCAGGAGTTATCGAAGACCATGGCAAGAATGCGGTGTGTGCGCGCCGGTTCTTTCTGATGGAGTTCCACGACGTGGGGCGAACCCACGGACACCAGCGGTGCGTCCCGCGTCACCCAGAGCCAGTGACCCTCGTTGGTGGGATAGTGCGCCCATCCATCGATGGCGAAGTAGTCGCGGCACGAACCTGGCAACTGGTCCCGATACGGCGTGAAAGGAACGCCGCCGCAGGAAAATACGGGCATGGGGCTGCCTTCGGGAAGAGCGAAGCTGAGGAAGAAGACTTCGGGCGCTAGCGATGACAGCCGGTCGAAGCGGACGGTGAGCCGGGCGCGCGGTTCGCGCCGCCACAGTTCCAGTCGGCGGGTGGCCTGCGCCAGACGGTCATGGAGGATTTCCTGCTGGTAGACAAGGGTATGGGGCGTCAGTTGCACGTTGGCCGCGGCATAGGCGGAGGCAGCCTCACGGAAGGCTGTGCGGCGAATGGCTTCCCGATTTTCGGCGTCGGGGTTGGCATGCAATCGCGCGATGGTGGTCCGGCCGGCCGGCGGCACCACGCCAACGCTGAGGAAGTCTCCCAAGCCTCCATCGAACAAGGGCCGCTTCATCCCGGGCCAAGCGGCGGAGAGCGGCCATCCGAGAGCATCCAGCTTCAGTTCCGGTTTCTCTTCCGGGACCGGCGCCGCCGCGACGGAAGTTTCGGCGCGTTCGGCGCGATAGGCGCGCACCGAGTTGGCGGGCAGTCGATCCAGCCAGAAGCGAAACGCTCCGCCTTCGCGGCGCAATTCCACCCGCTTGCCGCTCTCGACGTCCACCAGGCTTCGAGACTGGGCGTCAAGCCCATTGGCGCCGATGGTGGCCCAATCGCTCACCTCGGCGGGCGCGGGATTCACCACGTAGAGGCCTTCCGCCAACGGATCTACTCTGGCGTGCAGGCGTCGTGAGAGCAGCACCCCGGACATGCCCATGGGCCTGTAAGCCAGGTCGCTCTTCTCCACAAACTGACCGAGTGTTGGCAGGCTGTAGGGCGCGGAAACACTGCTCGCAGCGCCCCAGGTATGCTCGTCGAAGAGGCAGAGGTCCTTGAGGATGCTCGCCACGGCCGGCTGGGCCTGGGGCGGCAAGGGTCCGAACACCGGAGCCGCGGCCGCGGCCAAAGAGCGTTTGGCGCGCCGGCTGGCCGCCACTTCCCGTGGCGCGGACGCATCGCCATTGGCCCACCAGTCGGTCCATTCGCCCTGCATTTCCGGAATGTGGTCTGCGATGGCTTTCTCGATGTCGGTCACCGCCTGGGTTGCGGTGGCCAGGCGCAACGAGGGTTGGAGTTGCAGCCGGTTCCACGCGCCGATAAAAGGAGCCAGCGACGGGACCGGCCCGCCATTGTCATAAGCCAGAGGATTGGTGAAGGTGAGAATCAGGCGTTGGTGACCATAGCCTTCGGACTGGATGGCTGCGAGGCGCTTCACGAAATCGCCGTGGGCGGCGCGCACCGATGGCTCATCGGTGAGCATCCGATCTCCCTGGCGTGCGGCCTTCAGGTACGCCATGACGCTGCCGTAGTGCTCACCCAGCCAGACGAAGAGGCGGCGGCCGTCCGGCATCTTCCACCAAAAGGCAGAGGGCCGCCGGAACGGAGGCCCGCCGCTATCCGGATTCAGACCCATCAGGAAACGGTGGATGCCATGATCCAGCAGGGCCATGGCGCCGGCTCGGGGAAAGCCGTTGACGTCGTTCTGCATGGCCGCCCGGATATTCATGGAGCGCCACACGGCGCCGGGTATCCACGACATCATCTGACGCCACTGGCGGGCATTCAGAAAAGGCGTCTGGTTGAAGGGCAGCCCCATGACATCCATGCGGCCGGCCTGAACCAAGGCGGTCAACTGGAGGCGGCGCGCGGGTGACGAGGCTCGCCACCAGTCGTCCAGCCCCAACAGCGATTCCACGGTCCAGCGAAAGCCCGGGTCGCTGTGGCAGGTATCGACGGCCACATCGAGGTAGCGCTTCTGCAAGCCGCGCACCACGGCGGGCAACTCCGTGTACCCCACGTCCGTATGCGTGTGGTGGACGATATCCACGTGGAGGATTGACAATCCGGTTTGTCCGGCGGCCGCTCGTACCAAGCCGGCGCCGGCGGGCGAGGCGACCAGAAACTGCCTGCGAGTGAGCATGGTCGAATCCTTACAGGCCGCAGTGTAGCGGGATGCGGCGCGCGGCGCTACCCTTCCTGCTGCGTCTTCACCGTGCCGCGAATCCCGCCGCCGTATCGTTACGGCAGCAAATACCCCGTCAACATCTCCTTCAATTCCTTCAACACGGCTTGCCGGGCCTCCGCCGACTCCTGCCGGTAGGCGAACGCAATCACGCGGTCACCCGCTTCCGCCGCGATCCGGATTCGCAACTGCAATCGCTTCCCCGGCTTCCACCCGCACTTCTTGACCAGCAGATCGCCCAGAAGCCCACCCGGCCCAGTCTGGGGATCCGACTGGCTTTCCCGTGTCCATTCGCTTATGTGCTTGCCCAGCGCCAACTCGCGGAAGTGCGGCCGGCTTTCCAGAAAACTCACATACGCGTCGAGAACGCGTCCCAGCGACTTTCGCGGTGAGAAGATCAACTGCCGGGCAGTGAACGCAGGCTCGATCTCGGCCCGAAAGGCATCCAATTCCCGCACCGCAATCGCGTCGAAGATCTCCTGCCTGTCCGAGTAGAAGCGGTACAGCGCGCCCACCGAAATCCCCGCCTCGCCGGCAATCCGGCTGGTGGTGATCTGCTCGAATGGAACGCGCCCGAGCAGCGCCGAGGCCGCGTCGAGAATCTCCTCCACGGTTTGGTTGCTGCGCGCCTGTAGCGGCGCTCTCCGGCTGGCTGGAACGGTCATCGCGTGGGTCAAACGCGAATGCGATTCGCATTCGCGTCCTCTCATTTTGTATTATAGAGGATATGCCCGTTCCCGCGTCGCAGATGTGGACCGTCGCCAGTTATGTCCTCAAGCAGAAGCTGAAGGGCCGCAAGCGCTACCCGCTGGTGCTCATGCTGGAGCCGCTCTATCGCTGCAACCTGGCGTGCGCCGGCTGCGGGAAGATCCAGTATCCCGGTCATATTCTGAAGCGTGAGCTGACGCCCGAAGAGTGCTTCCGCGCCGTGGAAGAGTGCGGCGTGCCCACCGTCGCCATCCCTGGCGGAGAACCGCTGATGCACCCGCGCATCGACGAGATCGTCCGTGGTCTGGTGGCCCGCAAAAAGTACATCTACCTGTGCACGAACGCGCTGCTGCTCCAGGAGAAGCTGCACCTTTTCCAGCCCAGCAAGTACCTCACCTTTTCGGTGCACATGGATGGCGAGAAGGAGCATCACGATTTGTCCGTGTGCAAGGAAGGCGGCTACGAGATCGCGCTCGCCGCCATTGGCGAGGCGGTCAAGCTGGGCTTCCGCGTCACCACCAACACGACCGTATTCGAAGGCGTCGATAGCAGATCCGTCCGCGCCTTTTTCACGGAGATGATGGATGCCGGGGTGGAAGGCATGATGATCTCGCCGGGCTACTCCTACGACAAGGCGCCCGACCAGCAGCACTTCACGGGACGCGCGGGCAACCAGTCGATGTTCCGCAAAATCCTCTCCAACCGCGACCCGCGCTGGCAATTCAACATGTCCCCGCTCTTTCTCGAGTTCCTCATGGGGAAACGCCACCTCGATTGCACGCCTTGGGGTATGCCCGCTTACAGCATTTTCGGTTGGCAAAAGCCCTGCTACCTGCTGCAGGACGGCTATGCGGACACGTTTCGGGAACTGCTGGATTCCACGGATTGGCCAAAGTACGGCTATGAGTCCGGCAATCCCAAGTGCGCCAACTGCATGCTGCACTCCGGCTACGAGGCATCCGCGGTGGATTACACGTTCTCGTTTAAGGGTGTCTTCGCCACGGTTCGCGCCATGCTGTTCTCGCAGTATCGCGATCCGGAGGCGAGTGGCCAACTGGCAGCGGAGAAACCGCCGGCATCGCTCGTGCAGATCGATGCGATCGCGGGCCGTCCCACCCTGAAAGGCACTGATGTCGCGGCTCCGGACCAGTTGGCCGCGGGGATCGAGCAGGCGTTCGACTACCGCGGCGACGTTACCGTTACGCTCAATACCGGCGAACGCCTGGAGGGCTACATCTTCGATCGCGTGAAGAAAGCCGGCCTGGCAGCTTCGACGATGCGCATCCTGACCAAGCCCGCCGGACAGAAGATCACGGTCAAGTACGCCGATGTCGCCCAGCTTTCCTTCACGGGCCGCGACATGGCGGACGGACGAAGCTGGGAGGCCTGGGTCAAGAAGTACGCCGAGCGCAAAGCGGCGGGCGAGAAGAACATCGAGCTGGTGCCTGAGACGATCGATTAGCGCCGGGGCAAACCGGGGACAGGGGCGAAAAACCACCCCGCACATCGGGGAATCTCCTGAGGCTTCCGGCGTTTTTCATGAAGTTTCGCGGGCGGAACGCCCATCCCAACAGGTTCGAAAAACC
>Ga0208587_1000673_pt1 | contig 18719 bp, 15 predicted proteins | sample NGESurdeep092012_7_FD_184472 | JGI IMG/M metagenome (GOLD analysis project Ga0208587, IMG submission 184472) | Arctic peat soil microbial communities from Barrow, Alaska - NGEE Surface sample 210 deep-092012 (SPAdes) | ecosystem: Environmental > Terrestrial > Soil > Wetlands > Peat ...
GCGACAGCGATCGCCGCCGTTACGCCTCACAACGCCACCGCTTGGTTTCGCCACTGTGGATATTTATTATCGGATACAGCTACCCCGGAACCGCTCTAAGTAGCAGGCAGCCCTCTCCGATTCCAAACTGTATCATTTCGGGGGAGCGGACTTGTCCAAGTATTTCCTGGTGGTAATGAAAAAGGTGCGGAACTTAGCCTTCATGTTTTGCGGATCAGATGGACGGGATGGTTTTGCCATAGGCGGGGGCTAAAGCCCTCTTCAATTCTATTCAGATTCGGCACGACTGAAGTCGTGCCCTGACACGATAACCTTTGGGTCTCCTGGTGCCGAGAGCAGTGACCCCAGGTTAGCCCAACAGAAGGGCGAACCTGGGGCACCCACATCGCTGGTCACGCCGCCCCGCTGCCCTTGGGCGCGACCCGAAACATTTGCCCAAGGGTTTCCGGCCAGGTCTCAAACAGTTGCTGTCCAACGCGGCTGCCAGTCTTGCGAATGTGCTGTTGCAGCAGATCGCGGACCAACGCCTGCTCTTTATAGCCGCAATCGTCCAGCAGATCGGTCTCGACAAACTCTGGATGAAACTTGTGTCCAGCTTCGAAGGTGTTATCGGGGTCCCAAACGTAAGCTACGCCTCCAGTCATGCCCGCTCCGAAGTTTCTGCCTGTCGCTCCCAGAATGACGACGACCCCGCCGGTCATGTACTCGCAGGCGTGTTCCCCCACGCCTTCCACGACCGCCGTCGCTCCTGAATTACGAATGGCAAAGCGTTCGCCCGCGCTTCCAGCCGCGAACAAGAAGCCAGCCGTCGCTCCGTACAGGGCCACGTTCCCCAGGATGACTTGCGCTTCGCGCGATTGACCCAGTTTGCCCACTGAACGAAGAATGAGTTCGCCGCCCGAGAGCCCTTTGCCAACGTAGTCGTTCGCCGCGCCCTCCAGGGTCAAAGCCATGCCCTCAACGGCAAAGGCGCCGAAGGATTGTCCCGCCGTACCGCGCAGGTGCAAGCGGATGTCCGGCTTCAGCTCGGGTTGCCGGCGACGCAGCAGCGCCAACTCGCCAGCCATCCGCGCACCAAGGCTGCGATCTTCGTTCTTCACTACCGCGTTGTACTCGAACGGCTCGCCCGCGACGGCCGCCGTGAGTGCGGGTTTCACCCACGCATCGTCGACCGGGGGATGATCTTCCGGACGCGCATTTCGCTGCCCTTGCCAGTGCAGCGGAGCATCGCCGGCACAAGCGAGCATGGGCTGTAAATCGAGATTCCCGTCGGCTCGCACCTGATGCAACAGGTCCGTGCGCCCGATGGCCGACTCCAGCGAAAGCAGTCCCAATGCAGCGAGCATCCGCTGCAAGTCTTCCGCAATATTAAGGAAGAAGCGGACTACGTTCTCCGGCTTGCCGCGGAATTTGGCTCGCAGATCGGGGCGCTGCGTCGCAATTCCCGTAGGGCACGTGTTGAGATGGCATTGACGCGCCATGTCGCAGCCTAATGAGACCAGAACCGCCGTGCCGAAGGAAAACTCGTCGGCACCGAGCAGCGCAGCCATGAGAATGTCGCGCGCGGTGGAAAGGCCACCATCCACCCGCAGCCGCACGCGGCCGCGCAGACCGTTGTGCCGCAGCACCTGCTGCGCCTCTGCCAAGCCCAGCTCCCAGGGACTGCCCGCGTGCTTGATGCTGCTCAAAGGCGACGCGCCTGTGCCACCGCTGTGCCCGGCGATCATGATGTAGTCGGCGTAAGCTTTGGCGACGCCCGCGGCGACTGTCCCTACGCCGAGTTGCGACACCAGCTTCACTCCCACGGCGGCGCGCGGATTGATGCGCTTCAGGTCGTAAATCAGTTGCGCCAGATCTTCAATACTGTAGATGTCGTGATGTGGCGGCGGGCTGATCAGCGAGATTCCCGGTTGTGCGTGCCGCAAACGGGCGATGAGCTCACTAACTTTATGGCCGGGAAGTTGGCCACCTTCTCCAGGCTTTGATCCCTGCGCAATCTTGATCTCCAGCTCCTCGGCATGCGCCAGGTATTCAGCGGTGACGCCGAAGCGGCCGGAAGCAACCTGCTTGATCTTGTTGTTGCGGGGCAGAAAATTGGGCGGAGCGTCAGGCTCGCCGCGGTAGGCATTAGGATCTTCGCCGCCTTCGCCTGTATTGGAGCGGCCTCCCAACTGGTTCATGGCGAGGGTAATGGTTTCGTGCGCCTCGGGACTGATTGAGCCGAGGGACATGGCGCTGGAGACGAAACGTCGCGCCAGGCTGGACTTCTGTTCGACTTGATAGACGGACAACCGTGGACCGGCGGCGCAGAAGTCCAGCAAGTCTCGCAGCACTGCCGGCTCGCGTTCCTTCCCTGCTCCCGCGAAGGCGGACCATGCTTCAGCGTGGGAAGGCGCCGTTGGCGCGGCTTGGACGGTTGCCTTCGCGGCGCCCACCGCTACTTGAAGCAGCCGCGTCCGTTGCGGTTCCCAAATATGGAGTTCAGCTCCCTCGTCACGACGGAATCGTACCCAGCCGTAGTCCGGCAGTTCGGAGTTGTCGAGCTCCCCTGTCCACGAGGCGCGAATTGCAGCTTCGATTTCGGAGAATCCGCGTCCTCCCAGCGGCGACGGAGTTCCGGGGAAGCAGCGGTCGACTACTGCCGCTTCGAGCCCGAGAATGTCGAACAGTTGCGCAGCTCGGTAACTGTCGAGAACGGAGATTCCCATCTTCGACATCACCTTGGCCAAGCCCGACCGCAAGGCCTTGAGCATCCCGGCTTCGCCATCTTCTCCGGCCAGTACGCGCGCGGTTTGCAATGCCAGCCACGGACAAACCGCGCCGGCGCCATATCCAATGAGCACGGCGGCGTGGTGCAGGTCGCGGCAGTCGCCGGCCTCCAGGGCCAGACCGACTTTGGTGCGCAAGCCAGCCTTGACCAGGGCGTGATGCACGGCCCCGGTGGCCATCGCCATAGGAATCGGCAGGGCCTGCGCAGAAGCCGCGCGGTCGGTCATTAGCAGGATGCGAACTCCTTCCCGCACCAACTCAATGGCAAGGCCACCCAAGTCATCGACTGCGCCTTCTAGAGAGCCGTCGGGCGCGAAGGTGCAATCCAAGAGGGCCAGGGGCAGTTCCTCATGCAGCGGATAAGTACCCTGATGCAGCGCTTCCATCTGGCCCAGCGACAGAAACGGCGATGGCAGCACCAGGCCCGGCAGAGGAGCATGCTTGTCCAGCAGATGCGGCCAAGGTCCGAGGCGGGTGCGCAACGAAACTACACACGATTCGCGCAGAGAATCTATGGCGGGGTTCGTAACTTGCGCAAACCTCTGACGGAAGAACCCATACAGAGGACGCGGCGTGCGGGCCAGCGGCGCGATGGGAGTGTCATCGCCCATGGACCAGGTGGCGTCCTTGCTCTCCAAGGCCATGGGCGCCACCACCATCTTGATCTCTTCCCGGCTATAGCCGAAACTGCGCTGCACTTGCGTGATTTCTTCTTTGGATGGAACAGCCACCGGCTCAGCCGCAGGCTCCAGCGGAATGTCGTCTATCAGTGGACCATAGGTCGAGAGTCCGTCGATGTAGCAATCAAGGGTTTCGCCATCCAACAACTGTCCGCGTTCGAGATCGAGCAGAAGCATCTGCCCAGGGCCGAGGCGTCCGCTGCGAACTATGGAATCGGAACTGACATCGGCAAGTCCGACCTCCGAGCCGGCGACGATCAAGCCGGTGTCCGTGATGATGTAACGGCATGGCCGCAGACCATTGCGATCGAGCGCTGCCCCCAGCAGGCGGCCATCGCTGAACACCAACGCCGACGGGCCGTCCCACGGCTCCATGCAATCGGCGTGATAGCGATGGAAGGCAGTCTCGTTCCCATCGGTGGCGGGTGGCAGAAGCATACGAACCGCCTCCGCCACATTGCGTCCATGGTTCGCCAGCAACTCGGCAACTTCGTCCAGGCTCATCGAATCGGAGACATCGCCGGTGAGGATGGGCTCGCATTCGGGTGGAAGAGTCGCACGCCGGGCTTCCATGTGCGCGCGATTGCCCCAGATAGTGTTGATCTCTCCGTTGTGCGCCAACATCCGCAGCGGCTGGGCGCGATGCCATGAGGGCAACACGTTGGTTGCGTATCGCTGGTGAAAGATCGCGAACGGCGTGACGAATTCCGGACTCTGCAAGTCGGGATAGAACTCGTGCAGCAGTCGCCCCGCGCACATTGCCTTGTACACAATGGTGCGCGTCGAGAGCGAGCACACGTAGCTTCCCTCGGAATAGCGCTCGAACGCTTTGCGTGCGAGATAGAGGCGATGCTCGACTTCAGCCTCGGTCCACCGCATTGAATCGGGAACCGTAATCAGCGCTTGGCGGATGACAGGGAGCGACTCCAGCGCAAGCTCACCCAGCACCTCACGCCGGATGGGGACTTCGCGCCAGGCGAGCCATTGCAAGCCCTGGGCGGAGATGCACTCCTCGAAGCGCAGAGCGTCGCGGCTGGTTACCCCTTCCAGCGGCAGGAATAACATTCCCACGGCGAGCGGCCATTCTGGCGCCAACCCGATGGCAGTCTGGTTGAGCAGGAAACTGCGTGGAACTGCCGTCAGGACACCGACGCCGTCGCTGCTTTTACGGTCAGCGGCCACTGCGCCGCGGTGAGCCAAGCGTCCCAGCGCAGTGAGTGTCAGCCGCAGGATGTCGTGATTGGGAGCGCCGTGCAGGGTCGCAACGAATCCTACGCCGCACGACTCATGATCAAAGCGGGAATTAAGGAGAGTTCGGCCCCGGGAGCCAATCGAGCTAGGTCCCATACCCGAATATAGAGCAACGCGCGAGTGGTTGAAAAGAGGGAAAGTGGGCTAATCTCGCAGCCCACTACCGAAAGGGGAAAAGTGGACGCAACGCTAGCGGCAGCTTGCGACCGAACACGGCGAATAACCCTAGCGGATTCAGCGAAATGAGCGCGTTGCCAAGTGCTCGACATCGCCTCTGCGATGCCACGAGGCATCAGGCAGCAAGCACTGACTGGTACTCCTCGTACGCGCCCTTGAAGTCGGTCACGTTGTGATCGCCCTCGAAATGCCATATCCTGGTCGCGACTTCGTCGATGAGATCGTGGTCATGGGTCACCAGCAACACGGTTCCGGGGTAGCGTTGCAGCGCAATATTTAGCGCGTTGATGGCTTCCAGGTCCAAGTGGTTGGTGGGCTCATCGAGAACCAGGACGTTCGGTTTTTGCAGCATCAGCTTGCAGAACAGCAGCCGCGCCGCTTCCCCGCCGGAAAGCACTTCGGTACGCTTGTTGCCGTCGTCGCGTGCGAACAACATCTGGCCCAGCAAGCCTCGTATGTCTTCGTTGGCAGCGCTTGGATCCCAGCGATGCAGCCACTCAAAGGCGGTCATTCCCTTTTCGATTAGCGCCCTGTGGTCCTGGGCGAAATATCCCACGGCGGCCTCGTGTCCCCAGACGACTTCGCCATCACTTAAAAATGAACCGTCATAGCCGCTGGTTTGGCGCAGTTCAGCTTCCGGAATGGTCGGCGAGTTGGCCAGCAGCGCATTCAGCAGCGTTGTCTTGCCGGCGCCGTTGCGGCCCATCAATGCGATCTTCTCGCCGCGGCTCACGCTGGCCGTGAAGCTGCGGATGATCTCGCTCTCCCCGTACGACTTGCTCACGCTGTCAAATTCCAGGATGTGTTTGCCCGACGGGCGCTTCTGCTCGAACTTGAGAAATGGGCGCTGTATGTTGGACTTCGCAAGTTCTGTGACCTGCAGGCGCTCCACTTCTTTGCGCCGCGACTGCACCTGGCTGGAGCGAGTGCCGGCCGAGAATCGCGCGATGAACTCGTTCAACTGATCGATTTTCTTTTCCCGCTGCGCATTCTGGCCTTCGATCTGCGACCGAATCTGCGTCTTGGCCATCACCATCTCATCGTAGCTACCAGTGTAGGTGATGATGGTTTCGTAATCGATATCGGCAATGTGGGTGCAAACACTGTTCAGAAAATGGCGGTCGTGCGAGATGACGATCACAACTCCGTCATAGTTTCGCAAGAAGCTTTGCAGCCAATGGATGGAGTCCAAATCGAGGTGGTTCGTCGGCTCATCCAGCAGCAGCGCCTGCGGATGACCGAACAGCGCCTGGGCCAATAGCACGCGGACCTTTTGCCCGCCCTGCAACTCACTCATCGAACGCTGGTGCATTTCGTCCGGAATATCCAGGCCTTGCAGCAGGAGCGCGGCCTCAGTCTCGGCGGAGTATCCATCCTCTTCGCCGACGATGCCCTCCAGTTCGCCCAGCTTCATTCCATCTTCGTTGGTGATCTCGTGCTTTTCGTAGATGCGGTCACGTTCTTCCATCGCCGCCCACAGCCGCTTGTTGCCCATGATTACGGTATCGAGCACGCGATAGGCGTCAAAGGCGAACTGGTCCTGTCGCAACACCCCAAGCTTCCGTGGACGCACCACGGTGCCCTTCTGCGGCTCCAGTTCTCCGGTCAACAGATTCATGAAAGTGGACTTCCCTGCCCCGTTGGGACCGGTGAGGCCGTAGCGTTTGCCGGGCGTAAACGCGGTGGACACTTCGTCGAACAGAACTTTAGCGCCGTAGCGCATGGACACATTACTGACTGAGATCATAGTTTCTTAAGGGAACTGCGGGAAATTGCCTACAAGGAGGGTCGCAGCCGTAGATATAAGAATATCATGCACAAGGCTTTCTGCTGGAGCTCTGGATTGCGATCACGCCATTCGATGGTTGTAGAGGCTGATTGCTGTTTCGCTGCATCTATATGAAAGTCAACCATGGAAACCCAATTCCAGGAGCGCGCAACCGTCGAGCGGCAGATGTTCACTGCCCGCTTGAACCGATCCATCTTTCTGTCTCCGCAGACCAAGCATCTCGAGCTTAGCGTCGAGGGGGTGGAGGTGTTCCGCTTCGTTCCTGGGCACTTTGTCTCGATCAAGCAGCCTCGGCCCGATGGCAAAGAACACACCCGTGCGTACTCCATCGCTTCACCGCCGCGCCAGAACGCGACCTTCGATCTGTGCCTCAACCGGGTGGGTGAAGGCTTCCTTTCCAACCGGCTCTGCGATCTGCCGGAAGGGACGACCGTCCAGTTCCACGGCCCGCATGGCCTTTTCACTTTGCGCGAGCCTCGCAAGGACGCCATCTTCATCGCCACCGGAACCGGCATCGCACCCATCCGCGGCATGCTTCATTGGCTCTTCGAAAAGCCGGAACGCAATCGCGGCCACGAATACTGGCTGGTCTTCGGGACCCGCTACGAGCACAGCCTCTACTACCGCGACGAGTTCGAGCGCATCGAACGGGACAACCCGAACTTCCACTATGTGCCGACGCTGAGCCGCTGCGGCGAGCTTTGGACGGGCTGCCGCGGCTACGTGCAGGACCACGTGCGCGAGATCGTCGCCAGCCGCGCCGATATGCAGGCGTACATCTGCGGTCTGCATCAGATGGTGGATGCGAATCGCAAGCTGCTCAAAGAGGAGTTGGGCTGGGACCGCAAGCAGATCGTGTTCGAGCGGTATGACTAGGGCGGATTCAGGATTGGCGTTATCCGCTCGTGCGGGGCTTTCAGGTCAAGGGCGAGAAGAAAAATCGCTTCAGCCGAGAATTGCGTGGACGTTCTTAACGCGGGTCTGAACCTGGATTGTTCGCGAGGATTTTAGGCTTTGAAGGGGCACGGCTTCAGCCGTGCCGTAACCTGCTGTCATCATGGTGGCTTTAGCCACTGAGGGACTTCGGTGTTGAGGCGAAATGCGAGTTCCCTCAGGGGCTAAAGCCAAACTATGCACGCACACGCGGCACGGCTGAAGCCGTGCCCCTTCAAAGCTACCAAAACAGATGAATAATCCAGATGAAGGCCCGCACTACCCGAGGCACAGCCACTCTGGAATCCCTCTAAACTAACATCTTGCCCTTCCAATCGGGCTGCGCCATGATGAAGATGAGCTATGGGCCGCCTTGCCATCGCCGCTGCTTGCGTGTTGCTGATTGCAACCGGATCGCTCGCGCAGGACTGGAAACAGGTACGTAAGGCTGACGAGGCCAAGTGGGCCAAAGAGACCGGGCTGTATCCCAAAACCATCCATACGCTCTGGCGCCAAGCCTCTCACGCAGCCAATGAGAAAGACGATGACTCGCGTATTGCCAACCTGGACGTCCAGAGCCTCTCCGACCGAAATCAGGTCCTGCTGGTCACCTACGCGGGTGAAAAAAATTGCCTTACTGTCACCGTCTTCCGGCAATACTCGGAAACGTCATTTTCAAAGTTGTGGTCAGTCGAGCAAGGTCCCGATGGTCAAGGATTCTGCGACAGTCCGTTCGGCAGCGCCAGCGCCGATGTCGTGCAAAGCGCGATCGAGGTGCGCGTGCCACAGCCCCCTGACGCCTCCAACGGATACGCCAATTACGTGGTTTACGATTACGAATGGAACGGTATGACCTACCGGTTCACGGGCAAGCGAGAAAAGCAAGGCCGGTGAGCTTCCTCCCACCCTTTCGCCAAAGGCGGGCGAAAGGATGGGGCACCCAGTCATCACTCGTCGCCTCGCGCCGCCTTTCGGCGTTCGCGCTCCACTTTGGAAGCTTCCCGGCGGCGCAGCGCACCTTCGTAGCGCCGCTTCTCTTCTTCGGTCTCGGGAATGACCGGAGCGACCTGCAACCGCCTTCCGTGGCGATCTACGGCGACAAACGTGAGATACGCGGCCGCTACCTTCTGGCGCGAGGCGGAGATGTAGTTCTCCACCAACACCCTCACACCCACTTCCATGGAGGTGTTAAAGGCCCGGTTCACGGCCGATTGCAGGATCACCATGTCGCCAACATGCACCGGAACCAGAAAGTCGATGTGGTCCATCGAAGCGGTCACGGCGTAGGAGTGCGAGTGACGATGCGCCGCCAGCGCACCGGCAAGATCGATCCAGTGCATTAGACGGCCGCCCAGCAGCGCGCCCAGCGGGTTGGTGTCGTTCGGCAAAACGAGCTCTATCATTTCTGATTTCGAGTCGCTCACCGGTCTCGGTCGCAGATTTCCTTCGTTCGGTTCCATAGCGTTTCCTTGTGGAACATTGGTCTACTTCGCTGTCGCCGCGCTTCGCTGCGCCGCAGCCGATGCAGCCGTTGCGATCTGGTCAGCGGGAAGCAGGTTCGCGCGCCTTGTACGCTGCGCCTGCACGTAACACTCGGCCATCCGTTGCACGCGCGGGTCGGGATGCGAATGGAGCCACGATGCGTTCGCAGTCTTATACAGCAGCTCCCCGTGACCCGCGGGCAGGTAATCGCGCTCGCAGACAAAGAGCACGCGCAGAATGCCATCGCGTTCCTCGCCCAGCACAAAACGGACTGCGTCGGCATGGCGGTCGGCAGGAAGGCGGCTGCAGGTCTTCGCGTAGCCGAGATTACAACCCGACCTCAGTTCTTCGTCGCTCGGCCGCGCGCCTTCGTGACCGGGCGCGGTGCATGTTCCCGTCCATCCTGCGCCCAGGGGAAGCCGCTGCGGAAACGGCCAGTCTGAATCGAATCGCTGTTCTGGCATGAAGAAGGGACAGGCCACAAAATCCTCGCGTGATACTGATACGGTTAAACGCCATTGTACTGGCGATATCAATATCATGTCTCAAGAGGGTGGCGACTACCGGGTTGGGTAACCCATTTACACCCATTGAGTGACTCCCTTATTGTGTGCTCATGCGTATTACACTTTCCTTGGATGACCGACTGGTCAAGAAGGCCCGTAAAATCGCCCTCGAACAGGGTACGACGGTGAATGGACTGGTGCGCGAGTACCTGGAAAAACTCGCGGCCGAAGATGCCGCATCGGGCCGGAGACGACGGGAGCGAGAAGACTTGGAGCGGAGCTTCGCACAACTCCAAGTCAAAGTGGGAGAGCGAACATGGAAGCGGGAAGACCTGTATGCCCGTTCCTGATTTTCCTGATTCCACGTGTTGATTTACGATTGCGACGTTAACGATCCAGTGAAGCGGCAGATTGCGCAAGTCCTGAATGGAGAATATCCATGCCCGATGAAACCCGCGTGGCGGCGCTGAAAGAGATACTGGACGCAAATCCCGACGACGCTTTTGCGCGCTACGCGCTTGGCTTGGAGTATTCGGGCTCGGGCGAGACCGACGCTGCGCTCGCGGAGTTCCAACGTTTGCTCGCGGCCCATCCCGACTACACCAACGGATACTTCATGGCGGCGCAGGCCCTCGCCCGCGCGGAGCGCAAACAGGAAGCGCAGTCGCTGTTGCAGCAAGGCATCGAATGCGCGCGCCGCACCCGCAATCAGCACGCCCTGGCGGAGATGGAAGCCATGCTCGACGAGTTGGCGGGCGGGGAGTGATCGGCTATGAGGCTGCCGGAAAAGTCAGAGCGTAGCCCGTGGAATGTATTTCTTGGTGTGAGCCCCCGCATTCATGCAGGGGAGGAGCGCTTCAGCGCTCCGGGAAGAGTTTGGCTTTGATCACGCGCTTTAGCGCCGGGGATCGAAAAACCCAGGGCTAAAGCCCATTTTCAAAATCGCTCCTTCTCCGCCGGACTGAAGTCCAGCTCCCCCCTGCTGAAGCAGGGGGCTCCACCAAAAGACTTCGCCCCGAGTTTTTCCGCGGCCTGTGAAGCCGTGCCCATTCAAATCACATTCGCGCGGAGTTTCTTCGCAGCTTCTAAAGCCGCGCCCCTTCCATAACCGATGCTGCACTGCGAGCGACAAGGGCACCGAACTCGGCGCCCTTGTCTTATCTCCAATTGAATTCTTCTTACGGCACTTCGATCAACTCGATCTTGCCGTCCCTGCGGCGATGCAAGACCCTGACCTGCCCCTTGGGATCGCGGAAGACAAATACCTCGCGATCGCGGAATTCGCATTCCTTGACCGCTTCCTCGATCGCCATCGGCCGCATCGCGATGGAGTCGGTAGTGTGCACCAGATGCGCCTCGGTGGTGCGAGCGATGGAGGGAAACTTATGCACCACCACCGGAACCGCGGTTGCAGGGTTGGCGCCCACGGAGATCTGCATTTCGCTTTCTGCCGCCACGGGAGCCGTCCAACTCTTGTCTTTAGGTTTACGGCCAATATTGCGGCGGCGGCCGTTGTGCCGGAGCACTTGCGTCTCGATATGTTCCAGAGCCTGGTTGACGGCGGCAACCATGTCCGTGGCCTCGGCGAGTCCCACCAGATGGCCGCGCCGCCGCTTCACCGTGATTTCCGCGATGTTGCGATGCTTCTCCACCGACAGGATAACTTTGCTCTTGATGTTTTCGCCAAGGATCTTGGTCAGCTTGGTGAGGCCCAATTCGACCTCATCACGAACGGCGGGAGTGATTTCGTATTGCTTGCCGAAGTATTCTACTGTCATTGAGCTCCCTTCTTGAAGAACTCTCAAGCTGGCTTCATTGTTCTTTTCCGCCATCTCCGTTGCCGAGATACGCTTCCAGCGCAGCACGGAGCGCATGACGAAAGCGCTGCATTTCCCCCTCGTGTGCAGCTACATCTTCATGCAGCCTGTCCATACGCCTACCTTGCTGCTCGCTTTGCTTCGCGAGCAGCTCTAGGCTGATCGTCAGGGCTTCGATACGCTCGTCAATCGACGGCCTTCGCGCAGCAGCAGCTTGCGTGACTGCCTTTGACTCTGGGGCTGGTGCAAGATCGTAGACGCGACTCTCGCCTTTCTCCTCAACGAACACGACATGCTGCTTTACGTCGGCGAACGGGATCTCAAGCTTGTCCCATCCGACACTCGTTGGCATGGACTCACTCGTATCCTTCAGCTTCGGGAAGAAGATAGCAGACGGGTTGGCCACACGAGTGGTACTCATGCGATTGTGGTGTATACCCTTGCCGTTGCCTTCATACTGGGCAAACAGCGCCGCAACTTCTTCATAGGTTTTCATATCGCATCCTATCTGCTCGCACAGCGAGCGGCTTAGTAGTTGGCGACGTAATGTTCCTCCGGCTACCCCCCTTATCATTTTAGTGTCTGGTGTTTCGCAACTAGCAAACCCGGTTGCAACGCCGGTACAGCCGCTAGTTCTTTACTCTGCGCTGGTGGGTGCTCGGGATGCGCATGTCTTCCCTGTACTTCGCAACCGTGCGGCGAGTGACCTGGATGCCCTGCGACTGGAGGATGCGGGTAATCTGCTCGTCGGTCAACGGCCTGGTGGGATCTTCTTCTTCGATGAGCTTCTTGACCCGGCGCTTGAGGATAAGCAGCGAGGTGCTGCTGCCCTCAGGACCGTTGACGCTCTCGCTGAAGAAGTATCGGAGTTCGAAAACGCCTTGCGGGGTGTGAGCGTACTTGTTGGCTACAGCGCGGCTCACGGTCGAGGGATGTACCCCGATCTCCTCCGCCACTTCCTTGATCATCATGGGCTTCAGACGGTCAATGCCATGGTCGAGGAAATCGCGCTGGCGCGCCAAAATCGAATAGCAAACGCGCAAAATCGTCTGCTTGCGCTGCTCGATGTTCTTGATGAGCTGGATGGCCGATTTATAGCGCTCTTTGACGTAATTGCGCACGTCTTTCTCCGCCACATCGCGGCTCAACAGCCGCCGATAGGTCGGGTTCAGACGCAACTGCGGAATCTCCTCGTCGTTCATCATGACGAGATACTCGTCCCCTTGCTTGACGAACGCCACGTCCGGCTCGATCAACCGGGTTGTGGCCTTGTTGTAGCGCAGTCCGGGACGCGGATCGAGGGTACGGATGAAGTCCATGCCATGCATCACCGCTTCCAGTGGCCGGCCCATGGCCTTGGCCACCTCCTTGTAATGCTTGTTCTGCAGGGCGTGGAGATGCTCGGTCACCAGCACGATGGCATCGTCCAGCGCCTCCAGTTCCGCTGCGTGACTGCCATTGACGTGCTTGCGATCGACGCGCTTCAAGTCCTGTAACTGGGCCAGCAAGCATTCCCGCAAATCGCGGGCGCCAACCCCGATGGGATCCATCTGGCGCACCAGGTCTATCGCTTCGCGCAGGGCGTCGCGGCTAAAGGAAACCCGTGCCGGAATGGTTCGGCGGGGCACCAGCGTTGGACGGGGAATCTCGGGTTCGAGTTCTTGAGTCTGCGCTTCACGCACCGAGGACTCTTCCTCGGCTATGGCCACGTTGGATTCTGAAATCTCCGGGTCTAAGTCATTCTCGGCTGGCAGGCCGGCCGCCGCTGACTGACTCGGCGCCTCCACGCTGCTTGCGGATGGGTCCGGAGCCTGCGCATCGAAACTGGCGGCTTGTTGTTCGTCAGCCAGCCCAAGCAGTTCGTCGTCCGTCGCAGTCAAATAGCCTTCCTCATTGAGGTTCCCGATCACCAGCTCCGCCGCTCGATAGACGTCTTCATTGACATGCAGCGATCCAAGCTGCCACATCAGGTGGTCCGTGAGCGTAGTGGGTTTGGAGAGGAAATTCTCGAATGAGGGCTTCTCGCTCTCTTCCATCTCGATCGAGGTGCGCAAACCCGGATCCAGATATTCGGAGAAGAACGAGCCGAAATCGATTTCGTCGAAGGGATCTTTTTCCTGCGGGGTTACCGGCTGCTCTTCCTGGATGGTGATGGAGCTGTCGCGCTCCATCTTCTCTTCGCGAGCCGAGACTTCATCGAGCAAAGGGACCGAATCGTCAAGTTCCTCAAGTACGGGATTCTCCGTCAACTCAGCAGTAATCATGTCCGCCAGCTCAAGTTTGTTGAGCGCCAGGAGGCTGACCATCTGCACGAGTCCAGGAGTCAGAATCTGCTTCTGGGAAACTCTGAGGCTTAACTTGGGCTGCAACAAAGCCATGCAACGGATTCCCTAAGGGGCGCGGCCCCCGTACGAATTCTAAACTAACGAGAAGCTCTCGCCTAAGTAAACTCGTTTAACTTCAGGATCATTTCCGAGTTGCTCCGGCGTGCCCGTCCGGAATATACGCCCCTCGTTGATGATGTAAGCGCGATCGGTGACCGACAGCGTCTCACGTACATTATGATCGGTAACCAGCACTCCGATCCCACTAGCCTTCAAATCGAAGATGATTTTTTGCAAATCCAGTACCGCGATGGGATCGATTCCGGAAAAGGGTTCATCCAGCAGGATGAACGCCGGTGAGATACACAGACAGCGGGCAATCTCAACTCGCCGGCGCTCGCCACCTGACAGTGCGTAACCCCGATTCTTCCGGATGACACCCAATCCCAACTGGTCGATCAGCTTCTCCATCCGCTCCCGGCGCTCATGCCATGAAATCGGCTGCGCCTCCAGTACTGCCAGGATATTGTCCTCGACCGTCAGCTTGCGGAAGATGGATGGCTCCTGCGGCAGGTAACCGATCCCATAATTCCGGGCCCGCAGATACATGGGCTCGTCGGTAATGTCCTGCCCATTGATCAGAACCCGGCCAGTCTCGGCAGGAATGAGCCCCACGATAATGTAGAAACTCGTGGTCTTGCCGGCGCCGTTCGGCCCCAGCAGACCGATCACTTCACCTTGTTTTACGTGGAAGCTGACCGCGCTGACGACCCTTCGACCGCGGTAGCTTTTGCCGATCTCATCCGCCGATAACGTCTGCATTTACTTCGTGGTACGTGCGCGAGTAATGGTGGGGGAAGAGCGTTTACTTTCTACCAGCACCCTATCATCGCGACTGTAGAAAGTCAAAGAATCGCCCCATACAGTACCGTGTTCGGCATCAAAAATGCTAGGAGATTTCCCAGTCAAGAAATATTTCCCATCGTCGGCAGTATAAACCAGCCGATCTCCCACGGCCCGCCGGCTCGGCCCGGTGACTACCACCTTGCCAACCGCGATCATATGGTCGATCTGGCTAGGCCCCTCCGAACCGGGGATGATCGCTTTCTTCTGCGCGCTTGGTGGCGCTGAGGTCGTGTCTTTCGCATCCGCATCCGCCGGCTTGAGATAGACGTCAATCAGCTTCGCATTGATCGTGTTGGTCGCAGTTTTGGCGAAGACGTCGCCGGTGTAACGAGCGCGACGTTCTTCATCCGTGTAGGTCAGCTTGTCGGAGGTCACATCGACCGGCGTAAGCTTTCCGTCCTGCCCCCGCTGCATGAATAAACTCAAAACTCTCTGCGACGCATCGGACTCGGCAACCAGGCTGCGCTTCTGATCGTTAAAGTCGATCTTGGGCGCGCGCACCACGTTGGCCGTCTGCCACAGCCGTACGTTGCCCGTGTAGTGCGCCACACCTTGCTGCTTGTGCGCAGTCATGTGCTGTGCGGTCACGTGTACCGGATCCGATCTGGCTAGTAACGCGCCATCGGGTTGCGGCTTGAGATCGCTGTATGTCGTCTTCACGTTGTCGTCAGCGAAGCCTTCACCAGTCTGGCGATTGATGCGCACCGTCACCGCCGTCGTGGTGACCCCGCCGTCGATGACGCGCGGCGAACCAGTCAGCAGTAGCATTGCGTCGCTCGGTGTATAGGTCGCAACGTCGGCGAAAGCCTTCCGTCCGCCCGCGTCAGGCTTGGCGGAAGCTTCGTGATATTGGAAGTCTCCCGTCTGCACCAGTTTCTGCACCCCGCCATCGGGAGCGAAAGTCACATCCAGGTTGCGCGCCACGCTGACCTTGTCTGGCTCTCCAGGAGAGGTGGAAACGATCCGCGAGTCCGGCGCACCGTGCAGCGCTTGCATGCGATTGTTGCTATCGAAAGTAGCGTGAAACTTGCCAGCAGTAGCGACCGTGGTGGAGTTCCCTCCAGTTTCCTTATCGCCAGTGCTGGCGCTTTTCTGCTTTCGTGAGCTCGGTGGCGCAGGGAAAATGGTGATGGAGGCCTTGCCGACGGTGTCGCCGGTCTTGAGCTGGTTTCCATTCTGGAGTTGGAAATCGAGTTGGTCGGCGGCAATTTCCATAGGCTGGCCACTGCTGCCAGACTTGCCCGGCTTGGGGTCCTGCATCATGCGCGCGTCCTTCACCATGTGAAGCCGCAACGGCTGGTTCTGATCGTCGAAATCAAGCACAAACCTGTCCGCCGAACCATGCGCTACATTCGCGCCGTGTGACTCGAATTTAGCGCCCCCGGAGAGAGTCGCCTGCTGGACGGAATTGTTTGGACCCATGTTTACATTCCCGCGCGGCCCGGTGATGTCGACGACGGATGGTCCGCGGCTCTGCAGGTGGACATGGCCTTCGGCCACTACGTGCTGCACTGTGTTGTCCTCTTCGAACAGCAGCGTTCCTTTATCGGCGGTCAGTGTCCGGTCCGGCTGTTCGAGGCGCGCATTTTCAAGGGTGGCCTGGCGGGGAATCTTCTGAATTGTGCCGCTGCTGCCGGTGATGGTCGCCGGTTGCTGGCCGGTAGTGACGATGTGAACATCGGACTTCAACAGAAGTTCATTGCTCTTGGAATCGTAGTACGCGCCTTTCGCCGATCCCGTGGCCTGGGCCGTGCGAAACTCCACTACTTCGTCGGTGTGCGCGGTCCCGGTCTTCTGGTTGAAGGTGAGGGAACGGGTCCACAAGTGAATCGGATTCTTCAGTTCCTCGGGCGGGGCCTGGTCAGGCTTCTGCGGACCCTGGGCGTTCCCCTGGAGATCGATATCCACCTCACTCACGGCGTTGATGTCGCCGGTCTGCGGATCGTAGGTGAACTGATTGCCATAAATCTGGTCATAACGGTCGTGCTCGCGCCCGTACACGACAATATGAACGTTGCGCAGATCGGCGTGGCCGCCAGCCTTGAACTGCACCGCCTTGGAAGCGCGAATGGTGTAGAGAGTGCGCCCACCTTCCGACTTGGAAAGCGAGAACCCCTCGCTGGTCTGCTGAATGTCGATGCCCAATTGTGCGGGCACATTGTGCAACGTGGGACCAACGCGGGAGCGGGCGATCCAGTACGACACAGCGACCGCCGCCACCAGCAACACCACACTCCCGACCAGCCACTTGCGTACTTGAGCTGTGGATTGGAACATCTAGGCTCGATATTACGCTAGCGGGCACGGTCGATGAAAACGTGGAACTGGAGGGCGGAGCCGCCTTAACCGTGCAGCAAGGAAAAACTTCTTTCACGCGGTACCCGGATGACCAGACAGTCGGAAGGTATGTCGTGCAGCGCCTGGCGGCGCTCGGTCCAGCCCGCCATCATGAACCCGATCGTCAAGAAGAACAGGGAGAGAAATTTCATGAAATGGCGAACCGTCGCCTGTCCGAACCCGATTCTGTCGCCCTCAGCGGTGACCACCTGCAGACCCAAAATGCGCTTGCCGACGGTGGCCCGCCACGATGAACTTTCGGTGAACGCACAGTACAACCACGAACCGACGGCCAGGATCAGGATGAAAGCCATCCCGGTGGCCACCTTTAACACGTTGGGGGAAATTCCCAGCAGGCGGCCAAAACGCCGGAGCACAAGATCGATGGCGTATGTAAGCACTAGCGCGCCGCTGACCTCCAAGGCTACGTCGATCGCACCCGCCCAGGCGCGAAGCCAGAATCCGGCGTAGTCAGCAAGAGCCAGCCCGGTTGGCGCTGAAGGTGCTAGCGGCTTGGTAGGTTGAGAAGGCACTATACCCTTGGAGTTGGGCTCCGAAAGCAAGTCTCCACAGAATAAGCAGAACCGTCCATCCGGCAACCGCGCGTTGCCGCAGTTGGAACAAACCTGGTTCAGCACCATCTCCATTCGGATGGGAATACTACGCTGGACTCGTTGTCCTGTAAAGCATGGCCTAGTTCTTCCGAGGTAGGGACACTACTCGAAACCTGGCTGTTTGGGAAATTTATTGCACATGATGTGCAAAGTTTTGCACTCGCACTGCGACCCTTCTGTCCTTCAGTACAGAAATCTGAAGTACTTATACGGCAAAACAGTGGTAACGTACATGCAGCGTTGTCGTCGGGACGCAAAGTCCCACAGTTTGAGGGGAGAAAGGGATGCGCAAAGTAGCTGGCTTGCTGTGCCTGGTTCTGCTAGCTTCCATGGCAGCCGTGGCTGGCAACATTCCTTTTAGCGGATTGGGATCCAGCGGAGTGGTAAATCCGGGGCAGCCTTTCGCCTACAATTTCGATGGTGTGGTGTTCGAACCGGACTGGGGAATTCCGGGGGTGGGTGCCACTCTCACGACTTGGAGTGGGCCGACCACCGATCAATCCACGATCACCTTCGACCTGGCCCCGGGATCGGGAATATCCATTCATCCTATGGACATGGGGACGACCTGCAACGGCGGGCCTTTTGGCGGAACCGTGTTTTGTGCTTCGCCCTATTCGCAGCCTTGGAACGTTACTCTGACCACGGATTCGATAACATTCACCGCTCTCCCAGGTGGCGACCTGCTGATCAACGAAGATCCGTTCTTTGTCAACATCTTAACCGGCGGCGATCCCAACGGCGCCAGTTTCAGCGGTGATTGGGTCACGCCCGTTCCCGAGCCCAGCGGCATTACGTTGTTTGGCTCTGCAATTCTCGGACTCGCCGGAGTTTTCCGTCGCAAGCTATTGCTCTGACCCTCCTTTGTAATCCTGGGGATGATCGAGAAGCCGGAGTCAATTTACTCCGGCTTGATTTTTTTTGCGCGGGATGGTGTACGGTTAGCGGGGGCTTCAGAGCGTGGGTGAGAACGAAACTTCGTGTTTGCCAGGGGAATTTTGCTAGTGGAAAATCCAGCGCCGTAGGCGCGGCTCAGTCTAGAGCAGTTCCTTAGAAGCTATATCCGAAAGTGAGGGGAGGCAGTAGGCTGCAGATGGCGATCTCCGCAAGCCCAGCCATGCCACGACCATATTC
>Ga0208587_1000675_pt1 | contig 18705 bp, 19 predicted proteins | sample NGESurdeep092012_7_FD_184472 | JGI IMG/M metagenome (GOLD analysis project Ga0208587, IMG submission 184472) | Arctic peat soil microbial communities from Barrow, Alaska - NGEE Surface sample 210 deep-092012 (SPAdes) | ecosystem: Environmental > Terrestrial > Soil > Wetlands > Peat ...
CGGAAACCACGATACCCAAGACGACGACGAACTGACCGATGACGACCTGGAGTCGGAGATCGAGCTAGTCAGTGAGCTCGTGGTGGCGGCATCATCCAGCGAGCGGCCCCTGCACCAGGACGAGGTGGACCAGCTCCTGGGCGTGGATCCGAAAGAGCCCGGTAGCGCGGACGAACCTGAGCGCTAGGTCAGGTCCAGCCGTCATGGCGGCACGCAGCCGTTTGGGTGATGAGGAGCCTGGGGCTCTACCATCGGGTCGGCAACATTCCCGACCACCGGAGCCTCACCGTGGGTTTTCGTCTCACTCCGCACGAAGACAGTTTCTTTGCACTTTTCACAACGCTGGGTGACGATCTGGTCCATGGCGCCCACGAGCTGACCAACCTGGTGGGTGCCGAGCGCTGCGAGCGTGAGGCCGTGGCATCGCGGATACGAGACATCGAGCACGCTGCTGACCAGTCCGCCCACGCGATCATGCTCAAGGTGAACTCCTCGTTCATCACCCCGTTCGACCGCGAGGACATCTACCGTCTGGCGTCCAAGCTCGACGACTGCATGGACCGGATGGAGGCCGCCGCCGACCTGATCGTGCTGTACCGCATTGGTGACCTGCCCCAAGGGATCACCGCCCAGGTGGCGGTTCTGGCCCGCATGTCCGAGCTGACTGCACAGGCCATGCCGCGGCTGCGCGCGATGGGCGACCTGCCGGAGTACTGGAGCGAGATCAGCCGTCTGGAGAACGAGGCTGACCAGGCCTACCGGCGCCTGGTGGCCGAGCTGTTCAACAACGGCAAGGACGCGATCACGGTCCTGAAGCTCAAGGAGATTATCGACGAGCTTGAAGCCGCCGCCGACGCCTTCCAGACCGCGGCGTACACGGTTGAAAGCATCGCGGTCAAGGAGTCCTGACCTTCGTGGACCTGCTGGCCGTTGTCGTTGTCGTTGCCCTGGCAATGGGTTTCAACTACACCAACGGGTTTCATGATGCCGCCAACGCGATCGCGACCTCGGTCTCGACCCGGGCGTTGACGCCGCGGACCGCGCTGGTGATGGCTGCGGTGTTCAACCTCTTCGGGGCCTTCATCGGCACCAAGGTCGCCAGCACCGTCGGCAGCGGCATCATCGACCCGCCCTCTGGCATCGTCGGCCTGATCATCGTCGGATCTGCCCTGGTCGGCGCCACCGCGTGGAACCTGCTGACCTGGTGGAAAGGCCTGCCGTCCTCATCGTCCCATGCGTTGTTCGGCGGCATGATCGGCGCATCCCTTGCGGCCGGGACCACGGTCCTGTGGCAGGGCGTGCTGGACAAGATCGTCATCCCGATGGTGCTCTCGCCGGTGATCGGGCTCATTCTCGGCTACTTCGTGATGGCCGCCATCTTGTGGATCTTCCGCCGTCGGCACCCCGGGCGTGCCACACGGGGGTTCCGCTACGCCCAGACGCTGTCGGCAGCCGCGATGGCGCTCGGCCACGGGCTCCAGGACGCGGGCAAGACCATGGGGATCATCGTGCTGGCCCTGACCGTGGGCGGCTACCAGAAGGGCTCGTCGATCCCCTTGTGGGTCAAGATCTCTACCGCCCTGATCATCAGCGCCGGGACGTACTCCGGTGGGTGGCGCATCATGCGCACCCTGGGCCGCAAGATCATCCACCTGGACCCGCCTCAGGGTTTCGCCGCCGAAGCCTCGGGAGCCTCGATCCTGTATGTTGCCGGGCTGGGCTTCGGCGTCCCGATCTCGACGACCCACACGATCACCGCGACGATCATGGGTGTCGGCGCCACCAAGCGGCTGTCTGCGGTGCGCTGGGGGGTGGCCAAGAACATTGTCACCGGCTGGGTCCTGACGCTGCCCGGGGCCGCTGTGGTGGCCGCCCTGGTCTCAGGACTCCCGACATGGTGCGAAAGTCCTTGCGGGGTCAAAGGTGGGTTTCGGCCTCAGGCCGCAGGACGAGATAGATGCCGGGTAACGGGCTTGGGCGGCGGTGAGGTGCTCACACAGCTTGCCGCCGGCGTGCGCCACGAGGGTTGAGGGGAGATGGGTCGTCATCACGCTCACCATTTCGCCTCTGATCCGTTCTAAAACACCGCATGGGTTTATCTCACACCAAAGCAGTGGGGACGAGCCCCAAAAACATGAATCTGCTGGTTAACGAGCCGCCGCGGCGCCCAGGCCAACCGCTATGTCAGGACCCCTGGGTCTATGCGCTGACGATCCCCTTCCACTAGCGCCCCCGCGGTGCACGCTCAGCCGAAGCGGCCAGAGATGTAGTCCTCCGTGGTGCGCTGGCGCGGGTTGCTGAACATCTTCTGCGTGTCGTCCATCTCGATCAGCCGCCCGGGCCTGCCCGTGGCCGCCAGGTTGAAGAACGCCGTCCGGTCAGAGACCCGGGCAGCCTGCTGCATGTTGTGGGTGACGATGACGATCGTGTAGGTGCTCTTCAGCTCGCCCACGAGGTCCTCAATGGCCAGCGTCGAGATCGGGTCCAGCGCCGAGCAGGGCTCGTCCATCAGCAGCACCTGAGGCTCGACGGCGATGGCCCGGGCGATGCAGAGCCGCTGCTGCTGACCGCCGGAGAGCCCGGCGCCGGGCTTGGTGAGCCGGTCCTTGACCTCGTCCCACAGGTTCGCCTTGCGCAGTGAGGCCTCGACCTTCTCGGCGAGCTTCTTCTTGTCCCTCAGCCCGTTGAGCCGCAGCCCCGCCGACACGTTGTCTGCGATGGACATCGTCGGGAACGGGTTCGGTCGCTGGAAGACCATGCCGACGGTGCGCCGAACGGCCACGGGGTCCACGTTCGCCCCGTAGATGTCGGCGTCGTCGAGGTGAACCGACCCTTCGACCCGACCGCCGGGAATGACCTCGTGCATCCGGTTGAGCGTGCGCAGCAGCGTCGACTTGCCGCAGCCGGACGGGCCGATGAAGGCCGTCACAGAGCGCGGCTCGACGGTCATCGTGACCTCCTCGACAGCCTTGAAGGCACCGTAGAAGATGGTGAGGTCCTTGACGTCGATTCGTTTGGCCATGAGGTCTAGTCGTCCTTCGTGTCTGCGGCAAGAGCTGGTGCGGTGCCGGTCAGGTCTTGGGCGCCCCGAGGCGGGCGATGAGGCGACCGGCGATATTCAGCAGCAGGATCAGCAGGATCAGTGTGGCAGCCGCCCCCCACACGCGGTCAACGGCAGGCTGCAGCACCTCCGTGCGGTCCTGGTTGATCATGGTCGGCAAGGTGGGGACCAGCCCGCCGAAGAGGTTGGTCGCGATGTCCTGGGTGTACGGCCCCAGGATCAGCAGCGGCGCCGTCTCCCCCATGACCCGGGCCAGGCCGAGCAGGATACCCGTGATGATGCCGGACAAGGCCGTGGGCAGCACGACCCGCACGATGGTCTTCCACTTCGGCACCCCCAGTGCGTAGGAAGCCTCGCGCAGCTCGTTGGGCACGAGCTTGAGCATCTCCTCGGTCGAGCGCACGACGACCGGGATCATGAGCAGCATCAGGGCCAGGCACACCGCGAAGGCCACACGCTGGAACCCGAAGACGGTGACCCAGACGGCATAGATGAACAGCGCCGCGACGATGGACGGGATACCGGTGAGGATGTCGACGGTGAAGCTCACCACCCTGGCGAGCCGTCCCCGGCCGTACTCCACCAGGTAGATCGCGGTCATCACCGCGACCGGCACGGCCATCAGGGCCGTGACCATGGCCTCCAGGAGGGTCCCCTCGATCGCGTGAACCGCGCCGCCGCCGACGATCCGGTTGGTGATGCCGCGCTGGGAGTGGGTCCACCAGTCCGCGTTGACCAGCATGGCGCCGCCCTTGGTGACCACGCTCCACAGGATCCAGACCAGGGGCACCATGGCGATCGCGAAGGCCGCCCACATCACGACGGCGGCCAGCCGGTTACGCAGGGCTCGGGGCCCGGACCGGTGGCTGAGCCCCGCGCCGGGGACTACTGAGCCCATGGGGGCCACGTTCGAGCCTGACGTCACGTCCGTTGCCGTCATTCGGCGAAGACCTTCCTGCGCTCGATCACGACGCGGGCGATCGCGTTGACCACGAAAGTCAGCGTGAACAGCACCAGGCCCGCAGCCATGAACGCACCGGCCTTCTGGGGGGAGTCGAACTCGGCCGCGTTGTTGGCGATCTTGGAGGCGAACGTCTCGCCACCGTTGAACATGGACCAGGACCAGGGTGTGCCGTCGGCCAGCGCCGACAGGATGACCATGACGGCGATGGTCTCGCCGAGGGCCCGGCCCAGGCCGAGCATCGCGGCGCTGATGATCCCCGGCTTGCCGAACGGCAGGACCGCGGTGCGGATCATCTCCCAGCGGGTCGCCCCCAGAGCCAGCGCCGCCTCCTTGTGCAGCGTGGGGGTCTGGGCGAAGACCTCCCGGGACAGCGCGGTGACAATGGGCAGCACCATGATCGAGAGCACGACCGAGACGGTCAGCACCGTGCTGGACGCGTCGATCCCGGCGTCCTGGAACAGGGGGAACCAGCCGAAGAGCCGCTCCAGGACGGACTGGATCCCGGCCATGTGCGTGCCCAGGACCTGCAGGCCCCACAGGCCGTACACGATCGAGGGCACGGCCGCGAGCAGGTCGACCAGGCTGGCCGCCGGCCGGCTGAGCCATCGTGGTGCGTACTGGGTGATGAACAGGGCCACGCCCACGCCCAGGGGCACGGCGATGATCATGGCGATCACCGAGGACAGGACGGTCACCCACAGCAGGTTGGCGATGCCGAACTGCAGCGGGGTCGCGTCGACGTTCCACTGGGTTGAGGTGAAGAAGTTGACCTTGTCCGCGGCCAGGGCAGGTATCGCCTGAGAGAGCAGGAAGACCGCGACCAGGGTCACCATCGCGATGACCAGCACACCGGCGCCTCGGGCCGTGCCGCCGAAGAGGCGGTCGCCGAGCCGGCCCGTGGAGGCGCGGTCCCCCTCGAAGGGGCCGTGCCCCTCGGGGTCCGGGAGCTCGTCCACGGTGGAGACGCCGGTGATGGTCGACATGTCAGCCCAGGTTAGCGCGGGTCAGCATCAGGACAGGGCGGCGATGGCGGTGTTGACCTGGGCCTGGATGCTGGCCGGAAGCGGCGCGTAGCCGATGTCCTGCAGCTTGGTCTGCTCGCCAGTTGAGGCGAAGGTCGTCAGGAACGACTTGAGCAGTGCCACCTTCGCCGGACTCTTGGCCTTGGAGCACACCAGCTCGTAGGTCACCAGCAGGATCGGGTAGGCCCCCGGCACCTTGGTGGCGTAGTCCAGCTTCAGCACGATGTTGTTGCCAGCGCCGGTCTGCCTGGCGGCGCTGACGGCCTTGCTGACCGCCGGGCCGGACAGCACGACAGGGCCGGCGCCGTTGTCGATCTGGGCGATTCCCAGCTTGTCGTCCTTGGCGTAGGACCACTCGGTGTAGGTGATACCCCCGTCGGTGGACTTCACCGCGTTGGACACACCCGAGCTTGCCTGCTTGCCCTCACCCTTGCCGGTCCACTTCTTGCCGGTTGCCGCTGGCCAGTCACTGGGGGCGGCGCCCTTCAGGTACTTGGTGAAGTTGTCGGTCGTGCCGGACTCGTCAGAGCGGAAGAAGATCTTGATGGGCGTCGCGGGCAGGGTGACGCCCTTGTTGATGGCCGCGATCGCCGGGTCGTTCCACGTGGTGATGGCACCGTTGAAGATCTTGGCGGTCACCGAGGGGGTCAGGACCAGCTTGGGGACCCCCTTGAGGTTGTAGGCCACGGCGATGGGCCCGGTCACCATGGGCAGGTTCCAGGCGGGGGAGCCACACGTCTTGTCGGCGTTGGTCTGCTCGGTGCCGGTCGTGCCGGCGGTCGGGGTGCTCTTCAGCGACGAGTCAGACCCGCCGAAGTCGACCTGGCCAGCGGTGAACTGCTTGACGCCGGCGCCGGAACCGGTGGCGTTGTAGTTGACGGTCGCGCCGCTGCAGGTCGTCTGGTAGTCGGCGATGACCTGTTGGATGGCGTTCTTCTGGGCCGTCGACCCCTCGCCGTTGAGGGTGCCGGTCGGGCACGCGGTGCTGCTGCTGCTGCCGCCGGCTGCTGAAGCACTCGAAGAAGCAGTCGAAGAAGCAGTCGTGTTGTTGTTGGAGCCACAGCCAGCAAGAGCGAGCGTGCTGACCAGGGCAACGCCCGTGACACTGGCGAGTTGCCGACGAGACTGGAGTTTCACGATTTTTGAGCCTCTCCACACAGGGGAAGTACAGCGAGCGTGGGTGCCCGCCGGGAAGAGGATATGGAGGCCGAATGACGTGCTGCTGGGGGACAGGTGAACAGCACATGAACGCCAGGAGGCGTTCGGATGTCCGCGGGCAGGCTTGCTCACGTGGAACGGGTGAACGCCGGCCCCAGGCGGAGTCAGGTGCCGATCACGGCGGGGTACCCGGTCACGGTGCGGGGTAACGCTCGACGTCGACCACGCGGGCCCGGTCCCCGGTCCCCACCAGGTGGGCCACCAGGGCCTCACCCTTGCCCATGCCGCCGTCAGCGGCCTCTGACAGGGCTAGCTGGGCTGAGCCGTCGGGGTCGGCGATCCCGGCAAGGCGCTCCAGCAGCGCCGGGAGCACCGGTCCGTGGCTGCACACGACCGCCGCGTTGCCGCGGTCCAGTAGCCGGGTCAGGTGATAGGGCGCGCGGTCAGGCTGCTCGGCGAAACCCTCCTCGGACAGCCCCGCCTTGAGCCGGGCCCGTATTCCGGCGGCGACCGCATACGGCAGGACGGTGTCCAGGCAACGCACGGACGGGGAGGTGACCACCCGAGTCACGCCGTAGGCAGCCAGAACCGGGATCAGTGCCTTGGCGCGCTCGCGGCCGCGAGGGTTCAGCGGTCGCAGCCGGTCTGCGTTGGGCCAGCTCGAGCGGGACCGGGACTTGGCGTGCCGGATCATGACCAGCGGCCAGGTGGTCAGGGTCCCGGCAGCGTCTGCCTGTTCGAGGGCGCGGAGCTGGTCGTGGTCACGGGGGTAGCTGAGCCGGGTCATGGCGCTGGGCACCTCGAGCCAGGCGACGTCGTCGATCTCGTTGCGCAGCGCTCCGTCACCACCGACGACCTCGGCAGCCCAGTACCGGCACTCCTTGGTCGTCGAATCACCGCGCTGGTCCGCGACGGGGTACTCCGAGCTGGGCAGGGTACGCCCTAGCCGCACGTGAAAACCGGTCTCTTCGAAGACCTCGCGCGCCGCGGCGACCGGCCACTCCTCGCCCGGTTCGAGCTTGCCCTTGGACCAGGCCCAGTCGTCGTAGCGTGGTCGGTGAACCAGGGCGACCTGCAGGGCACCACGTCGGCGACGCCATGGCAGGGCTCCGGCTGCCGGGATCACGGTGTCATCAGCGGCGGGTGGAGATCACCGTGCGACGGGCCTTGCGGCGCCGCCTGGTGTTGTTCTCGATCAGCGTGTCATGAAGCTCGAGCAGCTTCTTGCCGTCGGCGTCCTGGCAGTGTCGGGTCCATCTGCCCTCACCGTTGAGGTGCCAGCTGCTCACCTCATCACTCATGCCCAGGCTCATCAGGGAGGTCATGTCCGAGATATGCCTCGGGTCGACGAGCCGGATCAGGGCCTCGACCCGGCGGTCGAGGTTGCGGTGCATCATGTCGGCACTGCCGATGAAGACGACCGGGTCGCCTGCGCCGCCGAAGATGAACACCCGCGAGTGCTCCAGGAACCTACCCAGGATCGAGCGCACCCGAATGTTCTCGGACAGCCCCTGCACCCCAGGGCGAAGGGCGCAGATTCCGCGGACCCACAGGTCGACACGGACCCCGGCGCGCGAGGCCCGGTACAGCGCATCGATCAGCTGGTCATCGACGATCGAGTTCAGCTTGAACCCGACATAACCGCCTTGGCCTTCGCGCACGTTCTCGATCTCGGCGTCGATGTGGTCGATCAGACCCCAGCGGACCGAGCGCGGCGCCACCAGGAGACGCTTGAACCTGCTGCGCGGGGCCCATCCCGACAGCTGGTTGAACAGCCGGGTCAAGTCCTCGCCGACCTGCGGGTTACAGGTGAGCAGCCCGATGTCCTCATACAGCCTTGCGGTCTTGGGGTTGTAGTTGCCAGTCCCGATGTGGCAGTAGCGCCGCAGCCCCTCGGCCTCCTGTCGGACCACCAGGGAGAGCTTGGCGTGGGTCTTGAGGCCGACGACGCCGTAGACGACGTGGACACCTGCGTGCTCGAGCTGGCGGGCCCAGGAGATGTTGGCCTGCTCGTCGAAGCGTGCCTTGATCTCCACGACGGCCAGCACCTGCTTGCCGGCTTCGGCAGCGTCGATCAGGGCGTCCACGATGGGGGAGTCGCCGCTGGTGCGGTACAGCGTCTGCTTGATGGCCAGCACCTTCGGGTCTGCTGCCGCTTGCTCGATGAACGCCTGGACCGAGGTAGAGAAGGAGTCGTAGGGGTGATGCAGCAGGATGTCCTTGGCCCGGATCGAGGCGAGGATGTCGCTGGCCTGTGAGCTCTCGACCGGAGCCAGGTCGGGGTTGGTTCCGGGCACGAAGGCCGGAAACTTCAGCTCTGATCGCTCGAGGTCAGCCACCACATCCAGGCCCCGCAGGTCCAGCGGGGCAGGCAGGCGATAGACCTCGCTGTGTTCTACGCCCAGCTCTCGCCCGAGCAGGTCCATCACGTGGTCGTCCATGTCGTCGGCGACCTCCAGGCGTACCGGTGGGCCGAAGCGACGCCGGGTGAGCTCCTTCTCCAACGCCGCGAGCAGGTTCTCGACGTCGTCCTCCTCGACCTCCAGGTCCTCGTTGCGGGTGACTCGGAAGGTGAAGTGCTCACTGACCTGCATGCCCGGGAACAGCTCTTCCAGATGCGCGGCGATGATGTCTTCGAGGGCAACGAACCGTGCGCTGAAGGGATGGGCAGGTGTCGGTTCTGGCGACTGGATCTGCACAAAGCGGGGCAGCAGCCGGGGCACCTTGACCCGAGCGAAGTGCTCCACGTTGGTCTTGGGGTTGACCAGCAGGACGGCAAGGTTGAGCGAGAGGCCGGAGATGTAGGGGAACGGGTGTGCGGGGTCGACGGCCAGGGGGGTGAGCACCGGGAAGATCTGGTCCCGGAACATCCCGTGCAGCCCCTCCTGCTCCCCGGCGCTGAGCTCATCCCACCGCACGATGGTGATGCCCTCCTGGATCAGGGCGGGGCGCACCTGGTCTTCGAACAAGCTGGCATGGGTGGCCATCAGCTTGTGGGCTACCGACGAGATCTCGTCGAAGACCTCACGCGGTTCCAGGCCGGAGGCGGAGCGCACAGCCAGGCCGGTTGCGATGCGGCGCTTGAGGCCGGCCACCCTGACCATGAAGAACTCGTCGAGGTTGTTGGCGAAGATCGCCAGATAGCGGGCCCGCTCAAGCAGCGGCACTGACGGGTCGGCGGCAAGCTGAAGAACGCGTTCGTTGAACTGCAGCCAGGAGATCTCGCGCTCCAGGAAACGGTCCTCCGGAAGCGCCTCGGGGTCCAGTGGCGGGTTCTCGGCCCGGACCACCCGGATGAACTGACCGTTCGAGGACCGGGGGCGGGCCGTGATCACAGACCGCAGCTCTGGCTCGGGCGAGGCGGGCAGGGTCCCTGTCTGCCCGACAGCCTTCGGAAACCCTGATATGTGTGCGGTCATGTCCCCATCCTCACACCGGCGTATGAACGATGCGTGAGTACATGGTATCCACGGCGCAGCGGGCGAAGTCTAGTCGCGTGTACGTCGCCACGGCCGCCTGGTTGTCTGCGTCGACGTAGAGCATCGCCTCGGTCAGGCCCTGCTGGCGCAGGTGCGCAAGGCCCAGGACGGTCACAATCCGGCCAAGCCCCATCCCCTGGTAGGCGGGGTCCACGGCGACCACATAGACCTCGCCCTGGGTGGCACGGATCTGCGGGTCCGCCGCCGCGGCGACCTTGGTCCAGTGAGATGCGGCAAGTGTGGGCGCCAGAGCACGCAGGTCCTCGATGAGAAGGAACCCCTTGGCGTCGAACCACGGCTCAGCGATTCGCCGGTCGAGGTCGTAGCGGGTCATCCGGCCCTGCTCGGGGTGGTTGACGAAGGCGTGGGCGTTGACCCGCAACCAGGCTTCCTCGTCGCGGCCGACGACGAAGCTGCGGGTCCTGAAGCCCTCGGGGACCATGACGGGCGGAAGCGAGGAGACGTCAGATCGCAGAGGTCGCCGCATCTGCCAGAGCTCGCGCACGCTCGAGTAGCCAGCGCGGCTGGCGAAGGCGCGGGCGGCCTCGAGGTCGCCGTGCGACCAGAGGTGCAGGGCTGCGCCGTCGGGTGCCAGCCCGGCTTCGAGGGCGCGGATCAGTGCGCTCCCGACGCCTCTTCGCCGATGTGACGGGTCGACCACGACCTCAGCGGTGGCGCCCTGGCCACCCGCGCCTGCCTCGAGGTGGGCATAGCCCGCGAGGTTCGCCCCGGCATACGCCAGCAGGTGCAACGAGCTTGTGGCTGAGCCGAGGTGGGCGTCTCGAGCCGCCAGCAGGACCTGCTCGGACAGCGGCGCCACCTGGTCGACCTCGGTGGCGGCCTTGACCAACCCGAGCACCGCGCAGCGCTGCTCTTCTTCGAGTGGCTCCGCGTTGTCGACCTGCACGATCACCATGGCGACCTACTCAGGCGTCTGTCAGCGATTCGCTCGCGCCCGGGGCTGGCTCGGGCACGAAACGGTAGCCGACATTGCGCACGGTCCCGATCAGCAGCTCGTGCTCCAGGCCGAGCTTGGCCCGCAGGCGCCTGACATGGACGTCCACCGTGCGCGTCCCGCCGAAGTAGTCGTAGCCCCACACCTCCTGAAGCAGCTGCGCCCTGGTGAAGACTCGACCAGGGTGCTGAGCGAGGTGCTTGATCAGCTCGAACTCCTTGTAGGTCAGGTCGAGCAGCCGTCCGCCGACCCTTGCCGAGTAGCTGGTCTCGTCGATGACAAGCTCACCCGCGGTGATCTGACCGGCGTCCGGGGCGTCGTCACCGGACAGGGCCAGCGAGCCCATGGCCAGACGCAGACGAGCCTCGACCTCGGCCGGCCCGGCCGTCTCCAGGAGGACGTCGTCCACGCCCCACTCCGCGGTCAGCCCGGCCAGGCCGCCTTCGGTCAGGATGGCCAGCAGCGGCACCGACAGGCCGGTGGCGCGGAGCATCCGGCACAAGGACCGGCCCGCGGCGAGCTCACGGCGCGCGTCCACGAGCACGACATCGGCTCGGGGGCTGTCGATCAGGGCGGCAGGCTCGGCAGGCACGATGTGCACGTGGTGGCTGAGCAACGACAGCGACGGCAGCACTTCGGCACTGGGTGCCAGAGTGTTGGTCAGCAGCAACAGGTGGGCCACTCTTGGCACAATAGGTCAGTGCCCCCCCGTTTGGGGTGTTCGTTCGCCCCATGAGACCTCACACACACCCCAGGAGATACCCCGATGACCAGTGGCCAGGGCGTGACCCGCAGCGATGTGGACGTCAGGATCCGTTACTGGGCGTCAGCGCGCGCTGCGGCAGGGCGTGACACCGAGACCTTTCGCGGGCGCGACGTCGGCGAGGTTCTGCAGGCAGCTGCGGCCGCGCACGCGGGCCTGGGAGTCGTCCTGGGGGTGTCCACGATCCTGCAGGACGGGCACGCGGTTACTGCCTCCCAACCGCTGACCGAAGGCAGCACCCTGGAGGTGCTGCCTCCGTTTGCCGGCGGGTGATGGGAGAATGCTAGACGTGACCGACGTCCCGCCCGAAACTCCACCACTGACACGCGTGTCCCGCGCGCTGGCGCGTGCCGCAGCCGGACCGGTCACCCTCCCGGTCCCCGAGATGCCCTTGCAGCCCCTGGTGACGGTCGCCGTGGTGGCTCTGTCGGGCCTGCTGACCATCACAGCGTTCGCCGGAGCGCCGCTGGTCGCGTTGTCGGTGGCCCTCGCCGCCGGCGTCATCGCCTGGGGCTGGCCGGGGCTGCTCGGACTGCCCAGCCCTCGATGTACCACCCTTGTGCTGGCCGTGGGCTCCGCGGGGGCGATCGGGACCGCGTTGGTGACCGTCGACGACCCCTTCCTGGCGTGGATGCCGGCCGCGCTGGCCGGCTCCATGATTGTCGCGTTCCTGCACCAGCTCGCCCGCAGGGACGGTCGCCCGCGGCTGGTGGAGTCCGTCGCCTCGACTATCACAGCGATAGCCATCGTGGTCTCCGGCGCCAGCCTCGTGGCGCTGCCCCGCACCGAGCATGGCGCGTGGGTGGTGGCCATTGCCTCGACCGCGATGGCAGTCTCAGCGGTGACCGATCTGGCTGGCGCCTCGCGGCGGCTGATCGCCTGGTTGCTGCCTCTGGCGATGTTGGCCGGAGGCATTGTCGCCATCCTTGTCGGCCACCGGCTGGGCGCCGTGGGCTGGGGGGCAGCGGCTCTGCTCGGGGTGCTGGCGGCCGGTGTCAGCCATGCAGTCCGGCGGGTGTTGGCAGCCTTGCCGGCGATCAGCGGCGCGCGTTCCCAGCTGGTCAGCGCCTGCGCTTCGGTGCTGACCGGTGGCGTCGTTGTCTACGTCGTGGGCCGGCTGCTGATCCCGTGATCCTGGCTCCGCTGCGCTGAGCCTGACTTTCGCCATGCCCAGACATGGCTTGCTCAGTAGACCAGTGCCTGAGCCCCGTCCTGCAGGATCTCCTCAACAAAGGCCGCCGCCCCTCGGATGAGGGTCCTCGGCAGCAGATCAGCCTGCGTGAGGTCGCGGCGAGCCGCGCACTGGCTGCACACCGTGATGCGCCCGTCTGCCAGCACCGCATCGCGCAGGTCGTTCAGTGGGGCAGCATGTGGAAACGAGAACTCCTCGGCTCTGCCGGGGACCGCCAGCCAGGTGGACTCCCCGCTGAGCCAGAGGCTGACCACGGCGCCGCTTGCCACTGCGGTTGCGGCGACGGTGAACGCCTGGGACAGCTTTTCGGGGGAGTCGACGCCCACCGTGAGCTTGATGATCAGGTGACGCGATTTCGACGGCATGGGGAAAGGTTACGATCAGCGCGTGGTAACCGTCTTCGTCTCCCAGGAAAGCAGCCGGCGCTGACATGACCTTCGAACTTGACGTCAACCTTGCACCAGCTCTGGCGCCGCTCGCGTGGCTGGTCGGACGCTGGGAGGGCGCTGGTGTCCTGGGTTATCCGACCATCGAGTCGGCCCACTTTGGCCAGGAGGTTGTCTGCTCCCATGACGGCCGCCCCTTCCTGGAGTGGCAGAGCCGGACCTGGCTGCTGGATGAGGCCGGGAACAAGGTGCGTCCGCTGGCCGTCGAGCTCGGGTTCTGGCGGGTCCTGGAGAGAGGCGAGATCGAGCTGCTGCTGACTCACCCAACCGGTGTCGTGGAGATGTACGTCGGCCATCGCGACCCTGGCAAGCCCGTTATCGAGCTGCGGACCGACGGGGTCCTGCGTAGCCCAGCGGCCAAGGAGTACAACGCCGGGTCGCGGATGTACGGGTTGGCTGACTCCCAGCTTTTCTGGGCGATGGACATGGCTGCGGTAGGCCGCAGCCTGCAGAGCCATGTGTCGGCCCAGCTCAAGCGTGTGGGCTGAAGGGATCCGATAGTGGGCGAGCAGGCGCGGATCCTGGTCGTGTGCACCGGCAACATCTGCCGCTCTCCCTTTATCGAGCGACTGCTGCAGCACGAGCTTGACGAGCGCCGATCAGGATCCGAGCTGGGCATCGTCGTGCGCAGCGCCGGTACGGCCGCGCTGGTCGGATCGCCCATGGATGCTCAGGCCGCAGCGCAGCTCGTGGCCCGCGGTGGCGACGCCTCCGGGTTCAGGGCGCGAGATCTCACCCCTGGCCTCATCGCAGAGTCCGACTTGGTGCTCACCGCCACCCGTGCGCACCGCGGCAAGGTGGCCCTGATGTGCCCCAAGGCCCTGCGTCGAGTGTTCACCTTCTGTGACTTTGCCGATCTCGTGACAGGGATCGACGGGCCGACCGCTCCGGTGATCCTCACGGATCCGCGTGGGTGGGTGAAACGGGTCACCGAGAAGGTTGCGGCGGCTCGAGGTCTGACCCCTCCGCTGGCGCCTGACTCGGCGGACATCGTAGACCCGTACCGGCGCGAGGACGAGGTTTTTGCCGCCATGGCACAGCAGGTTGTTCAGTCCCTGCCTGCCTTCGTCCGGGCCCTGGTCGGCTGACTACGTATGGTTGCTGAGCAGGCGCAGCTGACGCAGAAGACACGGCGGGGTGCGGCGCACGACAGCCCGGTTGCAAACCCTACGAAAACTCCTGAAACATAGCAGACTATCCTGACCAGGAGGTCGTGCCGGGTCTTCCTGCTGTCCCCTGTGATGCTGTCGGTCTCCGGTACTGCTGTGGTTGTAGGTGCGCAGCCCCTGTCTGACAATCCCTCGTCCGGATAGCGGTTCACCGCGAGCCCCGAACCTCACCATCAGATCGGTTGAGCCAGCTCTGGGGGGAGCCCACGACCTGCGGGTACGCTCGCAGATATGAGGGACCTTGGCGAGAGGCTGAGGGCCAGGGGCATGCGGCTGACCCGGCAGCGGGCGCGAATCATCGCTGCTGTCCGCGGGCTGGGTCACGCCACCCCGGACGGCCTCGCCGCGGCCGTCGCCCGAGATGGTGGACCGGCGTTGTCCCTGTCCACGATCTACCGCAACCTCGAGGCGCTTGAGGAGGTGGGTGTGGTCTCGCACACACATCTGGACCACCGCTCGCCGACCTACCACCTGGCCGATCATGCTGACCACATCCACCTCGTGTGCCTGGCCTGTGGAGCTGTCACCGAGAGCCCGCTGACAACGGCCGACCCGTTCGTGGGGAATCTTTTGACCGCTCACGGCTTTGTGGCGGATGTGAAACATATGGCGATACACGGATGGTGCGCATCATGTTCGGAGCAGGCAGCCCCGCCCAGAGCCCGGTGGACGACATGACCGAGCTGCGGCCGACCGTCGAACCCGACAGCACACTGGCGGCTGTCGGGCCCAGCCCGTTCTTGAGCCGGCCCGGAGCCGTGGCCGGCGCAGATGTTGATGCCGCGGTCGCCGCGCACTACGGAAACCCCTTGCGCGAGCAGAGGCTCCTGCTCGAGGGTCTGGCCGCGGTTGACCTGTCCCACCGTGGGGTCGTGACGATCGCAGGGCCAGAGCGCCTGTCGTGGCTCCACTCGATCACGACCCAGATGCTGACCGGGCTGGCTCCGCGCACGTCGGCCGAGACGCTGGTGCTCAGTCCGAAGGGGCACATCGAGCATGACCTGCACCTCGTGGATGACGGCCTGAGCACCTGGGTCACCGTCGAGCCCGGCACCGCTGCAGCGTTGGTGGCCTGGTTGAACTCGATGCGGTTCATGCTGCGCGTCGAGGTCCGCGACGTCAGCGCCGACTACGCCGTGATCGGCGAGCCGGTTCGCTCCGAGACCACGGCGGTGGAGCCGTTGGCCTGGAGTGACCCTTGGCCGCTGCTGGTCGGCGACACTGCCGCCTACAGCGCTGTGGTCGATCCTGCCGAGCACCCGGGAAGTGAGCGACCCTGGCGCGAGCTGATCGTTGCCCGCGGGCAGCTGGAGGTAGCGGTGGGGGATCGGCCGTTGGCGGGAATGTGGGCTGCCGAAGCCCTGCGTGTTGCCGCCTGGCGTCCGCGCCTGGGTTTTGAGACCGACCAACGCACGATCCCTCACGAGGTCGACTGGCTGCGCACCGCCGTTCACCTGCACAAAGGGTGCTATCGCGGGCAGGAGACCGTGGCGCGCGTTCACAATCTCGGGCGACCGCCGCGCCGCCTGGTGTTCCTGCACCTGGATGGCTCCGGTCACACCCTGCCCGGGCGCGGGGTCGAGGTTGAGGCCGGTGGCAGGGTCGTGGGCCGTCTGACCTCTGTGGCGCGCCACCACGAGCTTGGCCCGATCGCTCTGGCCGTCATCAAGCGCAACACCCCCCTGGACGCGGTGTGCACGGCGGCCGGGCTCAGTGCCAGCCAGGAGGAGATCGTGAAGGGTTAGGACCGAACCCAGGTCAGGAAGTAGCCTTTTCGCGCGTCTTCCGCCGTGGTGACTTCTGGCGTTGTGACTCGGGGGCGTAGCCCTGGTAGTAGGAGTAGCCGTCGGGGCCTTTGGTGGGGACCATGTTCATGACCAGTCCCAGGACCCGGCCGTTGACGGTCTCCAGGGACTGCAGGGACCTGGCCAGGTGGTCGCGGTCCACCCGTCCTACGCCGACCACGACCACGGTCCCGCCGGCGATGGTGCTCAGGACGGCGGCATCGGTGACCGGCAGCAGCGGAGGCGTGTCGATGATGACCATGTCGAACCGGGTCTCCAGCGCGCGCAGGGTCTCGATCATCGCGGCGGACCCGAGCAGCTCGCTGGGGTTGGGCGGGACCGATCCGGCACCCACGACGTAGACGCTGGTCTTGGCGAACTGCTGCAGCACGTCGCCGAGCTCGGCCTGGCCGATCAGGACGTTGGTCAGGCCCGCGGAGCCGTCCATGCCCATGTACTCCAGCAGACGCGGGTGCCGCAGGTCGCCCTCGACGACGCAGACCCGGGCGCCGCCGGCGGCCATGGTGATCGCGAGGTTCGCCGTCGTGGTCGTCTTGCCCTCGGCCGGAACCGAGGAGGTGAAGACGATGGAGCGGGGGTGGTTGGCGGCGTCCACGAACTGAAGGTTGGTCCGCAGCGTGCGGAACGCCTCGGCGCGGGGGCTGTGCGGGTCTGCCTGGACGATCAAGGGGTGCTTGGACGCCTCGGGGTCAAAGCCGATCCCGCCGATGACTGTCGCGTCGGTGACCTGGGCGCAGTCCTTCTCGTTCTTGATGGACGTGTCGAGCATGTCCCGCAGGAGCGCCATGCCCAGCCCGAGCAGCAGGCCGAGCACCACGCCCAGGGCCAGGTTGGTGGTCTTCTTGGGGCTCACGGGGGCGGTGGGCACGGTCGGGGAGCTCACGACGGTCACCTTGACCGGGCTCGACTGGCCTTTGTTGACGCTCTCCAGCTCGGCGACGGTCTTGGTGAACTGCTGGCCGACGGCGCCGGCGACCGCGGCGGCCACCTGCGGGTTGGTGTTCTGGACGGCGACCTGGATCATCACGGTGTTCAGCGGCACGGTCGCGGTGATCTGGTTGCCGAGCTTTGCCGCGGTGGTGTTCAGCTGCAGTGTCTTGATCACCGGGTCAAGGACGGTGGGGGTCGTGATGACGTCGGCGTAGGACACGACGCGTTCCTGGGTGAAGTTGCTCCCCGACAGCAGGGCCGAGCTGTCGCTGCTGCCGGCGGTGGAGACGAACAACTGGGTCTGTGCCTCGTAGACCTTGGGGCTCAGCGCGGTGGCCGCCGCGGCGCCGGCCAGGACCACCAGCGTGGTGGCCACAATGATCCGCCACCGCTTCCGGATGACGCGGATGTAGTCCTTCAGCTCCACAACGTCCCTATTCTCTTGCCCGCACTCATGCGCGACTTCCGCCGGCTGATGCGTGGCTTCCTCGATAGCCCACGATGACCTTCAGGCGATGTGTCCAGCCGCGGCGTCGCCCGACACCGCTCGCTGACACTATGTCAGGCATGACCCAGGACGCTACCCAGAACACGGGAGCCACCTCCCACGCTGCAGGGACTCTCATTACCGTCGCTCCCACCGGAGCCGAGACCGCCAAAGGCGACTGTCCCCAGCTGCCAACGACATTGGCCGAGCTCGTCGAGACGGCCGTCGCCTGCCAGGAGGCGGGCGCCTCCCTGATCCACATCCACATCCGAGACGGCGACCACCGGCCCAGCCTGGATGCCGTTCTTCTGCGCGAGAGCGTCCAGGCTGTGCGCGAGCAGACGAACTTGGTGATCCAGCTCTCCACCGGCGGCAGCGTCCACGATCCGCTCGAGAGGCGACTGACGGTCCTTGACGCCGACCCTGACTCCTGCAGCCTGACGTGTGGCACCACCAACTTCGGCGACGACGTCTTCCTGAACCCCTACCCGTTCATGGCCCAGCTCTACCGTCAAGCCCAGGAGCGCGAGATCGTGCCCGAGTTCGAGCTGTTCGACCTGGGGCACGTGGCCGCGCTGCGCCGTCTGATCGACGACCACGGGCTGCCCTTCGGGGGCAAGGTGCACGTCGACTTCATCACTGGTGTCCCCGGCGGTATGCCCGGCACCCCGGCCGCGCTGCTGGCGGGGGTACAGGCGCTGCCAGCCGAGGTGACCTCCTGGGCGGCCACGGGGGTAGGTCGCAGCCACCTCCCGATCGCGGCAGTGGCACTGGCATCTGGAGGGCACCTGCGGGTCGGCATGGAGGACAACTTGGTCTACGCCAAGGGCCGGCCGGTTCAGCGCAACGACGAGCTGGTGTCACGGGCGGCGGATCTGGCCCGGCTGATGCAGCGGCCGCCGTTGACCACCGACCAGGCGCGCGCTCTGTTGTGCGTCAAGCAGCGGCGCACCGCCTGACCCGGATCGAGACCCGCCGGTTCGCGGCGCTCAGTGAGCGGCGAAGAGGTCATTTTGCTTGCCCGGGCTTGCATTTTGCTAACTGGAGTTAGCATAATGGAGTCATGCCGAAGTTCACTCCGATCTCCGTTCACGACCTTGGCGAGTACCTGCGAGAGCAACGCCAGTCGGCGCAGCTGTCGTTGCGACAGCTGTCCGAGGTCGCGGGGATCAGCAACCCGTACATCTCTCAGATCGAGCGCGGCCTGAAGAAACCGAGCGCCGAGATCCTGCAGGCCCTGGCCAAGGCCCTGCGCATCTCGGCCGAGATGCGCA
>Ga0208587_1000676_pt1 | contig 18702 bp, 10 predicted proteins | sample NGESurdeep092012_7_FD_184472 | JGI IMG/M metagenome (GOLD analysis project Ga0208587, IMG submission 184472) | Arctic peat soil microbial communities from Barrow, Alaska - NGEE Surface sample 210 deep-092012 (SPAdes) | ecosystem: Environmental > Terrestrial > Soil > Wetlands > Peat ...
GGGTGCGAGCAGGCCGACGGGGGCGTCGGCCGCGGTCCAGGGGGACCGCCCCACGATTTATGCAGGCGCCCAGCACCGGAAAAACGAGTGGCATTAGGTTGACAACCTGCCCCACATGAAAAGAACATGTCTACACGGTCCCACGCCTAGCGTGACAAACCGCGTCCTGCAACATTGCCCACAGCCGCGTCGCGTCCGGCAAGCGTGCGTCCGGCGCCAGATCGTCGTGCCTTATCCGAGCGTGCCCAAATACAGGACAGTGATGTAAACCGCCGGTTGGCTGGAAGTCCCGCCGACCTGAAGTACCACCGGAACCGGTACGTGCAGATCATATCCCTCCAGAAAAGTCGTTGCTGTCAGTGCATCAACAGGCACCTTTACATCGATCTGCGTGACACCGGGACGTCCGGGTGCGGGCCCAACGTGTAGAATCTGCGCCGCTATGCCGCCAATGGTCACCGTCGCGTGTGCGGATGGTTGAGAAGCGAGACCATCGCCAGTGGCAAATAAGGTCACGGTATCTCCGGGCACGGCCGAAGAGGTCAAGCTATTGTACGAATGGTCTTGATTAATAGCAGCGGCCAGCCCTCTGCCGGTGGAGCCGGACGTGAACAGGGCCGGCGCAAACGGTACCAGCGGAACAGTGAACGCGGCGGCGGTTTTGCCGGAATAATGCACTTCGACATTGGCCGTGCTTCCTGTAATCGATGGCACTACTGCCGCCACCTGCGTTGCCGACGTGTAGATCACCGGAACTGCAATGCCGTCAAAGAAGACTTGCGTCCCGGCCACTTCGGTGCCGACCGCGCCTGTGCTGTCGGGCGGGTTTATAACGAGATCTCCAGGGCCCAAGCCCACTCCGAACAACGTGACCACTTCGCCTGCCGCAATCGGACCGGACAACATGCTGGCTGCATTGGCGATCGGGCTCGGCTTCAGTACACGAACCGCGCCATTCGGCGAGTCGGCCAAATATACGTTGAAATTTGAATCGACGGCCAAAGCATAAGGACTCCCCAGCAGCCCGCTCGTGGCCGGGCCGCCATCGCCGGAATAACCGTGCAGGTAAAGATCCAAGTTGCCGTCAAAATAGGCCAGGTAACCGTACAACGCACGTCCGGCGATGGTCGAAATGACTCCGGCAGCGGAGACCCGGCGAACATGATTGCCGTAGGTGTCCGCGATATAAAGATTCCCCGCTCGATCCACCGCCACACCCTGAGGCAGTCCCAACACTGCGGCTGTGGCAGGCAGCCCATCGTCGCTCGAAAAATGGAGTTGATCGGCGCAACCTGCGACCGTGGTGATCGTGCCGTCCCCGGAGATCCGGCGAATGCGGTTATTGCCGGTATCGGCAATGTACAAGTTACCGGAAGTATCAATCGCCAGGCTGGTGGGTGCGTTGAGCTTTGCGTTGAGGGCGGGTCCTCCATCGCCGCCGAAGTCAGGCGCCCCATTCCCGGCGACGGTCGTTATCGTTCCGTCCAGCGTAACCTTTCGCAGGCGGTTGTTCCCGGTATCCGCGATGTAGAGGTTATCGGAAGCATCTACCGCCACACCGTGCGGGCAGGCCAGTTGCGCATTAACCGCGGGACCGCCGTCACCGCCATATCCCGAGCTGCCGGTCCCCGCGACAGTGGCGATTCCGCCCGCGGCCGTTACCTTGCGAATGCGTGCACCGAGGCACTCCGCCACGTAGAGATTGCCGGCGCCATCCACCGCGACGCCCAGTGGCACGTTGAGCTGCGCACGGGTAGCAGGTCCTCCATCTCCCAAGGAACCTGGCACGCCAGTCCCTGCGACCGTGGTGATGGTGCCGTTTGCCGCGATCTTTCGGACCGTGTGATTGCCGGAATCGCCGATGTACAAGTTCCCGCCAGAGCCGGCCGCCACGCCCCACGGAGCATCCAATTGTGCAACGGCGGCCGGGCCTCCATCTCCCGAGTAGCCCTGGGTGCCGTTTCCGGCTACCGTTGTAATCGTCCCGTTTGCCGCGATTTTACGAATACGATGGCCGGATACATATAAGGGTCCGCCGCCTCCATTTGAAAATCCATCCTCCCCCAGATCGGCTACATAGAGGTTGCCCGACTTATCGATAGCCAGGCCATTCGGGGCTGCGAGCAGCGCTGCGGTTGCCGGCCCGCCGTCTCCGATGGATGTACTGTTCGGGTTGCCGCCAGTCGTGGAGATAGTTCCATCTCCGGCGATCTTGAAAATGCGGCGATTGCCTGCGTCCGCCAGATAGAGTTCGCCCCTGGCATTGACGGCGAGACCGGCAATGCTTCCCAGCACTGCCCGAGTCGCCGGACCACCCTCGCCGGAGTAGGCGCCAATTGTAGTTGGCGATCCGGCCACCGGAGTGACGATCCCAACCGTCGAGATTCTCCAAACTCGGGCGGCTACGGCAACGTAGATGGCGCCGGTAGAATCGACGGCAATAACCGGCGGAGCTACTCCGCCGAAACACGCGTACGCACTGCAACCTGCCATGGTCTGGATGATGCCGTCCGGTGACACTTTGCGGACCGCACTGACGTCCGCGATGTACAGATTCCCAGCGGAGTCGACCGCAACTCCATACGGCCGATCCAAAGCCGCCTGATTTGCCGGGCCGCCATCGCCCGGATCGTTGTTGGAAGTGCCGGTGCCCGCGACGGTCGCGATCAGGCCGTCACCTGAGATCCGCCGGACGCGGCCGTTCCCGGTGTCCGCGATATAGAGATTTCCCGATTTGTCCACCGCCAGCCCGTTTGGATTATTGAACTGGGCGTCGACCGCGGGGCCGCTGTCGCCGGAGAAGCCCGGTTTCCCGTTTCCCGCGATCCGCGTAAGACTGTTGCCGGCATCCAGCCTGAAAACAGCGTTTCGGCTGGAGAAGTATACGCTTCCCGATGGATCGGTCGCCACCCCGCTGGGCGAGATCGAGGCATTCATGGCTAGGACCGGCGTTTGCGGAGGCACGCCTCCTGCGACCGTCGCAATCACGTACGGTTGAGCGATAAGTGAGGCACTCGCGATCAATACACCCGCAACGTACCGAGCCGGTTTCATAACTCATACTTCCTTTCTGGGTACGTATAGCCGGTTTGGGTTCCTTGCTACCATCGACTATTATATTTGAGATCTATACATCCTGATCTTCGCCGCTCCTAAGAACGACGTGGCGCAGGCACTCGTGCCTGCCGTGTCGAGACTCGTCTCGACACGCGTTGCGGGTGTGACACCGTGTCGAACCAAGAGCGTCCCCATGAGTGGGGACGCTGCAGGCATAAGTGCCTGCGCCACGTCATACCCCACACGCAGAACCCGGGGACAGACCCGACGTTCCCCGGGTTTCTCGGAGTTTCTCGGGCACTAAAACCTGGGGAACATCGGGTCTGTCCCCGGGTTTAGCCGTTTGCCGATCGCTTCCACATCGAACACGCAGCCGCCCCACGTCCCGCCGCTCGCGTCCTGTAGCATCGCCCACAGCCGCGTCGCGTCCGGCAACTGCGCATCCGGCGCCAGATCGTCGCGCGGCGGGCGCGCCGCCAGCACGCGGGCGCCTTCTTCCGCGTCGCCGTTCACCACCAGGTTTACCGAGCCTTCCAGCTTCACGCGGTCGATCGCGATCTCGATCGTGTCGCCTTCCCGCACCCTGCCCAGCGGCCCGCCGGCCAGCGCTTCCGGCGTCACGTGTCCGATGCACGCCCCGGTCGAAATCCCGCTGAAGCGCGCGTCCGTGATCACCGCCACGTGCTTGCCGAACGCCAGATACCTGAGCGCCGACGTGATCTGGTAAATCTCCTCCATCCCCGACCCCATCGGCCCGCGGCACATCAGCACCAGCACATCGCCCGCCACGATGCCGCCGCTCTTGATCGCCGCCACCGCCGCCTCCTCGGTTGAGAACACGCGTGCCGGTCCCTGCATCCGGTACACGCCGTCCTCTCCCACCACGCTCGGGTCGATCGACGTGCTCTTGATCACCGATCCACCGGGCGCGAGATTGCCCTTGGGGAACGTCACGGTGGACGTCAACCCGCGGCGGCGGGCTCCCGCCGGGTCCATGATCACGTCGTCGGGGTCCACGCGGTCGCGCTGCAGCAGCACGCGCCGCAGTTGGGCGCGGCGCTCCGATTGCTCCCACCAATCCAGCGTCTCGCCCAGCGTGAAACCCGAGACGGTGAGCGCGCCGGTCTCCAGCAACCCCGCGCGCCGCAAGTGGAGCATCACTTCGGGAACGCCGCCCGCCAGGAACACCTGCACGGTGGGATGCATCCGCGGACCATTGGGCAGCGCGTCCACCAGGCGCGGCACTTGGGCGTTGATGCGCGTCCAATCGTCCACCGTGGGACGCACGAGGCCGGCCGAAAACGCGATCGCCGGCAAATGCAGAATCAGATTCGTCGACCCGCCGAACGCGGCGTGCGTCACCATCGCGTTGCGCACGCTGGCCGCCGTCAGCACATCGCGCATGGCCAGACCGCGCGCTTCCAGCGCCATGGCCGCCCGCGCCGATCGCCGCGCCATGTCCGTCCAGATCGGGTGCCCCGAGGGCGCCAGCGCCGAGTGCGGCAGCGACATGCCGAGCGCTTCGCCCACCACCTGCGCCGTCGCCGCCGTGCCCAGGAACTGGCAGCCGCCTCCCGGCGATGCGCAGGAGCGGCACATGGCTTCCGCCGCGTCTGCCAGCGTGATCTGCCCGTGGGCGAAGCGCGCGCCCACCGATTGCACCTTGGCCGCGTCCTCGCCCTCTTCGGGCAGCAGCGTCACGCCGCCCGGAATCAGCACGCCCGCCAGATCGCGGGCGCCGGCCAGCGCCATCATCATGGCCGGCAGCCCCTTGTCGCACGTGGCCACGCCGAGCACGCCGCGGCGCGTGGGCAGGGAGCGGATCAGCCGCCCGAAAATGCTCGCCGCGTCGTTGCGGTAGGGCAGGGAATCGAACATCCCCGTGGTGCCCTGCGTGCGCCCGTCGCACGGGTCCGTGCAATACGCCGCGAACGGCACCGCGCCCAGCGCCTTCAACTCCTTGGCCGCCGCGTCCATCAGCAGCGCGACTTCCCAGTGCCCGGTGTGATACCCCAGGGCGACCGGCGTGCCATCGGCCGCGCGTATGCCGCCGTGGGTGCTCAGGATGAGAAACTCCTTGCCGCCCAATAGCGCCGGATCCCACCCCATCCCCGCGTTCTGCGTCCATCCGAAGAGGTCGCCCGAGGGCCGGTGCAGCAGCATTTCCGGCGTCACCGGGACCGAGCCTTGCGGCCCGCGCGCCTTCGATGGGACATCGAAAAGCGATCCGTCGCCGGAATCGAGAATACGTTGAGCATCCATAGCCATGCGGTCCGATCGTAGCAAACCCCGCGTCCCTTCAGAAAAGGTTCACATCCATCCCGGCGATAAAATGGATGCCCGGATTCGTCAGCCGCTCGAAGCGGCGGTCATTCGTCGGGAAAAGGTCGACGCCGGATTCCGTCGTCGCGGAGGGGGCCGCGGCCGGGATCGCGAAGTCCGGGCGAAGCTCCAATGGACAAGGCGGAGCCTTATCCCACACGGCCTCCTGGAACGGCAGTCTGAGTCCGAATGGCGGATTGCGCGCCGGCCCCGCCGCGGTCACCTGCCCGTACTGCTTGTTGGAAATGTTAGGAGCCGTGCCGCCTAGTCACCTACTCCTATGAATTGTTTTGGGTAGTCTTCCCGTTGAAAACTAGCCAAGGAAAGTCGGTATTCACTGCCAGTGACAAAGAGGCTGAACTATCGGTGCGGATGCTGAACCGGGTTGGCAAGGTTCGGTGGCCGATTCCAGACTACATCCGGACAACGGGGTCTGGCGCCCGCTAGCGATTTCGGCGCGGCGCCACTACCGAACCCCATCGAGGAATTGATAGCGCGCGCGGTGCGCGTCAGGCGCCGCGCCAGGGTCGGCCCTCAGATGCACCACCTGGTATCCGTCCGGGCTGTATGCCGGCCATCGCGCCAGGCCGTCGCCGTTGGGATCCCCGGTCTTGGCGAAGTTGCTCCAGTAGGAGCCCATCAGATCCGACACCTTGCGGTCTTCCGGCCGCCACGGCAGCTTTCTCGAAGACAGCACCTGGAACACGAACTCGATCTCCGACGCGTGGGGAGCCGCCGGTTCCGCATCGGCAGCCGCGTCGGCCGCCAAGGGAAGTGTCTGCTCGAACCGGTAGCGGTAGACCGGAGCCTGTCCGGTCTTCAGTTGCTGCTCCATCCATTTCCAGGTGGAGTAGCCGATGAACCGGTCCCCCGCCAGGTCTTGCGCCGATCGCTTGGCCTGCGCGGCCGTCGCCGCCGGATAGAGCTTCAGGACAGTTTCGGCATGGTCGCCGTAGAACGCGCGGGCGCGCGCCAGGAAGTTCTCCGCGGTGGGATCTGTGTTTCCAAAGATGGCCCGGTAGGTCATTTCATCGGCGTTCCACCCGGCCAGCAGCGGTACATGACTTTGCTTGCCGGCGGCAAAAATCGCCTCCACGCTTTCCGGCAGGAAGTACCCATCGATGTTGGGGACAAACCGCGCCGCCCCGGGTTTCGCCGCGGCTTGCAGAATCTCGGCAGCCGGTTTGGCGCGCAGAGCCTCCAGGGAATCCGTTCCCAGCGACGATTTCGCAAATTCCACACCGGCCTTCTCCGTCTCCGCGCGCGACTGCATGCGCAGCGTATCCCCAAAAAAGGCGCCGCTCTCGCCAATCGCTCGCCGGAACAGCCCCTGGGCGAGCGGCGACGCCATCAGCGCGCTGACCGAAAACGAGCCCGCCGATTCGCCGAAAATCGTAACATTGTTCGGATCGCCGCCGAACACCGCGATGTTGTCCCGCACCCATTTGAGCGCCGCCACTTGATCCAGCAGGCCATAGTTTCCCGTCGCGTCATGCCCCGATTCCTTGGCCAACGCCGGATGCGCCAAAAATCCGAAGATCCCCAGCCGGTAATTCATCGACACTACCAGCACGCCCTTCTTCGACAGGTTGCCTCCGTCCTGCCGTGGTTCCGAAGTTGCTCCCGCCGCAAAGCCTCCCCCATAGATCCACACCATGACCGGCAGCCGCGGCTGCGCCGGCGCCGCCGGCATCCACAGGTTCAGATACAGGCAATCTTCGCTCGGTCCGTTGTCGTGGAAGATCATGTCCGGATAGATCGGAGCCTGCATGCAGCGCGCCGGATACTCGGTGGCTTTCCGAACCCCGGTCCAGGCCGCCGCCGGCTGCGGCGCTTTCCAGCGTAACGGGCCGACCGGCGGCGCGGCATACGGAATGCCTTTGAAGGTGCGGACCTTGCCATCGGCGCTGATCACGCCTTCCAAAACACCATTGGCGGTGCGCTGCTCGACAGAGCGCAACTGCGCCCGCAGAGCGTGCGGAAGCAGTAATATGCCGGCTAAAAGGGCGCATTGGCCCGTCTTCAGGAGGATCGAGGCGGACGTTCCGGACATGGTGAGCCTAATCTACCACATGCCACAGTGCAGTCACACGCGATTTCAACTATTTTCCATTGATAACAAATGGGTTGCCACATAGGACCGAAAATCGCCGTTGTATCCTGTGAATGAGGGTTTCGCCGTGCCGTACCGCCGCCAGAACCAGCGAAACTCGCCCGGAGATTGCATTTTGCCAAACGAACCCATTTTTGGCCCCAACCCGAACCAAGGAAACCACTTGTACCCATCCCCGGCGAAGCCACTTGCCCCCGCGGCCGGTCACCCGAAATCCCTTGCCTATCCACCGTTTTTCTTGGTGGTCTTCTTGGCGCTCTTTGCTCCTTTGCGCGAAACATTCTTCTTCGTCCCCTCACCCCATGCCACCATTTGAATTCGCCACCGCCGCCCGCATCCTCTTCGGCGAGGGAACCCTCCGCCAGGTCCCCGCCGCCGCCGCCTCCCTGGGCCGCCGCGCCCTCCTCGTCACCGGCGCCTCGCCCGATCGCGCTGCCCCCCTTCAAAAGGCCCTCCAAGCCGCCCACGTCTCGACCGTCCCCTTCGCCGTCCCCGGCGAGCCCACGCTCGACCTCATCCGCACCGCCCCCCGCGATTGCGACTTCGTCATCGCCTTCGGCGGCGGCAGCGCGCTCGACGCCGCCAAAGCCCTCGCCGCCCTCTTCACCAACCCCGGCGACCCCTTGGACTACCTCGAAGTCATCGGCCTCGGCCATCCCCTCACCCTCCCCGCCGCCCCCTGCATCGCCATCCCCACCACCGCCGGCACCGGCAGCGAAGTCACCCGCAACGCCGTCCTCGCCAGCCCCCTGCACCGCGTCAAAGCCAGCCTGCGCAGCGCATCCATGCTCCCCCGCCTGGCCGTCGTCGATCCCGAACTCACCTACCATCTCCCCCGCGCCATCACCGCATCCACCGGCCTCGACGCCCTCACCCAGTTGATCGAGCCCTACGTCTCCCTCCGCGCCAACCCCATGACCGACCAGTTCTGCGTCGAAGGCATGCGCCGTGCCGCGTCCGCCCTGCCGCGCGTCTGGGAGAACGGCGGCGATCGCGCGGCCCGTTGTGACATGGCATGGGCCAGCCTGCTGGGCGGGATGGCGCTGGCCAACGCCGGGCTCGGCGCCGTCCACGGCTTCGCTGCCCCAATCGGCGGCATGTGGGCCGCCCCCCACGGCGCAGTCTGCGCTGGGCTGCTGCCCTACGTCATGGAGGTCAACGTCCGTGCCCTCCGCGCCCGCGCCCCGGAAAAACTGACACGCTACGACGAAGTCGCGCGTCTCTTAACTGGGAGGCCCCACGCCACCGCACCGGATGGCGTCGCCTGGATCACCGCCCTGTGCCAAAAGCTGGAGATTCCGCCGCTGCGCACCTACGGCGTCGCCGCGAGCCATCTCACTGTCCTGGTGGAAAAGGCGGCGCAGGCCAGCAGCATGAAAGGCAACCCAATCGTCCTGACCGAGGAGGAATTACGCGAAATCGTCTCCCGCGCGCTCTGATTCATCGCCGGCACTTCCTCTGCGCTCTCCGCTTCCTCCGCGCGCCACCCGGAAACGCGTGATTCGCCGATTCCCTTCCGCCTGTTCCCGGTTTTCTCTGCGCTTATCTCAGCGTCTCTGCGTTGAATGGCATCTCCGTCAAACGGCATTCCCCGTGAGAGAGTCCGGCGGCCCCGCCGCCCCAGCAGTAAACCGCCAGCCGATTTACGCAGAAACAAATTGACTTGCGCGCGGATGTGGGAACATTTAAGATAACGGAGTAGCTTTACTCCGATTCAAACGGGGGTTTTCGATGATCTATTCTCGTTCGGCCGAGTACGCAATTCGCGCCTTTGTTCACCTGGCGCGAGTGCAAGAAGGCAAGTATGCCATGGTGAAGAACATCGCGGAGCAGGAAGAGATCCCGGCTCACTTCCTGGCCAAAATTCTGCAACAGCTTGCCCGCAAGGGCCTGCTGCGTTCCAGCAAGGGTCCGACTGGCGGCTTCGCGCTTCGGGTGGAAGCCAGCGAGATCCGCTTGTTGGACATCGTCGAAGCCCTCGACGGGCTGGCACCCTACCAGCAGTGTGCCAGCGGTCTGAGCGAGTGCTCCGACGACATGCCGTGCTCCATGCACGATAGCTGGATCGCCCTCCGTTCGCGTATCATGGATTATCTAGGGAAAAATACGATCGCCGACCTGGCCAAGGCGCTGGAGCAGAAAAAGAAGACTCTGGCGTTAGCGAAGAAGAGCAAGGCCAGGAAGCCGGTCGCTAAGCGGGCTTGACAATCCGGGCCGGGCTTGCCCGGTCCCTACATAATCCGGAGGCAAAATGGGACACTCTGTCCTTGTCCCCATGGTGGTCGAACAGACCTCCCGTGGGGAACGCGCGTACGACATCTATTCCCGGCTGTTGAAAGAGAACATCATCTTTTTAGGCACCCCGATTGACGACCAGGTCGCCAATCTGATCATCGCCCAATTGCTGTTCCTCGAAGCCGAAGATCCGGAAAAGGATATTTCAATCTACATCAATTCGCCCGGCGGCTCCATCACCGCCGGCCTGGCGATTCTCGACACCATGGCCTTCATCCGGCCCGATATCGTCACCATCTGCGTCGGGCAGGCGGCCTCCATGGCGGCCGTGCTGCTCGCCAAAGGCGCCAAGGGCAAGCGCTTCAGCCTGCCCAATTCGCGCATCATGATCCACCAGCCCTCCATGCAGGGCTTGGCCGGACAGGCGGCCGATATCGATATCTACGCCCGCGAAATCCTGCGCATGCGGGAAATCCTCAACTCGATGCTGGCCAACGCCACCGGCCAGTCGATCGAGCGCGTAGCCAAGGATGTGGACCGCGACTACATCATGGAGCCCGATCAGGCCGTCCTCTACGGCATGATCGATCGCGTCATCTTCAGCCGCGATCTCAGCCCCATTCCTATCAAAGGCTAAATCACTCCCTGACGGTCGTGGCTCCGATCAGAGCCGCGACCGGGGTACCCTCTGGGTCCGGAGCGGTCTTATTGTTCCCCGGCTTTCTTCTATGAAAAAACTGACTGTAGTGGCGCTCGCCATTCTCACCGCGGCGCCTGCCGCGGTCGCCCAGCAATCCCCCCTCACTCTCTGGTACGACAAGCCCGCCGTCTTGTGGACCGATGCCCTGCCGGTCGGCAACGGGCACATGGGCGCCATGATTTTCGGCGGCGCCTCTCGCGAGCGCATCCAGTTCAACGAGCACACCGTCTGGACCGGCGAGCCCCACGACTACGCCCACAAGGGCGCTTCCAAATCCCTGGCGCAGATTCGTGAACTGCTCTGGGCCGGCAAGCAGAAGGAGGCCGAAGACCTCGCCATGCAGGAGTTCATGAGCGAACCGCTGCATCAGAAGGCCTACCAGGCATTCGGCGACCTGTTGATCGAGATGCCAGGCGCGGAGAACCCCTCCGGCTACAAGCGCTCGCTCGATCTCGATACGGGCATCGCCACCACCGAGTTTACCTCCGGCGGGATTCAGTACCGTCGTGAAGTCTTCGCCAGCTACCCGGCCAACGCGATTGTGGTCCGGATCTCCGCCAGTAAGCCCGGCGGGCTGGCGTTCCAGGCCGCCCTGAAGAGCGCGCATGCCAATTCGCAGGTCACCGGACTGCCGTCGGGCGAGTTGTCCATGACCGGTCAGGTGGCCGAATCGGCGATCCGCTTCGAAGCCCGCCTGACGGCCACCGTGCAGGGCGGCAAGCAGGAAGTGCGCGACGGCAAAATCTCCTTTACCGGCGCGAACTCCGCCACCCTCATCCTCACCGGCGCCACCAACTTCAAGAACTATCGCGACGTCTCGGCCGATCCCAAGCCGCGCAACACCGCCACGCTCGCTGGGCTCCGCAACCAGAGTTACGACGCGCTGCGCGCCGCGCACATCAAGGATCACCAGGCGCTGTTCCGCCGCGTGTCGCTCCTCCTGAGCGCGGCATCCGCCGCCACCCCCGCCGCCAAACTGCCCACCGACCAACGCATCGCCGCCTTCGCCAAAGGCGACGATCCGGCGCTGGTCGCGCTCCTCTTCCAGTACGGACGCTATCTGATGATCGGCTCCAGCCGCCCCGGCGGCCAGCCCGCCAACCTGCAGGGCATCTGGAACGATTCCAATCAGCCCGCCTGGGACAGCAAGTACACCGACAACATCAACACCGAAATGAACTACTGGCCGGTGGAGGAGACCAACCTCTCCGAATGCCACCTGCCGCTGTTCGACGCGCTCCGGGACCTGGCCCAATCCGGCGCCATCACCGCCCAGGAGCACTACCACGCGGGCGGTTGGGTGCTGCATCACAACTTCGATCTGTGGCGCGGCACGGCCCCCATCAACGCCAGCAATCACGGCATCTGGCAGACCGGCGGCGCGTGGCTCTCCACCCACCTCTGGGAACACTACCTGTTTACCGGCGACAAGGAGTTCCTGCGCGCCACGGCCTACCCGCTGATGGTGGGCGCGGCGCGGTTCTTCATCGACGCCCTGGTGAAAGATCCCAAAACCGGATTCCTCTACACCGGCCCGAGCAATTCTCCGGAACAGGGCGGGCTGGTGATGGGCCCCACCATGGATCGCGAGATCGTGCGCACGCTCTTCGGCGAAACCATCGCGGCCGCCAAGGTGCTGAACGTGGACGCCGATCTGCGCCAGCGGCTGGCCGCCATGCGTCAGCAGATCGCGCCGCTCCACATCGGCCAACACGGCCAGTTGCAGGAGTGGATGGAAGACACCGACGACCCCAAGAACCAGCACCGCCATGTCTCCCACCTGTGGGCGGTCTACCCGGGCAGCGAAATCACGCCCTATGGCACGCCAGACCTGTTCCAGGCCGCGCGGCAATCGCTGATTTTCCGCGGCGACGCCGCCACCGGCTGGTCGATGGGATGGAAGCTCAACCTGTGGGCGCGCTTCCTGGATGGCGACCACGCCTACCAGATCATGCGGAACCTGATTGCGCCGGCGGCCGACAAAGCGCCTGGCGTGGACGCCCGCGCCGGAGTCTTCAAGAATCTCTTCGACGCGCATCCGCCGTTCCAGATCGATGGCAACTTCGGCGCCACCGCCGGCATCGCCGAGATGCTGCTCGAAAGCGACGACCCGTACGGCACGCCCACCAGCCTGACCGCGGTGCAAAGCGGCGAGGCCGGCTTCCTACACCTCCTCCCGGCCTTGCCCTCGGCGCTGGCCACCGGCAAAGTCAGCGGCCTGGTGGCCCGCGGCGGTTTCGAAGTGGCGCTCGACTGGCAGAACGGAAAACTGGTGAAGGCCACTATCGCGGCGCGCCAATCCAAACCGCTCAAAGTGCGCTACGCGGGCCACGAAATCGAAATCCAGGCCAAGGCCGGCCAGACCTACCGCCTGGGACCGGACTTAAAAGCGCGCTGAACGGTAAGAAGGCGCACTGCGCGGCGAGCCGCCTGATATAATCACCGCAATAAGGAGTTTCGTAGTGACAGAACCTAAAACCCGCAGGTTTTTCCTCGGCGCCGTCACGGCCGCCGCCGCCTCCCGCGTTTGGGGCGCAAACGACAAGATCAACGTTGGCATCGTCGGCATCGGCGGCCGGGGTACCAATCACCTCAACCAATACTCCCGCATGACCGGCGCTAAGGTCGTCGGACTGTGCGACGTGAATCAGGCCGCCCGCGAGGTCGCGCAGGCGACCCTGTTGAAGAACACCGGTGAGAAGGCCAAGGAATTCGAGGACATGCGGGCAATGTTTGCCGATTCCTCGGTGGAGGCGGTGTCCATCGCCACGCCCAACCACTGGCACGCTCTTGCCACCATCTGGGCAATGAAAGCCGGCAAGGACGTCTACTGCGAAAAGCCGGCCTGCTACAACATCTACGAAGGCCAGAAGATGCTGCAAGTGTCGCGCGAGACCAAAAAGCTGGTGCAGATCGGCTCGCAGCACCGCAGCACGCCGTTCAAGATGAAGGCCATTGCGGCCATGCAGCAAGGCTTGATCGGCAAAATCTACCAGTCCAAGGGTCTCTGCTTCAAACGGCGCAATACCATCGGACACAAGGAGAACGAGCCCGTGCCGGCTGGGGTCAACTGGGACCTGTTCCTGGGGCCGGCCCCCATGCGCCCGTTCAATGCACTGCGCTTCAAGTACAACTGGCACTGGTTCTGGGACACGGGCAACGGCGATATCGGCAACCAGGGCGTGCATGAAATCGGCATCGCGCGGTGGGGCCTGGGCGACCCGGAGTGGCCCAAGACGGCCTACGCATTCGGCGGCAAGTTCGCCTATCAGGACGATCAGGAAACGCCGAACACGCTGCTGGCGGGCTACAACTACGGAACCACCGAACTCATATTCGAGGTGCGCGGTCTATTGACCGGCGGCGAGGGCACGCCGCCGCCGCGCCGGCCCGCCGGTGGTGGACGCGGCGGACGCGGCGGACGCGGCGGCGCTCCAGGCTCGGCGCCAACGGACGGTCCCCCGCCGGCTGCGGCCCCGCCTCCCGCGGCAACGCCTACCGTCGTCGGCCCCGCCAGCAATCCGCTCAACGTAGCGGTCGGCAATCTGTTCTACGGCACCGAAGGCTGGGCGGCAATGAGCGATCAGGGCTTCCAGGCCTACAAGGGCGAGAGCAGTGAAATCGTCATGGAAGAGCGTCCCGAACGCGGCGCTCCCGGCGGCGACGCCACGGGCGCGCACATGGAGAACTTCCTCTCCGCCTGCCGCTCGCGCAACGAGAAGGAATTGCACGACCCCATCTCGAACGCCTATCTCAGCGCGTCGCTCTGCCACCTGGCCAACATCAGCTATCGCACCGGCCGTAAACTCACGCTGGAAGCCGGACCCAAGTTCACCGGCGACGCCGAAGCCACCAAGATGCTGACGCGCGACGTCTATCGCAAGCCTTACGTAGTCTGACGATCCCCTTAGCCCGCGGGGCGGCCTCCCGGCCGCCCCAGGCAAGCCCCGCCCCACGACGATATGCAGAACTGGTGAAGAGCCACGAAAGGAATCTATGTTGCATTCGTTTCGTAAGAAGCTGTTCAAGGTTCTTACGTTTTGGGGCATCCTTCTTACCGTGCCGTCTTGTACGCCGAATTATGGTTTGGCTGCGAGTTCAGGGCGGCAGGTGTTCAATATTGCCGATCACGGTGCCAAGAAGGATGGCTCTGTGCCTGCGACAGACGCCTTCCGGCAAGCCATCCAGGCCGCGAAAGCTGCTGGAGGGGGCACCATTTATGTGCCTCCGGGTAAGTACACCTCCGGGCCGATCGAGTTGTTCAGCAACATGATCTTGGATATTGATGCCGGGGCCACGATAGAGTTTCCCGTAGCTCCGCTGCCGTTCACGAAGAGCAGGTATCTGGGCGTTGAGACGTTAGCTCCGATGCCGCTCATTGGTGGCCACGATGTGGAGAATGTCACGGTGACCGGGCGTGGCATTCTGACCACCGGCGATTACGAGGCGTGGCGAAAGGCATACAAAGGCGCCTATGAAGAGTACTTAAAGGCACGCAAAGGTGTCGTCTCCACACATGGCGACGAGTCTGCCAGTGCAAACGGTCCGCATTGGGATCACCTGCTGAAAGCGCTTGAAGCAAAGCAGCCGGTCTCCGAGGAAGAATACCGCGAAGCCGCGGCGGAACTGCGTCCCTCTTTTGTCTGCTTCATGAATGCGAAGAATGTGCTGGTGGAAGGCGTGCGTATCATCGGCGCGCCTATGTTTGTAGTGCACTTACTCTATGCGGAGAACGCGACCGTCCGCAACGTCATGATTGAGACTTATCCGGGCCCACACGCCAACGGCATCGTAGTGGATTCCAGCCGCTTTGTCCGCATTTCCGATAGCTATGTCGATACGGGCGACGACGGTATTGTCATCAAGGCCGGAAAAGACGCTGACGGACTGCGTGTGAATCGACCAACAGAGCATGTGACTATCACCAACTGCACGGTGCACCACGCCCACGGCGCGGTCGTGATCGGCAGCGAGACGGCTGGCAGCATCCGTAATGTTGTGGCCAGCAACATCACCGCGGTCGACACGGAGAACGGTATCCGAATCAAGAGCCGCCGCGGGCGTGGAGGTGTGGTCGAGAACGTCCGCTTCGACAATTGGACCATGGTAAATGTCGGTGTAGGTATCGTTGTCACCAGCTACTACATCATGGGAGGCGAAACGGCCACGAAAGAGGAGCCTGTTTCTGAGCGTACGCCAGTTTTTCGGAATATCGCTATCAGTAACGTCACCATAAACGGCGCAAAGAAAGTGATTGATATAGATGGACTGCCTGAGATGCCCATCATGGCACTCCGTTTGACGGATATTATCGGTTCCGGCAAAGTGGGGCTTACCGCACGGCACACCGACGCGTTGGAATTGCATCATGTACAACTGAATGCCGACCGCGGTCCGGTCTTCGCAATTGAAACCGCCTCCAACCTGGAACTCGATGGTTTGACGACCAGGAAACCAATTGCCGTGTCACCAGTGCTGCGGCTGACACAAACTCCAGGAGCGGTACTGCGTAACAGCCGCGCCTTTCCCGGGACGGAAACATTTCTTTCCGCCGGTCCAGGAGAATTGAAGTCTCTCCATCTTGCGGGGAATGTCTTAGACAACGCCAAGACTCCTACGGAAGAGCATTAGCGGCAAAGGGCCGGGTCTGTCGACGGACGCTTGCATGCTTTGACGAATATCGTTTATGGGTACCGCGGCGTTAGCTTTACGTGGTCGTGGAACGGCACCCACTGGTCATTGCGATCGTCGACGCCGCGCTGACGAAGACGCTGGCAGTCGCAGAAACGAGGTCCACGACTGGGGGTTCCCGCCAACTTTCCGTAACTTCAAGTACCGCGGGTTGGATTAGGCGTCCGCGCGCTGACGCGAATTCCGGTCGAGAGGATTGTTCGGCACACGGTTCGCCCGGTGAGGTCACCGGCGTCGCGACAGCGCATCGTCCAGATGCTTCCGCGCTTCCTGGAAGTCGGGTCTCAACAGCAAGGCCTGCTGGTAATACGAGATTGCCTCCGCGACTTCTCCGAGCCTCTCCAACGCCCCCCCAAGGTTGTTGCATGCTTCCGCGAAATCGGGTTTGAGACGCAACGCCTCGCGGTAGTGCTTCACCGCGCCGCGAAGGTCGCCGCTCGCCCCGAGGACGAACCCCATATTGTTCTCCACCTCCGGAGAACCCGGCGCCAGCCTCAGAAATTCGGCGTAGTGATCCACGGCCTCGCGGTATCTGGCCTGGCGACTTAGTATCATAGCCAGGCGAAGATGGGCTTCGGGGTAATCCGGTTTCATCCGCAACACAGTCTCGTACTCGGCCATGGCTTCGGCCGGCTGGCCGGTGTGCTCAAGGACAAAGCCCACCGTGAAGTGCGACGCCGCGATGTGAGGATCGAGGCGGAGGGCGAGTTCCGCCTCTGAGCGCGCTTCCGGCAAGCTCCCCCCTTCGGCTAATTCATGCGCCAACTCGGCGTGCCAGCGCGCCACGCCCGGCACTCGTCCGGCCAGCGCCCGGTACTGCTCGACCGCCGCGGGAGAGTTGCCACTTTTGCTGAGGAGTTCGGCCAGAATCTCGCGTATCTCGAGATCGTCCGGATCGCGGCGCAAGGCGGCGGTGTACTTCGCGTAATCCTGCCGCACACTGGCGAACTTCCCCGCGGCCGCCCATTTCTCTTTCAGCGCGGCCAGCTTGCGCTCGAGCTGGGGTTTCCTCTCGCCGAAGTCCGCTTGCGCGGTGAAAGGAGGTTGGAGCATCATTCCCAGCATTTCCATGGCGGACCTGTCGCGATCCCAGTCCGTGAGGGCGAGGGATTCGGCAACCTGGCCTTCCGAAAGCGCCGGACGGTCTTCCTTTCGTCTTCGGATGGCTTCCGGCAGCGCGGCTTCCACGCGCGGAAGGATCATGTCCGCAAGCAGGTAGTTGCCCGTGAAATTGAGGTGTACGTGCTCGTAGAATAGTTCTTCTCCGGGCGCTCCCGCTACGACTCGGCCGGCTTCCGCGAAGGCCCGTGCCACGTCGGCCAGTTCGACCCCGGGTCCGGCGGCGGCGGCGGCCTGGCGAATCGAGAGGTTGATTCGCGTGTCGGCGCGGAAACGCAGCGCGTCGAGATCCAGCGCCCGGATGAAATGTTGATTCGCTTCTTTATCCTGGTGGAGGGCCAGCAGACATCGGGCGAGACGGTAATGTGAGTCCGCGAAGCCGTCATCGAGACGGGCTGCCTCACGAAACTGGTCCGCCGCCGCTCGGTACTGGCCCGTCGATGCCTTCTGCACGGCCTCGTCGTAGAGCCGCTGCCAGCGGGACTTGTTTTCCGCGCTGAGTCCGGCCTGGTGCACCGAGGCAAACGGGGCACTGTCCTTCAGATTTACCGGGACGGTACACAGTATCACCCTGGCGCCGGCGCGGCGGGCGATGCGGCAGACTTCGGCCAGATTGGCTTGAAAGTTCTCATATACCGTTTGGAGCCTCAGGTCGTCGTACGCCACGAAGTGGCCGAGGAACATGGCCATCCCTTCCCACTCGCTGGGCTTCTCCGGCGCGCGGAACCGCGAAATCTGGTTTTCCATTAACTGAGCGGTTCGGGTGGACTTGAACCAGATCCCCGCGCGAATTAGGGAACGCGCAGGCGAATAAGCGCCTAATACGGTACCGGGACCGTACGGCCCGACTACCTCATTGTTGCCCACGAGGATGATGAACAGGTCCGGCCGAGCTTGCGCGCTGTCGGCGGCAATGGGAACCAGTACGTGGGAGTTGATCGCCGTCATCGCCGTGTTGACGATTTCGAACCTGGCCGCCGGATAGCGATTCTCCAGCATGACTCGCAGCATCCGTCCAAAGCCGAACGCCGGGTCCGGAGTGCCCATTGCGGCGGAGTCGCCCAGGACAAAGATCCGGTAAGTCTCAGGGCCCTTGTAGTCGGGTAGATAGCTGACCACTGGAATTCGAGCTATGGATGGGGGAAAGAAACGCCAGCCAAATTTCTCGTTGGAAGCGGACGCGTTCTTGCCTTCAATCCGGACAAAGAATTCGGTGGGGTAGCCGTAGTGGAAAACCCTCAGCCCCAATTCCAGCGCGATGAAAGGCAGGACGCCCGCGGCGGCGGCGGCCGCGGCGGTCCGAAGCCAACCGAGCCACCGTGGCCGGTTGAAATGCTTTTGGCTGGCCGGAGTGTCGCTTGTTAGTGCGTCCCGAGCCGGGGATTCGGGCAGATCCGTCGATTTCGGCGCCGAACCAACCGCGCGGCGGCTCCGGCGCTTTCCTGTACTGGCATCGGACTTACGC
>Ga0208587_1000677_pt1 | contig 18697 bp, 17 predicted proteins | sample NGESurdeep092012_7_FD_184472 | JGI IMG/M metagenome (GOLD analysis project Ga0208587, IMG submission 184472) | Arctic peat soil microbial communities from Barrow, Alaska - NGEE Surface sample 210 deep-092012 (SPAdes) | ecosystem: Environmental > Terrestrial > Soil > Wetlands > Peat ...
CCGCGGAAGCCGACGGATCAACCTCGGGCGGTTCTTCCGCTGGACCGGCGTCCTCCTCGTCTTCATCGCCGCCGGGCTCCTGGGCAGTGCCGTCCACGAGTTCGTCGAGATCGGCTGGATCACGCTCGGCACGCAGACCGCGTTCGATATCAGCGCGACGCTGCCGCACGAGGCGGGCATCGGCCTCTTCCTGCGGGCCCTGTTCGGGTACTCGTCGACCCCGGAGGTCGCGGCACTCGCCACCTGGGTCACGTACCTGGTGGTGGTCCTGTCGCTCTACCTGCGGCCGCTCCCCCAGCGACCAACCGTGCGCCCGGAACCGGCCCCGATCGCCCGCGCCTAGCCCGAACTTCCAGTGAGAATTGAGCGCGTCTGAGTTCAGATTGGCTCGTTCGGGCTGCGCCGCTCTGTCTACGTGGTGGCGGGCGAGACCCCGATGAGCTCGAAGGCCCTGGCCTGGAGGGGGGTCGGTTCGGCGAGGATCTGGAAGGCGGCACCCTCGTCGGCCCCCGCGGGCACGATCCGGTTGCGGGTGAGCGTGGCGAGCTCGGCGAGGAGCGTCGGGAAGCTGTGGACCGGGAACCCGTCGGGCGTGCGGTGCTCGCGCTCCTTCGCGAGCGCCTCGGCGGAGCGCTCGGGCGGGCCGAGCGGGTCGGTGCGAGCCGGGGGTGCCGCGTCGCGATAGAGCAGCGGCGCCCAGGCGGCCTCGAGGTGCCAGCGGACGTAGGCGGCGAGGAAGCACAGGAACAGGTGGGCCCGCACCCGGTCCTCGCGCCAGTGGAAGATCGGGCGCACCAGGAGATCCTCGCCCTTGAGCGCCCGGAAGTCGCGCTCGACCGCGCTCAAGCGCTTGTACGTCTCGACGACGGCGGACGTGCCCAGGCGCTCGGCCGACACGGACGTGCGCACGACGTACAGCCCGTCGAGCGCGGCCTCGGCGGCGATCGCGTCGGTCCGCCGGCGATAGGCGAAGACGCCGTCGGTGATCGTGAGCTCGAAGTGCTTGGCCATCTTCTTCGCGTTCACCACCCGCCCCGCCCGCAGGCCGATCGCGGCGGCGCTCCGCAGGCGGCCCCGGCCCACCATCGCGGCGACCGTTCCGAGCGCCTCCTCGGTGGCTCGGAGGAGTGCCTCGCGCTTGCGGGCCCGCTCGGCCCGGAGGGCCGGGTTGCGACACACCACGAGACGCTCGCCCGGGAACTCGGGGCTCGTGATCTCGGCGAGGTTGCGCTCGTCGAACAGGCCCAGCTGGAGGTCGCCGGACTCGATGAGGCCCCGGATCGCGGGGGCCCGCAGGCAACTCACCCAGCCGATCCCGCCGACTTCCCGGAGCCGATCGATCCGGGCGGAGGTGAGCATCCCCCGGTCGCCCACGAGGACGATGTCGGTGAGGCCGAAGCGGGACCGCAGCTTCTCGACCTGGGCCTCCACGGTCGCCGGATCGGCGGTGTTGCCGGGGAACGCCTCGACCGCCACCGGGCAGCCCCGACTGTCGGTGAGCAGGCCGAACTCGATCTGCGGGCGGTCGGGCCGGTGGTCGCGGCTGTGACCGTGACGGGCGAGGGGGCAGTGGCTCCCCTCGACGTACACCGACGTGAGGTCGTAGAGCACGAGGCTGCCGGCTGCGAGGTGGCGGGCCGCGAGGGCCCGCTCGACCCGGGCCTGGCGGGCGAGGAGCCAGTCCAGCGCCCCGTACAGTTCGTCCTCCGTCGCGTCGGCCACGCCGAGGACCGACCCCAGCGTGCTCTGTCCCAGGGTGCGGGCGGTGGCGAGCTTGGAGCAGGGGGCGAGGAGGCGGGCGACGACCATGGCCAGCGCGAGATCACGCGGCCGCGACGCTCGCCGATCGAGGAGCGCCTCCAGCCCGAGTGAGCGGAGCATCCCGAGGACCGCGGCCACGTGGCCGTGGGGCGTGCTGCGCACGATCCGCCAGGCCGCCTCCGCGGGGACCAGGCGCTCACCGCGCAGCGAGCGCTCGATCGCGTCGATCACCGCGGGCGGCAGCGCGGTCAGCGAGGCGAGGGTCCGGTGCTTGACCGAGCGTCCCTCCCGATACGACTGGCGCAGCAGGACCGACGTGTATGTGCGACCTCCCTGCACGTGTCGCACTCTGGCCACGTGCATAGCGCCACTCGCCCGCCTAACCATGCGCATATCATCGCACATCTTGCGCCCATGTCAAGTATCATTCTGGCTACATCATGAAGACCTCATCAGGACACACTGCCGCACGAACAGCATGGGAGCCGTGCCCAGAACCGGGCGGTCAGCTGCTGGAAGTTCGGCTTCAACGGCATCGCCACCTCGCCGGACGGCAGGACCTGGACGGCAGCCGAGCTCCAGGCCCCCGCCCCAGGCGGGGCCACCTTCACCATCGCCGACCTCGAGGCTGGGGGCTCGCCGTTCGTCGCCGTGGGATGGCTGGGCGTAGCACCGGACAGCGCGCGAGCCGTCGTCTGGGAGTCCGTGGGCGGTTCCCGCTGGGAATCCGTGCCGTCCCTGCCCCTCTTCGAGAACGCGGCGCCCGTCGGCGTCGTGCGGACGGGCGCCGGGACGCTGGTCGTGTTGAGCCAGGAACGCGCGCCCGACGCGAACGCGACCCACCTGTGGCTCGCGACGCCCGCTTCGAGCCCGGCCGCCCCCTGACCACGTCCGCGGCCTGTCTCGCCACCCAGTTGCGGCTCGCTCGGGCCGGCTGCGACCGCGCCGACGGCGGCGACCGCGCCGACGGCGACGACGGCGCCGACTGAGCCGGCCGGCCGCGCCCGGTCAGGCGCGGCGGAAGTGGCCACCTCCCCGCAGGAGGGCGAACACCGTCAGCAGGTAGCCCAGGAAGACGACGAGGACGACGGCAACGCCGCTCGCGGTCGAGCCGCCGTCGGCGCCGCCGAGTGAAGCGAGCGATGCCACGAGGGCGAACCCGGTGAAGATCGCGCCGATGACGCCGACGATGAAGCCGATGGCCCGGCCCCAGCCGCGCCGGAGCAGCATGCCGAAGGCGCCGAAGATCTCCAGCAACGCCCAGACGATCACGACCACCGCGACCCCGGCGATGAAGCCGCCGAGGGCCCCGAAGACCCCGTTTCCCGTGTCCGCCGTGCCGACCTGGCCGAGCACGTTGCCGCCGATCATGTTGCCGCCGATCATGAGGATCGCGCCCGCGAGCGCGGTCAGGACGCCGATCACGAGCAGGAAGAGCGCCGCGACGATGACAAGGCCGGAGACTCTGCCCGGTCCCTGGGCCACGGAGGCGGGCATCACCCACCCGGACTGCGCCGGCTGCGGCTGGCCCCGCCCGGATTGCACCGTGGGAGGCGCGGCGGGCGGGGAGACCGGTGGCGGCGCCGGTGGCGTGACCTGGGCGGGCCCCCCGGTCGTTGGATACTGCGGCTCGGACACGTTCCCCTCCTGGCGATGCTGACTCCAGCCTCGCGACTCTAGCAAGGCCGGCGGGGCGTGGGAAGGGGTCAGCGCGCCGACGAATGTGCCCAGTACGGCGCCGGCGACGGGCCGGCGGAGGCCCCTGGCGACGCGCCCGGCTGCGGACGCGGGTACAGCGCGACGAGGAGAGAGCGGATCACGTCGTCGCCGCGGAAGAGATCGCGGTTGAAGACCACCGCTACGGTGACCCGCTCCTCCGGCAGCCACCGGATCGCGGCCCGTGTCCCTGCCAGCGCCCCAGTGTGCCCGAAGGCGACGAAGCGTCCATCGATCTTGACGCGCGAGACGCCCAGGCCGTACGCCAGGGCGGCGTACTGCTCGATCTTCGGGTCGAACGTGAGCATCTCGGCCAGCGAGGCCGGCGCCAGGACATCGCCGCCGTAGAGCGCACGCGCCCAGCGGGCAAGGTCGCCCGAGGTGGACGCGATCGACCCTGCCGAGAAGGCGGCCGTGGCGACCGAAGTGAACGGCACGAACGTGCTGCCGTCGCTCAGGTCCCGCGGCAGGATCCGCCCGCCGCTTCCGACGAACATCACGTTCGCGTGAGCCGGCGGCACGACGGGCGTCCCGACACCCTGGACGTACGTCGATGCGAGCCCCAGCGGCACGAAGAACTCGCGCCGCACCTGCTCCGCCCATGGCGCGCCGCCGGCACGCTCTGCCACCAGCCCCAGCAGGACGAAGTTCGTGTTCGAGTAGACCCAGCCTTTGTCCGGCGCGAAGACCGGCTTCCCCACGAAGCGCAGGACCTCGTCCGGCGTCCAGACGCGCCGCTTCGCCTGGTTCAGGGCCGCGTCGAACTTCGGATTCTGGAAGAAGTCCGCGAGGCCGCTCGTGTGCTGGAGCAGCATCCGGAGCGTGATCCGGGCGGCGTTGGGGTAGTCGGGGAGCCAGCGCACGAGGGGGTCGTCGATCGTCAGCCGGCCCTCGTCGGCGAGCCGCAGGATGAGCGCCGCCGTGAACGTCTTCGTCAGGCTTGCGATCGCGAACGGCGTCTGTGGCGTCACCTTCGCGTGCGTGGCCGCCACGGCGTCGCCGGCGACGCCGGTCCAGGTCCGCCCGTCCGCGAGGATCACGGTGGCAGCCACGCCCGGGATGACCATCGACTTCCGGGCCGCCTCCAGCGCCCGTTGGAGCGTCGCCGCGGTCGCCGGGTCCACCAGGAGCCCGGCGGATGGCGGGGCGGTGGCCGTCGGCGACCCGGTGGGCGCCGGCGATGGCGGGGCGGTGGCGCCAACGCCTGCGGATGACGCGCCCGGGCCGTCGCTCGGTCGCGGCGACCCCGGGAGTGCCGGGGTCACGCCGGGGACCGCGGACGTGCTCGGCGGTGCCGACGCAACCGAGCCCGCCCAGCTCACGAGCCCGGTGAGCCCGCCCGGCATCATTGCAACGGCACCGGCGACACCCGCGATGACGAGGATGAACGCGAGCGCTGCCCCGGCGACGAGCCGCCGCCGACGGTGCCGGCTCGGCGGCATCGACCACGTCCCCGTCATCGGCCTTCCGGCTCCCGCCCGAAGATCTGGGCCAGCTCGTAGGGCGGTGTCGCCTCGAGCTGATCGTAACGGCAGCTCTCGGGACGCCGGTCGGGGCGCCAGCGGACAAGTCGGGTCGCGTGCCGGAAGCGGTCGCCCTGCAGGTGATCGTAGGCAACCTCGGCCACTCGCTCCACGCGGAGCGGCTCCCACGAGAGGTCCTTGCCCCGGTTCCAGCGAGACGTGGCGCCCGGCATCCGCCGCCAGGTCGCGGCTTCGGCCAGCTCCGCGGTGGCCCAGTTGCGCCACGGATGGCCGTCCAAGGCGCCCTCGCGAAGCGAGGCCAGCTCGGCCACCAGCTCGCGCCGGCGGGCCGCGGTGAACCCGCTGGCAACCCCGGCATGGTGGAGCGTGCCGGCGGCGTCGTGGAGTCCCAGGATGAGCGAGCCGACGCCGATGCCCGCCTCGTCCTTGTGCCAGCGGAACCCGGCCACGGCCACGTCCGCGGTCCGGGCGTGCTTGACTTTGACCCAGCCACGCTTCCCGGGCTGATAGGCGCCGTCGAGGCGCTTCGCGATGACGCCGTCCAGGCCCGCACCCTCGAACCGGTCGAACCAGTCGCGGGCGAGGGCCACGTCCCGCGTGAGCGGCGTCACGTGCACGCCCGGCACGTCGGACCGGATGTCACGGGCGAGCGCCTCCCGGCGTTCGACGAACGCCCGGACGCGCAGGTCGTCGTCGCCGAGGGCGAGGAGGTCCCAGGCCACGAAGCTCGCCGGGGTCAGGCCGGCCAGCAGGCGGACGCGCGACTCGGCCGGATGGATCCGGAGCAGGAGCGCATCGAAGTCCAGCCCGTTCGCCCCCGCGATCACCACCTCGCCGTCGACCACGGCCCGCGACGGAAGCGCCGCCAGCAGGGGCGCGAGCAGCTCGGGGAAGTAGCGCTCGAGCGGCCGCAGCTCGCGGCTCTGCAGGATCAGCTCGTCGCCGTCCCGGAAGACGATGCAGCGGAAGCCGTCCCACTTCGGCTCGTACGCCCAGCCGTCGCCCTCCGGCAGCCCCGCGAGCGGGGCGGCGAGCATCGGCTCCAGCGGCGGGTCGAACGGCAGGCGCATCGCCGGATTATGCGGCGGGCAGGCCGGGAGGGCTGCGAGGCTGCGATGGCCGAACCAGGCCCCGCGGTCGCCGTGGGCGGGTGAAGCGCCCGGCCGGCGGCGGGGCGGGACGCTCAGGCTGGCTCGTACGCCGGGTATTCCGGCCACCAGATCGACTCGTCCACCGCCGCCTCGGCGTCCGCGCGCCCCTGCTCCCCGGCCGGGAGCGGCACGCCGTCCAGCGTGCCGAACGAGCGGACCACGGCCACGGCGATCTCCCGCGAGACCGACCGAAGCTCGCCGATCGGCGGGTACAGGGCCCCGTCCGCGAGGCGCTCATCCGACACGAGACCGGCGAGCGTGTGCGCGGCAACCAGGAACTGCGCGTCATCGACGTGGCGCGCCCCGGCCACGATCGCGGCCAGCCCCAGGCCGGGGAAGATGAACGCGTTGTTCGCCTGCCCGATCCGGCGCGCATGGCCATCCACGACCACCGGGTCGAACGGGTTGCCGGTCGCGACGAGCGCGCGGCCGTCCGTCCATGCCAGCACCTGGGCCGGGGTCGCCTCCGCCCGCGAGGTGGGATTCGAGAGCGGGAAGACGATCGGGCGCGCGCACGCCTCTGCCATCGCCCGGAGGATCGGCTCGGTGAAGGTGTTCGGGGTCGCCGTGGCCCCGATGAGGACCGTCGGCCGCACGGCGCGCACGACGGTCAGCAGGTCGGCACCCGACTCGAGGCCCAGCAGCGCGAGCTCCGCGGCGCTGTGCGCGAACTCCTGCTTGTCTGCGTCCAGCCCGGGCCGCTCCCGGCCCAGGAGTCCCTTCGAGTCGAGAAGGGCCAGCGAGCGTCGGATCTCCGGTTCGTCGACCCCGGCTTCGAGAAGGGCTGCCCGCACGAGCCGCGCGATCCCGGTGGCGGCCGCGCCGGCCCCGAAGAAGACGAAGCGCTGGCCGCGGAGCGGCTCGCCCAGGTGCCGGAGGCCGGCCAGGATCCCGGCGACGACCACGGCCGCCGTGCCCTGGATGTCGTCGTTGAACGAGGGCAGCACGTCGCGGTAGCGGTCCAGGATCCGGATCGCCGTGTGCTGCTTGAAGTCCTCCCATTGGAGGATCGCCCGCGGAAAGACGGACTTGATGCCGGCGACGAAGGAATCAATGAACGCGTCGTACGCCGGCCCCCGGAGACGCGGGTGGCGCCAACCCGCGTAGATCGGGTCGGCCAGGAGCGCCTCGTTGTCGGTCCCAACGTCGAGCGAGACGGGCAGCGTGAGGGCCGGATAGATCCCGGCACCGGCGGTGTAGATGGCGAGCTTGCCCACCGGGATTCCCATCCCGCCCGCACCCTGGTCGCCCAGCCCGAGGATCCGCTCGTTGTCGGTGACGACGACCAGCCGGACCTCCTGCTGAGCCGCGTTGCGGAGGAGCTCCGGGACGCGCCCCGCGTCGCCCGGCGTGATCCACACGCCGCGCGGACGCCGAAGGATGTGGCTGTACTCCTGGCAGGCGCGTCCGACGGTGGGGGTGTAGACGATCGGGAGGAACTCCTCCAGGTTCTCCGCGAGGAGCCGGTAGAAGAGCGTCTCGTTGCGATCCTGGAGGGCCGCCAGCCCGATGTACCGCTCCAGGCCGTCCTCCTTGCGCCGGACGTGCTCCAGCTCCAGTTCCAGCTGCTCTTCCAGCGTCAGGACGTTCGCGGGAAGCAGGCCGTGCAACCCGAACCAGTTGCGCTCCTCGTCCGTGAACGCCGCGTCCTTGTTGTACTGCGCGCGGCCCAGGAGGGAGCGACCCCGGAACGTGATGCGGAGCGAGCGCCGCCGGTCCGGCGCGCCCGGGAGGGATGCGTGCGGGGCAGTCATTGATCGAGCGTATGCGACCCGTCGACTCCCGGAGAGTGCCGTCTGCACCAAAGCCGCGCGGCGGGTGGCAGGGTCCGGCGCCGCGGTCGCCTCAGTGGGCCAGGACCACCGTCGCCCTTGCGTGCGCGACCACGTGCCGGGAGACGCTGCCGTGGAGCGCACGGTCGATCGGGCCGCCACCGCCGGACCCGAGGACGATCGTGTCGAACCCGCCCTCCTCGGCGATCTGCTCGATCCTGCAGGCGGGATCGCCCGACGGCTCCAGCAGCTCCACCTCGAGCCCCATCTCCGCGAGCAGCCGCTTCGCTTCCTGCAGCTCCCGGGCGTGGGCGCTCGCGTCCTCCCGCGGATCGCCCGCCAGGCGGCCTGCCCCCTCCGACACCACGCTGACGACGCTCAACGGAGCATGGAACGCGCGGGCGAGCTCACCCGCAGTCTCGAGGGCGCGCCGGGCAGGATCTCCGCCGTCGTAGGCAAGGAGAATCTTCTTCATCGGCTGACTCCCATGGCGAGTCGGCCTGGGGGCCGGCCGGCTCGGTGTGCCGGGAATCGTCCCCCGAAGCCTCGGGGGCAGGTAGACCGATTCGGCGCGATCGCGGGGGCCGCTCGGATCGGGCCGAGGGCCAGAGGGCAGGGTGGTCAGGCGAGCGGTCCGTTCGCCTCGGTCGGGTCCGCGGGGTGCTCGGCGCCTGTCAGATCGCCCACCAGGTAGCGCTGGACCGTTGGGGCGAGAGCGCGCACGAGGACCTCGGGCGGCACGGAGGCCAGCGGCTCCACCGCTACCACGTACCGGGCAAGCGCGAGGCCGATGAGCTGCGAGCCGGCGAGCGTCGCCCTGAGGGTAGCGTCGGGAAGGTCGATGGCGCGAGCAAGGGCAAGGAACGGGCCCTCCGCCAGGAGCTGACGGAGCATTGCCGCCGCGATCGGATCCGTGGTTGCCGAGCGCACGACGCCGAGCAGCAGCGGCCGGAATGCTGTTGTCTCCCAGAGCTCGAGCACGAACCGGACGAACCGCTCGCCGAGCTCCTCGCGGGGTCCTTCGAGGAGCCGGAGCACCAGCGCGGGCAGGTCGAGCGGAAGCTCCATCGCGGCGACGAACAGCTGCTGCTTGGAGCCGAAGTAGTGGTGGACCAGCGCGGGGTCTACCCCGGCACGAGCGGCCACGTCGCGGATGGTCGCCCCGTCGAAGCCGCGCTCGCCGAAGCTTGTCCGCGCCGCCAGGAGCACCCGCGAACGCGTGTCGACCGAGCCAGGTCGCCGGCCGGTCCGGGCCGGCGACTGCCGCGCCGTGCCGTTCAAACGACGTCGCGGCGTATCGTGAGCGCCGCGATCGTCGCGAAGAAGGCGGCGACGACCGCGAGGACGACGAGATCGAGCTGGAGGGCCGGAACGCCCAGGTCTGCGCCGCGGATGAAGACCTGGCGCAGGCCGTCCACCGCGTAGTTGAGGGGCATGATCGCGACGACGGGCTGGAGGATCGACGGCAGGCTGCTGACGGGGAACAGGACGCCCGACAGGAGGAACTGCGGGGCCAGCACGATCGGGATGAACTGGATGATCTGCAGCTCCGTCCGGGCGAACGTCGAGAGGAAGATCCCGAGGCTCACGGCCCCCACCGCAAGGAGCACGACGACAAGGAACGCCAGCAGCGGGCTACCGTTCACCGCCACGCCGAGGCCGATGGAGAAGGGCGGCAACGGGCCGAGGGCGGGAACGTGGAGCGAGCCCAGGGCCCACAGCATGAGCACCGCCACCTGGATCGTGGCGAACAGGCCGAACCCGAGCGTGTACCCGATGACGACCTCCCCACGGGTCACCGGCGTCGCCAGAAGTCGTTCGAGGGTGCCGCCGGTGCGCTCGCGGAGGAAGCTCACACCCGTGAGGATGTAGACGAAGAAGTAGGCGAAGAAGCCGACGATCGCCGGTGCGAAGGTCGTGATCGGGTCGTTGGTCGGCGTTCCGTACACGGTGGTGTGCCGGATGACCGGAACGGCCGTGCCCGACGCGCTGCTGGCCGCGGCCACCACAGCTCGCCCGACTGCCGAGACCTGGCTTGCCTCACCCGACGGGTCAAGGCCGTTCGTGATCGCGGTGATGGTCAGCGAGCTCCCGGTCGCGGCGTCGGTCCCGATCACGATGCCGACGGACGCGGCCTTGTCCCCGATTGCCGCGCGGGCGGCGGCCTCGTCGGCGACGTCGCTGACGGTGGCGCCGCCTTCGCGGAGCGCGGCACCCAGGGCGCTCCCGACCAGCTGGCCGCGCGTGCCGGCCAGGTTGACGACGACCGCCGTGACCTGGGGTGCCTGGCTCTCGCGCAGGATGAAGGTCACCAGCCCGGTGATCACGATCGGCGCGATGAACAGCAGGGCGAGGGACGGGCGGTCGCGGCGGATCTCCGAGACGACCCGGCGGAACAGGGCGACGACGCGGCGGCGGCTCATCGGGTCACGTCCACGTCCCCGCCGAGGCGAAGGAACGCCTGCTCGAGGTCGGCCGTGCCTGCTTGAGCCCGGATCTCCAGGCCGGTTCCACGGGCGATGATCTTGCCGGAGCGCACGAACAGGAGCTCGTCGCAGCGGTCCGCCTCGTCCATGACGTGGCTTGAGACGACGATGGTCGTCCCGGCGTCGGCGAGGGCCCGGAAGTGGGACCAGAACTGTACCCGCAGGAGCGGATCGACCCCGACGGTCGGTTCGTCGAGGAACAGGACAGGCGGCCGGTGGATCAAGGCGCAGGCGAGCGACAGACGTCGCCGCTGGCCGCCGGACAGCGTCCCGACGATCGACGCCCGCCGGTCGGCGAGGTCCACGAGGCCGAGCGCGTCGGCCGCGGGCTCGGCCCCGACCACGCCGTACATCGCGCCGAAGAATCGGGCGTTCTCGGCGACGGTGAGGGCCGAGTACACCCCATCAGCCTGGGTCATGTACCCGATCCGGCTGAGGTTCGGGCGGGACGGCATCCGGGTGCCCAGCACTTCCGCCCATCCGGCCGTCGGCGGGGTCAGCCCCGCAAGCAGCCGGATCAGGGTGGTCTTGCCCGAGCCGTTGGGCCCGAGGAGGCCGTAGATCCGGCCCGGCGCGAGGTCAAAGGTGATGTTGTCCACGGCCCGCAGCGCCCCGAACGACTTGACGAGCCCGAGGGCGCGGATCGCCGGCGGGGACCCGGCGCCCTCCACATGCGGCGCGGCCTGCAACGACATCGGCCCGTCTCCTTCCATTGGGTTCGGCCGGAGACCGGCCGTACAGTTCACCGACTGATGAATTCTACGCCCGATGAATTCCGCGTCAAGCCGCCGGGCACCGTGTCCGGGCAACCACCAGCTATGTGGGGCGGTGGCGCCCGACGGCAGGGAGGCGTCCGCGCCCGACGGCCGAGCGGCGTTCGCGCACCCATCGCTCCGCGGTGGCATCCTGCGGGAATGAGCCAGATGGCCGCCCGGTACGACCTCCGGGCGCGCTCATACGCGCGGTGCTGGGCACCGGTCCTCGCGCCGTCGGCAATCGCCCTGCTCGGCGCGGTCGAGCCGGTGGTCGGGGCGGCGCCGGTCGCCCGTCTCCTCGACGCCGGGACGGGATCCGGGACGCTCGCGCTGGCGGCGACCCGGCGCTGGCCGCACGTCCACGTGACCGGGCTGGACGTCTCGGCAGGGATGCTGGCCGTTGCCCGCGCCGCCGCGGTTGCGGCGCTCGGCCCGGCAGAGCTGGCGCGGCTCTCGCTCGTGGAGGGAAGCGTCGCCGACCCGGAGGCCGCCGGCCTTGCGCCGGCCTCGATCGACGCGGCCGTCTCGTCGTTCGTGCTGCACCTGGTCCCGGATCGCGCCGCGGCGCTGGGCGGCCTGCGGAGCCTGCTCCGACCCGGCGGCACGCTCGCGTTCGTGGTCTGGGCAGGCGAGGCCAAGCCCTGGGCGGCGGAGGAGGCGTTCGACATGGCCCTGGCCAGGACCCTGGCGCGTGCAGGCGTAGCGGCGCCGGCACCCACCGGAGGCCCACGTGCCGGGCCGATCGGATCCGCGTCCGCGGCCCGCGCCGAGCTGCGCGCGGCCGGCTTCGCGGATGTGGACGCATGGGAGCCCACGCTCCACTACCCGTTCGGGAGGGCGGAGACGCGGGCGCTGTTCGTCGAGTACGACCGCGCGGCCGAGCTCGACGCCCTCTCGCCGACCGTGCGGGCGGCGGTGCTCGCCGCGTTCGACGCGGCGCTGGCCCGGCTGCCGGACGACGCGTTCCCGTGGGACGCGCCGCTCGTGGCGGCCCGGGCGGTCCGGCCGCCCGACGACTGACCCCGGCGCTACTCGGCCGCGGCTTCGCCCTCGGCCGGCGCGGCAACTGGGGCCGCCTCGACCTCGGCCTCCGGCTCGACCTCGGCGACGCGCGGTGCAAGGACCCGGAAGATCACCTCGTCCGGGTCGTTGAGGATTGCCGCGCCGTCTGGGACCGGCAGGTCGCGGACGGCGATCACCGAGTCGAAATCGGTCAGTGTGGTGACGTCCACCTCGATGAACTTGGGGAGGCGGTCGGGGCGGGCGCGGACGCGGACGTGGTCCACCGCGTGGAGGAGCGTGCCGCCCTCCTTGGTCACGGCCTCGGACTCGCCGATGCTGCGGACCACGACGTCGACGGTCATGTCCTCGGTCAGGTTCACCCGGAAGAGGTCTACGTGGAGTGGCGTCCGGTTGACCCGGTGGAGCTGCACGCCGTTGATGACGACCGGCGTCGTCTGGCCGCCCTCGACCTCGAGGTCGATCAGCGCGTTCGCGCCGGCGCGCCGGCGTAGCAGCTGGAACTCGTGCGCGTCCACGGAGACGGGCGTCGACGCGCCGTTCCCGAACACGACGGCCGGGATTCGCCCCGCCTTGCGGAGGTGGGAGGTCGCCTTGCCCATCTCCGTACGGGGCAGCGCGGCAAGGGTGGGGCGGTCGGTGCTCACGGTGGGCCTCTCGGTTCGGTCTGATCGCTTCTCGGGACGGGCGGCGGCGCGGCCGGATGGGGCCGGGCGCCCGGACGAAGGGTGAGGGTACCACGGGCAGAGCCGCGGGCCCCGCCGGTGTACGATCCGGCCGGCATGGCGAGCACCATTCTCATCGTCGAAGACGAGCACGCGGTGGCGCGTGGCATCCAGTACGCCCTCCAGCAGGAGGGCTACGAGGTCACGGTCGCCCGTTCCGGCGAGGAGGGCCTCGAGTTCGCAACGCACCAGGCCCCGGATCTCGTGGTGCTCGACGTCCGCCTGCCGGGCATGGACGGATTCGAGGTCCTCCGCCGGATCCGGGCGGCGGAGGGCAAGATGCCCATCCTGGTCCTGACGGCCCGTGACGACGAGGTGGACAAGGTCATCGGCCTGGAGCTGGGGGCGGACGACTACCTGACAAAGCCGTTCGGCCTGCGCGAGCTGATGAGCCGGATCAAGGCGCTCCTCCGGCGGGCCTACGGGGACTTCGCCGATGCCGGCGGCGGCCGCGTCCTGCGCCATGACGACCTCGTGATCGACCTGGAGCGGCGGCGCGTCCAGCGCGCCGGCCGGAAGGTCAACCTGACACCCACCGAGTTCGAGATCCTCCGTCACCTCGCCACTCGTCCCGGGCGTGTCTATACCCGGAGCGAGCTGCTGGAGCTCCTGCGCGACTACGAGGCGCTCGACCAGGACGAGAAGACGATCAACGTCCACATCAGCCACCTGCGCGAGAAGATCGAGGACGACCCGTCCGCGCCGGTCTTCGTGCTGACCGTGCGGGGAGTCGGCTACGCCTTCGTCGAGCGCTGACGCGCCGGACGTCGCCGGTCGCGGGGAGGTGCACCGGCCCGGACTGCGCGCGCGCCTGGACCAGCTCATCCCGCGCTCCTTCCGGGCGCGGATCACGATGACGGTCGTCGCGCTCGTGGCCGGCGTCCTCCTCGCAGTCTCGGCCATCGTGATCAACCGGCTCGAGGCGTATTTCGAGGAGCAGGAGGAGGGCGCGCTCTCGGCGAGGGCGCTGGAGGTCGGAAGCATCGTCGCGGTCGTGGCGGCCCCGGCCTCGGGAGCCGAGTCGGTCATCGAGGCCGGCAACACGCTCAGCGCCGCGGTCGCGGAGCGGATCAGCAGCGATACGTTCCTGGCCTTCCTGGCGAATGCGGTCGCGAAGGCGGATGTCACCGTCGAGATCGGCGGTGCCACCCAGACCGCGTCGGGTGACGTGATCGTGACGGCGGCACCCGGTGGCACGACCACGGCGCCCCTGACCGCACCGCCAGAGGCCCGCGAGAGCCGTGAGACCCTGCGGGCGATCGCGACCTTCGGACCGGTGCGCAGCCCGCTCGCGCTGCCGTGGGGCGTGCGGGTGACCCTCTCGAACCCGTACACGACGCGGGCGTACACGCTGGCGACGGTCACCACGCTGCTCGCGGTCACGGCGCTCGGAGCCCTCCTTGCGGCGCTCGTGATGGGGGCCCTGGTCGCTGGCCGGTTCACGCGTCCCCTGCGGCGCCTCAGCGAGGCGACGCGTCGGTTCGGCGGCGGCGACCTGGCGAACCGCGTCCCGGCCGCGGAGATCGGCGCCGCCTACACGGAGGTGACCGACCTTGCCCGACAGTTCAACCTGATGGCGAGCAGGCTCGAGGAATCCGTGGGCCTGGTCCGGCGTGACCGGGATCGGAGCCGCGAGTTCCTCGCCGACGTGAGCCACGAGCTGCGGACCCCGATCGCGGCGCTGCGGATGAACACGGAGCTCCTGCAGGGGCAGGCCGGGGAGGACGCGACGACGCGCCGCGAATTCCTCGAGTCGAGCCGCGTCCAGCTCGAGCGCCTCGACTGGCTGGCGCAGAACCTGCTGGAGCTCTCGAAGCTCGAGTCGGGGCTGCTCGCCCTGGACCTGCGCCCGGACGACCTCCGGACGACGGTGGAGTCGGCCGTGGAGCAGGCGGATGCGTCGGCTCGCCGGCGCGGCGTGGAACTGGCCCTGGAGCTCCCGGAATCCCCGCTCCGTGTCCGCCACGATCCGCAACGGATCGGCCAGGTGGTCGGGAACCTGGTCGGCAACGCCCTCAAGTTCACGCCGCGCGGCGGCCGGGTCCGGGTCGCGCTCCGGCCCCACCGCGACGGCGCACAGCTGGAGGTGGCGGACACCGGTGTCGGGATCGACGCCGCGGAGCTGCCCCGCATCTTTGAGCGCTTCTACCGGGGCTCCAGCGCGAACGAGGCGCGCGGGAGCGGGAGCGGCCTGGGCCTGGCGATCGTGAAGTCGATCGTGGACATGCACGCCGGCCGGATCAACGTGGAGAGCCGCGTGGGCCAGGGATCGACGTTCAGCGTGGTCCTGGTCCGCGACCCGCGCGGCGTCGCCGCCCCGGCGGCCAGCGCGTCGACACCCCCGGCGGAGCCGCCCGTCGCGTCGGGGCTCGACGAGGTGGCGAATTCTTCATAGACGCCGCACTCGCGCCTGAACCCACCGCTGCCACCATGAGGGCACCCGCCGGGCCACCTCGCATACCACCCATCCTGGAGTCATCCCCACCCATGAGCGACCCCTTCGACCGGACCCCCGACACGAATCCGACCGCACCCGGGCCCGACCCGTGGGCCGCCCCGGAGGCGCCCACGGAACCGGTCAGCTATGCGCCGGCGACCGATCGCCGACCGGCATGGGCCGCGACCGAGGTCGACGCCGAGCAGGCCGCTCGGCCCACCCCCGAGCGCTGGTTCGAACCGGCGCGCGAGGAGGCGGGGGCCGGCGGATGGATCCCGCCGGTGCCGGCCGGCGCGCCGCGTGGCGGGGGGCGTGTCCGCGGCGCGTTCGTTGGGGTCATCGTGGCCGCGTCGCTGGTCTCCGCGACGCTCGCCTCGCTTGGGACGTACGGGCTCCTCCGCGCGTCCGGATCTCTGGACCGGCCGGCCGCGACGCCGGCCGCCGTCCAGGCGCAGACCGTCACCGCGCCGCAGCCCATCGTGATCGATGAGCAGTCGGCGATCACGACCGCGGCCGCCAAGGTCTCGCCGGCGATCGTGACGATCACCGAGTCCGGCGCAGCAGGGAACCCGAACGACCCGTTCGGCCAGATCCCGTCCACCGGCATCGGCTCTGGCGTGATCTTCGATTCGAACGGCTGGATCGTCACGAACAAGCACGTCGTGGCAGGCAGCACCCAGCTCCAGGTCGCGCTCCAGGACGGCCGGCAGTTCAGCGGCACCATCTACGGGATCGACACGCTGACCGACCTGGCGATCGTGAAGGTCGACGCCACCGGCCTGCCGACCGCGCCGATCGGGGACTCTTCCTCGGTGAAGGTCGGCCAGCTGGCGATCGCGATCGGCAGCCCGCTGGGCACGTACACGAACTCGGTGACCGCGGGGATCATCTCCGCCTTCCGGAAAGACGGAATCCAGGTCCAGGACGGGACCGTCATCCGCAACCTGATCCAGACCGATGCGGCCATCAACCCCGGCAACTCCGGCGGCGCCCTTCTCGACTCGGCGGGGAAGGTCATCGGCATCCCTACGGCAGTGGCCCAGTCGGCCCAGGGGGTCGGCTTCGCCCTCCCGATCAACATCGCCAAGCCGATCATGCAGCAGGCGCTCGCCGGGCAGAAGCTGGCCCGCCCGTGGATCGGGATCCGCTACCAGGCGCTGACCCAACAGATCGCCGACCAGGGGAAGCTCGCCGTGAGCGCAGGGGCCTGGCTCCAGCCCGCCTCCGCCAGCGGCGCCACCGACCCGGCGGTCGTCCCCGGCAGCCCCGCCGCGAAGGCCGGGCTCATGGAGGGCGACATCATCACCGCGGTCGACGGGACGAAGATCACCGCCGTGGCCAGCCTCGACGACATCCTCCTGAACTACGTTCCGGGCGCGACGGTAGCGCTGGACGTCCTCCGCGAAGGGAAGGCGATCACGCTGACGCTGACGCTCGGGACGCGCCCCGCCAGCCTCTGACGCTGAGTGATTGGCGGCTGGCGGGGGCCGCGGGCCGAACCGCGAGCGCGGCAGGTTCAGGCCAGCCCGCGTTCGCGCCGAATCTCCACGCCGGCCCAGCCGAAGACCCCGGGAAGTGGCGCCCGGGGCTTTCGCACGCGAACCGTGACCGCATCGAGGGCCGGGTGCGCCGCCAGCACGTCGGCCGCGATCCGTTCGGCGAGCGTCTCGATCAGCGCCACGTGCGGTCCCTGCTCCACAACCGCCCGCGCCCGGCGAAAGACATCGCTGTAGTCGATGGTCCGGGCCAGGTCGTCGGTCGTCCCGGCGGCCGCGAGGTCAAGCTCGAGGACCACGTCGACATCGAACGGCTGGGCCTCCGTCGCCTCCTCCGGGAGCACGCCGTGCCGACCGTCGAAGCGCATGCCGCGCAGCTCGATCCGGTCGGTCATGCGCCGCCGTCCGGATCCCAACCGCGCACCACCGCGTCGGCCATCCGTGCGGCGCGCACGTTCGGCCCCACGTCGTGCACCCGCAGCATGTCAACGCCGGCGGCGATGCCGAGGGCGGTGGTCGCCAGCGTCGCCTCTGCGCGCTGGTCGGGCGGGAGGTCGAGGACCTTGCCCAGCGTCGACTTGCGGGAGGTCCCCAGCAGGATCGGCCGACCGAGCAGCCGGAGCGACCCGAGGTCTCGAAGCAGGGCCAGGTTGTGGTGCGGCGCCTTGCCGAAGCCAAATCCGGGGTCGACGATCAGGCGGTCCCACGCGACTCCCGCGGCGAGCGCGCGCTCCAGGGCACGCTGGAGGTCGGCAAGGATCTCCGCGACCAGGTTCACGTAGCGAGCCTCGGCCCGGTTGTGCATCACGATCAGCGGGACGCCATGCGCGGCGGCGACCCGAGCAAGCCCGGCGTCCGCGGCGACGCCCCAGACATCGTTGAGCAGGTGGGCGCCGGCGGCAAGCGCTGCGTCGGCGACGGCGGGCTTCGTCGTGTCGATGGAGAGCGGCGTCTCCGGCAGCGCCGCCCGCAGGGCGCGGATCACGGGAACGACACGGGCGACCTCGTCGGGCACGCTGAGCGGGGCATGGCCCGGCCGAGACGACTCGCCTCCGACGTCCAGGAGATCGGCGCCCTCCGCCACCATCGACCGGGCCAGCGCAACCGCGGCCCGAACCGGGTCGCCCCCGGCCGCGATCAGCCCGTCACCGGAGAACGAATCCGGCGTGACGTTGAGGATGCCCATCACGAAGGTCCGACTTCCCCAGGCGAACGTCCGTGGCCCGATCGCAAGCGGCGCTGGCCGGCCCGGCAAACCGGGGGACGAATCGGGCGGGACCGCGAAGGACGGCGTGGCCGCGCCGCCGCCGCCGCCCGGGTCCGGCGGGACCACGCCGCGTTCGCGAGGCAGGGTACGCCCGACGCCGGCGAGGTCCGCGGGGTCGGGCATGGGGGCGGCGGGGTCGGGATGGCCGGGCATCGTGCCGCGATCCTACGCCGAGCCCGCGTCGCCCGGATCCCGGAGCTCGGGGTCGTCCACGAGCCGCGCCCGCGCCGCCCCCACCAGGTAGAGCGATCCGGCCACCACGACCGGCCCCTCGGCGGTCGCGACGGCGCGGTCGACGGCCGCCGCCGGATCGGGCGCAACCCGGACGTCGGCGTCCGGCACGGCTCCGTGCCAGCGCGCGGCGAGCGCCTCCGGCGCCAGCGCGCGGGCGCCGGGGACCGCAGTCGCGATGACGCGCGCGCCGGCGAGCGCGCGTGACGTCCCGAGCGCCGCGATCAGCCCGTCGACGTCCTTGTCGGCCATCATCCCGATCACGAGCGTCACCGGCGCCGGGGCAGAGGCGACCGTGCCGCCGGCGAACCCGCGCAGCTCCGGCCGCAGCTCGTCGAGCGCGGCGGCGAGCGACCGCGCGCCCGCCGGGTTGTGCGCCCCGTCGAGGAGGACCTC
>Ga0208587_1000678_pt1 | contig 18675 bp, 20 predicted proteins | sample NGESurdeep092012_7_FD_184472 | JGI IMG/M metagenome (GOLD analysis project Ga0208587, IMG submission 184472) | Arctic peat soil microbial communities from Barrow, Alaska - NGEE Surface sample 210 deep-092012 (SPAdes) | ecosystem: Environmental > Terrestrial > Soil > Wetlands > Peat ...
CTGCGCTACGACGGTGACGAGCCCGCCGCCCTTCTCGAAATCGAGTGCGTTCAGATCGAGCATAGAATCCTTCGTGATTCGGCCGCGAGCGCGGCGTTGGTGGCGATCGAGTTCCCGCCGAACGCGGTCACGGCGCCGTCGAGATCGGTGAAGACGCCTCCAGCTTCCTCGATGATCGGAACGAAGCACGCGATATCCCACGCGTTGACGATCGCATCGACCATCACTTCCGCGCGGCCGGTCGCGACCATCAGGTAGCCGAATGCGTCGCCCCAGGTGCGGCTCACCGCGGCGGCCTTTGCGAGCCGCTCCCATCGGTCGCGCCCGGCGGGCGACGAGAACACGCAATCGTCCGTGATCAGCACGGTCGCGGCACCCAGTGCGGCAACGTCGCTCACACGTGCGCGCGAGCCGTTGTGCCAGCTTCCGCACCCCGTGGCGGCGGCGATCGTCTCGCCGGCGGCGGGAAAGCACGCGGCGCCGGCCAGCACGCGCTCGCCCTCGACCACTGCGACGAGCGATCCCCAAAGCGGAACGCCGCGCACGAACGATTTCGTGCCGTCGATGGGATCGATCAACCAACGTCGGCCGCTCGTTCCGGCCTGCTCGCCGAACTCTTCTCCGAGCACACCATCCGCGGGAAATCGTGCGTGAATCCACTCGCGCGCGGCTCTTTCCGCACCGCGATCGGCCACGGTCACCGGTGAGCCGTCACTCTTCCATTCCACGGCGACATTCTTGCGATAGTGCGAAAAGGCCACCGAGCCCGCGAGCTCCGCGCACTCCTGCACGGCCTGCAGCAACGATTCCTGCGACGCGGCGTGCGTCATGCGACCATCCGCACGGGAATGCCCGCCTGGTGCAGGGCCAGCTTTAGCCCGGTCACGGTCTCGACGCCGTCGTGCACGATACCGGCGACGAGCGCGGCATCGGCGCCGCCATTCACGATCACGTCGCGCACGTGCGCCGCGATGCCCGCGCCGCCGCTCGCAATGACCGGCACGCTCACCGCCCTCGACACGGCGAGCGTCAGTTCCAGATCGTAACCCGTGCGCGCGCCGTCCTTGTCGATGCTCGTGAGCAGGATCTCGCCCGCACCCCGCGCGACGCATTCGCGCGCCCAGTCGACGGCGTCGAGTTCCGTGCGCACACGAGCGCCCGACGTGTACACCCGCCAGGAATCCCCGTCACGCTTCGCGTCGATGCTCGCGACGATGCATTGCGCGCCGAAACGGCGCGCACCCTCGGTCATGATCTCCGGCCGTTGCACTGCCGCCGAGTTGACGCCCACCTTGTCCGCGCCCGCCCGCAGCGCGTTCGCCATGTCGTCCACGGTGCGAATGCCGCCGCCGATCGTGAGCGGTATGAACAGCCGCTCCGCCGTCCGGCGCGCGAGATCGAGCATCGTTCCGCGCTCCTCGTGCGTGGCGCCGATGTCGAGAAAGACGATCTCGTCGGCGCCGTCGCGCTCATAGCGTTCGGCGAGCTCGACGGGATCGCCGACGTCACGAAGCCCTTCGAACCGGACGCCTTTCACGACGCGGCCCCGCCGTACGTCGAGGCAGACGATCAAACGTCGCGTCAGACTCACGTGCGTTTCCGCCGTTTCGTGCGCAGGGACACGCTTCCCTTCGTGCTGAAGACGCTGCCGGTGTCGGCGAGCGCCTGCCCGAGAGAGAAGCCCAGCGCCTTGAACGCCGCTTCGACGACATGGTGGCGATCCTCACCGCGCAGCACACGGATGTGGAGCGTGAACTTTCCCGCGTCGCAGAACGAGCGCATCCAGTGCTCGAAGAACGTGCTCGGAATCGGACCTCTATAGAACGGTCTCCCGCCCACGTCGATGACGGCCTGTACGAGCGCATCGTCCATCGGAACCGTGCGTTCACCGTATCTCGCGGCGCCCTTCGGTACGAGCGCGGCCACAGCCTGTCCGGCGGTCAGCGCCACATCCTCGACGATGTGGTGCCGGAGGTCGCCGCGCGCCTTGATCGTGACGTCGAGGCCGCTGTACTTCGCGAGCGCCGTCATCATGTGGTCGAGGAAGGGCACCGTCGTGTCCACCGACGCCAGACCGCTTCCGAGAGAAGCCTCGACGCGAACCGTGGTCTCCTTCGTACGTCGCTCGACGATCTTCCTGGTGCTCACGTGGAGAACTCCTCCGCGAGAATTCGCGGGTCGAGGGCTCCGGTGTAGAGCGCCATGCCGAGCACGGCGCCCGCGAGCCCACGTTCCCGGAGTGCGCGAAGGTCGTTCATCGACGAGATCCCTCCCGACGCGAGCACCGGCCATTCACTGGCTTCTGCGACGTCTTCCATCAGGGGGAGGTCCGTTCCGGCCATCTGCCCCTCGCGGTGCACCGCCGTCACGAGGAGGCCGCCGAGCGGCACGCCGCCGAGTTCGTCGATGAGGTCGAGAATGTTGCGCGGGTGCTCGCGCGTCCAGCCGTGGGTGACGACGCGGCGGTCGCGAACGTCCGCCGCGAGAACGATGGCGCCGGGATTCGCCTCCGCGATTTCGCGGAGCCAATCGGGATCATCGATCGCGCGGGTGCCGACGACCACGCGCTCTGCGCCGTCAGAGAAGAGGCTCTCGACTTCCTCGGTCGTGCGAATCCCACCGCCGACCTGTATCGGCGTCGCGGCGTCGGCGAGAAGATCGCGTACGATCGCGCGGTTGGTGCCGCGGCCCGTCGCCGCGTCGAGATCCACCACGTGCAGCCGCTGGAAGCCGTAACCGGTCCAGCGGCGCGCGATGTCGCGCGGATCGCCGAGGCGAATCTTCTCCTTGTCGAAGTCTCCGCCGACGAGCTGCACGACACAGCCTTCGCGAAGGTCTATGGCCGGGATGGCGAGCATGGTCTATGGGTTCGAGATGAGATTTAGGTATTCGTGAACGAAGGCCAGCCCCGGAGCGGAGCTCTTCTCCGGATGGAACTGGACGCCGACCACCGTGCCAGCACGAACGGCCGCGGGAAACCGGTCGCCTTCGTGTGTGGACCAGGCCGTGACGACGGATTCGTCGAGTGGGCGGCAGACGAAACTGTTCGCGTAGTATGCGGTCTCGAGTCGCGCGCGGCCGAAGAGCGGATCGTTCGCGTCGTCGATGGTGTTCCAGCCGATCTGCGGAATGCGCGGCGTACGAAGCCTCGTCACGCGCCCGCCGAACACGCCGAGCCCCGCCCCATCGCCTTCGTCGCTCGCATCGAACATGAGCTGCATGCCGAGGCAGATTCCGAGACACGGAAGCCCGGCAGCAATGGCATCGCGCATTGCATCGCGGCCGCCTTCGAGCGCGCGCGCCGCGGGCTCGAACGCGCCGACTCCGGGCAGGACGAGCACGTCGGTGTCCACCGCGGCGCGCGCATCGGTTTCGAGTCGCACGTTGCGCCCTTCGCCGCGCAGCGCCTTCGCGAGCGAGTGCAGATTTCCCGCGCCGTAATCAAAGAGCGTGATGCGCATCAGGTCGCGTCGCGCGGCGCGGTTCGCAGTGCGGCGCGCAGCGCGGCGAGCGCGCGTTCCATCACGGGCCATGGTCCGGCGGTTATGCGGAATGCGTCTCCGATGCCGGGAAGATCGCGGAACGGGCGGATCGCAATGCCCTCGTCGCGCAGCGACTTCGCGAGCACGAACGCCTTGGGTGTGGGCACAAGCAGGAAATTCGCTGCCGATGGAAGGGGCGGGAGGCTCATCGCGACAAGCTCGGACGCGAGGCGGTCACGGCTCGCGACGGCCTCGCGCACGCGAGCGGCGACCCAATCCGTATCGGTCGTGAGCGCCTCGACGGCCGCGCGCTCGGCCAGCCTGTTCAGTTTGAACGGCCCTCGTGACTTCTCGATGATTTCAACGATCTCGGCCGAAGCGGCGGCGTAGCCCACGCGCAGCCCCGCGAGTCCGTACGCCTTCGAGAGCGTGCGGCACACGATCACGCGCTCGAGTCCCGGCGCCTCCGCAAGAAAGCCCTGAAGCCCGGTGAACTCCACATACGCCTCGTCGAGCAGCACGAGGCCGCGCGCATTGTCGATGATTCGGCGAATCGTGTCGACGCTCGTGGGCGACGCCGTCGGATTGTTGGGCGAACAGAGGTAGATGATGCGCGCGTTCGTGGCGAGCAGCGCGTCGGCGTCCATGGAGAAATCCGCAGCGAGCGGCACCGGAACGGGAGTGATGCCGTTGATGCGCGCGAACACCGGGAGCATCACGAACGTCGGGTCGGGATGCGCGATGGTGTCGCCCGGCGACGCGAACGCGCGGATCACGCAATCGAGCACGTCGTCCGATCCGTTGCCGGTCACCACACATTCGGGGCCGAAGCCCGCCATCTTGGCGATCGTGCGCTTGAGGGAGTCGCCGTACATGTCGGGATAACGCGATACGTCGAGTCCCTCGCGCAACACGGCGGCCGCTGCCGGCGGTGTGCCCCATTGGTTCGTGTTGTCGCTCAGGTCGACTTCGGCGTCGGCTCCCGCGGAATAGCGCGGGATCGATGCGAAGTCCGGCCGCGGCAGCTGGTCCGGCGCAAGGCGATTCAAGGACATCATGCCGTTCTCCATTGTCTCGCCGCGGCGGCATGTCCCGGCAGCCCTTCGGCGTCAGCGAACGTTCCCACGTCGGACGCCAGCGAGCGAGCGGCCGCGCGCGAGACGCGTTGTATCGTGGTCCAACGGTAGAAGTCCTCGGTCGACAGCCCCGAGTATCCGCGCGCGAGGCCGCCGGTCGGCAGCACATGGTTCGCTCCCGTCATGTAGTCGCCGAACGCGACGCTGCTCGTCGCTCCGATGAAGATGGTTCCGGCGTTGCGAACGCGCGCCGCCACGCCGCCGCCGGCGCGGCAGCAGACGAGCACGTGCTCCGCCGCGTACTGGGCGGCGAACGCGATCGCCGCGTCGATCGACGAGACGCTCACGATGCCGCCGCGGGCCGCGAACGCATCGCGGATGATCGCCGCGCGTGGCTCGGTTGGAACGATGCGTTCGATCGACCGCTCCACTGCGCGCGCGAACGGTCGCGACGCCGAGACGAGCACCACCGCGGCGAGCGGGTCGTGCTCCGCCTGCGCGACCATCTCGCGCGCGATGACGACCGGATCCGCGGAATCGTCCGCGATCACGAGCAGCTCACTCGGCCCCGCGGGCGCGTCGATGGCGACGACACCGGCGGCCTGCAGCTTCGCCTCCGCGACGTACGCGTTGCCCGGACCGACGATGCGATCCACGCGGGCGATGCTCTCGGTTCCCCATGCCATCGCCGCGACGGCGCCCGCGCCCCCAACGGCGAACACACGATCCGCGCCGGCGATTTCCGCCGCTGCCAGGAGCACCGCTGCGGGCCGGCCGTCGCGGGCCGGAGGTGAGCACACGATCACCTCGCGCACACCGGCGACCTTTGCGGGCACGACACCCATCAGGAGACTGCTCGGATACGTCGCGCGTCCGCCGGGTGCGTACACGCCGACACGGGCGAGCGGGTCGGGTCGTCGCGTGATCACGACACCGTCGACCGTCGTGAACGACTGCGCGGCCGGACGGAATGCTCGGTGCACGGCGCGAATGTTTTCGGCCGCGCGCTCGAGTGCGCGGCGCAGCGTGGGATCGAGCGAGTCCAGCGCCCGGCCCCAGAGCCGGCGCGGTACCTCGATCGACTGGAGCGCGACGCCGTCGAGTTCGCGCGCCAGCGCGCGAAGCGCGGTGTCGCCGTCGCGCCGCACGTGCGCGAGGATCGCCGCAGTGCGACTGCGGATCGCGTCGTCGGCGCTCGTCGAGCGATCGAACAGCGCCTTCCATTCCGCGGTGCCGGTCACGGGTACGCCGCCCCGCACCGCGAGCTTCAAGGTGTTCATGCCATCAGCCTCTCGATGCGGGTGACGAGGATCCCTTCGCCGCCGAGCTGCTTGAGCGCCGTGAGAGTCTTATAGATGCTTGCCGCCGGCGCGACCGCGTGCACGGCTACCATCGTGCCGCCGTTCAGGAGATCGATGACGGTAGGCCCGGAAATTCCGGGGAGCACCTTCTTCACCTCATCGAGCCGGTCGCGCGGCACGTTCGCCATCACGTATCGCTTGCCGCGCGCGGCGATCACCGACTCCAAGGCCTGCACCAGTTCATTGAGCGAACGCTCTCGCGGTTCGTCGAGCGAACGCCCACGCGGTTCGTCGGCCGCAAGTTTCGCCGCTGTGATCAGCCGCGCGCTCGACTGCAGGACGGTCGCGATCTCCCGAAGTCCGTTCACCTTGAGCGTCGAACCAGTGGAGGTGAGATCGACGATGAGGTCCGCGATTCCGAGGTGCGGGGCGACCTCGACGGCGCCGGAGACGGGAACGACCTGCACCGTCTTGCCTGCCGCCGCGAAAAAGCTCCGGGTCAGATTCGGAAAGACCGTCGCGATTCGCGGCGAACCCTGAAGGTCGTTCAGCGAGCGGATTCCTCCCTCTTCGCGGGCGGCAACGACCAGCCGACACCGTCCGAACTCGAGATCGAGGCGCGATTCGAGCGCCCGTTCGGATTCGGCAACCAGGTCCCATCCGGTAATGCCGGCATCCGCGGCGCCGTCGGCGACGAATTCGGGAATGTCCTGGGCGCGCACGAAGATGGCCTCGAACTCGCCGCCGAGCGATGCCGTGAGGGCGCGCTCACTGCTGGCCCTGACCTCGAGGCCTGCGTCGTTGAGCAGCTCACGGCAGTCCTGGTTGAGCCGGCCTTTGTTGGGAAGTGCTATGCGAAGCATGGAATTGGACCCGAAAGATCAAAGATGGGAGAAGTTGGTGACTGAAATAGAAAAAGCCCGTCCGCTGGGACGGGCCGGGCTCGGAGCAGGGTGTCGAACGCGCCGTTAGGCGGTCATCCGGACACGTGCGACCTCGCCGCGGCCCGTGGGCCGTGGTGGAGATGCACATGGTGGAGGATTCGCTCGCGCATGATTGCACGAAGATTAGCCGGGCACGGGGCCGCAGTCAACCAATTGGCCGAATTACGGAAGGGCGGAGGGGCAATCCGATGAGGCAAAAGATTGCATTTCGGTGTGGCTGTGAATAATTTCACATACGGCGTATTCGCTCAGCACTCAGCATGTCAACCATTCATTGTGTTCGGTTCTGGAGGCCTCAAGTAATGCGGTTCCTCGGTGTAGCGCTTGTCTCGAGCGCTGTTGTTCTCGGCGCGTGCGTTGGTGGTGCGAAGCAGGATGCAACGCCTGCTGCGGCGTCGACGCCGGCAGCGGCGGCTCCTGCAGCGGCTCCGGCCGCGGCTGGTACGGCGCTCCCCATCACGGGCAAGACGTGGGAAGTGAAGATGGTAGGCGACGGCAATGCCTATAAGTTCGTTCCCGCCGATCTCACGATCAGAGCCGGCGACGGAATCAAGTTCACGGTCGTCTCGATCCCGCCGCACAACGTTGCCTTCGATCCGGCCCTGGTTCCCGCCGACGTGAAGGGCCAGCTCGACGCGAACATGGGTCCGAACAAACTCGGCGAGCTTTCGAGCGCGCTATTGCTCAATATCGGCGACGCGGTCACGATCTCGTTCGCCGGCATCAAGCCCGGCAAGTACGAGATCCACTGCACGCCGCATCTCGCGATGAACATGAAGGGAACGGTCACGGTCACCCCGTAAGCACACGCAACTGTTCGACGTGACGGGCGCCCGGGTCATCGGGCGCCCGTTTGCGTTTTGCCGCTGGAGCACCGAGCGCGTTACTTTCGTCATCTCCATGCCCGCTTCATCAGCGCCTCCAGTCGCATCACGCCCTGAATGGCTTGGCGCGCGCGCCGCGCTCGCGGGACGCCGGAGCGGACGGTTCGCCGTCGGCACCGTCGCGACGTTCATCGTGGTGCTGGTCGTGCTGTTCTTCGTGCCGAAGGGCGGTGGCGGTTCGCGCGCCGGCGCGGCACCAGCCGAACGCGAGGACACCGCCTCGCTGCTGCTGCGCGCCGACAGCGCACACCGCACCGCGGCGCACGCGGACTCGGAGCACACGGCGACGGTGCTGGCCTCGGAGTATCTCGCCAGCGAACCCGCCGGCCTCACGGCAGTGCAGCGCACCAAGCGCGATTCACTTCAGCTCCTCGCGACGGAACTCGACGCGCTGATCGCGCGCGCGGCGAACGCGCCGCTTCCGGCGTCGTACCGCGCACTCGTCGCGGCGAACGCGCTGCATGGAGACACGAGGACGGCGAGGCTCACCGACTCGCTCAACGCGCTCGAGAAGCGCCGCGCCGCGCTCACGCCGACAGGCGGCGCCGACCTGCCATACGCAGATCTCACCGCGAGCGTGAACGCGGTGGGCATTGCGATCCGCGACGCCGCGGTGCGCCGCCGCGGATCGCTCGCGCGCGCCATGTCGGATCTCGACGCGGCCGCGAATGGAAACGCCGCGCCGATCGACACCGCCGCGCCGCGCCTCGTGCGCGACAACGCGCGCGCCATCGCATCGACGATCGATTCCGCGCTGAGCGCGGCCCGCCGGCGAAACGCGGCCGCCGACCAGGGCGCCCTCGCGGCGAAAGAGCGGGCGAACCGGCGCATACCGCCGATCGCGATGCTTTTCGCCGCGATGGTACTCGCCGTGATCGCGGGATTCTCGTTCAATCTTTCCGCGGAGCTCAGCCGACCCACGCTCGCCACGCCGCGTGAAGCCGAACGCGTCGCGCGCGCGCCGATCCTCGCCGTCGTGCGCGAGGCGGATCGCGCGCCGCGCGTCGGCGGCATCGATCCGTTCCGCATGCTCTATCTCGGACTCACGGCGACGGGAACCCGCACCAGGACGGTGGTCGTGAGCGGCGACGACCGCGCAGTCGTCGCGACGGTTGCCGGCCGTCTCGCGCTCGCCGCGGCCGCGGATGCGCGCGCGACACTGGTGGTGGACGTCGACGCGGAGGGAAGTTCCGTCGCGGGATACTACGGCGAGCATCCCGAGCCTGGACTTTCCGACGCGCTCGCCGGCGTGCGACTTTGGCGGGAAGTCACGCGGCCGATCGGAGCGAGCGACGGCTTGTCGATCGACGTCGTTCCCGGCGGAGCGATCCGGCCGGACGAGCCTGATCGCGCTACGAAGAAGTCCGCGCGCGAGGAATTCGCGCGATTTCGCGCGGAGTACGACTTCTGCGTGATCGTCGCGCCGACGCAATCGTCGCTGGTTCTGGTCTGTTCTCTCGTCGACAAGCCGGTGACCGTACTCTGTGCTGAAGTCGGGCGCACCGGACTCTCGCCGCTGCAGGCCGCCGCCGCGCAACTTCGCGAGTCGGGGGCCGTGCTGCACGGACTCGCAGTCTGGGACGCGGAGTTGCCACACCTGGCACCGCGCAACGAGCTTATGACGAAGGCCATGGCAGCGCGCGTGCGTCGCCCGACTCCGGAGGGGCAGTGACGGGCTATTCCGACCGCATCAATCACGCGTTCGCGTTCGCGGCGAAACATCATGATCGCCAGGTACGAAAAGGCACCGCCCTGCCCTACGTCACCCACCCCGCGAACGTCGCGATCATCCTGACGCGCTACGACCGCGATGACGACACCGTCATCGCCGGCATACTTCACGACGTCATCGAAGACTGCGTGCGCGAGGGATGGACGCAGGAGATGCTCGAGGAGCGCATCGGTGAGAAATTCGGAGCCGGCGTGCTCGAGGCTGTGCTCGCGGTGACGCATCGCCGCGTGGACGAGCTCGGCAACGAGTTCGACAAAGGCGAGCAAAGAGTCGATTACCTGCGCCGCCTCGAGAGCGCGAGCGAGTCCGCGCGCTGGGTGTGCGCGGCCGACAAGGTGCACAACGGCAGTTCGATTCTCGCCGACTTGCGCCGTACGCTGGACCCAGACACGGTGTGGAGTCGTTTCTCGGTTGGACGCGAGGGAACGATCCGCTGGTATCGCGCCGTGTACGAACGCCTCAGGGAGGTTGGCTTTAACGGGCCAATCCTCGAGGAACTGCGAGACGTGGCGGAAGCGCTGGAGCACTACTCGACCTGAACCGCGCCACCGCCGCGGCCGGTTTATTCGGAGGTGCTACTCGCCCGCCGGATACCGTGCCTCGACGTACTCGTTCAGGATGACCAGGAACTCCGGCACTATCTCCTCGCCTTTGAGCGTGACCCTCAGAGCGCCATCCACATAGACAGGCGCCTTCGGATCCTCGGCCGTTCCGGGCAGCGAAATCCCGATGTTCGCGTGCCTCGATTCGCCCGGACCGTTCACGACGCATCCCATCACCGCGACTTTCATCTCCTCCACGCCGGGATGACGCTCGCGCCAAGCAGGCATCTGCTCGCGCAGATATCCCTGGATGTCCTCCGTCATCTTCTGGAAGAGCGTGCTCGTCGTGCGTCCACACCCGGGACACGCAGTCACCTGCGGCGTGAAGCTCCGAAGGCCCAGCGACTGAAGCACCTGCTGCGCCACGAGCACTTCTTCCGTGCGATCGCCGCCGGGACTCGGCGTGAGCGACGCGCGAATCGTATCCCCGATTCCCTCCTCCAGCACGAGTGAAAGTGCCGCGGTCGTCGCGACGATTCCCTTCATGCCAAGTCCGGCCTCGGTGAGGCCGAGATGAAGCGGGTAGTCACAGCGCACCGCGAGCCGCCGATAGCAGTCGAGCAGGTCCTGCACCTGGGAGATCTTTGCCGAGATGATGATGCGGTCATGGCCGAGTCCCGTCTCCTCGGCGAGCGTGGCGGAGCGCAGCGCGCTCTCGATCATCGCTTCCATATAGACGTCCTTCGCGTCCCGCGGACTCGAGTCCTTCGCGTTCGCATCCATCATCGACGTCAGAAGATCCTGGTCGAGCGATCCCCAATTCACGCCGATGCGCACCGGCTTGCCGTGATCGATGGCCACCTGCACGATCGTCCGGAAGTTCTCGTCGCGATGCCGGCTGCCGACGTTACCCGGATTGATCCGGTACTTGGCCAGCGCGGCGGCGCAAGCCGGATACTTCGTGAGGAGCAAGTGTCCGTTGTAATGAAAGTCGCCGATGATCGGGACGGTCACGCCGAGGTCGGCAACCCGCTGAATGAGCTCCGGCACTGCCGCGGCCGCCGCATCGTTGTTGACCGTCACGCGAACGAGCGTCGATCCGGCGCGCGCGAGCGCCGCCACCTGTTCGGCCGTCGCCTTCGGGTCCGCGGTGTCCGTATTGGTCATCGACTGCACCACGATCGGATGGCTCGACCCGATCGGGACCCCACCAACGAGGCAGGTTACGGTGTTGCGTCGGTCCTTGAAGCCCACTTGGTTCCTCTGGTGAGTCGCGCTGTGGGATAATAATAGCGAGCTTCCCTGCCCTGCCCCCAAGAAATCAGGACATCCGAATGACGAGCCCCGAGTCCCAGTCCCATGTCGCCGGTCCCACCCATGGTTTCGCTCGCCGGAACTGGGGGAAGCTCGTGTTGCTCGCGCTGGTGATCGTGCCTGCGCTGGTGTTCACCATCTGGGCGGGCATGGCGCTCACGTACTCCTATTCGAGCGGCCTGCGCGTGGGATTCGTGCAGAAGTTTTCGCACAAGGGATGGATCTGCAAGACGTGGGAGGGCGAGCTCGCGATGGTCAACATGCCTGGCGCGCTCTCACAGATCTTCGTCTTCTCCGTGCGGAGTGACTCGGTCGCCAACGCGATCAACGATGCGATGGCAAAGGGACGCCTCGAGCTCCACTACGAAGAGCATCGGGGCGTGCCGACACGCTGCTTTGGCGAGACCAACTACTTCGTGACCGGGGTCCGGAGCATCGGGAACTAGGGGACGGACGCCCCCCTCCCCGGCCGCTATTGCTCTTTTTCCAGGGCGTTTGTACCTTCTCCGCGTTCGCGGATTCAGGCTCGGTTCACCGCCAGCCCGGTCCCGAACGGTCCAGCGCGGGGGACCTCATCGGACCCGGGCAGAACGGATTGTCAGGGTCGGCGTGTTTCCGCTCCCTGCATCAATCACCACATAGGAGTATGGGAATGCGCACGACCGGAAAGGTGAAGTGGTTCAACGACGCGAAGGGGTTCGGTTTCATCACGCCCGACGACGGGCAAAAGGACTGCTTCGTGCATTACAGCGCCATCCAGGGCAGCGGCTTCAAGTCGCTCGCCGAGGGTGACGCGGTCGAATTCGACATCGTGCAGGGCCAGAAGGGCCCGGCGGCGGAGAACGTCACCAAGGTTGGCGGCTGATCTAGTTCGCTGAACCAAGACACACGGCTGGGCGCCTCGAGAGAGACGCCCCGCTTCGTTTCAGGATCCCGGCGGCCGGCCCCGGGTCCGCTCCGCGACGCTCTCAAGGGCCTCGTCGATCGAGCGCTCGAGCGCCTTGCGAAGACGCGGCAGGTCGAACGTGAGCGTGCTCAGCGACCCAACGATCACCTGCGAAGAGGGCGAGCCGACAACTTGTTCGGCAAGTGCAAGTCCCTTCGCGATGCTGACGCCCAAGTCTCGGTTGAGGATCAGCGCGACGGCGATTCGCTCGAGCGCGTCGACCGAGATTCGCCGGCTCCGGCCTCGACTTCCAGCGCCAATCAGCGACCGGCCTTCCCGCGCGAGCATATTGTCGAGTGTCTTGCGGTCGATTCCGAGCGCCGCCGCAGAGGTGTCAGTCGAGAGTGTTTTCATAATATCCTCAATAAAGAGGATATTATTATATCAACGTCCTAACATCAATAGTTTGAGATTGTTTGATTGTGTATGCAATCAAATGTTTGCGCGTAACGCTGCTCTTGCAGCAGCGAGTTGCCGCTTCACGGCATTCGGCCCCGTGCCCCCTTCGATTTCGCGATGTCCGAGCGAGGTGAGCGGAGAGAGTTCTAACATCACGTCCGTCCCAAACTCAGCGTGGGCAGCGCGGAACGACGCAAACGGAAGCGCGCCGAGTTCGCAGTGCTTCTCCTCCGCCTCGCGCACGAGCCGGCCGACCGCGCCGTGAGCTTCGCGAAATGTGACTCGCTTGCGAACGAGGTAATCCGCGAGGTCGGTGGCCATCATCGTGCTCGTTACCGCGGCTTTCATGCGATCCGCGTCGAAGGTCAGTGCTTCGAGCGACCCCGCTACGGCCGGCAGCAGAAGCGTCATGCCGTCCACGGCGTCGAACAGCGTGCGCTTGTCTTCCTGCAAATCCTTGTTGTAGCCGCTCGGCAGGCCCTTGATCGTCGCCAGGAGCGCGACCAGGTCGCCGAGCATGCGGGCGCTCGACCCGCGCGCGAGTTCGAGCGCGTCGGGGTTCCGTTTCTGCGGCATCATCGACGATCCGGTCGAGAACCCGTCGCCGTATCGCACGAACGCGAACTCGCTCGAGCCGAACAGGATCAGGTCCTCGGCAAGCCGCGAGAGATGAGCGCCGACCAGCGCGAGCGTGAAAAGCACCTCGGCAATGAAATCACGATCACCGACGGCATCGATGCTGTTCTGTGAGATCGTGGAGAAGCCGAGCGACTTCGCGAGGCGCGCGCGCGCGATCGGGAATGCCGAACCCGCAATTGCGCCGGAACCGAGGGGCAGCGATGCCGTGTGTGCACGCGCGGCAGCAAGGCGTTCGCGATCGCGCTGCAACGGCCAGAAATGCGATAGCATCCAGTGCGCGCCGCTCACCGGCTGCGCGCGCTGCAAGTGCGTGTAGGCCGGCATGACCGAGCGCTCCAGGCGCGCGGCCTGCGCGACCATCACGCGCTGCAGCGAGACGATCAGCACGTCCAGCGCGTCGCACGTTTCCATCGTCCAGAGGCGCGTGGCCGTGGCGACTTGATCGTTGCGGCTGCGGCCCGTGTGCAGGCGCGATGCGCCGGCGCCGGCTTCTTCGTGCAGCAGCCGGTCGATCATCGTGTGCACGTCTTCGTCGGTGGCGACCGGCTTCTCGCCGTCTGCGATCCGCGCGGCGACGGCGTCGAGTCCCTTCGCGATCTGCGCGCGCTCACGCGCCGTGAGCACGCCCGCGTGCGCGAGCGCCGCCGCCCATGCCTTGGAAAGGCGCACGTCGTGCGGCCAGAGACGAAAATCGACGGCGATGGATCGATTGACGGCATCGAGGGCGGGGTGGGGACCGCCGGAAAAACGGCCTCCCCAGAGCTTGTGCGAGCCTGCCTCGTGCTTCTTTCCGTGCGCGGGCGTCATACTCCCGCGACGATCTCGTCCGGCTTCGTCGATGCAACACTGCGCGCCATCGCGGCCTTGGCATCGCCGGCGGCCTCGAGGTCCTTCAGTGCGCGCACGCGCTGTGCGAGGCCGAAGAGACGGATGAAGCCCGCCGCGTCGCTCTGCTCGTACACATCGTCCTCGCCGAACGTCACGAAGCGCTCGTCGTACAGCGCTTCCTTGCTGGCGCGCCCGGCGATCGTCACGGTCCCGCGGCACAGCCGCAGGGTGATGGTTCCGGTGACGCGGCCCTGCGTGACGTTCACGAACGCGTCGTACGCTTCGCGCTCGGTGGTCCACCAGCGTCCCTCGTACACGAGATCCGCGTACCGCGGCGCGATGAGGTCCTTCGCGGCGAGCGTGCGGCGGTCGAGCACGAGCATCTCGAGCTCGCTGTGCGCGGTGTAGAGCAGGGTGCCGCCCGGCGTTTCGTACACGCCGCGCGACTTCATGCCGACGAGGCGATCCTCGACGATGTCCGCGCGGCCGATGCCGTGCGTGCCGCCGATCTGATTGAGCTTCGTGAGCAGCGCGACGGCGTCGAGCCGTTCGCCGTTCACGGTCACCGGCGTGCCCTGCTCGAATCCGATCGTGACGTCTTCCGGCGTCGCGGGCGCATCGGCCGGATCCGTCGTGAGCATGAAGAGGTCCTTCGGCGGAACGCTGTTCGGGTCCTCGAGGATTCCGCCCTCGTGCGAGATGTGCCAGATGTTGCGGTCACGCGAATAGATCTTCGCGGTCGTCGCCGACACCGGCACCTTGTGGGCGGCCGCATAGGCGAGCGCATCCTCACGGCTCTTGATGTCCCACATGCGCCACGGCGCGATGACGGGAAGATCCGGCGCGAACGACATGTAGGTGAGCTCGAAGCGCACTTGGTCGTTCCCCTTGCCGGTGCAGCCGTGCGAGAGCGCGTCGGCGCCGACCTTCCGCGCGACTTCGACTTGCTTCTTCGCGATGAGCGGGCGCGCCATCGCGGTGCCGAGCAGGTACTTCCTGTTGTAGATCGCGCCGGCACGCAGCGTGGGCCAGATGAAATCGCGAACGTATTCGAGGCGCAGGTCCTCGACGTAGCACTCCTCGGCGCCCGACGCGATCGCTTTTTCGCGCACGCCTTTCAGCTCGTCGTCGCCTTGGCCGATGTCGGCGGCGACGCAGATGACCTTGGCGTCGTAGTGCTCGCGCAGCCAGGGAACGATGATCGAGGTGTCGAGGCCGCCCGAGTAGGCGAGGGCGATGGTGCGCATACGAAAGCTCCCTGGATTCAATGAATAAGCAGGCAGAATGACTGCATTCTAGTCACATAAATATGCGACAGCAAGAGGAAGCCGCCGGGTTACCTGCGCGCGAGAGTCAGAAGTCGCTTCGCGACGCGCTCGCGCGCGGCATCCGACCGGCAGATGATGAGGATGGTGTTCTCGCCGGCGATCGTGCCGAGCACGTCCGGGCTGCCTTCGGAGTCGATCGCCTCGGAAATGGGCTGCGCACCCGCGACGACGGTCTTCACGACGATGAGTTCGCGCACGAAATCGAGCCGTTGGAACAGCTGCGGTACCAGCGACGCGAGCGTCGCGCGATTCTCCGCTGCCGCAGAGGTGTCGGCGGTGGTGTAGCGAACACCGCCGGGAGTCGGCACACGCGCCACGCGAAGGTCGTGCATGTCGCGCGAAAGCGTGGACTGCGTGACCTCCCAGCCACGCTCCGCGAGCAGCTGCCGGAGTTCTTCCTGGCTGCCCACGGTGCGTGTCCCAACGAGCTCCCGAACCACCTGCTGGCGTTCCCGCTTCTGGCTCATCGCATGTCTCCGGGGTACTCGCACAGCATAGCGCCACCCGAACGCGAACGTAAGGCGAGGTTGACAGAACCCAACTGCAATCTTATGCATTATACAATGCATAGAATCCCGATCGGTGTGCTCGGGGCGAGTGGATATGCTGGCCGCGAACTGTGCGCGTTGGTGGAGCGCCATCCGCGGCTTTCTCTCGCCTTTGCCAGTGCCAATGAACAACGTGGAAAAACCGTCGAGCTGCCCGGCGGTGGACGAGTCACGTTCGTCGCCACGGAAGACGCGCCGCTTGCGCACGCGCAGCTCGTCTTCAGCGCGATGCCGCATGGCGCATCGAAGGTGTGGGTCGAACGCGCGCGTGCTGCCGGCGCGAAGGCCATCGATCTCTCCGCAGACTTGCGAATCGGAAACGGCGAGCGTGCTGTGCCCTACGGGCTCACGGAGGCGCGGCGCGACACGATTCGCGGCGCGGATCTCGTCGCGAACCCGGGATGCTATCCCACCGCGATCCTCCTGGGACTGCTGCCGCTCCTCGAGCAGAATCTCGTCGCGAAGGGTGCCACGATCGGCGTGAGCGCGGCGAGCGGCGTGACCGGCGCCGGATTCAGCGCGCGCACGGACTTGCTGTTCGGCGAAGTCACGGAAAACTTTCGCGCGTACGGAACGGGAAACACGCATCGCCATCTCAACGAAATGCGCGCGATGCTTTCCGAGATGGGTGCCGACGTGGACCTGCTCTTCACGCCGCACCTGCTCCCCACGGCGCGCGGAATCCTCGCGACGATGACCGTTCCGCTCGCGCGCGGGCTGCCGCGGGTCCTCGATCCGTGGAGCAAGCGGTACGCCAACGAGCCGTTCATCGAACTCGTGGAAGAGCCGCCGGAACTGCGTCACGTGGCGCATCGCAACGTCGCGCGCATTGCGGTGATGCCGGTGGCGCACGTGCGCACGCCGACGCTGCTCGTGTTTTCCGCGATCGACAACCTCATGAAGGGCGCGGCGGGGCAGGCCGTGCAGAACGCGAACCTGATGCTCGGACTCGACGAAACGATGGGCCTTCCCGCGTGACGCAGCCATGAGGCCCACATGATGCGCGTGGTGAAGATCGGCGGCCGCGCGCAGGGCGACGCGCGCCTTGGGCCCGCGCTCGCAGCGGCGGCGCGCGCCGCAGGCAGTTCGACGGCGTCGCTCTGCGTGGTGCACGGTGGCGGCGACGAAGTGTCGGCGCTGCAGCGCCGGCTCGGACTCGAACCGGTGTTCAGTGGAGGCCGCCGCGTCACGAGTGAGGCGGATCTGGAAATCGTTCGCATGGTGCTGTCCGGCACGATCAACAAGCGCCTCGTCGCCATGCTGCTCTCGCACGGCGTGCGCGCCGCGGGGATCAGCGGCGAGGACGCGATGCTCTTTCGCGCACGCGCGACCGACCCGGAGGCGATGGGACGCGTCGGCGGAATCGTGACGGTGGATCCGTCGGTCGTGCTTCAGCTGATCGCGGGCGGGTTCGTTCCCGTGATTTCGCCCCTCGCGCGCGACGTCGATGACGACGGCACCGCCGGCAGCGGCCTCAACGTGAACGGCGACGATGCCGCGGCGGCGCTGGCGGGCGCCCTCGCAGCGGACGAGCTCGTGCTCGTCGCGGACGTTCCCGGTGTGCTCGACAACGGCGCGGTGATTCCCTCGCTCGACCTCGAGCAGGCGGAATCACTCGTCGCGAGCGGCGTCGCCACCGGCGGCATGGCCGCGAAACTCGAGGCCGCCGCTGCGGCGCTGCACGGCGGCGTCGCGCGCGTGCGAATCGCCGGACTCGATGGAATCGGAAATCCCGATGCAGGGACCCGCGTTGTGCTCTCTCCCTCTCCCGTATGAGACCCGCGATGACGACTGCACTCTCCGCTGTCCCGGCCACCGATGCGCTGCTCGGCGTGTATCGCCGTCCACCGATGGAGATCGTGCGCGGCGCCGGCGTCGAATTGTTCGACGCGGACGGCAAGGCGTATCTCGATTTCGTTGCCGGTATCGCGGTGAACGCGCTCGGCTACGGCGACGAGGGACTCGAGCGCGCGATGCGAGAGGCGATCGAGTGCGGCATCGTGCACGTTTCGAATCTCTATCGCACGGCTCCGGGCGAACGGCTCGCCGAGAAGCTGGTCGGGCGCACCTTCGCCGACCGCGTGTTCTTCTGCAATTCCGGCGCGGAAGCGAACGAGGGCGCGTTCAAGATCGCGCGGCGCTGGGGCCGCGCCACCGGCGGCGCGGCGAAGCACGAAATAGTTTCCCTGCGCGGCGCGTTTCATGGGCGCCTGTTCGGGACACTCGCGGCGACGGACCGTCCGGCGTATCGCGCGCCCTTCCGCCCGCTCGCGGGCGGAATCTCGATCGTCGAGCGCGACATGGAGGAGCTCGACGCGGCCCTCAATCCGCAAACGGTCGCCGCGGTGATCGCGGAGCCGGTGCAGGGCGAGGGCGGCGTGCGGGTGCTCGAGCACGAGTTCCTGCAGGCGCTGCGTGATTTGACGCGGTCGCGGGGCATCGCGCTGATCCTGGATGAGATCCAGTGCGGCTACGGGCGGACGGGAACGTTCCTCGCGCACGAACAGGCGGGCATCGAGCCGGATCTCCTGACCGTCGCGAAACCCATGGCCGGCGGCCTGCCGATGGGCGCGATCCTCGCGACGAAGGACGTCGCGGACACCATGCAGCCGGGCGATCACGGCACGACGTTCGGCGGCGGACCGTTCCTCTCGCACGTGGCACTGCATGTTTTCGACCGATTGAGCGATCCCGTGATGCTCGCGCACGTGA
>Ga0208587_1000679_pt1 | contig 18661 bp, 15 predicted proteins | sample NGESurdeep092012_7_FD_184472 | JGI IMG/M metagenome (GOLD analysis project Ga0208587, IMG submission 184472) | Arctic peat soil microbial communities from Barrow, Alaska - NGEE Surface sample 210 deep-092012 (SPAdes) | ecosystem: Environmental > Terrestrial > Soil > Wetlands > Peat ...
AGGCAGTCTGTCATAATATTCAGAAAACTAGATTCAGGTCCGCGCGGTAACTGGAGTGCCTCCGCGGCGGGGAGTGGTATGCCTTGCCGCGCGACGCTCTGGCGCCCGCAACGGAACCAACAGTGAGGCACAATGTTTCGCCGGTTCAATCGATTTTTGCTTTTTTTCATTCCGTCAGCTTTGCTGTTCGCGCAATCGGAGACGGCTACGCTCCGCGGGACCATCACCGATGCTTCCGGGGCTCCGATTGCCGGCATTCAACTGCTCCTCTTCGAGTCCGGCAAGGAACTGAGCGTGCGCGAGATCTCCACCGGCGCGGGCGGTCACTACGACGCGCCGTTCCTCAGGCCGGGGTCCTACAACGTCAAAATCGACGCCAACCACTTCCAAACCTTTGAGGCCAACGGCATATTGCTGCTGGCGGGGCAGGAGAGGCACTTCGATGCCAAGCTCAAGCCGGAAGCGCGCGACGAAACGGTCTTGCTGGACGAAACATCCACTCCAGTCCAATCGCAGAACGGCACGGTTGCCGGCATCATCGACTTTAAGCGCGCGTGGCAAGACGCTCCGTTTGTGGACCTGCACCCTTCGGTGCTTCCCCTGCTGACGCAAGCCCCGGCCGTTCAGGGGAACACGCTGGGCGGCACTCAGGGCAATCAGGCCGGCCTGGTGATTTCCGGCGTGACGGCGCGGAACCAGCAGACCTGGGCGCTCGACGGCGTGGCGCAGGACACCACGACGCAGACCGGAAACCCGGCCTTCTTCGAGACCATCGAGGTGGCCATCGCCAACCCCGGCGTGGATGCCTCCAAGCCGGTCCATATCGAAATGATCTCCAAGCACGGCAGCGACAGTATCCACGGACTGGTTTACTACAAGCGCGCCTCTTCGGCGTTTAACGCGAGGTCTTACTTCGATACGGCAAAATCCTCGTATAAACTCAGCGAGGTGCAAGGCGAACTCGGCGGCGCGATCGTCCCCCACTGGACCTACTTCTATGGCGGCGGCATGTACCAAAAGACTCCTTACAGCGAGACGCTTTACGCCGACGTCCCCACGGCGCAGATGCGGACCTTCGATTTCACCCAGTTCCTGACCGCCCAGAGCGCCCCCAACGGCAAGCCAGTGATCATCCGGGATCCCCGAAGCGGAACTCCGTTCCCCAACAATTTAATCCCTTCCAACCGCGTTGCCTTGGTGTCTTCGCACTACCTGACCAACTATTATCCGGTACCGAATGCGGGCACCGCCAACACTTTCACCCAGAACTACACCTGGGTCCATCCCTACGGCCCCGATAGCTACGTGGGCAACTGGCCGTTCGGCCGCGTCGACCAGCGTCTGTCGGCCAACAGCCAGGTGTACTTTCGCTGGATGCAGAATCAAACCGCGTCCATCGCGTCGGGAAGCGTGGGCGAACAACTGAACTCCACCCAGAGCGTCCGGTATCGCGGATACGTAGTCTCCGGCGTCACGGCGCTCTCCAGCAGACTCACCAATCAGATCGCGGTAGGCCACACCGCGGTTAAACTCAACCAGGGCGAATCCGAAAGCAAGTTCAGTCCGCTGCAAGGCGATTCCGTGGTCTCCGGTCTAGGCATCATAGGCGTCAATCCGAACGCCTACTCGGTCATGGGGTTTCCTAGGGCTTCGATCGGCGGTCTCACCGGCCTTTCCATGGTTTATGACGGCGGCCACACCAACAACACCGCGGGGGACGACAGCATCAATACCGTCCAGGATGCACTCACCTGGTCTCCCGGCCGCCACTCGCTGAAACTGGGCGGCCAATATCAACGCTACCGCTGGCTGCAAGGAGCCGTCCCCCAAAACGTCTACGGCGACTTCACCTTCACCGGCGCGTTTTCCGGCCTGGGGTTTGCGGATTTTCTGCTCGGCCTGCCGTCCACCAGCACCCGCCAGGCAGGCCGAGTGGACCGCACCCTTCACCAGGCCCAGTCCGGCCTCTTTCTGAGCGACTCCTTCCGCGTTACCTCGCGGCTGACGCTGGACTATGGAGTGCGTTGGGATTACTACACCACGCCGGTTTATGACGACGGCTACATGTCCAACTGGGATCCGGCAACCAACCGGGTGATGGTTGCTCCGGGAACGCTGACCGCCGTCAGCAGCTTCTTTCCCAAGGGCGCCACGGTCGTGCTTGGGGACGTCGTCCCCAAAGCGAAGACCACCAACTTCCGCCCGCGCGTCGCCGCCGCGTACCGTTTGACCGGCAGCCTGGTACTGCGCGGCGGATATGGCGAGTTCACCGAAAACGAAGGCTACGGCGCGGCCGGCCGGCTGAGCGCCAACAACCCCTATTCGCTGACCGAGACCTACACCAACTCGATCACCGCCGGGGTGGCCGCGCTCACCTTCCCCAAGCCCTTTCCGGCCACCCCTTCCTCCTCCCTCCTGCCGGGACAGAACATCACCGCGCTGCCTGCCAAGACGGACGAAGGGGTGATCCGCCAGTTCAACGGGACGCTGGAAGCCGCGCTGCGCGGTATCGGGCTGCGCTTCTCCTACATCGGGTCGCGCGGCGTAAACATGAACTACTCCCTGGACGTCAATAAACCGCGCGCCAGCACCACCGCATTCGCCACTTCCCGTAAGCCCTTCCCGATATGGGCGAGCGCCTACGAGGTCCGGACCGACGGCCAATGGCACTATAATTCCGCCGTGGTTTCGGCGCAGCGATCGATCGGCGCGGTCAGCTTCCATGCGAGCTTCACTTACGGCAACAACATCAGCAACTACGCCAACACCACCGACCCCTATAACGTGACCAATCAGTGGACCAGGGACGCGAGCGACCGCCGGCGCTACTTCACGGCCGGCGCGACCATGCCGCTGCCGCTGGGCAAGGGACACCGCTTCCTCTCCGCGACCGGACCCCTGGTGGGCCGTGTGATCGGCGATTGGAGGGTGCAGGCCATCACCACATTCGCCTCCGGCCAATACTACTCGCCGCTCTTCACCGGCGCCGACCCCGCCAACGCCAGCCAGGGATTCGTCACCCAGTTGCCCGATTGCACCGGCGACCCCAACTCCGGCGCGCGGACCCTTGCCACCTGGTTCAATCCGTCGGCGTTCACCATCCCGAGCCCGAGCGCCGGCCGTTACGGCACCTGCGGCATGAACACGCTGGAAGGCTACCCCATCCACCTGGCGCACGTCAGCCTGGCCAAGCAGTTCTCCTTCACCGAGCAGGTCAAACTCGTATTTACCGCACAGATTTCCAACGTCACCAACACGCCGCACTTCACCATTCCCAACAACAACATTTCGAATCCGAATCCCGGCATGTTCACCGCTGCTTCACTGGCGGCGAATTCCACCCCCGAAAGGTTGGGGAACCGTCAGATCGATTTGAAACTGCGCCTGGTGTGGTAAAGCCGCTGAGCACAGGTCCCGGCGCCTCAACATCTCCGAACTCGCGCCGATAAGGTTCTTGGGTGCGACCGCTGTCCGAGGTTCGGAGTCCTCCAGCGGCAGGCGCACTCAAGAGAGCGGGGTGGGGCCCTAGCGCTCCGCCCCCACTCGGGGAACCCGCCGGGCCGCCGAGCATTGGCTTTGTTGGAAGGGTGATACCCTGAAGATTCCTCATGTGGTCACCCGATTCCTGGCGGCAGAAGTCTGTTTTACAACAACCCGGCTACGCCGACCCCGCCGAGTTGGACCGGGTCCTCGCCGACCTGCGCACTCTCCCCCCCCTGGTCACCAGTTGGGAAATCCTCTGCCTCCGCGACCACCTCGCCGCAGCCGCCGACGGCCGCCAGTTCGTCCTCCAGGCCGGCGATTGCGCCGAGCGCTTTGTCGATTGTACCCCCGCCCGCATCACCAACACCCTCAAAGTCCTGCTTCAGATGTCGCTGGTGCTGGTGATCGGCGCGCGCCGCCCCGTGATCCGCATCGGACGCTTCGCCGGCCAGTACGCCAAACCGCGCTCCGCCAACCTGGAAACCCGCGACGGCGTCAGCCTCCCCTCCTATCGCGGCGATAATATCAACCGCGCCGAGTTCACCGCCGAAGCCCGCCGTCCCGATCCCCAACTCCTCCTCCGCGGCTACGAGCGCGCCTCCATGACGCTCAACTTCGTCCGCGCCCTCGTCAAAGGCGGCTTCGCCGACCTCCACCATCCCGAATATTTCGACCTCGACTGGGCCAAGGACTCCCCCCTCGCCCACGAATACCACCGCATGGTGCAGACCATCAAGGATTCGCTCCAGTTCGTGGAGAACGTCCTCGGTGTCCGCGCGGGCGACACCGACAAGATCGATTTCTTTACCGCCCACGAAGCCCTGCACCTCGGCTACGAATCGGCGCAGACCCGCCGCGTCCCGCGACGCCCCGGCTATTTCAATCTGCTCACCCATTTTCCCTGGGTCGGCCTGCGCACCAACCATCCGGACAGCGCCCACCTGGAGTACCTGCGCGGCATCGAGAATCCCGTGGGCATCAAGGTGGGCGCCGGCTGCACCCGCGAACAGGTGGCCCGCTGGCTCGAAATGCTCGACCCCGATCGCCGCCCCGGCCGCCTCACCTTGATCCACCGCTTCGGCGCGGCCAAGATCGCCGATTGGCTGCCCCCCCTGATCGAGTACGTCCGTGCCGAAGGCGGCAGGCCGGTATGGATCTGCGACCCCATGCACGGCAACACTCACACCCTGGCCAACGGCATCAAGACGCGCCACTTCGAGGATATTTACTCCGAGGTCGAACAGTCCTTCGAGATTCACGCGCAACTGAACCAGCAACTCGGCGGCGTCCACATCGAACTCACCGGAGAGAATGTGACCGAGTGTGTGGGCGGCTCCAGCGGCCCCAGTGAGGGGGACCTGGCCCGCGCCTACGAAAGTGAAGTCGATCCCCGCCTGAACTACGAGCAGTCGATGGAGCTAGCCTTCCTGATCGCCCGCAAAATGAAAAACGGCGCGCATTAGGTTCAGCGCTCAACCGGTCTTCCGCCTTCAGTAGCTGACCGCGTGCGATCATGTCCTGTAGCACGCGCGCAATGATGCTATCCCGATCGCGTGCAGATCACCGTCGAGCTGCCCGAAGATATCGCCAGACACCCCGATCCCGGCCGCGAGGCACTCGAAGCCCTCGCCCTCGAGGGCTACCGCTCGCACCAGTTGACACAGTTCGACGTCGGCCAGTTGCTGGGGCTTTCCCGTGTCCAGGCCGAAGATTTCCTGGCCCGCCACGTCGATCTCTACGACTACTCGACGGCAGAGTTGGAGGCCGAGGCGGACCTGCTGCACCGGCTGCACAGCCAGGTTTGATGCTGGCGGTCTCGAATACCTCTTCGCTCCGCTACCTGATTGCCGTGGGGCACGCCGAGTTGCTGCCCTGGGCTTTTTGGCGAAATCCTGATTCCGCCGGGCGTAGCCGAAGAGTTGTCGGATATGGGGGTGGTTGCGCCCTGGCGCGAGCCGATCTTTCTGCATGCCCCCAAAACAAAACCGGCGCGGGCCAACCCGCTTGGGGCTGGTCCGCGCCTGAAAGACCAACGGCCCGACGCTCTAAAAAGTGAAGGAGGTCGCGGGCGGTTCTGGCATCGGCAGCTTGGGGGTCGTCGGCCGGGGCTGCGGCGCGACGTTCTTCTTCGCGGGGGCTCTCTTGACGGGGGCCTTCTTCGCGGGGGCCTTCTTCGCGGGGGCCTTCTTCATCGCGGCCTTCTTCGCGGGGGCCTTCTTCACCGCAGCCTTCTTCACCGGCGCTTTCTTTGCCGGAGCTTTCTTTGCAGGGGCCTTCTTTGCCGGAGCCTTTTTTGCGGCCTTCTTTACGGGCTTCGGCGCGACTTTCTTTGCGATTTTCTTTGCCATTAGATTCTCCTCATCGTGTACTGCCTTCCCAAATAGGGACAATTCATCTTATACCCAAAGATCGCCATGGGCTAGAGAATAACGCGCCAGATGCCTCGCCCGTGCGTCGCCGCGGTCAAACTCCGGTCTCGATGGTGATACACAAGATCCGAAATCATGGCATTCGGCAGCGAGGTAGAGACGTCGGTCCACGCCGCGAAATCTTCTGTCATCCACACACCGCAATCGTTGGCGACGAACAGGCGATAGGGTTCGTGGGTCTCAAACACGGCCGCGTGATACGCCACATCGGGCATCTCGGGCGTGCCGATGGGCCGCCACGAGAGCCCGCCGTCTTCGGAGAGAAACACGTGCGCGATGTTTTCCATCCCGCTGGTGATGGGCATGGCGCCATACCGCCGTGCGCGTGGCATGGCGCGCGGGACCATGCCTGTGCCACCAATGGTCACCACCAATCGCGCGGCTTTCCGCGGATGGCTTTCGATGCGCGTGATCACGCGTGGGGGAATCTCGGGACCGGAAAGATCGCCCGACCACGTCTCGCCATCGTCCAGGCTGCGGAAGATGCCGCCGTTGCGCGTGCCGGCCCACACCTGCCCGCGCTCGTTGGGAGGAATTTCGATGGCGGTGATCGCCGAGCCGTCGAACTCCGGCGAAACCGGCTGCCACTCGCGCCCATCCCTGGTGGTGCGCCACAAGCGGCGCGAGCCCACCCACAGGGTTCGCGGATGCGCCGGGTCGATCGCCAGCACGGCGATGGCATTCTGGTGGTGCTCGTCCGGCGTCATGCCTTTCGGGCTGATCTCTTCCCAGAAGTCCTCGCTCCAGTGCTGCGCCGCGGCGTGGCGGAAGATGTGGATGTCGGATCGCGACCCGACGACGTGGTGTTCGTCTTCGGGGTCGAACACCATCCACGCGCCATCGCCGCCCAGCACGCGCAGGAAGTCTCCCTGCTGGGCAGTCACGCCCGTCACCAGGCACCCGTTGTCCTGCGCGCCGCCGCCGAAAATCTTGCCGTTGGCGGGTGCCACGTCGATGTCGTAGAACATGGTGTTGACCATTCCCCGCGGGCGCATCGACCAGGATTCGCCAAGATCCTCACTGGCCGCGACGCCGCCATCGTTGGCGGCGTAAATCAGATTGCCGCCGGGGAGTACGATGGCGTGTTGATCGGAGTGCACGTATTCGGGGCTGCCCTCGTCGGCATCCCAGTGGCTGGCGCGCCGCCACGTGGCGCCGCCGTCCCGGGTGATATGGATATCGTAGAGCCCGCAGACCACCGTATCGGGATCGTCTGGATGCACCGCGATGGTGTTGTTGTAGGAGCTTTGGCTTTCGGCGGCGAAATGGGCCCCGCCCACCTCCTGCCAGCGCTCGCCGCCATTGCGGCTGCGATAAACGCCCACCACCTCGCTGCCCAGCCGGTTGGCCACCAGCGCGTAAACCGTATCGGGGCGCGAGGGGGCCATCGCCAGGCTGATGCGTCCGGTCTTGTCGCCGGCCGGCAACCCGCCGTGCAGTTGCTTCCAGGTGCCGTTCCCGACGCTCCGCCAGATGCCGGTCTGGGCGCCGCCGAGTTCCAACCCGGCCAGCAGAAAGCCTTCGGGATGCGCCGCCAGCGAATGACACCAGTAATTGCTGCACGAGGGGCCGTTCTCGCGCAGCCAGGTCTTGCCGCCGTCCGGCGAACCGTACAGGCCGGCGGGGTGCTGTTCGTCGAGCGTCAACCCGCCCAGGTACAACATGGAGGGCGTGAGCCCGCGGGGCAGCAATACGCCGATGCGGCGCGGCAGGTTGTGGGTGTCGGCGGCGGCCAGCAATTCCCAGTTCGCGCCGCCATCGCGGCTGATGTAGAGACCGGTACCCGGGTAGCAATCCGGCGAGAGGTTGGCTTCGCCGGTGGCGCAGTAAATGAGATTCGGATCGGCGGGGTCGCTAGCCAGCGCGCCGATGTTGGGACTGGCCCAGATCGGCCAGCAGCTTTGCCAACTCGCGCCGCCATTGGCGCTGCTCCAGACTCCGCCCGCCGCCGCGCCGGCCCACAGGCGCTGGGGATCGTTGGGATGAACGATCAGCGCGGTGACGCGCCCCGCGATATTGAATGGACCGGCGCACTCCCAGTGGGGCAGCTTGGGATCCCAGGAGGATGGCGCGCGCCGTCTCCAGAAGTCTTCCAGTTCGCCGGCGTGGGCTTGGTGAAGCGTCTGGCTGGCGCGCTGCGCGAACCACGCGCTGTGGCGCTTGGCTGTGGAGAATTCGTCCTTCACCATTTCACACCCCTGCGTGGCATAAGGCTCCGCCTTGTGCATCCGAGCGAAGCTCGGACAGATTTTCCCTCCGCGTTCTCCGTTCCCTCCGCGCGCCACCCCGGGCAAGGCATCAAACCTGCCCCTTCCGTCGAGCTTGTTTTTGGTTTTCTCCGCGCTTATCTCCGCGTTCTCTGCATCTCTGCGTTGAAGGGACGCCCGCCATCACCATTTCATGCCGAACCTTTCGAAGTACCAGTCGTCGCTGCGCACCCGGCGCGCCAGCATTTCGCGGCGGCGGAGCGATATATCGCCCTCCACCAGAAGCGCCATGGCTTCGCCGAAGGCCTCGTGTTTGTGCAACGCCCGGACCGTCTTGGCCTGGCGCGGCGCGGAGAGATGGGCGAAGGCCAGCCGCAGGCGGTTGTGCAGATACTGCGGCCAGCCCACCGGATACGGCGAGGTCTCGCGGAACCGGTGCCGCACCACCACTTGCGGAGCGATCAGCAAATCGTAGCCGAGCAGCCACAGGCGCACCGACATTTCGTTGTCCACGCCGCCGCGGTGCAACAAGCCGCCGTCCCAACCGCCGGTGGCCTGGAAGACCGCGCGGCGCATCATCAGGCAACACCCCGGAAGGATGGGCGCCGCGAAGGGCGTGTCGGCTTTGCGGGGCAGCCAGTAGGCATCCAGATCCGGTCCGGTGAGTTGCAGGCCGAAACCGCGGCCGCGCGTGGCCGGTAGATGAGTCACGCCGGGAGCCACCGCCGCCACCTGCCGGTCTTCGACAATATCCGCCAACGGCTGCCACCAGAGTTTATCCAGACGGATGTGGCCGTCGGCGAACACCAGAAGGTCGCCCTTGCTTTGGGCGGCGCCGAGGTTGCGGGCGCGCGCCACGCCGATGCCGGGAGCCTTGATCGCGCGGCGGAAAGCGGCGGTGGAACCATCGGTGGAAGCGTCGTCCACGATGACGATTTCGGAGCGCGCGGGCAGCGTGTCGCGCAGGTTTTCCACGGTGCGGCGCAGTTCGGCGCCTTCGTTGCGGGTGACGACAATGACGCTGATCTTCACGGCATTTTCTCTTCGAGCCAGATATTTCCGGTGAGTTCGCCGAAGGAGAAAACCATGCGGCCGGGGGCCACGGAAAGGCCGATCAGCCCGGTCGTGGGGGTCATGCGCCTGAGGGAACGGCGCGCGCGGTGAAAGTGGCGCACGGCGAAGGCGTCGCCGGCGGGTTGTTTGTTGGCGGCATGCAGACGGCGCGCCCAGATGCAGCGGAAACCGTCGCGGGCGGAGAGGAAATAGAGCAGCCCTCCGTCGGGGCTCCAGGCCGGCTCCATTTCCTCGCTGGCGCCGTCGGTGACCGCAATCCATCGCGGGCGCGCCACGGGAAGAGCGCCATCGACGGGCACCACGAAGACCTGCGCGGTGGTCATTCTGGTGCGCGCATGGAAGGCCATCCATTTGCCGTCGGGAGAGAAGCGGCCGTCGGTGAGCACGCCGCCTTGGGGACGCTGCGCGACGGTGACGCGCGCCTTGCGCTCCACGTCGTAATAGGTCAGGTCTTCGGACTGCGCGGGTTCGTAGGAGATGCGTTTGCCATCGGCGGAGACCGCCATGGTGGTGCCGCAACCGGTGCACAGCGTTTCGACGGCGCCGCCGGCACGGGGTACGGAGAAGATGTTGCCGGAGAGATCGCAATAGGCCACGCTGGCGCCATCGCCGGAGATTCGGGGATTGAAGAACCCGGACGGGGAAGCCACCAGGGTGATGGCTTTGCCGGAGGTCAAATCGCGGGCGCGGACCGACCTGGAACCGAGTTGGGTGCTGAGGTAGACGAGGGAACGGCCGTCGGCGGAGAGCGAGGGCGCGAGCGAGGAGGGTTCGTCGATGGTGATGGGCTCGAGTTCGCCTTTGGCGATTCCGCGGTCGGCGTCGAGCGCCTGGCTCCACACCTCGGGCTTCCACTCGAGGCTGGAAAACGCCAGGCGGCCGCGGACGCTGGCCGCCGCGGTGGAGGCGTGCAATTGATACCCGGGAGCTTGCGTGAGGCGCGTGGCGCGGCCTTGCACGTGTCCGCTGGAGAGAGCGATCTCCCAGAGATTGCCGGCGTCGCCGGGGCCGGCGGCGAAGACCACGCGCCCGGAGGCACGCCATTCGAGCGGCAGGATATCGGTCAGCCAGGCGGTGTAGACCAGCCGCTGCGCGGCCAGCGCCGCCAAGGCCCCTGTCTGGCGCGCGGGCCCCGGCTGCACCGGGATGGTCCACCAGTCGGCGGCACCGCCGCCACTGGGGCGGCCCAGCACCAGCACCTCATCGCCCGCCGGCGACCAGACGGGGTAGAGCGCGGCGGCCAGGTCGGCGCCGATCTGCCGCGCCTGTCCCCCGCCGCTTTCGATCACGTAGACGCGCGCCGTACCGGGCAGCAGGTCGGAACTCTCGCGGCCCTCCCAGTAGGCGATCCAGCGCCCGTCGGGAGAGAAGCGCGGCCCGCGGCCGCGGGGGGCGAGCAGCACCGCGTCGCCCCCCATAGACGGCACCACGTAGATGCCGCCGCCGGAGCGTTCACTGCGGAAGGCCACGCGCGTGCCATCGGCGGAGATCGCGGGCTCGCTGTCGTCCGCCTCGTCGGTAGTCAGACGGATGGGGTCGCGTCCGCCGATCTGCTGCACCCAGATGTCGAGGTTGCCGGCCTGGTTGCGATCGCTGGCAAAGGCCAGCAGGTTGCCGTCGCGCGAGAGCGCCGGATAGTCGTTGAGCCCGCCCGTGTTGGTGACCTGGCGCAGCACCGCGGCGGACGCGACGGGTTCGGCGGGACGGAACGACCACCAGGTCGCGGCGGAGGCAAGCAACGCGGCGCCCGCCGCCAGCGCCAGGGCCGGAAAGCGGCGCGGCGCGCGCGCCGGGGGCGCGGCAAGATCGAGATCGGCCAGCGCGGAAGCCAGCAGCAGTTTGACATCGCCCATGGATTGCCAGCGCTCGCTGCGTTTCTTGCACAGGCAGGTCTCGACGATGCGTTCCAAGGCGGGCGGCAATTCGGGGGAAAACTGGCGCGCGGACGTTGGCTCCTTGGCAATCACGGCAGCCAGCGTGGCCATCTCGGTATCTTCCCGAAAGGCGCGGCGCGCCGTAATCATTTCGTAGAGCACGCAGCCGAAGGAAAAGATATCGGAACGCCAATCGACATCCTGGCCCGCGGCCTGTTCCGGCGACATGTAGGCCACGGTGCCAAGGATCTGGCCGGACAGGGTGAGGGTCTGGGTGGCGTTGGATTCGGAATCGCCGGCAGCGGCGACCTTGGCGATCCCGAAATCGAGGATCTTGGCCAGGCCGCGTTCGGTCACCATAATATTGCCGGGCTTGAGGTCGCGATGCACGATGCCGGCGGCGTGCGCGGCGGCGATGGCATCGGCAATCTGAATGGCGATGGGCAGCGTCTGGCGCAGCGGCGGCCGGCGCGCGGCGAGGGCGCCGAGCGTCCGGCCTTCGACGCGTTCCATGGCGATGAAATCGACGCCCGCATCGTGGCCGACCTCGTAGACCGTGACGATATTGGGGTGGTTGAGCGCGCTCGCCGCCTGCGCTTCGCGGATCAGGCGTCCGCGCCCGGCTGTACCATCAAATCGGTCGGGCGAGAGAACCTTGAGGGCGACGGCGCGATTGAGGCGCGTATCGAGAGCCTGATAGACCGTGCCCATGCCGCCCGCACCCAGCTTGGCCTGGATTTCATAGTGGCCCAGCCGTCGTCCGGGATCCATTCCCTCGGTGACAGTTGGACAGCTCATGTGTACTAGGGATTGTACCCCATAGGCAGCGGGTGTTTACAACTGAATTCCGCACCAGGCGCAATGGGTCCAGCCTGGCTGGATGGTGCGATGGCAAGCCGGACACGCCGGTTGGACACCGGCGCCGCAGCGCGGGCAGAATGCGTGACTGGGCTGTACGCCGGCGCCGCACTTGGAACAGTACGCGAGCAGCGGCTCCCGCAGGATGAAGTAGAGAATGACGCCGATGCCGTTGAACAGGAAGATGGCCAGCAGGGTCCACATCACGTAGCGCATGCCGCGGCGGCGGGCATCGCCGTAGACATAGCCGATCAGCAAAGTGTAGCCGGCCAGGAGCAGCGGGACCACCGTCGGGACGATGAGCCGGGCCAGTAAATGGACGTGGTTTCGAGGGTGAAAAAAGACGAGGTTGAAAAATAGGAAGCCCAGCAGGAACACGATACCGGCGGCAACCCAACCACCGGGGGGGATCACTCTCTTGGCTGAAACAACGGGCGTCATACGATACTCCTTTCGAGACGGCGGCGCGAAGCCAGCACGAGCGCTGAAGCCGTGCCTAAAACAGAAGAAATTACGGCCCACAGGAGCCACGCCAGGGCGGCGGAATCGCCCAACAGGATGCGTAGCGTCTGGCCGATCAGCAGGATGAAAGCACAGGCGAAGATGGCGGCCGCGCCGGCGAAGACCGCGCCTTGGCGGCGATCCACCTCGGCGGCCACCAGCGAATTGGTGCGGCGCAGCAGGTCGGCGAGCGGCAGCGGACAGGGCAGCGCGGAGAGCCCGGCGGCGAGCGCGGCGTAGTCGTCAAGTTTGGCGGCGCAGCGGGCACACTGGCGCGCGTGTTCCCTCACTAAGCGCTCTTCGCCGGCATCCAGCAGGCCGGCCGCGCTGAGGGCAAGCAGGTGACGAACGGATTCGTGGTCGCTCATAGGATGTCTTCCTTGCAGAGTTTCTGTTTCATGGCTTCCAGTCCGCGCCGCACTCGGCTTTTCACGGTGGAAAGCGGAACTTGCGTGACCTCGGCGATTTCTTCCAGCTTCATCCCTTCCTCGAAGCGCAGCGTGAGGGCTTCCCGGTACAGCGCGGGCAGTTCCGCCAGGGCAGCGGCCAGGATCGCGGCGCGCTCGCCGGCCAGCACGGTGCTGAGAGCGTCCGGCGCGCGCGAGGGAATGGCAAATTCGCGATCTTCCAGGCTCTCGCCGGGCCGCCTGCGCAGCAGATCCATGGCGGCATTGTGCGCGATGGCGAACAGCCAGGTGTCGAAGCTCCGCGCCGCATCGTACCGATGAATCTGGCGGACTACGTGTAGCCAGGTCTGCTGGAACAGATCGTCGGCCGATGCCGCGTCGCGCACCAGCCGCAGGAGGTAGCGATAGAGCCGGTGCTGATAGTGGCCGACGGCTTCGGCCAGCGCGGCGGGGTCGCCACTCCGCAAGCGCGCGACCTGGGTGGGTTCCGCCACGGGGAAACTTTCGTCGATAGCCGCTTGGTAAATCATAACCGCATCGGGTATACGCGCGGAGCCCCGAAAAGGACGCCGGGGGCGAACCCGGCAAACCCGGGGACAGACCGGGGTGTCCACGCGGCGCATAAGGCGCGCCTTGGGACACTCTGGTCTGTCTCCGGGTTTGCCCGTCAGGGTGATAAGATGAGGGGCTATTCTGAACTAGCCCTATGGATCATATCCTCTCGATAGTCCTGTTCACGCCACTGGTAGGCTTACTGGTGCTGCTGTTCCTACCGTCGTCGAACCCGCGCGCCATCAAGCTGTGGGCCAATGCGGTGGCGTTCCTCGGCTTCCTGGTTTCCCTGCCTCTGGTATTCAACTTCGACCACACGAAGGACTACCAGTTCGAAGAAAAGGCGCAATGGATTCCCTCGCTCGGCGCCTCCTACCATATCGGCATCGACGGCCTGGGACTGCTGCTCGTGATGCTCACCACCGTGGTCGGGTTCCTGGCGATTCTTTCCAGTTGGAACTCGATCGAAACCCGCCTCAAGGAATACTACGCGCTCTTCCTGCTCTTGCAGACCGCCATGCTGGGCGTCTTCATGGCGCTGGATTTTCTGCTCTTCTTCGTGTTCTGGGAGACCGTGCTGGTGCCCATGTACTTCATCATCGGCATCTGGGGCGGTCCGCGCCGCGGCTATGCGGCCATCAAGTTCATGATCTACACGCTGATCGGCTCTGTGCTGATGTTCCTCGGCATCCTCACCTTGTACTATCAGCACTACACGCAATTCCAGGCCTACAGTTTCGATATCGCGGATTTGATGCGGACGCAGGTTCCGGAGGGCATCGAGTGGTGGGTGTTCTGGGCCTTCTTCGTCGGGTTCGCGGTGAAGGTGCCGATGTTCCCGTTCCACACCTGGCTGCCGGACGCGCACACCGAAGCGCCCACCGCGGGGTCCGTGGTGCTGGCCAGCGTCCTACTCAAAATGGGAACATACGGCTTCCTGCGTTTCTCGCTGCCGCTGCTACCGGCCTCGGCGAGGAATCCGACTATCGTCAACGCCATGGGGATTCTGTCGGTGATCGGGATTGTGTACGGCGCGCTGGCGTGCCTGATGCAGAAGGACTGGAAGAAATTGGTGGCCTATTCGTCGGTCAGCCACCTGGGATTCTGCACGCTGGGAATCTTCGCGCTCAACCCCGCGGGCATCTCGGGATCGATTCTGCAACAGATCAATCACGGGATTTCGACGGGCATGCTCTTCCTGATCGTCGGCGTGGTTTACGAGCGGCGCCACACGCGCGACATCTCCGAGTACGGCGGGCTCATGAAGGTGATGCCGGTATTCACCATCGTGTTTCTGCTGGCGGCGCTCAGCTCCATGGGCATGCCGCCGTTGAACGGGTTTATCGGGGAACTGACCATCCTGAGCGGCGCTTACCAGATGTCGTTCAACTGGGCATTCTGGGGAGCCGTGGGGATTGCCCTGGGCGCGGCGTATCTGCTTTGGCTGTTTCAGCGGACCATGCTGGGCGAGGTGAAGGAAAAGAACTCGCTGCTCAAGGATCTTTCGTGGCGTGAGATCGCGGTGTTCGCGCCGCTGATCGTCTGGGCGTTCTGGATCGGATTGAACCCGCAGCCTTATTTCCGGGTGCTGGAGCGTCCGGTGGCGAAGATCGTGGAGCGCGTGCATCCGGGCTATTACGCCGAGCGTCATCTGGTAAACCCCCTGGACGCGGTGGCCCCGACCCCCAGCGCCTCGCTGCGCTAGCGGCGAAAGTTGCTCATGTGAAAAATCATTTAGGGGCCGCCGATTAACGCAGATGAACACCGATAAGCATCTTGTATTCATCAGCGTTTATCGGCGTTCATCGGCGGCCATTTGTTTTTTCTCACGTTCTGACGGTCGCGGCTCGAATCGGAGCCGCGACCGTGAGGGAGCGTTCTTTATTTCTTCCGCTTGCCGGCAGGTTCGTCGCCGGGCAAGTTGTTCGGGTCGCCGTACTTCCAGTCCGCCGGATTGCGTGGCGGGCGGAATTCGTTGGTGCTGAAGATCCGCCAGTCCTCGCCGGGACGCGCCACGGCGAGAATCAGGGCCACAGCCGCACGGGGACCCTGGAAGTAGGAGAGGCGGATGCGGTGGATTCCGCCATCCAGAGTGATGCTGCCCTCCTCGGCGTGCATGCTGTGGATGCCGTCATTCTCAATCACGGTTTTGTTATCGATATAAAGCTTGGACCCATCGTCGGAGGCAAGCAGGAAGCGGTACTTGCCGGGATTGTCGACATAGAAATACCCGCTGTAATCGATGGCGAACCACTCGAAGCGGTCGGTGACGCCAGGGAAGCCTTCCTGAAAATCGCGGGGTGGAATGTTGAGGGCGCTGGTGTAAACGGCGCCGGCGGGTTCCAGTTTCTCGAACTTGGGGAGCCGGTCCGTATCGGGACGGAGCAGGTAGATATCGCCGCGGAGGCCATACGGATCGACCACGGTGACGCCGAAGGTCGTGATAGGCGCGTCACGAATGGTGGGGATTTGCGCCCTGGCGACGGAGAGTGCCAAGCAGGCAGCAGCGGCCAGGGTATACCCGGTGGGCATGTTTCAATGATAGACGCAATCGACGCGAGGCGGCAGGACGCTCAGTTCCGGCGTGCGTCCGACAACTGAGTCAGCAGGATGACGACCAGGTTCCAACTGACGACGGCGGCAAACCAGTAATTCAGGAAGACCACCACGCGAGGCCGTTTGAACTTCAAGGCCAAGGCCACCAGCAGGACGGCAATGATCTTGGCGATCAGTAGCGCCGCCACCGGTCCGACACGCATCAGGCGGCTCAGAAACATGCTGCCTTCACTGGCTCCCAATTGCAGTCCCAGCAGAGTGGTGAGTATGTCGAGCACTTGCAGGGCGACAAACACGGTCAACGATGGCGTGGGGAAGTGCCCGCGCCTGCCCAGGAGAATTGCAAAGCTCATGTTGGCTGACGACCATTCTGCTATGTCCGCCGCGCCAGATTCCAGGTTGTCTTTCGTTAGACAACTCCACGCGCTACAATCGGCTCTGCATGGCTATTGATCTGGTGGCATTGGCGAAGTTCGATACGCCGACGATTTCGAACACCATCGAACTGTTTGAAGTGCGGCCGCGGACGGCCGGATATATGGACGGCCGCGTGCGGGCCTGTTTCCCCGAGATGGCGCCCGCCGTGGGATACGCAGCGACGGCCACAATGCGTTGCGCGCAACCGCGCCAGGAAGGCGATGTCTACGGGTCGCTCGACCAGCAGGTGGCGCGGTTTGCCGAATTGGCGGGGCCGGCCATGGTGGTATTCCAGGATCTGGACGACCCACCGGTGGCGGCTACCTTCGGCGAGATCATGTGTACCACCTATCGGGCGTTCGGCGCCGCGGGGTTGATCACGTCGGGCGCCGCGCGCGATCTGGATCAGGTGCGGCGCCTCGGGTTTCCGGCGTTCAGCAATGGAGCGATCTGCTCGCACGGCTACAGCCACATCGTGGATTTGCACCGTCCGGTGCGCGTGGGCGGCCTGACCATTCACCCTGGCGATCTGGTGCACGCCGACGCCAATGGAGTGGCGACGATTCCGCTGGAGATCGCCGGAGCGGTGGCCGATGCCGCGGTGGAGTTCGTGGCGGCGGAAGCCATCCTGCTGGATTATCTAAAGTCGGGTGCGGTTCATGTGCCGGCCTTCGCGGAAGCGCGCCGCGAAATGATGGACGCCCTCGCCGCCCTCGCCCGCCGCCTGCGGCGAACAGGATAAGTTGCTCTCGCGGGGCGGCCAATCCTGCCAACCGCGCGCTCGACCAGAGCCAGTCGCCTGCATTCGCTGCCAGGCCGGCGCTGACCGCGCTGGTGCTCCACATAGCGAACGGCACGCTCCAACTCCACTTCATCCTGCACACCAATGCCAGACTGCCAAGGGCCTACCGGAACAGTGCCTCGACTCCCCGTTGCAGCACCGCGGCCCCCGCCACGCCGGCCCCCGCCCATACAAACGCCGGCCGTGCCCCGCGCCGCTTCCATTCCTCGTGCACCGCATGATATCCCAGGTAGAATAGCCAACCCGCCGCGATCCCCATCGGATAGGTGATCCACTCCGAACCCAGGTGCGGCCCCATCACCAGGCCCAACCCGCCGCCCGCCAGGGTCGACCCTTCCGCCAGCACCGCCCACCCCAACGCCACCTTCCGCAACCCTACCGACGCCCGCAGAATCCCGCCCAGCGCGATCCCTTCCGGAAGCTTGTGCAGCGCTACCGCCAGCGGCACCGCCACCCGTAGCCCAAGCGGCACCGCCAGTTGCACCGTGGCGACGCTCCACCCATCCAGGAAACTGTGCACCGTGGCAGCCACCATCAACGGCGCCGCGAACCCGTGCAATTCGGTGGAACATGCATTGTGGTCGTGATCGTGCGCGCAGATCGGACACACCCGGTAGACGAATCGATTGACCAGCAGGAGCGCACCGTACCCCGCCGCAAACAACAACACGCTGATCGGCCACCCGATCTCGCTCGCCAGCTCCGGCACCAGTCCGAACAGCGCCACCCCCAGCAGGACTCCCGCGCTGAACGGCACCACCGCGCGCGCCCGTTGCCGCAACCCGGTCAACCAGATCCCGAGCACGGCGCCAAGCAGTCCCACAAAGGTAGCCAGAGCTGGCGCGGTAATCCCCATAATCAGCCTTTACTGTAACAGCCATCTCCACCTCTCCACGCTCTTCTCCGCTTCCTCCGCGTTCTCTCGTGTTGCGTTTGTCTTCTGTGTCCTCTCCGCGTCTCCGCGTCAAATCGCATCCCTCGACGTACAGGCGCCCCCGGAGCCCGGCTACCAAACCTCTCCTGTTATAATTCGTCTTAATCCTTCAATACTCCTACAAAAGGTGCACATGACTCGTAACAAGACATTGCTCCCGCTTCTCCTCGTCTTTGCCTTCACCGCGCTTTCCCAGACGCTCCCTCAAGGAGTCCGCAAGATCACCGCCGTCGAAGGCATCACCGAGTACGCCATGCCCAATGGCCTCCACCTCCTCCTCTTCCCCGACTCCTCCAAGCCCAACGTCACCGTCAACATGACTTACATGGTCGGTTCGCGCCACGAAGGCTACGGCGAAACCGGCATGGCCCACCTGCTGGAGCACATGCTCTTCCTGCAGACCAAGACCCGCAAGGACGTCAAGCAGGAACTCAAGGATCACGGCGCAGAGATGCAGGGCAGCACTGACTATGACCGCACCAACTACTACGAGACCCTCAACGCCAGCGACGAAAACCTCAAGTTCGCCCTGGAACTGGAAGCCGACCGCATGGTCAACAGCAAGAT
>Ga0208587_1000692_pt1 | contig 18461 bp, 16 predicted proteins | sample NGESurdeep092012_7_FD_184472 | JGI IMG/M metagenome (GOLD analysis project Ga0208587, IMG submission 184472) | Arctic peat soil microbial communities from Barrow, Alaska - NGEE Surface sample 210 deep-092012 (SPAdes) | ecosystem: Environmental > Terrestrial > Soil > Wetlands > Peat ...
CGAAGCGTGCTGCCCGGGCGTTATCGGCTGCGAACCGCCACCGATTTCGCCACAGTATTCCGGGGGGCACGCGGAGCAGGCGGATCTCGTTCGGGCAGCCATCTCATGGTGGTGCATGCCAACTCGACCGACGCGCGTGCAGGTCAACCGCCGCGAGTCGGTTTTGTCGTCTCCAAGGCTGTGGGCAACGCGGTGGTCCGGAACCGCACGAAGCGGGTGCTACGGGCTCTCATGCGCGCTCACGTAGGTCACCTTCCGGACGGTGTCGACGTGGTTGTTCGCGCAAACGTTGATCTCCCGGGTACACCGACCAGCACGGTGGCGCAAGAGCTGGACAAGCTCCTGGCCATGGTCTTGCGCCGGGTTGCGTCACAGGAAGGACACTGAGTCTCGTATGCCGCTTCCGTCCGTAGGTGCCATGGTCGCTGCCCCCGTGATCTGGCTTATCAAGGCCTACCAGCTGGTCGTGTCTCCCATGCGGCCGCCGACGTGTCGGTTCTACCCGTCCTGCTCCGCTTATGCGCTGACCGCCATCGAGAGGTTCGGCCTCGCCCGCGGTTCGTGGCTTGCAGCCCGACGCCTGCTGCGCTGCCATCCCTGGACCCCCGGCGGTGTCGACCACGTTCCGCACGCTGTCGGTTCTGACGCCACACCCCTACCAGCCCAACCCACCCACTAGACCTGAGCACATCGGTGACCAGCCGGCATACCGGCTGGTTCTGCCGCCCCATCGGTGAACGAACAGCTCACCCACAACAGAGGACCTGATGCTAGATACCGTGCTCGCCCCACTCGAGTGGGTCATTGCCTGGCTGATGGTCAGCTTTCACTCAGCCTTCTCATTCATCGGCCTTCCGAGGGACTCCGGGTTCACCTGGGCGCTGTCGATCGTGGGCTTGGTCATCGTCATCCGGATCATCCTGATCCCGTTGTTCGTCAAGCAGATTCACGCTTCCAGGCGGATGCAGCTCATCCAGCCCGAGATGCAGAAGATCCAGAAGAAGTACAAGGGCAAGTCCGATCCTGAGTCCCGGCAGGCGATGACTCAGGAGACCATGGGTCTCTACAAGCGCACGGGCACCAACCCGTTTTCGTCCTGTCTGCCGATTCTGCTGCAGTCGCCGGTCTTCTTCGCCCTCTTCCGCCTACTTCAGGCGCTCCCCAAGATTGCGAGCGAGAAGCAGCACCCGATCGGCTTGATGACCAAGGAGCTGGCTCGCTCGGCCGAGGGGTCCACCGTCTTCGGCGCCCCACTCTCCTCCTACTTCATCGGGGCGAGCGAGAGTCCGTTACCCCTCAACACCAAGATCGTCACCGTGGTGCTGATCATCCTCATGTCGGCCACGACGTTCACCACCCAGCGCCAGCTGATGATGAAGAACATGCCAGCCAACGCCCTGGACAACCCGTTCGCCAAGCAGCAGAAGGTCCTGCTCTACCTGATGCCACTGTTCTTTGCCTTCTCTGGGATCAACTTCCCGATCGGGGTCCTGCTCTACTGGACGACCACCAACCTGTGGTCGATGGGCCAGCAGTTCTACACCATTCGCCGCATGCCTGCCCCAGGCTCACCCGCTGAGAAGGCCTTGGAGGCACGCCGGCTCAAGAGCGGAAAAGAGCACAAGAAGTTCTCCATCCCGGGACTGACTCATGACAGCGAGACCGAGGACATCCAGGACACGCCGATCGCCGAGACCAAACCCAAGTCGGGCCAGCGCCAGCAACCCAAGCGCAAGAACAGGGGCAAGCCCGCGGGGCCAAATGACCCCAAGCCGGGCCCCACGCCGCCGGTGACCGCGGACGGCGACTCGTAGCCACGACCTCGTCCGGACGGAGCCTTGGCCCTCTGACCAGCAAGGACGACAACAGTCATCGCCCATACAAGGCCTATACAAGCGTCATGAACGCCCCGACACCTTCGCGGACCGACCCGGTTCGACGGACCGCATCACCAGGAGACAAAATGACCGAAAAGGACATTTCGACAGTCGAAGAGCAGGATGCATCCTCGGCAGCGAATGCACCGTCAGTGGACACGCCGGCCGTGAGCACGCCGGCCGAAGAGACGGCCTACGACGGGGCACCGGACGTGGCCAGTGAGGTCGAGCCGACCAAGCCCAAGAGGTCATCGCTGCTGGAGCGAGAGGGTGAGGTCGCGGCTGACTTCCTGGAGCAGCTCCTGGATATCGCGGACATGGACGGCGACATTGATGTGGACGTTGACGGCGACCGTGCGGCGGTGGCGATCGTGGACTCCGAGGAAGGCCGTGTCTCGCGCCGCCTGGTGGGCACCGACGGCAAGGTCCTGGAAGCCCTACAGGAGCTCACCAGACTTGCGGTTCAGGCCGCGACCGGTGAACGGAGCCGACTCATGCTTGACGTGGCCGGCCATCGGGCCCAGCGCCGGGCGGCAGTGGTGGCTATTGCCCAGACGGCTATCGCCACGGTGAAGGCCACAGGAGAACAGGTGTCGATGGAGCCAATGACCGCCTTCGAGCGCAAGGTCGTTCATGACACGGTGCTGGCGGCCGGGCTGGGTTCGGAGTCCGACGGCGTTGAGCCGCACCGTCACGTGGTGATCCTGCCGGCGTGACCGACCAGCCGTCTGCTCTGTTTCACGTGAAACAAACCGGGAGTACTGGATCGGTGCCCCCGATGCCGTCACCCAACGACCAGCGTCGCCACTGCGACGAGTCACGTCCCGAACACTTCCCTCTGGTGCCGTGACATTGTCATGAGTGACGCCACATCTGCTGGGTCCGGGATCGCAGACGATCCGCCGCCGGACGAGCAACGAGCGGCACCTCCAGCTCCTGCCGGAGCCGCTCAGGTTTTTGGCGACCGGCTGGCTCTGGCTGAACGGTTCGCGGCGATCCTGGCAGACACGGGCGTCTCCCATGGGCTGATTGGACCGCGCGAGATTCCCCGGCTGTGGGATCGGCACGTCCTCAACTGTGCGGTCATCCACCCGGCAATTGGTGTTGGCCACATGGTGATTGACGTGGGATCCGGGGCAGGCCTGCCCGGGCTCGCGCTGGCCATCGCCCGTCCCGATCTGGATCTTCATCTGGTCGAGCCGATGTTGCGGCGGACAAACTGGCTGTCAAGGGCGGTCGACGAGCTGGAGCTGACCAACGTCACGGTGCACCGCGGACGGGCCGAGCAGTTCTGGGGCGTCTTGAGTGCGCCCGTGGTCACAGCTCGCGCCGTGGCGCGGCTGAGCGAGCTGGCGCGCTGGTGTCTGCCGCTGGTGCTGCCGGGGGGATCCCTGTTGGCGCTCAAGGGGTCGCGAGCCGCAGAAGAGCTGGAGACCGACCGAGCCCTGTTGCGCCGGATGGGCGCCGTGGCGGAAGGCATCGAGACCTTTGGCAGTGGCGTCGTTGATCCGGAGACGACGGTGCTTCGCGTTGTGCTGGGAGACCGCCCCAGCCGGCGGCCCGGAGGAAAGAAGTTAAAAACCAAAAGCACACGCCGAACCTGATCGCGGGTTGAGTCGGCAGGAGCCGATACGGTAGGTCGGGTCGACGGTCAGGGTTCTGGCCGTGACGAGAGATTGAGGTGGCACGTGACGACGTCAGGATTGACTCACAGCGGGCTTGGCTGGCCCTCGAATGGCGTGGCGGACGTTGGGGTGCCGTCAGCCGCCTTGGGGTGGCCGGGGCGGGATAGGGGCTCAAACAGTGCACTCGATGCACAGCGGGACGTTGTCAATGAGCCCGGGACGCACTCCACTGACATCTTTGTTTCACGTGAAACAGGCAGCAGCGAGCACATCAAGCAGCTGTCCGAGCGAGAGCAGCTCGCGGCATCGTTGCCAGAGCCCGGCACTGAGACACCCCTGGCCCGGGCGGTCGCGGAGGACGCCCGGCGGCGGATCTCATTGACCGGCAAGATCTTCCCCAAGCCCGATCACACCCGGGTCTTGACGGTGGCAAACCAGAAGGGCGGGGTGGGCAAGACAACTACCACGGTGAACGTTGCCGCCGCCCTCGCCCAAGCTGGGCTTCGTGTCCTCGTTGTCGATATTGATCCTCAGGGGAACGCCAGCACCGCTTTGGGAATCGACCATCATGCTGATGTCCCCAGCATCTACGACGTCTTGGTCGACGGTAAGGCCATCGTCGACGTGGTTCAGGAGTGTGTGGACGTTCCCAACCTGTGGTGTGTCCCGGCGACTATCGACCTTGCAGGCGCCGAGATCGAGCTGGTTTCGCTGGTTGCTCGTGAGATGCGGATGCAGCGCGCATTGACCGCCTACATTGACGGCACGGCAGAGCGCGGCGAAGAGCGCTACGACTACGTGCTGATCGACTGCCCGCCAAGTCTGGGGCTGCTCACCGTCAACGCGTTTGTCGCAGCGGATGAGGTCTTCATCCCGATTCAGTGCGAGTACTACGCACTCGAGGGACTCTCCCAGCTGCTGAAGAACGTCGAGCTGATCAAGAGCCACCTCAACCCCGGCCTGCACGTGTCGACCATTCTGCTGACCATGTATGACGGTCGCACCCGCCTTTCGGCCCAGGTCGCCGAGGAAGTACGAACCCACTTCCCCGCGCACGTGCTACGCACGACAGTTCCTCGTTCGGTGCGAATCTCAGAGGCGCCGAGCCATGGCCAGACGGTGATGACCTATGACCCCTTCAGCAGCGGGGCTCTGTCCTACCTTGAGGCGGCCGGTGAGCTCGCGGACCGCGGAGCCGCCGGTCAGGACGCAGTCGGGTCCACCCCCGTTGCGCAGAGCAGCTCCCCGAACAGCCACTAGCGTGTGTCCTTCCCGGGCGGGAACCTCGCTCCGGTCGTGTGTGCTTCAGAGAGGTCGATGGCTATGAGCGAAAAGCGTCGTGCACTGGGTCGGGGACTCGGAGCACTCATCCCGACGGGTCCGGGCGATGGCCGCAGCCGGCCGATGGACGTCTTCTTCAAAGACAACTCGGCTGGCAGGCCCGGGTCGACCACGACTGTTTCACGTGAAACACCTCGGAACGGTTCCGATCAGATCAACGGTTCAGGTGCCGGGCATGATGACGGCGGGCTCCGCGGCGACAACGCGGCGGTCGCCGCCACCTCCGTGGACCAACTAGATGAGTCGGGGCTCGATCTGGCGCCGGTCCCAGGGGCCCGTTACGCCGAGCTCTCGGTGCTCAGCATTCGGCCGAATCCGAGGCAACCACGCCAGGTGTTCGACGATGACGACATGGCAGAGCTGGTCAACTCCATCCGGGAGGTCGGGGTGCTGCAGCCGGTGGTCGTGCGGCCAATTCCGGCTGAGGAGCTCGACAGCTCCGCAGGTCAGGGCCCCGACGGGGTTGAGCGCCCACAGTTCGAGCTGATCATGGGCGAGCGTCGCTGGCGGGCCACACAGGCCGCCGGAATGGCCTTCATCCCGACGATCATCAAGGACACCGACGACGATGACCTCTTGCGCGACGCCCTTCTGGAGAACCTGCACCGCAGTCAGCTGAACTCGCTGGAGGAAGCCGCTGCCTACCAGCAGCTCCTGGACGACTTTGGCTGCACCCACGACGAGCTGGCGACCCGCATAGGCCGGTCACGGCCGCAGATCTCCAACACCCTGCGTCTGCTCAAGCTCCCCCCACTCGTGCAGCGGCGCGTTGCCGCCGGTGTCTTGAGTGCCGGCCACGCCCGTGCCCTGCTCGGACTTGCCGACGGTGCCTCGATGGAGCGTCTCGCGCAACGGATCGTGGCCGAAGGCCTGTCGGTGCGCAGCGTCGAAGAGATTGTCACGCTCGGCGGAGATGATGCTCCCCGAGTGCGCAAACCGCGTGCAGGTGGTCGCCACCCACAGATGGATGACCTGGCTTCCCGGCTGTCCGACCGCTTTGACACTCGGGTGCGGATCAACCTGGGTCAACGTAAGGGCAAGCTGACTGTCGAGTTCGCCTCGGTCGAGGACCTCAACCGGATCGTTGCCATGTTTGGCCCCGCCCCGGCCTAGGCTGCCTGCACGGATCCACCGCTGAGCATCGGGCAGCCACGGGCAAGCCTCAGTTGATCGTCAGCGCGCGTTCAACGATGCCGGCGTAGACCCCTGACGTTTCGAGCCCGGCGGCCTCGATCGCCATCGGGAAGAGTGACGTCTCCGTCATTCCGGGGGAGACGTTGGCTTCGAGGAACCATGGACGCTCGTCGGCGTCGATGATCAGGTCAACCCGGCTCAGGTGACGGTGGCCGAGGGTGCGGTAGGCCGTGAGGCTGGCGGCGGCCGCTGACTCGGCTGCCGAGCTGCTCAACCGTGCCGGGGTGAAGAACTCCGTGGCACCGGCGGTATAGCGCGCCTCGTAGCTGTACACCCCTCCGTCCGGCACAATCTCGACGGCGGGAAGGCTCCGCGCGTGGCCGTGTTCGTCCTCGACGATCGAGAGCGCCACCTCGGTGCCCGCGATGAACTGTTCAATCAAAGCAATATCACCATATGCATAGGCCGCTATCATCGCAGAAGGGAGATCTGCGGCTGACCTGACGATGGTCAGGCCCAGGGCGGATCCCCCGCGCGTTGGCTTCACCGCCAATGGCAGGCCGAGCGAGTCAACCACGGACTCCAGCAGCGCGGGAGCGCCCAGCTCACGAAACGTGGCGTGGGAGAGTGCGACTCCGGCCGGGGTGGAGATGCCTGCGGCAGCCAGCAACGCCTTGGCGACAGGCTTGTCCCACGTCAGGTGGCAGGATGCTGGACGCGAGCCGACGTACGCAATACCCAATGATGTCAACACATCCCGCAGGGCACCGTCCTCTCCGGTTGCGCCATGCAGCACCGGCCATACGACCTCGGGGGGTGAGCTCTTGATCGCGTCGACCAGCGTTTGGTCCACGTCGCGGACGTGGACCTCGACGCCGGAGCGGCTCAGCGCATCGGCAACGCGACGGCCCGACCGCAGCGACACATCGCGTTCGTGACTGAGTCCGCCGGCCAGAACCAGGACGTGCCTCATGGTGACATCCTCACGACGAAGGGGGCGCGGGCAGACGCCCAGGCGGTGACGCAAGGGTGCACAACGCCGAGCGAGAATCTCACGAAGCGCATCACGAGAGGTCAGGTGTAGGGGACTGAACACTGCGGGACGGAGTGGTACGGCCCGCAGTCACGTCGTAGGGCCCAAAGGTCTCGAGCAGCTCGAGCTCGGACTGCACCACGCCGGCGAACCGACGCACACCCTCACGGATGCGGTCAGGTTCGGGATAGCAGTAGGACAGTCTCACATGGCGATGCCCGGTGCCGTCGGCGAAGAAGGCAGTGCCCGGCACATAGGCCACTCGTTCGGTGATCGCACGCGGCAGCATGGCCTTGGCGTTGAGGCCCTCCGGCAGGGTCAGCCAGACGTAGAAGCCGCCCTCGGGGTGGGTCCAGCTCGCTTGGGGGAGGAGGGCACCCAGCGACTCGACCATGGCGTCGCGCCGCTCTCGGTAGAGCTCGCGGTAGACCTTGATCTGGCCCTTCCAGTCGCAGGTTGCCAGATATGCCGACACGGTCATCTGCGCGTATGCGGATGGACACAGGATCGCCGATTCGCTTGCCAGCACTAGCTTTTCGCGCACGGCATGAGGAGCCAGCGCCCATCCCACGCGAAGTCCCGGGGCGAAGGTCTTGGAGAAGGTCCCGAGATAGACCACGCCTTCGTCGGACATTGAGCGCATGGCGGCAGGCGGGTCACCCTCGAAGCCGAGGAGGCCATAGGGGTTGTCCTCGAGCACCAGGATGTCGTGACGCTGGCAGATCTCCAGGATCTGCGGCCGTCGTTGCAGCGACAGCGTGGTGCCGGCAGGGTTGTGGAAGTTCGGGACGGTGTAGAGGAACTTGATGCGCTTGCCGGAGGCCAACAGCTCGTTGATCCGATCCTCGAGGGCCTGTGGCACGAGGCCGTCATCGTCGGAGGCTACGTGGGCTACGTACGCCTGATACGACGCGAAGACCCCCAGGGCTCCGACATAGCTGGGCGCCTCGGCGAGCACGACATCGCCGGGGTCGATGAAGATGCGGGTGACCAGGTCCAGCGCCTGTTGGGACCCGGTGGTCACCACAACATCATCGGCGTGGGCGGAGATCCCCTCCAGCGCCATGACCTCCAGAATCTGCTCGCGCAGCGTCGGGTCGCCCTGTCCGGAGCCGTACTGCAAAGCCGTCAGCCCCTGCGTCGCGAGCATCTGCGCGACGGTGGCGGCGACCGTGTCCATGGGAAGCGCCGACAGGTAGGGCATGCCGCCGGCCAGGGAGACGACCTCGGGGCGCGAGGCGACGGCAAACAACGCGCGAATCTCAGAGGTGGTCATGCCCGCGGTCCGTTGTGCGTAGGACTGCGTCCACGGGTCGAGGCGCGAGCCGTGCGAAGCCTCGCGGATGGTGTCCTCGGGGCTTTGGAGGGCGGGGGTGGGCTGACCTGGGGTGTTGGTCATGACCTTCCTCCTCTCACGATCGGCCGGGGTTCTGCAACCAAGGGCTATGCCGCGCCGTGGGGCACGTGGTAGGAGTCTCCCATGCAGGTTCCTGCTGATGGTGGTGCGACTCGTGACCGCGACGTGTTTCACATGAAACGCCGCCGGGCACTCGTGCCTGATCGTGGGGGTGTCTCGTCATGAGTGGCGCTGGACGTCAGATTTCCTCGCTGACCCTGGATCGCGTGCAGGACGTGCCGGAACCGTGCATTTCGTGCATCTTCTGGGAGCTCGATCCCGCGTTGGCGGCCGCATCCATCGCGCGAGGGGACCCGGGTCTGGACAAGGAGTCGTGGCTGTCCGCAGCGATGTTGGAATGGGGCAGTGTCGGTCAGATCGCTTACGTCGACGAGGTTCCCGCGGGATATGTGACCTATGCGCCGCCGGATCTGGTGCCGAGGGCGGCCGCCTTCCCTACGTCCCCCGTGTCTGCCGATGCCGTGATCCTGATGACCGCGCGGGTAGTCCCCGACTTTGCCGGTCAGGGACTCGGGCGGGTGCTCATCCAGAGCGCGGCCAAGGACGTGATGCGCCGCGGGGTGCGGGCAATCGAGGTCTTCGGGTACCGAGGCGACCCCGGCTCACCCAAGGGCGGGTGCGTGATCCCCGTTGGCTTTCTGACAGCGGTGGGTTTCAAGACCGTTCGCGAGCACCGGACCTACCCCCGCCTGCGCCTGGACCTGCGCACCACCCTGACCTGGCGCGAAGACATGGAAGCCGCAGTGGAGCGACTGTTGGCCTCGGTCAGGGCGCCAAGCCTGAGCGAGGGTCGTCGCGCCTGACGCGTCCGCCGGCGCATCCCCCCGCGCATCATCCCCCGCGAGCTCAGGCCGGCTTGTCCTGGGCTGCTCGTTGTGAGTCAAGGAAGGCGCGCAGGTCATGGAGACGCAGGACGCCGGTTGCGATCGTGTCATCCTCGCCGAGATACATCCGTTGAAGGGCAATGACAATGGCCTCCGCCAAGGTGTCCCGGAACGCTGGGTCGGCCAGCCGTGCCGCATCCTCTTCATGGCTGAGATAACCCGCCTCGATCCTCACGGTGGGCATCCGGGTGCGCTGGAGCAAGACCCACGCACGGGGGTGAGAACGACAGTCGGCCAATCCGGTGCGAGCCACGACCTCGCGCTGGATCAGGTCGGCGAGGTGCTCGCCCACGGCTGACCAGGCGCCGAACCGCTCCTGACCGTAGAAGAACGTGGCGACGCCGCTGGCTCGTGACTGATCCGTGGAGTCGCAGTGCAGGGACAACATGATGTCGGCGCCGGACTCGTTGGCCATCGTCGCGCGCTCGAGCTCGTCGGGGCAGGTTGTCGCGGATCGGGTGAACAGTACGGTCACGCCGATGGCACCGAGGCGGCCTTCGACGCGCCGGGCCAGGTCGAGCGTGACCTCGGCCTCCGTCAGGCCGTGGGCGATGGTCCCGGTCTCATCGCCGCCGTGACCGGGATCGAGCACAACGGTCCGCCCTGTCAGGGTGTGTCCGGAGCGCCGGATGAGCTCTTGCTCACGCAGAGTGTGCGGTGACCCACCGGACACCGAACGAGCCAGGTCGGCGAAGGCTCTCAGCGTCTCGGGACCGACGCGGCCGTCGACGGCCAGCCCGACCCCGCACTGGAAGCGTCGGACCGCCTTCTCGGTGTTGGCACCAAACACGCCGTCGACCCGGTCGGGGCTGAAACCCAGGGCCAGGAGGCGCTCCTGGAGCTGGGCCACGTCGTCACCCTGCACCAGATGGCCGGGGGTGTAGGAGAGGATCCGGTCGCCCAAAGCCCAGCGGGCGCCGTCGAGGACAATGTAGGTCTGTGGTCCGACGATACCGTCAACGATCAGACCTCGCCGCTGCTGGAACCCCCGCACGGCGCGGGCCAGCTCTTCGTCGTAGACATCGGAGAGCTGATTCCCTGACTGCGCCGGCTCCGCAGCTTCAGCCGGCCCGGGCGCCCCTGGCGCCAGGTCGCAGGTGGCCTGCAACAAGGCGCGGATGGAACGCACCACGACCCCCTCGTCACCAAGGCGGTAGAGCGCAACGGGCTGGTCCGACATACCTGACCCTCCGGCGTGGAGCTGTCACGGTTGACAACAGGAACCGAGCCTAATGGCAATGCCGGGGTGACGTGCAGTCCCCATCAGGGTTGTGCGTCACGAGGTCGGGCGGGGCGCAGTCAGCCGAGGTACTCAGACAGCTCACGGATCAGCTTGGGCTTGGGCAGGGCACCGACGAGGGTCTTGACCACTCGACCCTTGACATAGACGTTCATCGTCGGGATGCCCGTGATGCCGTAACGCGAGGTGACCTCAGGGTTCTCATCGGTGTTGAGCTTGACGATCGACACTGTGCCGGCGTGCTCGGTGGCCAGCTCCTCGAGGATGGGGGCCACCGCCTTGCAGGGGCCACACCACGGCGCCCAGAAATCGACGATGACCGGCACCTCGCTCATCAGGACGTCGGTATCGAACGTCGCGTCGGTGGTCTCCTTGGTAGCTCCCACGGCGGGGGCTCCTTTCCTGGGTTGATGCTGGTATCTGGAAACGATCGGTGCTGGTCAGGAGTCGCTGTGGAGGTCGGCGAGGAACCGCTCGGCATCGAGTGCTGCAGCGCAGCCCGAGCCTGCGGCCGTGATCGCTTGGCGGTAGGTGTGGTCGACGAGGTCGCCCGAGGCGAAGACGCCAGGGATGTTGGTTGCCGTGGTGCCACTCTGGACCAGCACGTAGCCCTGGGGATCGAGGGCGACGACACCCTTGATCAGCTCGTTGCGGGGGTCATGGCCGATGGCGACGAACACGCCCGTGACGGACAGCAGTCGCGTCTCGCCGGTGACCGTGTCACGCAAGGTCACGCCAGTCACCTTGTCCTCACCGTGGACGGCGTCCACGCTCGAGTTCCAGGCGAAGTGGATCTTGTCGTTGTTCAGTGCGCGCTCGACCATGATCTTGGAGGCGCGGAGCGCGTCGCGTCGGTGCACGATCGTCACGGAACGGGCGAACCTGGTCAGGAAGGTGGCCTCCTCGATGGCGGAGTCGCCGCCGCCGACGACCACGATGTCCTGGTCGCGGAAGAAGAACCCGTCGCAGGTTGCGCACCAGGAGACGCCGTGTCCGGACAGACGCTGTTCGTCGGGCAGTCCGAGCTGCCGGTAGGCCGAGCCCATCGCCAGGATCACGGCGTGGGCCGACCAGGCGTTGCCTTCGCCGTCCGTGACCGTCTTGACGGGGCCTTCGAGGGACACGGCGGTGACGTCGTCCCTGATGAGCTCTGCGCCGAAACGCTCCGCCTGTGCGCGCATGGAATCCATCAGGTCAGGACCCATGATGCCGGTCGGGAAGCCGGGGAAGTTCTCGACCTCGGTGGTGTTCATCAGGGCGCCACCTGCGGTGACCGAGCCCTCGAAGATGACCGGATTGAGGTTGGCGCGGGCGGCATAGACCGCAGCGGTGTAGCCGGCCGGGCCTGATCCGATGATGATGACGTTACGAACGTCGGTGCTGCTCACGCTTGGCTGTCCTTCGTGGGTCGAGGGGATCTCGTCTGCTGTCAACCGATCCTATGGCGAGGTTGTTCCACGGCAGCCACTGGCCACGCGGCTCGAAGCAGCGGCCCGGACCGCTCAGGGCAACACGATGCCTTGATGCAGCAAGGACGCGTCGGCTGGCGAGCACCCTCGCCCGACGGCATAGGCGGTCGGTACGCCGTCGGTCGTGGCCACGATGATCACCGCAGGCTGTCCCTCGTAGAACGCGAGATCGGCCTGGACCAGCTGCGCGCCACCGGCGCCGATCGCACGCAGGCAGCTGGTGAGGCCACTGGTCGTGCCGATCGGGCCGACGCCTGAGGAGTCGGTGGCCATCGGTTGGGGCGAGTCGAACGCGACGTCGCGCAGTTTTCGGGCTTGCGCCACGAAGGTGGCTTGGGTGTATCGGACAGCGGACACGCGGATCTGGATCGACGCCGCTCGCGTGGCGGCGCCGGGCGCGGCCTTGTCGCCGCTGCTCGGCCCCGCTAGGCGAGCGGACTCCCGGGCAGCGGAGGCGAGGCCGGACGAGGCAGCGTTGGTCACACCGCCGGACGGGTTGTCGCGGAGCAGGTTGTTGCCGAGAACTCCGATCATGACGACCGCGGCCGCGGCGCCGGCGATCGAGAACAGGAGCCGGCCGCGGCGGCGTCGCGTGGTGGCGAGCAGTGGGACGACCGAGGCGCCCGAGGCGAGGACTGCTCGTTGGGCCTGCTCGGCGGCGAGGCTCGCGCTGATCCGCTCGACCAGATAAGCCGGCATCGGGTCGGGCTCAGGCAGCCCAGACAGAAGGGCGCGAATACCGGTCTGGTCGTCGTCCGGCGACGATCCGACGGGTTTGCGGGGGGCGATCAGGGTGCTCACCTCGATGTTGGTAACGAGTCGTTCAGCGGGTAGCGCTGCGGTCTGGTCGGGCAGGTCGGTCGGCACATGCGCCGAGTGCTCCGCCTGGGGTATGACGTCAGGAGGGTGCCATTGGTTCCTTCCGAGGGTGGCTCACGGGTATGTCGGGTGGTGCAGGCAGGCCCAACAGGGGCACCATTGCTGCCCGTCCTCGCGCGCATCGGGACTTGATGGTGCCCTCCGCGACATCAAGGATGCTGGCCGCCTCGGTGATGCTGAGCCCGTGCATGTCGACCAGAACCAAGGCCACCCGCTGGCCTTCAGGCAGCTGCTCTAGGGCTCGTTGGACGTCAAGGCGGACATCAACGCTGTGATGGTGGTCGTGCCTGTCGGCCAGGTCGCCGTGGTCGGCATCGGGCAGACCGACGACAGGCTTGGTCCGCCGCAGACGGTCCAGGCATGAGTTGACCACGATGCGATGCAGCCACGTCGTGACCGCCGCGTCGCCCCGGAAGGAGTCGGCACGGCGAAAGGCCGCGATGAACGCTTCCTGCACAGCGTCGGCGGCCATCTCAGGATCGCGAGTGGTTCGCAGGGCGACCGCCCACATCCGGTCGCGATGGCGACGGAAGATCTCGCCGAACGCATCAGCGTCGCCAGCGCAGTGGGCCGAGAGCAGCTCGCGGTCGGACAGCTCGAGAAGGTCGTCCAGGCGTGACATCAGGACGCACTCAGCTGAGTGCGATCTCCGAGATCGCGGCGCGGAACCAGGGAGCGTCCGGAGCCAGCTTGGTGAACCAGACGATGACGTACTGCGCTCGGGGCATGGTGCTGGCGGCCTTGAGCTCGACATGTCCGCTGGCCGCGGTGGCGCTGCCGATGACGGTGGCCCCGTCGAGCCCGGGGGTGGTCGCGGCATAGACCGTGAAGTCGACAGGTCCTTTGGCAAGGTCGATGGCGACCTGATTCACCGACGTCGGCTGCCCGAGGTCCAGGAGCACCCCGACGCCCTTCTTCAGTCCGCCGAAAGCTGGCGAGTTGTAGCCCTCGGAGCTCCACGAGGTCGCGGGATTGCCGTCGTAGACCCGAGCCGCCTGGGCGTTGTTCTCGGTCCTGTCGCCTTGAGGGTCGAAGCCGGTGGCCGACAGGATCGCGATGGGCTGACCCCCGGGCGGCCCCGCCTGAGTGGCGTCGGGAGCCGATGGACCAGCTGTCACGGGTGGCGCATTCACGGTCACTGTGCCCCTGGGTGCGGCGCCCGGCTGCTTGACGCCCTGGCCTATGGACTGCAAACCGAAGTAGCCGACGATCAGTGACAGGGTCACGAAGGTGGCGACGATGATCACGACGAGCTTGGACTGGTCACGGCTGGGAGCCTGGGCCGTCGACGCTGGGAGCATCGGCAGCGGCGGTTCGATCTCGTCGTAGTGGGCCGACAGGGCCTCGGGCAGCGTCATCCGCTCGCCGCCGAGGTCGGTGTCCCCCAGCGCCGCAGCCGCCTTGTCGGTGGCAGCTCTGGCGAAGGAACCGACCCTGCCTCCGACGGCGCCAGCCGCTGCGCCGGCGCCCGCAAAAGCACTCCCGACGGCCTTGGCCGCGGCTGCACCAGGTGCCGCAGTCTGGTCGCCGACCACCGGGGGGTCGGTTGGTGCCGAGTGTGGCCATGGCAGATCCAGGACGACGGTGGGGTCGACCTGGACATGATGGACCGCATCACGCGACCACGGCGCGATCTGGTTGGCGAAGTCGCCGGGCGTCAGTGGACCGGTGCCCTCGTTGAGCGTCATCCGGCAAAGGGCATCGAGATCACCGGGGACCCCTGCGGCGATCTCGGACGGCGCTGCGACCCCACCGACGACCCGCGGCGCAGGCTCGACGCCGACGACCGGTTCGCTCAGGGGCCATCGACTGGTCAAGGCGGCATAGGCCACCGCAACCACGGCGACGGCATCTTGGCGTGATGCTGCGGCAGCATCCAGCTCTTCGCTCCCATGGATCGCGGCGTCGACGGCCATACCGCTGACCTTGATCGCACCGTCCGTGGTGCGCAGGACGCAGTGGGGAGTCAGACACAAGTGGTGCAGGCCTCGCTGGCGGGCGGTCTCCAGGGCGCTGGCGGTTTCGCCGGCGATGCGGCGGGCCTCCTCGGCGGGCAGTGAGCCCTGGAGCAGCAACACGGCGAGAGACTCGGCTCGACCCATCGTCTCCTCGACGATGTAGGAGTTGTCGACCTGGGTGCTGACGTCGAGGATGCGGACCAGCCGGATGTCCTCAACGCCCGCGGCGCGCCGGGCCGCGTCGAGGATGCCGGCGCGGTTGGGGTGATCGGACTCGACGATGGTCATGGTGACCTCGCGCTCGAGGGTGGTGTCGTGGGCGAACCAGCGCTCGATGTGACTTCCCCGCGAGATTCGGCGGCGCAGGGCATAACGACCCTCAATGATCGTTCCTGGACCGACGCCTTGCACGCCTGCTCCTTAATCTGCTCCACACCGGACTCGCGTTTGAGACCTCATCTTAGGGTGGCTCAGCGCTTAGGGTGGCTCAGCGCCGGGGCGACCGGGACACTGTCCGGCGCACTCGCTCCAGGATCGGCTCGACCAGGTCGCCGATCTCACGAACGCGCAACGCGCGAGCGGCAACCACGTAGATCACGACAAACACCAGACCGCCGGTCACCAGGGCAACAGGGCTGTACAGCCTCCCGCCGAGAACCTGGCCAAGCCCCAGCTGCACGAGGTATGCCGCGGCGGCGGCAAGGACCGACGCCACACCAAGACGGACATAGGTGCGGCTGACTTCACGCAAGGGCAGCACCTCGAGCCGGCGGCGTGCGAGAACCAGGCCGACTGCCATACCGGCGAGGTTGCTGATGGCCTGACCAGCCCCCACTCCGACAGCGATCCACCGCAACGGCAGCAGCAAGCTGGCGAGGTTGGCGATCGTCGCGACCGCGGTGACCACGAGCTGCAGCCTGAACGGTGTCCTTGCGTCCTCAAACGCGTAGAAGACCCTCTGCAGCAGATAGAGAACACCGAATGGCACGAGACCCACCATCATGGCCATCATCACCGTGGCAATGCCCCGGGTACTGGACTCGCTGCTGCCTTGATAGAGGGTCGCCGTCGCGGCGAAGCCCAGGACGAAGGCGCCCACCGTGGCCGGGACGGTGGCGACGGCGGTGAGTCGCAGGCCTCTGTCGACGTCGGCACGGACCTCGCCCAGATCGCCGGCGTGGGCGGCCCTGGACATTCGGGTGAACAGGGCGGTTACCAGAGAGACGGTCACCAGCCCGTGCGGGAGCATGAAGATCAGGAGGGCGTTGGTGTACGAGATCTTGCCCGGCACCTCCAGGCCCGCCAGGACTCCTGCCTGCCCGGCATAGGTCAGGACCCGTGACGTGATGACGAAACCAGTCGCCGCGACACCAGTGGCGGCAAAGGTCCACAGGGCCACGGTGGACGCCGTCCGCAAACCCACTCCGCGAACTCCCCAACGCGGCCTGAACCGGAACCCGGAACGCCACAGTGGCACGACGAGCACAAGGGCCTGGGCAGCGACTCCGGCCGTGGCACTTCCCGCTAGCACCCAGACCATCGGAGAGGTCCAGCTGGTCACGTCCGCCTGATGTGGATAGGCCACCAGGAAGAAGGCCAACCCGGCGATGGCCACGACGTTCGCCAGGGCGGGGGCCCACATGTACGCCGCGAAGCGGTTGCGGGCGTTGAGCACCTGGCCCAGGAGGGTGTAGAGCCCGTAGAAGAAGATCTGCGGCATGCAGATCAGCGCGAAGGCGGTGCTGAGCGACCGCACGTCCGCGGTCCACTTCGACGAGCTGTAGAGCTCGACCAGCAGCCCGGCGGCGACGGTGAACACGAAGGCGACGACGGCGATACCGGCGATCGCGACGGTGAGCAGACGGTCCACGTAGTCGCGACCGCCGTCGGCATGGCTGGCGGCCTTGGTGATCTGCGGAACCAGGACCGCGTTGAGGACTCCACCGGCGAGGAGCAGGTAGATGATGTTGGGCAGGGTGTTGGCGACATCCCAGGCGTCCCCCGTCAGCCCGGCCCCCACGACGGCCAGCACCATGGCGGCTCGCACCATGCCCAGAACCCGTGAGGCGATGGTGCCGGCCGCCATGCCGGCGGTGGAGCGAGCCAGGCTGGCGCCCTGTGAGTCGGGCGGGAGGTCGCTGGCCGATTCACTCATCGGGCAAGGTCTCCTGTTCCAAGGGGCGTGACGCGCGCGTGGTCCCACGGCGCAAGGACCGATAGACGCCGAGCACGAGGATGATGCTGGCCAGACCCACCAGGACCCAGTAGATCCAGGTGCTCGTGGGTTGGACGCGGACGTTGACATTGGCGTTCTGCCCCAGCGGGGTGCCGTTTGAGGTGGTGAGGACCGCCTGGATGGGGACCAGACCGGCGGCGATTGCGGTGACGTTCAGCCTGACGTTGGTGCGACTGTTCGCGCCGATCCTGAGTGGTCCGGCTTGTTGGTCGATCCGAAGCCTCGGCTGGCCCGGGTTCAAGGTCAGGTGGACATCGTGCACAGGGACCGCGAGATCGTTGACCACGGTGATCTGCAGGGTGCCCCGGTCGGCGAAGAAGTTCACCGAGCTCGGCACCACGTGCACACCACTGCTGACGGCGTTGATCGCCGCCTGTGTGGCCGCGTTGATGGCGGTGATTCCGCGACCGTGACCTCGCCAACGACTCGACAGCACCTGTTCCTGGGCGTCCGTCCAACGCACAAGGAAGGACTGCGTGTCGTCACGGATGCTGGCGACGCCGTCGATGGCAAGAGTCGTTCGCGAGATGTCCAGGAGCCTGGCCTGGGTCAGCGGGGAGGTGCCGGGGTCGAGCGGGTCGGGAGGAGCCGGCGAGGTCGTCGGGGATGGCGACGGGCTCGGTGTCACGTCGGTGCCGACGGCAGGCAAGTCCGGGGCTGCTGTCCCGGCGGCCGCGAGCAGCTGGTCGGTTGTGGTGGGGGTCAGCCACGGTGCCTTGGCGATGGCCGCGAAGAAGGAGCTGAGCACGCTGGGGTCGCCGGCGAACGTGCGGGGTGCTGCCACCAGCACCGACCGGCGCCGGGTTCCTGGCCGCTCACCGAGCAGGGCCAGGGAGTCGGCCAGGAACAGCTGGGTGGTGATGGCGCCGGAGGCGATGGCCGAGGTCTGCGCGAAGGTCCGGCTGAGCCCCTGGTCGTAGGCCAGCAGGGGGAGCCCCCCGGTGGACTTGCGGCTCGCGTCGTCGGTGTATCCGCTATGGGTCGACCGGGTGGAGGCGGAGATCACCGCGGCATCCAGCCCCGACGAGGAGTAGGCCAGTCTGAGCTGATTCTCGCGGGCTGTGGTGAGGGTGCCATCGACAGGCCAGGCGATGCCGGTGCGTGTGCTGCCGCCGACAGCGGCATCCAGGGTGGACGGGCGGCTGATGAGCGCCTTCAGGGCGCGATTGCCCGAGGCGAGGGGGAGCAGGGCGGCGAGGTCGGGATCGGCATACGGCAAGGACCAGAGCGGGTGCCGCGGGGCGGCCATCCGGATCCTGTTCGCGAGGGCGGTGGTCGCCTCGGCCACGGGATCCGTGCCTCCGTCGCTGCCTTGGGTGGGGGTCGACGTGGCGGAGGTCGTGGGGACGGGTGTAGTGGAGAAATCCG
>Ga0208587_1000697_pt1 | contig 18416 bp, 19 predicted proteins | sample NGESurdeep092012_7_FD_184472 | JGI IMG/M metagenome (GOLD analysis project Ga0208587, IMG submission 184472) | Arctic peat soil microbial communities from Barrow, Alaska - NGEE Surface sample 210 deep-092012 (SPAdes) | ecosystem: Environmental > Terrestrial > Soil > Wetlands > Peat ...
CGCTGCCAGGATTGGCGAGGACGGAGGCGTCTTTCTCCGCGCGCGCGCCCAGGTGCAGCAGCAGGGTGGCGTCGCCGCCGTCGTCGAGGATCATGTTGGACAACCCGCCGTCCGGCCACTCGAAAATTCGGTGGGTGTAGTCCCAGTATTCCGCCAGCGACTCGCCCTTGTAGGCGAACACCGGCGTGCCGGTAGCGGCGATGGCCGCCGCGGCGTGGTCCTGGGTGGAATAGATGTTGCACGAGGCCCAGCGCACTTGTGCGCCCAGCGCCTGCAGGGTCTCGATCAGCACCGCGGTCTGGATGGTCATGTGCAGCGACCCGGTGATTCGCGCGCCCTTGAGCGGCTGTTTCGCGGCGTATTCCTCGCGGATCGCCATCAGACCCGGCATTTCGGTCTCGGCGATACGGATTTCCTTGCGTCCCCAGTCGGCCAGCGACAGGTCAGCTACTTTGCAGTCGGTGAAGTTCTTGCTTTGCGGTACGGCGCTCATCACGCGCTCCTTTCGTTCAAGAAAAAAGTTCGTGAGCGCCGTTGCGGTTGTGGACACCTCGAGCCTGGCGGGGAGTGAAACCGTCGCAACGCTCCTCGAGGGAGGCGCATTTTACCTCAATTGCCACGCCGGGCGCTAGGGCTTGGCTACATTCGGCAAGGCTGATGCGGTGAACGCAGGCAGGCCCTGACCGAGAGGTGTGGCGGCGGGAGATGTGGCACGCAGAGGCCCGTCCCGCTTGGGTCCCAGGGCGATTCGCGCCCCTCGCTGCGGGGCTGCACTCCAAATAAAACGGGCGGCAGGAAGCCGCCCATTGGTGTTGAAGCCGGCGAACGACCCCTCAGGCGGCAACGGCCGCCAGCTTGATCCCGGCATCCGCCGCCAGCGCCTGCGCCTTATCCGTGTTCTCCCAGGTGAACTCCGGCTCGTCGCGGCCGAAGTGGCCGTAGGCCGCGGTCTTTTCGTAGATCGGGCGCAGCAGGTCGAGCATCTGCACGATGCCCTTGGGGCGCAGGTCGAAATGTTTCTGCACCAGTTCGGACAGCTTTTCGTCGGAAATCTTGCCGGTGCCGAAGGTCGTGACCATGACGCTGGTCGGGCGCGCCACGCCGATGGCGTAGGACACCTGGATTTGACATTTGCTCGCCAGGCCCGCGGCGACCACGTTCTTGGCGACGTAGCGTGCGGCGTAGGCGGCGGAGCGGTCGACTTTGGAAGGATCCTTGCCGGAGAAAGCCCCGCCTCCGTGCGGAGCCGATCCGCCATAGGTGTCGACGATGATCTTGCGCCCGGTCAGGCCGCAGTCGCCCTTGGGGCCGCCGATTTCGAAGCTGCCGGTCGGGTTGACGAGGTACTTGATCTGTCCCTTGACGAGATGCTTGGGCAGCACCGGCTTGATGATCTGCTCGATCACTGCCTCTTCGATCTGCTTGTGCGTCATGCCGGGGGCATGCTGCGTGGACAGCACCACGGTGTCGATCATATCCGCTTTGCCGTCGACGTAGCGAATCGTGACCTGCGATTTGGCGTCGGGGCGCAGCCAGGGCATGCGCCCGTCGCGCCGCAATTCGGACTGGCGCTCGACCAGCCGGTGCGCAAGGTAGATCGGCAGCGGCATCAGTTGCGGGGTTTCGTCGCAGGCGTAACCGAACATCAGGCCTTGGTCGCCTGCGCCCTGATCAAGGTCGAGGCCCTTGCCTTCGTCCACCCCCTGGGCGATGTCCTTGGACTGCTCGCCGTAGGCCACGATCACCGTGCAGGTGTGCGTGTCGAAACCGATCGCCGGATCGTCGTAACCGATGCGCTTGATGGTCCTGCGCGCAACTTCGTTGAAGTTGACCCGCGCGCCGGTGGTGATTTCGCCGGCGAGCACCACCAGATTGTCTTTGACCAGCGTCTCGGCCGCGACTCGGGAGGTCTTGTCCTGGGCTAGAATAGCGTCCAGAACCGCATCGGAAATCTGATCGGCGACTTTGTCCGGATGGCCCTCGGAGACCGATTCCGAGGTGAACAGGTAAGAACTCATCGTTGGGTTCTAATGGATTGAAAAAGGGTCGTAAGGATAGCATGTCTTGAGTCAATCCAAAAGTGACGCGGCGTGTTTCTATTAGGTCTCGCGCGTGGGCTTGCCGCCTTGCCGCTTTCCGCGCTGCACCGTCTGGGTGCGCTCTTCGGAAGGATGGTCTATCTCGTTTCGCCCCGCTACCGGCATTATTTTCGCGCCAACCTGCGCGCCGCCGGCTACGCCGATGGCGCGCTGCTCAACCGGGCGGTCGCCGAGGCCGGCAAGGGATTGCTGGAACTGCCCGCAATCTGGCTGCGGCCGCATGAAACGGTGGCAGGCTGGGTGGTGCAGGTCACGGGCTGGGATCTGGTCGAGGCGGCGCTAGCCCGACGCCGCGGCATCGTCTTTCTTACGCCGCACCTGGGCTGCTTCGAAATCACCGCCCAGTACTACGCCTACCGCGCACCCGCCAACGCCCCGCTCACCGTGCTCTACCGGCCACCGAGGAAAAAGGCAGTCGAGCCGCTGATGCTGGCGGGCCGCGACCGGCCCAATTTGCGCGTCGCCAGCGCCGATCTCGGGGGCGTGCGCATCCTGCTGCGGGCGCTCAAGCATGGCGAGGCGATCGGTATCCTGCCCGACCAGGCGCCGGGCGTAGGCGAGGGCGAATGGGCGGAGTTTTTCGGCCGTCCGGCCTACACCATGACGCTTGCCGGGCGGCTGGCCGAGGCCTCGGGTGCGCAGGTGCTCCTCGCCTACGCCGAGCGCTTGCCTCAGGGCCGGGGTTATCACCTGCAGCTCTCAGCCATGCCGCAACCGCTGGCGGGCGAGTCGCCGGCGCGAGCGCTGAACCGCGCGCTGGAGGGTCTGATCCGACTATGCCCGGCGCAGTATGGGTGGGGGTATAACCGTTACAAGGTGCCGGCCGGGGCGCAACCGCCAAAATGAACCCGCAATGCAGAACCGAAAGGCATCGACGTGAATCCCGCGGCTGTTGCGGCTATACACGCTGCGCGTTGCGTCTTGCGCTGACAGGCTTATGCTGACCCGCAGCGCCCTCGCGCTCATCTGGCTGCTCAGGCTGCTGCCGCTGCCGGCGTTGGCCGCGATCGGCAACGGTTTCGGCACGCTGCTCTATGCGTTTGGCCGCGAGCGCCGCCGCGTCTGCCTGATCAACCTCGCGCGCTGCCTGCCCGAGCTCTCAGCCCGCGAGCGCGACGCGCTTGCGCGGCGCCATTTCCAGGCCTTCGCCCGCACTTTTCTCGAGCGCGCCATCCTGTGGTGGGGATCGCCCGCGCGCATCCGGCAGTTGGTGCGCATCGAGGGCATGGAACATTTCGAAGCGGTGCGTGGCGGGCCGCTGATCCTGCTTGCGCCGCATTTTGTCGGCATGGACATGGGCTGGACGCGCCTGACGCTGGAATTCGACATGGTGTCGATCTACTCAAGGCAGAAAAACGAGGTATTCAACGCGGTGCTGTTCGCCAGGCGCCGGCGCTTCGGCCGGCAGACAGCGCTTTCGCGCCAGGAGGGCGTGCGTCCAGCGCTGCGCGCAATGCAGGCGGGGCGGCCGTTTTACTATCTGCCGGACATGGATTACGGTCAGCGCGATACCATTTTCGCGCCTTTTTTCGGCGTCAACGCCGCCACCATCACCGGCGTTTCGCGCCTGGCGCGGCTCGCCGGTGCGCGCGTGCTGCCGTGCATCACGCGCATGCTGCCCGGCGGCGGAGGCTACATAGTGCGCTTCCTTCCGGCGTGGGAAAATTATCCCGGCGCGAGCATCGAGGCCGACACGCGGCGCATGAACGCCTTCGTCGAGGAGCAGGTGCGGGAAATGCCGGAGCAGTATCTGTGGGTGCACAAGCGCTTCAAGACCCGCCCACCGGGTGAAGCGCCGTGGTATTGAGCGCGCTTGTGTACCGCGTCAAAGACATCGTCGCATGCCAGCAAAGACCTTGCGCGCTGCGCGCGCCAACCGTGTTTTCGGAGCGGATGAAAAGCGTATCCGCTCCGAAAACACGGTTATTGATAGAACAAAGAGGACGCGGGGGTTTCCTACGAGATCGACGATCCGCGCGGACGGGCCGCCGTCCGCGCAATAGCGGAGATGAACGACGGCAAAGCGAACAGACCGGATTGGTTCGGTTTCGTTCGCCAAGGGTATTGAACAAACTGCTTACCCTCTTCCCGGTTAAAATTGCCTCATGCCTTTCACCAATCCCGAGCCCGAAGAGATCAAAGCGTTGCTGCAGCGTGTGAAGAACATCGCTGTGGTTGGTTTTTCGCCCAAGCCCGGGCGCGCGAGCCACAATATCGCCCGCCAGATGCAGCGCTTCGGCTTTCGCATCGTTCCGGTGCGGCCCGGTATCAGCGAAGGCCTGGGCGAGAAGGCCTACCCCGACCTTGCCTCGGTGCCCGAGCGCATCGACCTCGTCAATGTGTTTCGCTCGGGCAAACACGTCCCCGAAGTGGTGGACCAGTGCCTGCGTCTGGGCATCAGGAATATCTGGATGCAGGAGGGCGCGGAGCACGAACAGTCGGCCGAGCGCGCGCTGGCCGCCGGCATGACCGTGGTCATGGGCCGCTGCATCATGCGCGATTACACGAGGTTGTGCCTTAGGTAGCGAAATGCCTATTGTGGAGCAGAAACTGTGAAGTTGAGATTCACCAAGATGCAGGGAGCGGGCAACGATTTCGTCGTGCTGGACGGCGTCAGCCAGCGCCTGGCCCTTACTCCGGCGCAGTTGCGGCGGCTCGCAGACCGGCATTTCGGCGTCGGCTGCGACCAGATCCTGCTGGTGGAGCCGCCGCGCGCGGCCGGCACCGATTTCCGCTACCGCATTTTCAACGCCGACGGCGGCGAAGTGGAGCAGTGCGGCAATGGCGCCAGGTGCTTCGTGCGCTTCGTGCGCGAGCGCGGGCTGACGGCGAAAAGCGACATCCGGGTCGAGACTGCGGCCGGCATCATCGCGCCGCGGTTGGAGGCCGACGGCGAGGTGACGGTGAACATGGGCGCGCCGGTGTTCGAGGCGAAACGCATACCGTTCCTGACCGACAGCGATGCGCTGGTGCAGCCGCTGGAGGTAGGCGGCGCGACGGTCGAGATCAGCGCCGTCTCGATGGGCAATCCGCACGCGGTGCAGGTGGTGGCGGACGTGGACGCCGCGCCGGTGCCGACGCAAGGCCCGCTGATCGAGCGCCATGCGCGCTTTCCGCAGCGCGTGAACGCGGGATACATGCAGGTGCTGGACCGTGGCCGCATCCGGCTGCGGGTGTACGAGCGCGGCGCGGGCGAGACGCTCGCCTGCGGCACCGGCGCCTGCGCCGCGGTGGCGGTCGGCATCCGCCGCGGCCTGCTGGATCGGAGCGTGCGCGTGTCCACGCGCGGCGGCGATTTGACGATACGCTGGGAAGGCGGGGACAATCCCGTGTGGATGACCGGTCCTGCGGTCGCCGTGTTCGAGGGAGAAATAGAAATCGATGAACGCTGAAGACGTCGCACGCTATCTGCAGGACAACCCCGGTTTCTTCGAAGACTACGCTGAATCGCTGGCGCAGATCTACATTCCGCACCCGCACGGCGGCCGCGCCATTCCCATCGTCGAGCGCCAGATACTCACCTTGCGCGAGAAAAGCAAAATGCTCGAGGGCAAGCTCGCCGAGCTGATCCAGTTCGGCGAGGAGAACGACGCTATCGGCGAAAAAATGCATCGCCTGTGCCTGGCGCTGTTTCCCGCCGGCGATCTGCGCGGCATGCTGCAAGCGCTGTACTACAACCTGCGCGAGGACTTCGCCGTGCCGCATGCGGCGGTGCGGGTCTGGCGTGGGGCGGGGGAGGGCCCCGAGTTCGCGCCAGTGGGCGACGAGTTGCGCCAGTACGCGGGGAGCCTGGAACATCCTTTTTGCGGTCCGGGCGCAAACCCCGAGGTCGCGTCCTGGTTCGGCGAGGCGGCGGCGCAACTGCGCTCCTTTGCCTGCATGCCGCTGCGTGATGGCAGCAAGGCGTGCGTCGGCATGCTGGCGCTCGCGAGCGAAGACCTGACGCGCTTTTACCCGGAGATGGGCACGCTCTACCTCAAGCGCCTGGGCGAACTCGCGAGCGCGGCGCTGCAACGGTACTTGTAACCATGGCGGCGGATCCGGTGGCGCAGCAGAAGCCCGATCCCCGCCAGGAGTTGCTTGGGGCCTACCTCGAGCACCTGACGCACCAGCGCCACCTCGCCGCAGGCACGCGCCACAACTACCACCAGGACATCGAGGCTCTGTTCGCGCTCAACCCTGGAGTCGAGCTCGAACGCATGCAGCCGCAGCACATCCGGCGCAGCGTGGCGCAACTGCACGCGCGCGGCCTGTCCGGTCGCACCATCGCGCATATGCTGTCGGCCTGGCGCGGCCTCTACACCTGGCTCGCGCGGCACCGCGGCTACAGCGCCAATCCCTGTCTCGGCCTGCGCGCGCCCAAGGCGGCCAAGGCTTTGCCCAAGGCGCTCTCGCCCGAGGCGGCCGGGCAGCTGCTGGATGCGCCGGCCGAGACGCCGCCCGACATTCGCGACAAGGCGATATTCGAACTCGCCTATTCTTCCGGGCTGCGCCTGGCGGAGCTGGTCAGCCTCGATCTGGCGCACGCCGACGCGATCCGCCGCGACGCCGAAGTGACGGTGACCGGCAAGGGCGGCAAGACGCGCAGCGTGCCGGTGGGCGCGAAGGCGCGGGAGGCGATCGAGGCCTGGCTGCGCTCGCGCGCCCTGCTCGCCCGGGCCGAAGTGCCGGCGCTGTTCGTGGGCGCGCGCGGCGAGCGCATCGCCGCCGGCGTGGTGCGGGCGCGCCTGGCGCAGTGGGCCAGACGCGCCGGGCTGCTGGTGCACGTGCACCCGCATGTGCTGCGCCACTCGTTCGCCACGCACGTGCTGCAATCCTCGGGCGACCTGCGCGCGGTGCAGGAGATGCTGGGACATTCGAGCATTTCGACGACGCAGGTGTATACGCATCTCGATTTCCAGTACCTGGCCAAGGCCTACGACGCCGCGCATCCGCGGGCGAAGAAAAAATAATGCCGATTTTGTCATTCCGAGCGAAGCGAGGAATCTGCTTTTCATAGCGTAGGAAAAGCAGATTCTTCGGCCTGCGGCCTCAGAATGACAATTGTTGGATGTTGTGCCTTTTCAATTCAAAAACGGCTTATCATCCCGGCCGATGAAACAATTGATCCTCAAGCCGGGGCGCGAGAAGTCGCTCGCGCGCCGCCATCCGTGGATATTTTCCGGGGCGGTGGCGCGCGTGGAGGGCGATCCTGACACGGGCGACACCGTGGCCGTGCGCTCAGGCAGCGGCGAATTCCTTGTCTGGGCCGCCTATAGTCCTGCGTCGCAGATCCGCGCGCGCGCGTGGAGCTGGGACGAACAGGAGCGTATCGACGGCGATTTCCTGCGCGCGCGCCTGCGGCGGGCACTGGATGCGCGCGAGCGGCTGATTTCCGCCGAGGCGAGCGACGCTATGCGCCTGGTACACGGCGAATCCGACGGCCTGCCCGGAGTCATCGCGGATCGCTATGGCGAAGTGGTCGTGTTGCAGCTCCTCTCTGCAGGGGCGGAGCGCTGGCGTACCGAGCTCTCGGACGGCGTGCGCGAACTGACCGGTTGCGCCTGCGTCTTTGAGCGTTCGGATGCCGACGTGCGCGAGCTCGAAGGACTCCCCGCGCGCAGCGGCGTGCTCTACGGCGCTTTGCCCGCCGCGGGCGTGCAGATCCGCGAACACGGCCTGCGCTACGGCGTGGACGTGGCCGAAGGGCACAAGACCGGCTTTTATCTCGATCAGCGCGACAACCGCAAGCGCATCGGCGAGCTCAGCGAAGGGCGCGAAGTGCTCAACTGCTTCTGCTACACCGGCGGCTTCACGCTCAATGCGCTTGCGGGCTGCGCTGCGTCGGTGCTCTCGGTGGACAGTTCGGCCGGCGCGCTGGCGCAGGCGCGGGACAACCTCGGCCGCAACGAACTGGATGCGGCTCGCGCCGAATGGCAGGAGGCCGACGTATTCAAATATCTGCGCACCCTGCGCGACCAGGGGCGCAGCTTCGATCTGATCGTGCTCGATCCGCCCAAGTTTGCGCCGACGGCGGCGTTCGCGGAAAAGGCCGCGCGCGGCTACAAGGACATCAACCTGCTTGCGCTGAAACTGCTGCGCGCGGGCGGGCTGCTCGCCAGTTTCTCCTGTTCCGGCGGTGTCTCCGCCGAGCTGTTCCAGAAAATCCTCGCCGGTGCGGCGCTCGACGCCGGCGTGGAGGCGTCCATCGTCGGCCATTTCGCCGCCGCTGCCGACCATCCGGTGCTGCTGTCCTTCCCCGAGGGGGACTACCTGAAAGGGCTGCTGCTCAGACGTGCTTAGAACCCGCTGCAAAATGAATTTTGCGACGGGCTGATTTAGGGGAGTATGAGGGGAGGTATCCCCTCGTCTTGTAAGATACTCCTAGGCGATAATCGCCAATTCGAATTGCGCTATAAATTCACCCAGGGTCAGACATGAAACCACAGGACATGGTGCCGGTAACCATACTCACCGGTTTTTTGGGCAGCGGCAAGACCACGCTCCTGAACCGCATACTCAAGGAGCAGCACGGCCGCCGCATCGCCGTCATCGAAAACGAGTTCGGCGAGGCCGGCATCGACAACGAGCTGCTGGTGCAGGACACGGCCGAGCAGATCGTCGAGATGAACAACGGCTGCATTTGCTGCACCGTGCGCGGCGACCTGGTGCGCATCCTGGGCGAACTGCAGGCGAAGCGCGAGGCGAAGCAGCTCGATTTCGAGCGCATCATTATCGAGACCACGGGCATGGCCGACCCCGGCCCGGTGGCGCAGACTTTTTTCATGGACGAGGACATCGGCAACTACTACCTGCTCGATTCCATCGTCACCGTGGTGGACGCCAAGCATGCGGACAAGCAACTGGACGATTTCCGCGAGGCGCAGGAGCAGGTCGGCTTCGCCGACCGCATCCTGCTGTCGAAGACGGATTTGATCAGCGCGGGGGAACAGGAGCAGCTGAAAGCGCGCCTGGTCAAGATAAACCCGCGCGCGCCGATCAAGCAGGTGCATTTCGGCAACACGCCGCTCGAGGACATTCTCGACATCCGCGGTTTCAACTTGAATGCCATTCTGGAGATCGAGCCCGGCTTCCTGGAAGAGGAGCACCACGAGCACGACGACGCAGTGCAGTCCTTTGTGTTCCGGGCAGATCAGCCTTTCGATGGCGTGAAGCTGGAGGAGTTCCTCTCCGGCATGATCCAGGTATACGGCCCGGACCTGCTGCGCTACAAGGGCGTGCTGTGGCTCGACCAGAACGCGAACCGGGTCGTGTTCCAGGGAGTGCACATGCTCATGGGCGGGGACGTGGGCAAACCCTGGGGGCCGGAGGAGAAGCGCGGCAGCGTGATGGTATTCATCGGCAGGAAATTGCCCGAGGATCTGTTCATTCAGGGCCTGAAGCAGTGCCTGGTTGGCTAGGGAAATTCAGCAAAGGAGGCCGCAGGCCCTAGGCGCAACCATTCGATTTAGACTAAAATTCGCCTATGTTGGTTCTCTTCGATCAAAGCGGGCGCGCGCTGAAGTGCCTGTTGCTGGCGCTTATGGTGCTGTTCGCCCAGCAGGCGGCGCAGTTGCACGCGCTCGCGCATGCGCAGGATCAACTGGCGCAGCCGCTCAAGGGCAAGCCGGTTTCGCACCCGATCGAGCACTGCGTTGCCTTCCATGCCATCGACAGCGCACTGGTCGCGACCGCGGCGCTGCAGAATTTCGATTTTCTTCAGTCCGAGCACACGACCTGGATTCCCACCGAGGCGCAAGCGCGCACTCGTTACCGCCTTCCCTCGCGCGCCCCTCCGCGCGCCGTCTAGCTTTTCCTTTGTTTCGCGCTCCCCGGCTGCTGGACTAGCCGGGAAATGGCCCATCTCGGGCGAATTGCGAAAGGAATGCAGACGTGATCAAGCAAACACTCATGGCGGCCGCTGTGGCCGCCGCCCTGTCAGTGCCGGGCACGGCAACCGCCGTGACGGATGCAGAAATGAAGGAACTGCGCGAGCAGGTCCAGCAGATGAAGCGGGAGTACGAACAGCGCATCGAAGCGCTGGAGAAACGCCTGCAGCAGGCGGAGGGCGCGTCGCAGAAGGCTGAAGGCGCAGCCGCCAAAGCCGAAGGCGTCGCCGCTAACGCGGAGGTGCGCTCGGCCCAGGCGGAGTCCGCCGCGGTCCAGGCCAACACCCGCCCGGCATCGGAGGCCGCCTTCAATCCCGCGGTGTCGGTGATCCTCAACGGCGTCTACAGCAATTTGTCCCAGGATCCGGCGCGCTTCCGCATCACCGGTTTCGCCCCGACCGGGGGCGACGTCGCGCCGGGCAACCGCGGCTTCAGCCTGGGCGAATCCGAACTCGCGCTGGCGGCAAACGTGGATCACTATTTCCGCGGGACTTTGATCGCCACGCTCCAGCCCGACGACAGGATCGGCGTCGAGGAGGGCTACCTCCAGACGCTCGGGCTGTCCAACGGCTTGACGCTGAAGGCGGGGCGGTTCTATTCCAGCGTCGGCTATCAGAACGAAATTCACGCCCATGCCTGGGATTTCACCGACGCGCCGCTGGCGAACAAAGTGTTTCTCGGCAATCAACTCGCTGACGACGGGCTTCAGCTCAAATGGCTGGCGCCGACCGACACCTACTTCGAATTGGGTGCCGAGGCCGGCCGCGGCCGCAGCTTTCCGGGCAGCAACCGCGACAAGAACGGACCCGGCGCCGCCAACCTGTTCGCGCGCCTGGGCGGGGATATCGGCGCGGGCACTGCCTGGCGTCTGGGGCTGTCGAACCTGCGCACTACGGCCCAGAACCGGAACTATACCGATTTGAATTCCCTCGGCGCCCAGGTCGACAACAGCTTCAACGGTGCGAGCCGCCTCTGGGTACTCGACGGCGTCCTGAAATGGGCACCCAATGGCAACTCCACCGATACCAATTTCAAGCTGCAGGGCGAGTACTTCCGGCGCAACGAGGACGGCAATCTCACCTACGACACCGGTGCGGCCACGCCCGCCGGCCCGCAGACCGGCGCGCTGCGCTCGGCGCAATCGGGGTGGTATGCGCAGGGCGTGTACCAGTTCATGCCGATGTGGCGCGTCGGCTATCGCTACGACCGGCTGAACTCGGGCAGCGTGAAATTGGGGCTGGTGGATAACGGCCCGCTCAGCGCCGCGGACTTCCCTATTTATTCGCGCTACAACCCCACGCGCAACAGCTTGATGTTCGACTTCAATCCGAGCGAATTCAGCCGCCTGCGCCTGCAGTTCGCGAGCGACAAATCGCGGCTGGGCGTGACCGACAACCAGGTCTTCCTGCAGTACATCATGAGCCTGGGCGCGCACGGTGCGCACAACTTCTGAGATATGGAAAAAGGAATTGCGATGAACATAGCAGTTAGCAGACTGAGCCGATTCATCCTGCCGTTGGCGGTGTTGTTATCGCTCACGGTGCTGCCGGCGCAGCCGGCGACGGCGGCGCTCAAGGTGCTCGCCTGCGAGCCCGAATGGGGCGCTCTGGTGCAGGAACTTGCCGGCGACAACGCTTCCGTATCCAGCGCCACCACTGCGTTGCAGGACGCGCACCACATCGAGGCCAGGCCCAGCCTGATCGCCCGGGCGAGGAACGCCGACCTGGTGGTGTGCACGGGTTCGGAGCTGGAGATCGGCTGGCTGCCGCTGCTGCTGAGGCAATCCGGCAACGAGCGCATCCAGCCCGGTAAGCCCGGGTACCTGGAAACCTCGCAGTTGGTGCCCAGACTCGAGATTCCGAAGGTGCTCGACCGGTCCCTGGGGGACATCCACCCGGCGGGTAACCCGCACATCCACCTCGACCCGCACAATATTTCGAAAGTCGCGCAACTGTTGGGCGACAGACTGGCGCAACTCGATCCAGCCAATGCCGACGCCTACCGTACGCGCACCGCGGCATTCCTTGCGCGCTGGCGCGATGCGATCCGGCGCTGGGAGGCCGAGGCGGCGCCGTTAAGGGGGCTGACCATGGTCGTATATCACAAGAACATGGCCTATCTGAATGCATGGCTGGGCCTGCGCGAAGTCGGCAGCCTGGAACCCAAGCCCGGCATACCGCCGACGACCGCGCACCTTGCCGACCTGGTCGCGCGGATGCAGGCCGAGCCGGCCAAGGTGATCGTGTACATGGCCTACAATAATCCCCAGGCGGCCGAATTCCTGTCTGAGCGCACCAAAATACCCGCGGTCATGCTGCCGTTCACCGTCGGCGGTAGCGACAGGGCGAAAGATCTGTTCGGCCTGTTCGACGACACCCTGGCGCGGCTGCTGGCGGTGCAAAAATGAGCGATCCGGTGGCGGTCCTGTCGATACTCGGGCCGGCGTTCATCGCCGGATTGCTGGTCACGGCGGCCCTGGTTCCGTTCGGCTTCGAGGTGCTCAAGCGCGGCATCGTGTTCATCGACCTTGCCGTCGCGCAGATCGCGGGCGTGGGTGTGATTTTTGCCGATTTCCTCGGCTGGGAGCCGCAGGGCGTGGCGGTGCAAATTTCAGCGCTCGCGGCCGCGCTGGCCACGGCTTTTGTGCTCACCTGGACCGAGCGCCGCTGGCCAGAAGTGCAGGAGGCGATCATCGGCGTGGTGTTCGTGCTCGGCGCCACCGGCGCCATCCTGTTGCTCGCCAGCAACCCCCACGGCGGCGAGCATCTCAAGGATCTGCTCGTCGGTCAGATCCTGTGGGTGAGCCCGGCCAGGCTGCCGCTGGAAGCCTTGATCTATGCGTCGATTCTGGCAATCTGGTTCGGCTTGGGCGCGCGCCTCGGGCGCGTCGGCTTTTACGCCTTGTTCGCCTGCGCGGTCACGTTTTCGGTGCAGCTGGTCGGGCTCTACCTCGTGTTCGCTTCGCTGGTCGTGCCGGGTCTGGCGACGTACTATGCGTCGCGCCGCCGCCATCTGAAAGCCTACGCAGTCGGCTTGCTGGGCTATGCGCTCGGCCTGGTGGCGTCCTTATGGCTGGATCTGCCCTCCGGCGCCATGATCGTATGGGCGATGGCGCTGGTAGCGGTGCTGGCCGCCGCCCTGGAGCGCCGGCCCGCACATTGAGAAATAGTCGGGTTGATTCCCGCAAAACCGCCCCAACCTTTAAACATTCACTGCGTCAGATCCCATTATGGAACAATTCCGTGGCACCACCATCCTGTCCGCGCGGCGCGGCCAAACCGTCGCGCTAGGCGGGGACGGCCAGGTCACCCTGGGCAATATCGTGATCAAGGCCGGGGCGCGCAAGGTGCGGCGCCTGTATCATGACCGTATCCTGGCCGGCTTTGCCGGCGGCACGGCCGATGCCTTCACCCTGTTTGAGCGCTTCGAGGCCAAGCTGGAGAAACACCAGGGCAACCTGCTGCGCTCGGCGGTGGAACTCGCCAAAGACTGGCGCACCGACCGCATTTTGCGGCGCCTGGAGGCGATGCTGGCGGTAGCGGATCGCGAAACCTCGCTCATTATCACCGGCATGGGCGACGTGCTCGAGCCGGAGCTCGGCCTGCTGGCCATCGGCTCGGGCGGACCTTATGCGCAGTCGGCGGCGCGGGCACTGCTGGAAAATACCACGCTCACGCCGAAGGAAATCGTCGTCAAGTCACTCGGCATCGCAGCCGATATTTGCATCTATACCAACCAGCAGATTGTGATCGAAACCCTTGAGTGAGGCGGAAGGAGTAAGCCCGGCGTCGTTTGCCCCTACAGCCGCCGGAAACAAGCCATGTCACAAATGACCCCGCAGGAAATCGTCCACGAACTGGACAAGCACATCATCGGTCAGGATCGCGCCAAGCGCGCGGTCGCCATCGCCCTGAGGAACCGCTGGCGCCGGCAGCAGGTGGCCGAACCCCTGCGCCAGGAGATCACGCCGAAGAACATTCTCATGATCGGGCCGACCGGCGTGGGCAAGACCGAAATCGCGCGGCGCCTGGCCAAGCTCGCCGATGCACCTTTCATCAAGGTCGAGGCGACCAAGTTCACCGAAGTCGGCTACGTCGGCCGCGACGTCGATACCATCGTGCGCGATCTGGTCGAGATCAGCGTCAAGCAGACGCGTGAGCAGGCCATGCGCAAGGTCAAAAGCCGGGCTGAGGATGCGGCCGAGGAACGCATTCTCGATGTGCTGCTTCCCCAGGCCCGCCGGTCGGGAGCGTTCGATGCAGTGGAAGCTGGCACCCCCGCGGCCCCGGAGAACGCGGAAGCATCGGCGACGCGGCAGAAATTCAGGAAGAAACTGCGCGAAGGCGAGCTGGACGACAAGGAGATCGAGATCGAAGTGGCCGCGTCGCAGGCGCAAATGGAAATCTTTGCCCCGCCCGGGATGGAGGAGCTGACGTCGCAGATCCAGGGCATGTTCCAGAATATGTCCGGCAGCCGCAGGAAGACGCGCAAGTTGAAAATCCGCGAGGCGCTGAAACTTGCCGCCGAAGAAGAGGCGGCACGGCTGGTGAACGACGAGGACCTGAAGACCCATGCGCTTGCCAATGCCGAGCAGAACGGCATCGTTTTCATCGACGAGATCGACAAGATCGCCAGCCGCTCCGAGATCGGCGGCCCCGATGTGTCGCGCCAGGGCGTGCAGCGCGACCTCCTGCCCCTGGTCGAGGGCACCACGGTGTCGACCAAATACGGCATGGTCAAGACCGACCACATATTGTTCATCGCCAGCGGTGCTTTCCACATGGCCAAGCCTTCGGACCTCATCCCCGAGCTGCAGGGGCGCCTGCCGATACGCGTCGAGCTCGACTCACTGTCGGTCGCAGATTTCGAGAGCATCCTCACCCAGACCGACGCCTGTCTCACGCGCCAGTATCAGGCGCTGCTCGAAACCGAGGGGGTGAAGCTCCGGTTCCAGCCCGAGGGCATCAAGCGCCTGGCCGAGATCGCCTACGCCGTCAACGAGAAAACCGAGAACATCGGCGCGCGGCGCCTGTACACGGTGATGGAAAAACTGCTGGAGGAAATTTCATTCGACGCGGGCAAGCGCAACGACGAGACCATCACCATCGACGCCGCCTATGTCGATATGCGCCTGAAAGAACTGGCGCTATCCGAAGACCTGGCGCGATACGTTTTGTAATTTTCCATGGAGACAAAAATGAAACATTCCACACGAGCCGTCCTGTTCGGTTCCATCGGCCTGGTGCTCGGCGGCGGGCTCCCGACCAGCGTCGTGCATGCCCAGGAGGTGACCATCAAGGAACCGTGGGTGCGCGGCACCGTGCCCGGCCAGAAGGCGACCGGCGCGTTCATGCAGCTCACTGCCACCGAGTCGGCCACTCTGGTTTCAGTCGAGAGCCCGGTTGCGGGTTCGGTGCAGATTCACGAGATGAAAATGGAAAACGACGTCATGAAAATGCGGGCCATCCCGAAGCTGGATCTGCCTGCGGGCAAGGCGGTGGATTTGAAGCCGGGCGGCTACCACGTCATGCTGATGGACCTGAAGCAGCCGCTGAAGAAAGGCGAGGCGGTGCCGATCAGGTTGCGCTTCGAGGCCAAGGACAAGACGTTCAAGACCATCGAAATCAAGGCGCAGGTGCGCGAACTCGGCGCCGGCCCGCAGCGCTAGCATTAGAGTTCCTTATCAAATGAGGGGATACATCCCCTCATACTGTAACGGACGCTAAGTTTTTCATGCGTCGGGAAAAGGCGGCCTCAAGCCGCCTTTTTTCGTTGTAGCGGCGGTAAAATGAACTAATTACCGAATAAGCCAAGGGCCAGTCCCATGTCCAACGATACCGAACCTGCACTCAAGGCGCAGATCCTCGCCGAAGCGCTGCCGTACATCAAGCGCTTTCACGGCAAGACCATCGTCGTCAAGTATGGCGGCAGTGCCATGACCGAGCCGGCCCTGCAGAAGAGCTTCGCCCACGATGTGGTGCTGTTGAAGCTGGTGGGCATGAACCCGGTGGTGGTTCATGGCGGCGGCCCGCAAATCGAGGCGGTACTGAACCGCATCGGCAAAAAGGGCGAGTTCGTGCAGGGCATGCGCGTCACCGACGCGGAAACCATGGACGTGGTCGAGATGGTGCTGGGGGGCGCGGTCAACAAGGATATCGTCACGCTCATCAATCAGGCCGGCGGCAAGGCGGTGGGACTCACCGGACAGGACGGCGCTTTCATCCACGCGCGAAAGATGCTGCTGCCCGACAAGGACCGGCCGGAGCAGATGCTCGACATCGGCCAGGTGGGTGAAATCGAGTCCATCGATCCGCAGGTGATCTCCGCCCTGGAAGTCGGTGGTTTCATCCCCGTGGTGGCCCCGATAGGGGTCGGTGCCAACGGTGAATCCTTCAACATCAACGCCGACCTGGTGGCGGGCAAGCTCGCTGAAATCCTGAAGGCGGAGAAACTGGTGCTGCTCACCAACACCCCGGGCGTTCTCGATAAGGACGGCAAGCTCCTCACCGGCCTGACGGCAAAGCGCATCGACGCGTTGTTTGCCGATGGCACGCTCTCCGGCGGCATGCTGCCGAAGATCAGCTCGGCACTGGATGCCGCCAGGAGCGGGGTGAAAAGCGTGCATATCATTGATGGTCGCGTGGAGCATGCGCTGCTGCTGGAAATTCTCACCGACCAGGGTGTCGGCACGCTGATACGCGGCAAGTGACTTTGCCGGGCTCGTCGTTGCCCCGGCAAAGTCATCCTGAGGCGCGTAGCGCCGAAGGATCTGCTGTTACGCTTTTAGGCGATTTGTTTGCCGCCTTTATCCCACAGGCCGTCGAGATAGCCTTCCTTGGGATCGTAAATCGTCAGCACCTTGCCGCGCGGCGTCTTGCTGAAGGAGATATGCACCCATTTCGCGTACTCCAGGATGCACTGGTCGAATTCGATGTCGGAGGCGCGGATGGCTTTGATGATATCCACCGGCGGCCCGAATTCGGCGCAGGTGAAATCGGCGGCCTGCCCCTGAGTGTGCTGCGAGGTTTTCGTGCCGCCGACGCAGCGGTTGAGCTCGGGGCAGCGGTAGCCGCTGGAGATTTCCAGCGGGAACTCGGTCAGCAGCTGCACTCTTTCGAGACCCTGGGCCAGCAGTCGCAGGTTGTCGACGATCTCCGGGCCGGGCGTGTTATCGATGCGCTCGCGTTCCGCGGTTTCGGAATCAATCAGTTGCTCGAGTGAGAAGTTTCGCGTCAGCCGCATGCGGCAATTCTAGATTGGACCGGCAATAATGCCAACAAGGCTTACCTGGGTTTTCGATCTGGACAATACCCTGCACAACGCCTCGCCACATATCTTCCCGCATATCAATCGCAGCATGACCGCTTATCTGCAGCAGCATTTGCAGTTGACCGAAGAGGACGCCGGCAGGCTGCGCGCGCATTACTGGCGCAGTTACGGCGCCACCCTGCTCGGCATGATGCGCCATCACGGCACCGATCCCGAGCATTTCCTGCGCGAAACGCATACGTTTCCCGACCTGTCCGGCATGGTGGTGTACGAGCGCGGACTCGCCGCCATGCTGCGCCGCCTGCCCGGCCGCAAGCTGGTGTTGTCCAACGCGCCGCGCCAGTACGCCGGTGCCGTGCTGCAGATGATGGGCATCGAGGGTCATTTCGACGCCCTGCATTGCATCGAGTCGACCGGCTACCAGCCCAAGCCTTCGCTCGCCGCCTTCCACAGCCTGCTGCGCACCCACGGCCTGATCGCCTCGCGCTGCGTCATGGTGGAGGACAGTCGTGAAAACCTGCGCCCGGCCAAGCGCCTGGGCATGAAGACGGTGTGGGTGACGCGCGAGCCACGCACGCCGGCCTACGTCGATATCAAGACCGTGTCGGTGCTCGCCCTGCCGCGCCTGCTGCGGCGCCTGGGATTATAAAAAGGTTAGCACTCACCAACTGCATAGGCTAGAATTTGTGCACATCGGCATATCCAATGAGGTGATCATGGCGACCCGCCCCGGCGAACGCAAGAACCAGATCCTGCAAGTGTTGGCCGAGATGCTGCAGGCCCCGAAGGGCGAAAAAATCACTACTGCGGCGCTTGCCGCCCGGCTCGACGTGTCGGAGGCCGCGCTTTACCGCCACTTCGCCAGCAAGGCGCAGATGTACGAGGGCCTCATCGGCTTCGTCGAGGAGACGGTGTTCGGCCTGATCAACAAAATCAGCGCGGAGCAGGAGAGTGGATTGAAACAGACCCACGCCATTGCCTCCATGCTGCTGTCCTTTGCCGAAAAAAACCCGGGCATGACGCGCGTGCTGATTGGCGACGCCCTGGTGAACGAGGACGAACGCCTGCAGACGCGCATCAACCAGCTGCACGACCGGCTGGAGGCGACCCTCAAGCAATCGCTGCGGCTGGCGGCAACGCAGGGGGAGATCGACAAGGACGCCGATGTCACCGCTCAGGC
>Ga0208587_1000698_pt1 | contig 18395 bp, 13 predicted proteins | sample NGESurdeep092012_7_FD_184472 | JGI IMG/M metagenome (GOLD analysis project Ga0208587, IMG submission 184472) | Arctic peat soil microbial communities from Barrow, Alaska - NGEE Surface sample 210 deep-092012 (SPAdes) | ecosystem: Environmental > Terrestrial > Soil > Wetlands > Peat ...
GGCGCTTCAGCGCCGCGTTCCCGCTGATCCTTCACCTCCGAGCCGGCTTCAGCCGGCGGCACCTAGACTACACAAATAACTAAACCGCTCTAGCCCAGCCTTTCAAGGCTGGGTAGGCGTTTGTCATGAAGACGAGTCCCGTAGGGACGGCAGAGACAAACATCGCAATGTGCCGACGATCACCGCAAAGCCCAATTCCACACGACTATCGTCGGCTCATGGCGCACACCCACACCTGCAACCTCGTGCATTGCGTATTCAGCACCAAAGACCGGGCCAACCTCATCCCCGATCCGGAAAGACTCTGGCAATATGTTGGCGGAATCGCGCGCCAGAAACACATTCTGTTGCTGGCCGCCGGCGGCACCGCCAATCATCTCCATCTGCTCATCTCGCTGCCGCCGACCATCACTTTGGCCAAGGCGGTGCAGGAGCTCAAGGGAAATACTTCACGATGGCTGAATGAAACGTCCCGGTTTGCGTGGCAGGAGGGATACAGCGCGTTTAGCGTGAGTCAGTCGCAACGCAAAACGGTGGTGGATTACATCGACCACCAGGCTGAGCATCACGCGAAATGGAGCTTCGAGCAGGAATTCCTGACGTTGCTGAAGAAATCGGGAATTCCCTACGATCCGCGGTTTGTGTTTGGGTAGTTTTCTCTGCCGTCCCTACGGGACTCGGATTTATTACGCTGCTTTCCCAGCCTTGAAAGGCTGGGCTAAGCTCTTTCGTCCCGCTCCGCGGGACTCGCGCGTGGTGGCTCCAAACCCGGATGCCGACGAGGAGTTGAGAACCAGTTCAGGTTAAGGATTGCCGAGTGACCCGGCCAAGCTCCCAACTTACGCCTGAAAGTTTCTATCTGGGGTGCCCCGTTCCTAGCCCGGTTTTGGCTAGGGCGGGACAAATTTCAAGGCAGAATCCAGTGTCGTCCCCGGGGGACTCGAAGTCGAATTAACCGCCCACCCACCGTTGAAACGGTGGGCTATCATCTTTCGCGGCCGAGGCGCTCGGGTTGTGCCAGTTTCGCCCAGCGTGCCGAGTCCCACATTGTGGGATGAAAGGGCTTAAGCTAAGCGCGGCAACAAGATTTCCCCCCGTACCCCCTTTGATGTCGCGTTCAAGCTGGAATCGCTAACGCGAGAGTCCCGCCACGCGGGACGCGATAAGAAAGCCCACCGTTTCAACGGTGGGAAGACTTGAGTAAGAAGACCGAGTGCCCCGGGCACGGCACAACGGCGGCCAGGAGAGAATCCTGTATCGTCCCCGAGGGACTCGAACTCGAATTAACCGCCTACCCACCGTTGAAACCGTGGGCTTTCATCTTTCGCGCCCGAGGCGCTGGGGTTCCGCTCGGTCGGGATGACAAGGCAGGGGCTAGTGGTTAGGGGTTAGTGGGCCAGCAAGATTTGGCTGACGGCTGACGGCTGAGAGCTGACAGCAGAAAAGTAGGTCCCTCCGCTCGGACGCCGCGGCGACCTCGGTCGGGATGACAAATCGAGGTGGCCCACTGAGACACTAACTTTCCACGCGCGGCGACGGTCGCCGCGCCGTCAATGCCAGCTCTGTTCCTTTTGCCCGGGTCATCCCCGCCTTGTGCTTGGGTAGGTTTCCTCTGTCGTCCCTGCGGGACTCGGGTTCATTACACCGCTCTCCCAGCGCTGACGCGCTGGGCTAAGCTCTTTCGTCCCGCAAGGCGGGACTTGCGCCTGGCGCCTTGAGCGGCCGATACAAGAATGGCGTTCGGCCCGGTCGAGCTGTCAATTTGCTTCCGAAAATCTCATCTGAATTGAACTGTATCGTCCCTACGGGACGGCAGAGGATAGCCACCATTTATACTGAGAAACTATTTCCCGCCGCAGTTCGATTGACTCCAAATTTTCACGTTCAGCCCGCTCAATCTGCACTAGAATTGTTCTAGGAGTTTGAGTTTGCCTAAATTCGAAGAGTGTCTCCAGCGGCTGGAAAAAATCGTGACGGAACTCGAGAAGGGGGACGTCTCCCTCGATCACGTGCTGGAGCTGTTCGATGAGGGTATGAAGCTTTCCAGTTCCTGCCGCAAGGAACTGGAGGAAGCCGAAGGCAAAGTGGAAATCCTGCTAAAGCGCAATGGCAAGCTACATCCGGAAGCCTTCGAACCCGCGACCCAACCGGGCGACGCCGCAAAGTAGTTGCCGCCCATGAATGCCAACGTTGTGTCCTGCGCCGCGTAGTGTGGGGTGCTTGTTTTATTTGGATGGCAACAGCTATCCCTTCCGCCACTCGAAAAGGGGTTTGCCATGCGGCCTATTAATGTTGTTCTCGCTCACCACGATGCAGTTGCGGCCGACCGCCTGGCTGCATCCCTCGGTAAACAGTTTCGCAACCTCGCAATTGCAAAATCTGCCGGGGAAATTGCCCCTGCGGTGGCGAGCCTTCACGCTCCATTCGCGGTCGTGGACCTGGAGTTGGTTGACTTCTCCAAACTGAAGTCTCTCTGCGCGCAATTTCCCGGAACCGCTTTCGTGTGCATCCATCGTCTGGCGGACGATCGCATGTGGTCCGATGCCTTGGCTATGGGTGCCGTGGATTGCTGTCACTCCAGCGACGTGCAGGGCATTCTGCTGGCCTCGGAGCGTTACGTCGTGCTCACTCGTTCGCGGTCCGCGGCGGCGTGAATAGCTGCAGCAGGGACGGCGCGTTGCGGAAATCGGGGATTGATTACGATCCGCGGTTCATCTTTGGATAACTGTGTGTGCCGTCCCCGAGGGAATCCGATCTCCTTTTCATGCGTACCCACCGCTGAAGCGGTGGGCTTTCTTATTCTGTCCCGCTTGGCGGGACGGATTTCTTTGGCCCTGCTGAATCTTGGGGGCAGACAAGAGCATTGGGGCCGGTACTCCATTCTGCCCTAGTACGGCCCGATAATGCCTCCGACGTTGCGCGAGGGCGGCAACTTCGCCGTAGTCGCCAAGGTCTCCACGCCCCAGTATTTCGCGAACACGTCCAGGTACTTGTAACCCGAGCCGGTATTGAAAAGCACCACTCGATCGCTGCTCGCGAGAAATCCGCTCTGCAACAGTTGCTTGTAGGCGGCGAGTGCAGCGCCGCCTTCGGGAGCGGCGAAGACGCCCTCCGTCGAAGCCATCTCCTTCACCCCGTCCATGATCGCGTCGTCACTGACGGCAATCGCCGTGCCAGCGCTCTGGCGCACGATGTCGAGAATGATGAAGTCGCCGTACGCCTTGGGCACGCGCAGCCCGGCAGCCAGCGTATGCGCGTCCGGCCACATTTCCGACGCGGCCTTGCCTTCATGTAACGCTTTAGGGATTGGCGCGCAACCATCTGCCTGCACGCAGATCATCTTGGGGCGCTTTCCTTTGGCGATCCAGCCCAATTCTTCCATTTCCTCGAACGCCTTCCACATGCCGATCAGCCCCACGCCTCCTCCCGTCGGGTAAAGGATGGCGTCGGGCAAGCTCCATCCCATTTGTTCGGCCACTTCATAGCCCATGGTTTTCTTTCCTTCCACTCGGAACGGTTCCTTCAACGTCGAGACATCGAACCAGCCTTCCTGGTCTTTGTGCTCGGCGACCATTCGCCCGCAATCGCTGATCAGCCCATCCACCAGCGTCAGATGCGCGCCACTAGCTTCGACCTCCAACCGATTCGCGATCGGGACATCCTTCGGCATGAAGACGTATGCCTCCAGCCCGGCGGCGGCGGCATAGGCGGCCAGCGATCCTCCGGCGTTGCCTGCCGAAGGAGCTGCCAGCTTCGTGAGCCCATAGTGACGCGCCATGGTCAACGCCGCACTCATGCCTCGAGCTTTGAATGAGCCCGTCGGATTCAAGCCCTCGTCCTTAATCAGCAGATTAGGGTACTTGCGGCTCGGCAGCATCGGCGTAAGTCCCTCGCCGAGCGTCACGGGCTCGGCATCGGGAAGCACCGCCGCGTAGCGCCACATGCTTTTCGGTCCAGCGTTGACCGACTCGCGAGTCACGTTCCGCCGAATCTCCGCCAGATCGTAGCGAACGTAGAGAGGACCTCCATCCTTCGAGCAGACGTTTTGGGCCGTCTCCGCCATGAACGTCGCGCCGCACTTGCTGCATTCGAAACCAATAATCTTCGCCATGGAAATAATTGCCTCGCAAAAACCTCGCAGTGTAACACTCATCACCGCTTCCGCGCAGCGAGGTGGGTTACTCTTGAGTGTTATAATTCGCGCAATTCTCGCCAATCCGATGACTGAGCCGTCCACCCCACTGATGCGACAGTATGCCGCGATCAAGAAAGAGCATCCCAACGCGCTCGTCTTCTTCCGCCTGGGCGATTTCTACGAACTCTTCTTCGAAGATGCCGTGGTCGCCTCGCAAGAACTGCAAATTACTCTGACCTCGCGCAACAAGGAAAAAGGCATCGCGATACCGATGTGCGGCGTGCCGTACCACTCGGCCGAAGGTTACATTTCCAAGCTGATCCGCAAAGGATTTAAGGTCGCCATCTGCGAACAGATGGAAGATCCGCGCATGGCCAAAACGCTGGTGAAGCGCGAAGTCACGCGCGTGCTCACGCCAGGCACCGCGGCTGACACGCATCTTGGCTCGGAAGAGAATAACTTCCTGGGTTGCGTGGCGCGGGCCGGAAACGCGTTCGGCTTCGCGGCGCTGGACCTCTCGACCGGCGAATTTCGTGCGACCGAATTTCAGGGCGACGATGCCGAGCGCCGCGTGCGTGAGGAACTGCTGGTGCTCCGTCCGCGCGAAGTGCTGTTCGCGTCGTCTCTTCCCCTGTTCGATCAACCAGGCGGCACCGCCTCTGCGCCCGTAGCCGCCTCGGCGCCGCGCATCACGTCGCTGGAAAATGCCTCCTGGGCCGAGACCCCTCTCGACGATTGGGTGTTCTCTCCCGACTACGCCATTCCGCAGGTCGAAAACCATTTCGGCGTGCTCTCGCTGGAAGGATTCGGACTGGCGAACCGATCGGCGGCGGCGACTGCGGCGGGGGCCATCCTGCATTACGTTCGCACTACGCAGCGTGGCACGCTCGATCATGTGGACCGCATTGGCTTCTACGAGCGGCAAAACTGCCTGGTGCTGGACGCGGTCACGGTGCGCAATCTTGAGCTGATCGAGCCGCTGTTCGCCGGCGCCGCCGATAATGCCACGCTGTTTCGCTGTCTGGACTGCACCATTACCCCGATGGGCAAACGCCTGCTGCGCGCCTGGATGCTGCGCCCTTCGATTGATGCCGGCGAGATCAACCGGCGGCTTGATGCAGTCGAAGGCATGGTGAAGGACGTGGTTGCCCGCGAAGAACTCCGTCGCTCACTGGATGGCATTCTCGATCTGGAGCGCTTGCTGAGCCGCGTAACTCTGGAAACGGCGAATCCGCGCGACCTGCTCGCGCTCGCAACATCGCTAGCTAAGCTTCCCACGGTGCGCGTCGCGCTGTCGCACTTCCCTGCTGAGCGTCTCCTGACGCTGCATGCGCAATGTGACGAACTGGCGGACCTGCGCAACCGGCTGGTGACGTCGCTCGAAGATGAGCCTCCGCTTACGCTGGCGGACGGCGGGGTCATCCGGTCGGGAGTCGATGCGGGACTCGACGAACTTCGCGACCTGAGCCGTAACAGCAAACAGTACATCGCACAGATCGAGCAGCGCGAACGCCAGCGCACCGGCATCGGTTCGCTAAAGGTCAAGTTCAACAGCGTCTTCGGCTATTACCTCGAGATCTCCAAGGCGAACCTGCACCTCGCGCCGAGGGAGTACGAACGCAAGCAGACCCTGGTCAACGCCGAGCGCTTTACCACGCCAGAGTTGAAGGAGTACGAGGTCAAGGTGCTCGACGCCCAGGAGAAGATAGTCGAGATCGAGCGGCGCCTGTTTGCGGAGTTGCGCACCGCCATCGCCGCCGAGGCGCGACGCATCCGGCAGACCGCGCTGGCGCTGGCGGAAATCGATGTGCTCGCTGCGTTTGCCGCGCTTGCCGCGAATCGCAACTACTGCCGTCCGCTGTTCAAAGATGGCGCGGACATCGAAATTGTTGAAGGGCGTCACCCTGTGATCGAGCAGATGGAGATCCCCGGAGCCACCAACCGCTTCGTCCCCAACGATCTCTATCTGAACGGCACAACCCATTCGATCCTGGTCATCACCGGGCCGAACATGGGAGGCAAGTCCACGTACTTGCGGCAAGCTGCGCTTATCGTGCTGATGGCGCAGATGGGATCGTTCGTTCCCGCGCGGTCGGCAAGCCTGGGACTGGTGGACCGCATCTTCACCCGCATCGGCGCTGCCGATAACTTGGCGCGCGGGCGCTCGACCTTCATGGTGGAGATGACCGAGACCGCGGCAATCCTCAACACCGCGACCTCGCGCTCCCTGATCCTGCTCGACGAGGTAGGGCGCGGCACTTCAACCTACGATGGACTGGCGATCGCGTGGGCTGCTATCGAATATATCCATGCCAACACCCACGCCAAGACGCTGTTCGCCACGCATTATCACGAGCTGACGGAGCTGGCCGACCGGCTTAGCGGGGTGAAGAACTATCACGTCTCGGTGAAGGAGAGCGGCGGCGGGATTGTCTTTCTGCGCAAGGTGGAGGAAGGCGCGGCCGACAAGAGCTACGGTATCGAGGTCGCCAAGCTCGCTGGACTACCCGCCGATGTAGTGAATCGCGCGCGCGAGGTGCTGGCCGAGCATGAGAGCGCCGAGCGCAACGCGGTCAAGCATCTGGCACACGACGAAACGCGCGAGGCCGCGCCTTTGCAGCTAACAATCTTCACTCCGCTTTCGCAGAAGATCGTGGATCGTATCAAGGACACGGACCTCAACCGCATCAGCCCAATGGATGCGCTCACCCTGCTGCATGAACTCAAGAAGCAAATGGAGTAGAACAGTTTCAGAGTGCTGTGACTCGGGTAGAGCGGACCTTCAGGTCCGCACAAATCAAAGCCCCGCAGGGGCGAAATAATATTAGCCCAGGGCGGAAGCCCTGGGTAAAGTCCGAAAACCTAACGAGTCCCTTCAGGGACGACACAGTTCTCACATACCCTCTTCATGCTCTCGTAAATCCGCACGATTCTTAGCGGCCTAAGGCGCAATTCCCTGCGTACCTGAATTTCTGCGCCCCAAGCGTTACACTTTCTTATCTCTTATGGCTTCCAGAAGCACACTCGAACTTCGCCAGCAGGTCGGTCAGTTGCTCATCATGGGCTGCGGCGGGACCACGATGTCTGGGCGCCTGCGATCCATGTTGGGCACGCTGCATCCGGGCGGCGTGATCCTCTTCCAGCGCAACATCGAGGAGGCTGCCCAAACGCACGCGCTGCTGCGCGATGTGCAGAAGGCGGTTTCCAATCCCCTATTTCTGTGCGTGGACATGGAAGGCGGAACGGTCGATCGCCTGCGCGATGTGATTGCGCCGGCGCCAGCCGTTGCCGAGGTCGCAGCCGCAGGTGCAAAGAAGCTTTTCCGCAAACATGGCCGCATCATCGGCGAAGAAGTGCGTGCGTTAGGGTTCAACACCGATTTCGCGCCGGCGCTCGACCTTCAGCTTGAGCCCTCGAAAAGTGTGCTGACCTCGCGAACGGTTTCGCCCGACCCTGAAGAGACGATCCAGTACGCTCGCGAGTTCCTGCGCGGACTCAGCGACTGTAAGATTCTTGGCTGCGGCAAGCACTTCCCGGGGCTAGGGGAAGCGAATCTTGACTCGCACAACGAACTGCCCGTGATCGACAAGCCTTGGAAGCGCCTGTGGAATGAAGACCTGCTTCCCTATCGCGAGTTGCGGCGCGATTTGCCGTTCGTCATGGTGGCACACGCGGCTTATCCCCAGGTTACGGGCGACCGCACTCCTGCGTCGCTGTCGAAGAAATGGATGAGCGAGGCCCTGCGAAAAAAGATCGGTTATCGCGGGCTCATCATCACCGACGATCTCGACATGGGTGGAGTGCTGGCAGCAGCCTCCATTGAGGATGCCGCAGTGGAGACCCTTCGCGCTGGGGCCGACATGTTTCTCGTCTGCCAGAAAGAAGAGAGCGTGTGGCGGGCGTTCGAGGCGGTTTACAAGCAGGCCGAGAGTGACAAGAAGTTTGCCAAGCTCATCGCCGGGAAGGCGCGACAGGTATTGGCGGCGAAGAAGAAGTCTCGCGCGCTGAAGTCACGCGTGGCTGCCGCTCCGACGCAAAAAACCGTGGACAAGCTCCGCCGCAACATCTGGGAATTCAGCGAAGAAGTGCGGGCCAGCACACTCGCGGCCCGTCTTTGAAGGAGCACAGCTTTATAGATCGCTGCACAAGTAATGTCCCTTGTGGGCCGTTTGGAATTGACGCTTCTGAAATTGTCATTACGAGCGAAGCGAGGAATCTGCTGTGGTTTGCGCCTGGAACGACGGATGGGGAAAACAGCAGATCCCTCACGGCCTAAAGGCCGTTCGTGATGACAACTCAGAAATAGCGTAAACCGGACATAACTTATGCAGCACTCAATAGCTGTGCAGTACCGGTGTTAGCAGACTTGGGCTTCAGCCCTGAGGGAAGATTTATGAGTTCGAGCAATGGGTCCTTGGGTTCCTTACCTGGCGCAGAAGGCGTCACTTCAGCGGCTAAAGCTTGTTCCCTTGCGGATTCTTACGGCACGGCTGAAGCCGTGCCCCTTCAAAACGGTTCTTCGGAGCTTGCGCCTTGATCGTCGCGGGGGTGATGAGCGGCACTTCAGCCGACGGAATCAACGTCGCGCTGGTGCGCATCCAGGGGCGCGGTTTCCACTCGCGCTTCGAGCTGCTGGCGCATTACGAGTTTCCCTATCCGGCCAATGTTCGGCGAGTTGTCCTCGCGACGATGAACGCGGGCTCCGCCAGCGTCCCCGATCTTTCGCGATTGCACTTCCTTCTTGGTGAACTCTATGCGGACGCGGTCCGCGCCGCACAGCGATGCGCCCGCCTGGAGTGCGAACTAGTGGGCTGCCACGGACAGACACTCTATCACCAGGGAAGTCCAGCGCTCTTCTTGGGCCGCCGCATTGCCTGCACCTGGCAGAGCGGCGAAGCGGCCATTATCGCGGCGAAGGTCGGGGTGCCGGTGGTTTCCGATTTCCGTCCCGCCGACATGGCTGCCGGCGGCAAAGGGGCACCCCTCGTACCTTTTCTCGATTACGTGCTCTACCGCCATCGCCGTTACGGCCGCATCGTGCAAAATCTCGGCGGCATCGCTAATCTCACGGCGATTCCGCCGCGAGCGCTTCCGCAGGATGTGGTTGCCTTCGACACCGGTCCCGGCAACATGGTGATCGACGCCGTCACCGAGCACTTGTTCGAGCGGCCCTTTGATCGCAACGGACGGATCGCTGCTCGCGGCGAACCCATCGAGCGAGTCCTGCAACAGTTGCTCCGGAATCCATTCTTCCGGCAGAAGCCGCCGAAGACCGCCGGCCGCGAGCAGTTCGGCCGCGAGTTTGTGCGCGACTTTCTGCGACTTTGCCGCCGCGCTGACGACCGTGACATTGTCGCCACCGCAACCGCACTTACCGCACACTCCATTGGCATTGCCGTGCGCAAGTTTGTCGTGCCACTGGCGGAGCCTCCTGCGCGTTTTCGCGAACTCGTAGTTTCCGGTGGAGGAACGAACAATCTGACCCTGATGCGAATGATTCGAGAAGAACTGGCGCCGCTGAAAATGCGCGTGCGCACCAGCGACGATTTTGGACTCCCCTCGCAGGCCAAGGAAGCCGTCGCTTTCGCGATGCTGGCCTACCAGACGTGGCGTCATCTGCCGTCCAACATCCCCTCCGCCACCGGAGCCACGCGGCTGGCGATCCTGGGTAAGGTCAGCTATGCGTAATTTGTTCTTCACCACGGAGCACACGGAGGGCACGGAGAAGATCGAGAGTTCATTTACCACAGAGACACAGAGACACAAAGAAGAAAGACCTGAAGTAAGAAACAAATGCAATACAAAGAAGCTTGGGCCGGAACAGAAAGAGTGGCGATTTGGACATCTCAGATCTAAGTTTTCTCTGTGTCTCTGTGTCTCTGTGGTTCTACTCTGTCTCTTGCTCTTGCACACTGGCTGTTCCAGCAAGCCCGATCCCAACACGCTGGTCATGGTCATTGAGAGCAGTCCGACGAACCTAGACCCCCGGGTAGGGGTGGATGCGCAGTCGGAGCGAATCGACACGCTTCTCTTCGATTCGCTGGTCCGCCGGGATGATCGCTTCAACCTGCAGCCATGGCTGGCTGACAGTTGGGAAATACCCAATGCGCAAACCTACATTTTTCATCTGCATCATGGAGTCCACTTTCACAATGGCCAACTCCTGGCTGCGCGGGACGTCAAATGGACCTTCGATTCGCTCCTGAGCGGTAAACTCCGCAGCGCTAAAACAAGCACGTACGCGCCCGTTGACCACATTGACGCGCCCGACGACTACACCGTCGTTTTTCATTTGAAGGAACCATTTGCGCCGATGCTGTGGAATCTCTCCGACGGCGCGATCGGCATCGTGCCTTATGGCAGCGGCGATGAGTTTAACCGCAAACCCATCGGCTCCGGGCCATTTCGCTTTGTACGCGCGCAGATGGACAAAGAAGTAGTGATCGAACGCAATCCCGACTATTGGGCGACGCCGGCCAAGCTGGAGCGCGTGGAGTTCAAGGTAATTCCTGACGCCACTACACGCGCGCTCGAGCTGCGCAAGCAAAGCGCCGACATCGCGCTGAACTCTCTGGCGGCCGACACGGTAGTTGCTCTCGAACGCGATCGCGATCTCACGGTCGCGCAGTCGCCCGGCACGATTTACGCCTACCTTGCCATGAACCTCCGCGATCCCGTCCTGAAGGACGTTCGCGTCCGCCGCGCCATCGCGTATGCCATCAACGTGGGGCCGATTATTCATTACCTGCTGCGCGACCAGGCGCGCCCTGCGTACAGCGTGCTGCCACCCCAGCACTGGGCCTACGATGCAGACGTTGCCAAGTATCCTCACGATCCGGCGCGGGCACGGCAGATACTGGATGACGCAGGCTACCATGCGACCAACGGTATTCGATTTCACCTCACCCTGAAGACTTCCACCGACGAGTCGACGCGGTTGCTGGCAGCGGTGTTGCAGCAGCAATTGCGCGAGGCCGGCATCGCGCTCGACATTCGCACCTTCGAATTCGCAACGTTCTTTGCGGACGTGACCAAAGGCGCTTACCAGATACATTCCTTGCGTTGGGTGGGTGGCAGCAACCTCGATCCTGACATCTTCGAGCACGTCTTCGATTCCGGCAGCTTCGCGCCCAAGCGCGCCAACCGCACCTTTTACTCCAACCCGCGCGTGGACGACTTGATCCGTGAAGCCCGCAGCACCGTCGACCAGCAGAAACGCAAAGTCATGTATGACGAGGTCCAGCGCATCATCGCCGAGGACCTGCCGTACATCAACCTTTGGTATCTCGATAACGTGCTGGTGCACACCAAGCGAGTGCGGGAAATCGACCTGAGTCCCTCCGGCAACTACGATTTCTTACGCACGGCTGAGCTGGCGCATTGAGAGAAACTCAACCCTCAGACACGTGATAACATCGAAATCCAGCGTCAACCAAGGACTGCAACCGCTTGCGCATACTTTTCGTCGGTGACATTTTCGGGCGCCCCGGGCGCACCATCGTTCACGAGCGCCTGCCTGAATTACAAAGGCAACACGGCGTTGAACTCACCATTGCCAACGGCGAGAACTCCGCCGGCGGCTTCGGCATCACTCCACAAATTGCCGAAGAGCTGTTCGAACTCGGCATCGACGTCATCACCACCGGCAACCACGTCTGGGACAAGCGCGAGATCATCGATTACATGAACTCCGCCAACGGAAATGAGGCGTCGCTGGCCCGTCGCGTCCTGCGTCCAGCCAACTATCCCGCAGGGTCGCCGGGCTTTGGCTGGTACGAGGGGCGCACACGCAGCGGTGTCGCGTATTGCGTCATCAACCTTCAGGGCCGCGTGTTTATGACCAACAACGACGACCCCTTTCGCTTCGCCGATCAACTGCTCAAGCGGATCACCGCGAAGGTAATTTTGGTGGACTTCCACGCTGAAGCCACGTCGGAGAAGATTGCGATCGGCTGGTACCTTGAAGGAAGAGTAACAGCGGTGCTCGGAACCCATACCCATGTACCCACGGCCGACGAGCAGGTGCTGCCGGGTGGCACAGCCGTGCAAACCGACGTGGGCATGACCGGTCCCTACGACGGCGTCATCGGCGTGCAAAAGGAACAAATCCTCGCTCGCTTTCTGACGAATATGCCGGCTCGCTTCGAGGCGGCGACGAACGACGTGCGCCTGTGCGCAACCCTTATCGATTGCGATCCCATAACCGGACGAGCAACCGCCGTTCAGCGAATCCTGTTGCGGCAGGAATAGCCCGGCAGTTGCTAATCGCTAGTCGCTGCATTAGCCTCATCGCCATGTCTCTTTCCGACGAATTCTGGATGGAGGAAGCGCTCCGTGAAGCGCAACGTGCGCTGGCGCTGGGCGAGGTTCCCGTAGGAGCGGTCGTAGTGAGCGAGGGACGAATCGTGGGCCGGGGATGCAACTGCCCTGTCACCGCCAACGATCCCACGGCACACGCCGAGGTCCTTGCGCTGCGGGAGGCCGGAGCGGCCATCGGGAACTATCGCCTGCTCGACTGCGATCTCTACGTGACGGTTGAGCCCTGCCCGATGTGCGCGGGCGCTATAACCCTTGCAAGAGTTCGCCGCCTGATTTACGGAGCGGAAGATGCTAAGGCCGGCGCTGTGCACTCCATGCTCCAGGTCCTCAATCATCCCAAGTTGAACCACAAGGTGGAAGTCAGCTCAGGAGTGCTGGCCGCACGGTGCATGCATCTGGTGCAGAGCTTTTTCCGGGAGAAGCGGGCTGAACGCGACGGCAATCGATGAGCAAGGCATTCAGCATCCCCGATGCAGTTGGGGTTCGATTGCGCAACGCTCAAGCGCCGCTAGCGATATGGCCTTTTGCCGCCCGGACCAGCGCCAGCGCCGTGAAGTCGTTTTGTGCGGGCGCCGCTCGCAGGAACTGCTGCACGCCGTCGAGGATAATGGCGGCAACATCTTTCGCGCAGTCGACCGAGGACCGCTCAAAGTGCTGTTTGACGCGCTCCAGCCCAAACTCTTCCTTCTTGTATGCCGCCTCCACCACACCCCGCGACACCAATAGTAACGATGCACCATGTTGCAAAGCAGCGGTCGGCGCTTCATACGTGGACGCAGAAAACAGTCCTAGAGGAAGGCCGGTGGCCGGCAACTCGGTGATCCCCGAAGGATCGCGTAACAATCCCGGAGTATGCCCCGCGTTCGCGTAGCAGATCGTGCCTAGTTCCTCGTTGTAGCAGCCGAGGAAGGCGGAACAGGAGCGAACTCCGGCAGCAGCCCGGCGAATGCTCAGGTTCAGCTCCAGGCAGAATTCCATCATGGCATCCGCCTCGTTGATCTCCTCGTCGGCAAATCTCTCACTGCCCAACTTCTGGAACGTTTGCCGCGCCGCCGCTACGATTTGGTTGTTCTCCTCGTGACTTCCTGCGATGTCGAGCAAGCCGAACACAACTCGGTTCGGGTTGGCACGAAGAAAGTGGTACAGGTCGCCACCCACCCGTTGTCCATAAACCATGCCGGCGATGTCGGCGCCGGAGACGGCGGGAAAATCTGCTTGGGTCGGAACAGCCCGGCACGGCGCTTCGCGCTCGCGTTGGAAAGTAAGCTTCATAGGGATCGTCAATCATAGCCCAAATCCTGCGGATTGCAAGAGTTTTGGTGAGACCTTAGATTTACCGGACGCTGGAGCACGGATTTCCGGATCAACCCTCGTGGCGAAGTGATCGACCAGCCCGTCGTGCCGGCATGTCAAACAATCTCCCTGAGAATTTCCTGCCGGTTGAGCGGATTACGCGCGCGGCACGATACGATAGCTGAGACCGAGGGAGGCAAGCGGATTGCGGATCGTTGCTGTCGGAGAGATCTTGTGGGATGTGATTGGCGAGCACGAGTATCTCGGTGGCGCTCCTCTGAACTTTGCCGCTCATGCCCAGAAGCTCAGCCACGAAGCCTTCCTGGTGAGCGCGGTGGGCGACGACGACCGCGGCCGACGCAGCCTCGATTGCCTGCGGCAATGGGGCCTTTCGACAGAGTTTGTGCAGGTCCTCCACGGCAAGGACACCGGAACGGCGCAGGTGGAGCTGGATTGCGAGGGCAAGCCTACATTTCGGATTGTGCGACCCGCCGCCTACGACTTTGTGACCCTCAGCAATGAGCAACTGCGAGCCATCTCCACATTGCGGCCGGACTGGATATATTTTGGCACGCTCTATCACATGTCTGCTCAAGCGCTAGATTCGACGCTGAAGCTGCTTGGAGCAACGCCTTCCGCTCGACACTTCTACGACGTCAACCTGCGTGAGGGCAACTGGAGCCTGGCCCTGGTCGAGCAACTGTCTTCGCATGCCGACGTCATCAAGTTGAGCGATAGCGAAGCCGAGTTCCTCGATGGCTTGCTCAATGCAGGCGAACAGGAGGGATCGGTCGAATACCTCTGCCGGCGATGGGCTGACCGCTATGGCTGCAAAACTATTTGTGTGACCTTGGGCGAGCGTGGCTGCGCAATCCTTAACCGTGGCACATACAGCGAAATTCCGGGCTACAAGGTGGAGGTAGCTGACTCGGTCGGCGCTGGCGATGCCTTCGCGGCGGCCTTGCTCCACGGCCTGGAACAGCGGTGGGACTCGCGCCGCCTTGGCGGCTTCGCAAATGCCGTGGGGGCGCTGGTCGCAAGCCGCCCCGGCGCAACCCCCGCCTGGAACATCAACGAGTGCCGGGGGATGCTGGGGGAGCGGTTTGACATGCAAGGAACGTAGGACTGCGCTAGCCAGTGCTCCGGCGGCACGCTCGTTTGCAGCCTCCCTCCAGCCGTATTAGCAAGTGTGCCCCGAACGGCATAAACTCTGGAATTGTCATTACGAGCGAAGCGAGGAATCTGCTGTTGTTTGCGCCTGGAACGACGACGGGGCCGAATAGCAGATCCCTCACGGCCTGAAGGCCGTTCGTGATGACAATTCAGAGATGGCGAAACCAGACATTACGTATGCGATACGCGATAAAATGCCCGCTCGTGTCAGCCTATTGCGCCTGTTGTTGCGCGATCAGCACGACGTCGTCATTCGACCGACCGCGGGCGACAGCCAGTTTCTTGTTCTTCCAATCGTAATCGAATCCGTAAATGAGCAGGTCGTTGAAATCGGTAACCAGTGAGGCGGACGCGCTGCCGATAGGCTGTACAACCAGGTTGGAGACGCCCTTATTGGTGACTCCGTAGTAGAGGGACTGTCCGTCGGCGGAATAGCGGAAGCTGGTGGAGATAAAGGGGCTGGGCGCGAAGCCCTTCACCGGCAATCCTCCCTCCGATGGAATGATCTCAACCCTGGCTTTGGTGTTTACGCCGGTACCGAAGGCGGTAAGCGCGGCGATTTGCTTTCCATCCGGTGAGATGGCAGCAAAGCTGACGAACTTATCGCTTAGTTGTTTAGCTTCCCCGCCAGCGAGCGGCATTTCCATTAGCACCTGCTTGCCCTTTTGCAGGCTGGTATAGAGAAAGTATTTGCTGTCGGGTGAACAGACTGCGTTCTGATCCACTTTTCCATTTGTGAGTACGGTTGCGCCGCCACTCTGGAGGTCAAGACGCCAGATATTGATGGTCTTTGTCTGTTTGTTGGGCATGGAAAAGAGCGCATGTGCGCCGTCCGGACAAGCCGAGAGACCACCCATCGGCAGGCGCTCTTTGTAGATCACGTTGCGGTTGCTGCCATCGGCATTCATCACGGCGATGTGGCTGTCGTAGTCCATGGCCAGCAAGCGTCCGTCCGGTAGCCAGGCGACGCTGATGTCGCCGTGATTGTCCACCTCGGTTGCACTGGGACTGGAGTTCGCCTCCGAACTTAGGGTGTACACCCCGGCCTGGGGCGTAACTTGAATTGCAACCAATTGTTCCCCGTCGCGGGTTACGCCCAGCGTGGAATTGCTGTAGACATTGAGATCGTTGGTAATGCGATGGAGCTTTTGTCCGGCAAGAGAAATCGCCCCAATCTGTCCATTCCAGTCGCTGGAAACGTCGTGAAAGATAAGTACCAGGTGGCGGCCGTCGGGCATCCAGGTGGGCTTTTGCAGCAGGGCAGTTCCCGCATATACGGTCTTCTCTTTTCCATTCGCGGGATTGAGAACCACGATTCTGCCGGGATTTTGATTGCCCGGGTCCAGCACCGCAGCGGCGATGGACTTGCCATCGATCGACCAGGCAGGATCGGAGTATCCCGGCAGAGGAAGCGCAGCCAGGACGCGCTCGCCGCTGCCATCGGCATGGGCAATGATGAGCTTAGAACTCGCTTCCGAAGAACTGTCTCGCAGGTAGACCATCTGTTGGCCGTCCGCCGAAAAGCTGACGGCGCTGTCTACATCTTCAACCAGCTTACGCGGTGTGCCTCCGAGCACTGGGATTTGGTAGAGAAACCCTACCCCTGGTTTGTCCGGCTCGCTCCGAACGAAGTACAAAAAGTCGCCGTTCGGTGTGAAGGTGAGTCCGGCATAACGGACCTCGTTCGGGGCCATGATCTGGGTATTGCTGCCCGTGGCAATGTGCCGCATCCATAGACTCAGCTGGCCGTGTCCCTCATCCGTCACATTCACCACGTACTTGCCGTCCGGGGAGATGGTCGCCAGCATTGCCCTGCCCGAGTTGGTGACCTTCTCCATGCTCATGTTCTGAAAGGGTACCGGGCCCGAGTCGCCGAGCCGCCGGGAAATCCAAGTGTAGAAGCCGTACAATCCGGCGGCGATCATGGCCAGGCTGAGAACCAGGACGAAGCCGGCGCCGCTCTTGTGACGCCGGGCGGCAGCGAGGATGACCGCACTGCTGCTGGATTGCATCGCCGGGCTGCTGCCACGCGCGGCGGGATAGGACGTCGACGCAGCCGCGATTGCTGTCGAAGATTGTCCGGTACCGTCCCGCTTCAGCCGTTTCAGGTCGCTGCGTATCTCCGCCCCGCTCTGGTAACGCAGTTCCACATCTTTCTCCAGCGCCTTGGAGATAATCTCCTCCAACTTGAACGGTACCGTTGGATTCAATTCGATGGGGGGTCGAGGGTTGCGGTCGAGAATGCCCTGAAAGACAACTGCGGAGGTGTTGCCTTCGAACGGAATCCTCCCCGTAGCCATTTCGTAGAAGATGGCGCCCAGGGAGAACAGATCGCTACGTCCGTCGAGCTCTTCCCCGCGAGCCTGCTCCGGAGACATGTAGGCGATGGTGCCTACCGTAGTGCCCGGCTGCGTCAGGTGCGACGGAGCGATCGTCACCGCATCGCCAGCGACGGTCTCCACCGCGGTATGCCGGTCATAGGTCAATTTTGCCAGACCGAAGTCCAGGATCTTCGCCTGTCCCCGCGTCGTGATGAAGATGTTGGCCGGCTTCAAGTCTCGGTGCACAATCCCTTTGCTGTGCGCCACGTCGAGAGCGTCGGTGATCTGAATACCGATGTCGATGATCTTGTCCACCGGAAGCGGGTGACCGTTGATCTTCTCGTTCAGACTCTGGCCTTCCAGCAGCTCCATGGCGATGGAGTGCTGGCCATCGCATTCCTCGATGGCATAGATGGTGCAAATGTTGGGATGGTTCAAGGCCGAGGCGGCACGCGCCTCCTGTTGGAAACGCTCCAGTGCGTGCCTATCCTGCTCGATGTCCTTGGAGAGAAACTTCAGCGCTACATGGCGGGCGAGCCGGGTGTCTTCAGCCTCGTACACCACGCCCATACCGCCGGTGCCCAGTTGTCTCACGATTTTGTAATGAAGGATGCTTTTTCCGACCAGGATATCCAAGGCTAAAATCTCCGCATAATTCGACTCTATTGTGCCGTGCGAGCAGCCGTCAAGGATAGGAAGAGGCTTGGCATCGCCGAGCAAGGCGCGGCGTCACGTGCCGGTTGTTCTGGGAGGTATCAGGGCACGACCCTTCGGCTGCGCTCAGGGTAGGCTTTTTAGTCGTGCCGAACGCAGCGCTGGGCTTTAGAAGCTTTGTCGCAACCTCGTGTGGTGTGCTGCGGTGGTAAAAAGCATACAAAAACCAGCCCCGAATGGGGCGAAAGAGTTTAGCCCAGCGCTTCAGCGCTGGGTAAAGTGGAAAATAAATCCGAGTCCCGTAGGGACGGCAGAGGTTGCGACACACCCTCTTTAGCCCTTGCAAAAACAGGTCCCTCAGGGGCTGAAGCCCAAGTCGTTGTTGTCCCCTTACGGCACGTCTGAACAGGCTGCGGAAAAATATGCGCAAAAACCCGCAGCTTGCACTTCTCGGTGGGAGCCCCCGCATTTATGCGGGGGAAGGAGCGCTTCAGCGCTCC
>Ga0208587_1000701_pt1 | contig 18342 bp, 27 predicted proteins | sample NGESurdeep092012_7_FD_184472 | JGI IMG/M metagenome (GOLD analysis project Ga0208587, IMG submission 184472) | Arctic peat soil microbial communities from Barrow, Alaska - NGEE Surface sample 210 deep-092012 (SPAdes) | ecosystem: Environmental > Terrestrial > Soil > Wetlands > Peat ...
GTTCAAATGTCTCTTGGGCTTAGCGGCACTCTTCTCGGGATTAGCGGCACTCTTCACGGTGCCTTTCTTGAGCAATGAAGCGAGCGTAGATACGACTCCTGCGGCCACCACGCCGCAATGGAAAATTGCGCGTCTGACGGCCGACCCGGGAACACCTGAGATCCCGCCGGGGTCGTTAAGCCCGATTTACCCTGCTACTCCCGGCAAAGAGCTTCTGGGCAAACCGGTCATCATTGCTGTTCGAGTTCCGCGAAAACACCAAAAGCCTATAATCGCGAAGCCAATCGATAAACCTGTTTGGCAAGCGCTACGGATGAACAAATTGTCCCGGCAAATTTATGCGGCGGACGAGCAGGACAGATCGCAACAACGCTTAGGCTATACGTTCGAACCTCAATCCCAGCCACGCGTGTCCATCAATTTTGGGCACGGTATTTACTAAAGCATGAACTCATAAACAGGCCAATGGTTGGCTCGCGTCAGCCTGCTTAGCGGTCGTAAGCGGACGTTCATCGCGGCGAGCGGCACGTCCGCTTTGGAAAGCGGAACTCGCACCGGCCACGACGCCGCGCCCATCGAATTTCTCTGCTTTAAGCGATCATGAACTGCCGCGCCCAGCCCAAGATGGGTAGCGCGATCAGGAAGAGGATGATGCCAAACAGACTTGTCAGGTGCCACGGGTGGTTTTGAAAGCGATGTCCGGTTGTAAAAGAATTTGGCGAGATGGCTTGCGATCTCCTGGCTCGATAAATGATGTGTGCCGCTACGACAGACGCCAAGCCGGCCACGATGACGCCAATTGCCAGCAGTAGTATTCCTTGATTGCTTTGGCCCAGTCCTAACCGCTGTTGCAGCAAGAGCGGGAAATCGAACAGCCCATGTAGGGCCGTGGCGATCCCCCATCCGGTGAGGTAGCTATTGATCCGATAACCGTGGCGCCGGTGGCGCCCCAAAGCATCTCCGAACCGTGCCCTAACTACATAAATGCCGATGATAACGCCGAGCGCACCATGCACAGGCACGGTGAAGAGACCGCGCACGAAAGCAATCGTCTTCCAATAATCCGGGTTATTTGCCAGGTAGAAAAGATTCTCGTAAGCCGCAAAGCCTAGTCCAACGGCTGCGCCATAAACCACGCCCTCCATCGGATGGTCATAGGCAATGTAACGGGAACAGTAAAAGACCAGCACGATAAGCTTCACTGTCTCCTCCGGCGCAGCGATCTCGAATGTCGCGTGAAGGTAAGTTTGGAAACTCGGCCAATTCGTGAGGATGGAAATCCCCGGGACCGGTATGCGCACATACGATAGCAAGAAGGCACTACCCGCGCCGAGTAAAAAAGCGCCGAGAACGACCCTGGTCGGCTCGCGACGATTATCCATCGAGGCGACCGTCCAGAGAACCAGCAGTGTAGGTGCAATGGCGGCGGCCCCGAGGACAGATCGAAGGTCTTCAAAAACGTTCTTGGCAAGAAGGTCCATCGACGTTTCGGTCGGCGTTCTATACGAACTCGGGAACAAAGCTTGCGCAGGTCGAGGCGATGGTAGCGTGGCGCGCGCCGACTGAGCGCGATGCGCCTGCGAACCGCGCCATTATGCTATTCTCAGCAGGTCTGAGAAGGGCCAAGAGCTAACATCCGCCGCGATACTGAGGTGGTTACCAAGGCCTAACGAGCAAATTAGATCAGCCTTTCATGAGGCTCCAAATCAATAATTCGAGATTGGTGAGCGCGGCTTGATCCATGTCCGCTTTGCAGTGCTTTGCGGACTCAAGTCGGATGTCTCGCCAAGTCCTAGATGGTACATGAGCAGACGTCCAGACGAAACACGCCTGTGATCCTGAGAGCATTTTTTCTTGAAACGACGAGGCCGCCAACTGATGAGGCGGCCTGATATTTGGGGGTCCCGCCTGGGATTGAACCAAGATTTGAGACGGTGTCCCGTCCCCGCGTAGAGCCATTCCGCCACCGGGCCATAGGCAGCCTATGCAATTATATGCGCTTGGCAATGAGACGCACAACGACAGTAAACGAAACTTTCAAGGGCCACGCGACGTCCTCGTTTACTTTAGCCTTTAACGCCACCTCCCAATTGTGAGAGACGAAGGACTGCCTCGACTGTATGCGCCGTAAGGAGAACAATGGGGCCGGGGCATGCAAACTGATATGCGTGAACTTGCAGATGTAGACCGCGGGCTCGACAATGCAATTCAGCAACTCCATGAGCAGAAGGCATTAGTCGCCGCAATCGACTGCGAGCGAACTGATCACGATGTGCTGCTTACCTTGCTGTCCAATGTGCTTCGCCAGCTTCGCCGGCTAGAAAGTCATCGGAATGCGGTCTTGGAAAGGCTGTCCAAATCCCTACCCCTACGCCGCTAAAAGAAATTGCCCCGACTCCTAGTGCATAGGGGCCGGGGTTGGGAAAGGTCGGGTATCGTTGGCCTGCAAGTCTCCGCGATCGATGATGCGCAGCGCGCCCATGAGTTCGGCTTGGAACACCTCAGAACGGCGACAGTCGTAAGCCAGCGAGACTAAGGCTCTTAGTTCCTCTCAGTGTCAGCTATCACGCGACGTTTAATTTCTTCTGGATCGGATATTCCTTGGGATGCCAAACTAATAACCTTTTTGGCTAAGATCTCGACGAGCGGGTCGTTCGGATTGCTCAGATTCAAGATCGTTCGCGCGCCCTCGAAGGCGGTTACCAGACTCTTTATCGTTTCGGGATCGAACGTCGCGCCAGAAATGAATTTTCTAATCGGCATGGTATCCCCCTATGAAGAATTTACGCCTAATTAGAATTGTGAGAAAGCGGCATTTGACCGCGCTTATTGTTCCCTCGGAGCTGGGGGCTTTTGCGCGATGTTTAGTATGAGTGCTGTCATTACGGAACTTTTCCACGCGGTGCGCGTTTTTACGATCAAATATTCGGACCCCCTCCGCCTACGGGGGTGCCGGATATTTCCAGGAGGAAACCATGCACAAGATATTCATTGTTGCGGCTTTCGCTGCGTTGACCGCGATCCCGACGAGCGCCCAGGAACGTGCCGTGACCGGGGCCGCTATCGGTGCCGGGACCGGCGCCGCGATCGCCGGGCCTCCGGGCGCGGTCGTCGGCGGCGTGGCCGGCGCCGTCATCGGCGGGCCTCGCATTTCCGGCCGGCACCGCGTGTGCTGGCGTGACCACCACGGCTATCGTCACTGCCACTGGCGGTAGATTCTCTACCGAATAATTCAAACGCTGGCCGTCGCGGCCGTGGCCGTGGCGGAGTCCGGCTACTCACTTTCTGGAGATCACGATGACCAATACGTTTCGAACTGCATTGTACCTCTCCGCCGCGTTGGCCCTTGGAGCTGCGAATCTGCCCGCGAATGCGCAACCCTACGGGCCCGGCCCGGGTGGTCGGGGTCCAGGCGGACCTGGCTGGGGAGCGATGGGACCCGGCATGATGATGGGACCCGGCATGATGGGCCGAGGTGACTTCAATCGTATGTGCAGCCCCGGCGCCGCCGGCTTTGCGGAATGGCGAATCGACCGGCTTGAGCAGGTGATCAAGCCGACCGACACGCAACGCGCCAAGTTTGACGAGTTCAAGGCGGCATCGAACAAGGCGGCCGAAGCCATGCGCATCGCCTGTCCGACCGAAATCCCAAACACGATGGTCGGGCGCATGCAGGCGATGGAAAAACGCATCGACGCCATGTCGCAGGGGGTCAAGATTATGCGGCCGGCGCTCGAAGAATTCTATGCCACGCTGAGCGATGAGCAGAAGGCGAAGCTCGATTCCAACAGGGGGCGCGGCCGGTTCTGGCGCTAGCGCGACCGCTGTTGGGGTATAGCTTCGCTAAACATTGCGATCAAGCCGTAGGATCACTAGCGCCTGCGCGCGCGGCATTAGTGGCTCGATGTCCGGCTATTCATCGGGCAAATGCGCGTGGTTTTTTGACTCATCCTCTCCCGTGACTCATCCGCCGCGAAGGAGGTAACCCCAATGAGCAAAACTGAACATTTTCTACAGGATAGGTGGAAATCGTTCCGACTTGCGTCTGAGGCAAATGGGCCCAAAGAAATTGAACGCTACGCCGAAATGATCCGCAGCCTCACGGAGCCCAGCACAATCCCATTGAACGCGAAAGACACGATCGCTCCATGCCCGACGAAAGTGCCGTGCCCAAAGTGCGGCACGGCCATGGCCCTCAAGGCCGTTTTCCCACATCCGATTATTGCTGGACTGAAAAGACGCGCATACGTTTGTGCGTCATGCGATCGGGCTAGAACGTACTACCAACCAAGCAAGCCGTCTCAAGTTGGCAGCCTATTTCATTTCCGCTCCGAGCGAGCGAGAGATGTCTATGGCCCCACACCAAGTGCCGCTACAAACTCGAGCGTGAGAGGCGCGCCGCTCTCGACGAGATCGAACGTATCGCGCATCCAAAACGTTTGAAGTCCGAACGCGAGGTCACGGTCGCATTGTGGAACGTTCGCGTCGTCATGGCTTGGTGATGTGCCCACGGTGGCGTCGGATCTATGCGCCGGGTGAGCGGTTCACTATTGATCGCACGCATTTTGCGTTTAGGATCGAAGTCGACCCGGGCGAAATCAAGATCGGCTGGCTCCACCGGATCTACAACGGGCTGAGCAGCGCCACCGCGCCATAGCGACGATCCGCCGTCATCGAGAGTGTCCCGAGACATTACCGGTCGCTGGACGGTGTTCAGACCCGCTCTAGGCGCTGGCGAGGCTCCGGCGGCAGCTCAATTCGGATCGGGTCGCCAGTTCGGACTTCACCGGCAGCCAGGACGACGCCCATGATACCGGTCTTGCGGACTACGTTGCCTTGCTCGTCGCGGCCAAGAACCGCTGCCATCAGGCCGGGTTGGTAGTCGTTCAGCTGCCTGCAAGGGTCCCGAAGCCCAGTCACGCCTACGATTGCGGCATCACCGATGTGTAGCCGCGCTCCCTGTGGTAGCGCGAGCAGGTCGATGCCGCGCGTCGTGATGTTCTCTCCAATCACCCCGGGCGCGACCTGAAAGCCACCGGCACGAAGCTCGTCATGCAGTTCCTCATGGATCAGGTGCACCTGGCGCAGATTTAGCTGGGTTGGATCCTTGGCAACGCGCGAGCGGTGCTGGACAGTCACTCCGAGGTGGGCGTCGCCTCGACCCCTAACCCGACTAGGAGCCGGATGCTCTTCTGCACCGGCTTGCTGAACTGATGCACCGCACTGCGGCTCACCGCCACCACGACGCCAGGTGACAATCCGCCCTTCATACAGTCTCCTCCGTTTACGTTGCTCTGGCCGCGTTAGCATGCGGTTGTGATCGAGAGAATCGGGATTGACCCGGTCGCGGCAAGAGCTTCGAATAGCAGCAGCTAACATAACATATATTTTCAATATTGCTTTTGAAACTAAAATTGATTAATGTCCCTGAGCACAAGGAGATCGTGACGGCCCTCCAACACCTGGTCGAGGCTCCGACGACCGAAGACAAGTTGGAATATACACGCTTTGCCGAGAAGTTGATGGCGCATGCCCGCATTGAAGAAGGATGTCCTATCTGACGGCGCTGCTGATCGGTCGATACCTCAAGGCCACACTGTCCGGTTCGAACGTCAAGCGCGCCTGATGGTCTGAGGATCAAGCGTGGCCATACCGGTGACGCCCCACGTACACCGATACGATGTAGTTTTCGTCCGCGTTTGCAATGGGCTTGGCATCAGCAATAGGCAGTCCAGCGCTCCAAAGTCGGCCATGCCGAGGCGCTGAGAAGATCCATCAGGCCCAGCCGCTGCGGTACGCAGGATACCGAAAGGAAGCGAAGCCATGATCGACACATTTCGTCGTCCGCGGTGGGCCGTCGCAGCCGCCATTGTCGCTGTCGGGTTCGGCCTGCTAACCATTGCGGTCGGCGGGAACACGCTTTTCGACCGCCCAGCCGGTACAGCCTCCGCTGGCAACATCGTTCCATTCGTTCTTTGGTTCAATTTCCTCGCCGGTTTTGCATATGTTGCTGCTGGTGTCGGCTTATACCTGTGGCGGCGTTGGGCGGCACAGGTATCTGTACTGATCGCAGCGACGACGATTTTGGTGTTCATTGCGTTTAGCCTTCACATTTTTCTTGGCGGAGCATTCGAGACAAGAACGGTCGGCGCCATGGCTCTTCGCAGTTTGATATGGGTCGTAATTGCGACTGCGGCTTATCGCACCCTCGGCTGCTTTCAGCGCGGTACGCTTAAACGTATGTGATTGGTTGCCAAGTAAACAGGCACCTGAGGTCCGACATATGCCGCGATATCGTTAGCAGCGGGATCTAGTACATCCATTAACCGCGGCATATACGCGGACCAGCACAGATGGCCGCCATCGGATCAGCCGCTCGGTAGCATGCAACGCCATTGCGGCTTGGCAAATGTATTCAGCGGTTACAGATCTCGCGCCCGCCCGCTCTTCTCTCGTGCGGTCCGAAGGTACCGTCTACTTCCGGGAAGCCAAAATCAATATGCCCGCAAAACTCGCGGAAACCTGATGAAGAAGCTGTGTGCCGCGCCTTCCCGGCGCCATCTTATGGGGCTTTGTTTATATTGGGTGCTGCCTTCTCGATTTCCTCGATCGCGAGCACCGAGTGCGCGTAAGCGCCGCCGCATCGCATTTCTGCTGCGATCCAGATCGCTTCCATAATCTCCTCCGGCGTCGCGCCATGTCGCAAAGCGGCTTTGGTGTGGCTGCGGATGCAGTAGGGGCACTGGGTGACATGGGCCACGGCGACGGCGATCAATTGTTTCATCTTTGCCCGCAGAGCGCCGTCGGCGAATACCTTCTCGCTGAAAGCCTGAAAGGCTTCGTGAATTTCAGGGGCTAGCCGCCTACGTGTGTCAGACAATGCTCGTGATGAATGCGGATAAAGTGGATCTGACATGACACTCCCTTACAGGGACAACGTTAAGCACCTTCGGCCGCAAGCTCGCACGATTACGCCCGTTCGACTGCCTTTGCTCGCCTTCGCACGCCGTCGGGCGCTCGGACGCGATTGATAGCCTTGATGGAAAGCAAGGTTCGTAACCGTGCCCGCGGTTTGACAAGATCGCTCAGAGAATAGTCATCAAGCACATCAGTGAAAGCAGCCTGCGCTCGTTGCAAGGCGCCGCGCAACACGCAGCTGGGCTGAATCTGGCAACGAGCATCGATGGGCTTAAAACATGGCGCGATCGCCAAATCGGGTTCAGTGCGGCGCACAACCTCGCCAAGCCCGATAACTTTGGCAGGCTTCGCCAGACGCAAGCCGCCACTGCGGCCACGCACCGTCTCTATGTATCCAGCAACACCCAGTTGATGGGCGACCTTCATGAGATGGTTCTTTGAGATACCGTAGCTCTGCGCAACCTCAGCGATCGTTGCGAGGCCATCCTCCTTGAGCGCAAGGTACATTAGCAGGCGCAGCGAGTAGTCGGTGTAAACGGTCAGGCGCACACATTTCTCCTGATGCAAAGACATTAAACAAGTATATTATATATTGCTTTCTAGCAAGGGGCGCATAGGATGCATATTTTGATGCATGAGGGTCAAATGGGTCATATCAATTCGTTCGGAACTGCCTTGGCGTAGCTATTGCTATTGCCGGGAAATTTAGCATGTAACGCGCTCGGTCTCGATCAAGCGAACAATCGCGACCTGGTTCGTATGTTGGTCAACTCGCTGGCTTGGATTGTGGTCGGTGGCGCCGTCGTAGCAATTGTGGTGTGAAAATGCTGGTCATGAAGATTGATCACGTATCTGAGGCTGCAATCCAGCGTCTCGTGGATGATTTCTACACCAAAATCCGCGCCGACCCTGAACTCGGTCCAATTTTTGCGCGCGCTATTCCCGGAGACTGGGGACCACATCACGCTACGATGGGCAACTTCTGGTCGTCCGTGATGCTGACGAGCGGGCGCTACAAGGGCAACCCCGTGGCCGTCCATCATCAAGTGGATGGAATCAAACGACAGTTGTTCGATCGCTGGCTGGCGCTGTTCAGCGAAACATGCGGCGACTTGTTTGATGACAGCCTGGCTGACGCCATTCGTATAAAAACGGTGCGCAGTGCGGAGAGCCTCAAGCTTGCATTGTTTTACCGGCCGGACCGGCCGTGGCAGACAAGCGCATTATGACCTTCGTCGCGACCGATAATTGCATTGAGTGCAAGCATATGGATTGCGTCGAGATCTGTCCGGTGGATTGTTTCTAAAAAGGCGAGAACATGCTCGTCATCCACCTCGATGGGTGCATCGATTGCGGCGTGTGCGAGCCGGAGTATCCGACGGAAGCCGTCGTTCCCGACCGAGGGGATCCGACCTTGAGAAGTGCTGAAGGGGCAATCACCCCTAAAGCATCGCTTCCCGCTCCATCTTCACCTCAGCCTGCAGGCTGGCGAGATCGCGGAATATCGAAGCGACGGCGAGCACCCGGCCCTTGCGCTTGTATTTCAACAAGCAATCCTTCCCCTTGATATCGCCGTCGACCGTGATCTCATCCCATTGCTCGGCGTGGCCGACATAATTGATCGGCACGTCGTAGTGCTGACTCCAGAAGAACGGCACCGCATCGAATTTCTCGCGCTGGCCCAGCATGTTGAGCGCCGCGGTCTGTCCTTGGCGCTGTGCGACCACCCAATGTTCCACACGAATGTTAGCCTCGAAATGCGGATCGGGCCAGCGCGCTATATCACCCGCGGCATAGATATCGGTAACGCTCGTTTCGAGAAAGGCATTAACCAGGATACCGCGATCGATTGCGAGGCCGGCCTGTTCGGCCAGCGCCAAACGTGGTCGCACTCCGATGCCAACTACCACGAGGTCGGCTTCAAGCACGCCACCGCTTTTAAGCGTCGCACGCTGGCCTACGATGGCGACCACGGTATCTTCGAGATGAAAGACGACCCCATGCTCCTCGTGCAGCGCACGAACGAAATCGCCTATTTCAGCTCCGAGGACCCGCTCCATCGGCCGTTTTTCCGGCGCCACCACGTGCACCTCGATATTGCGAGCGCGCAACGCCGCCGCCACCTCAAGCCCGATAAAGCTCGCACCGATCACGAGCACGCGGCGCGCTCCTTTGGCAGTGTCAATGATCGCGCGGCAATCAGCGAGTGAACGCAGCGTGTGAACATGCGGCTGGTCGGCGCCCGGGATCGACAAGCGCACGGGCTCCGCGCCGGTGGCCAGCAGAAGCCGATCGTAGGCCACTTTGCTGCCGCTGGCGGTAGCGACATGGCGCGCTTTGGTATCAATGCCGATGACCTCGGTATTAAGACGCAACTCGATACCTGCCTCGTCGTAGAAGCTGTCCGGACGTAGCGGCATCCAATCCTCGGGGGCGCTGCCGGCAAGATAATCCTTGGACAGGTTCGGTCGATCGACTGGCGCAGCGGTGTCACTACTCAGCATCAGGACGCTGCCCCGAAATTCCCGCCGCCGCAGCATCTCCGCCGCGGCGAAGCCAGCCCCGCCACCACCGACGATGACAATCTTGTCAGGCGCATCAACCGGAGCTCTGACGCGCGGCTTCGGTTGTTCAAGCTTCTCATGCACAAAGACTTGGCCGTTTCGTTGCTCGACCCGCCAGCAGGCGAGAGAGCTTATGGCCGGCGCACGCACGGCTTCGCCGCTGCGCAGATCGAAACAGGCGTGATGCCAGGGACATCGGATGCTGTCCCCCACTACGAGCCCTTGACTGAGCGGTCCGTGGTAATGGCTGCATTCGGCTGCAATGCCGAATATCTCGGTCCCGCGGTGAACAAGCAAGACTTCTTGGTCGCCGACATGACCTACCAATTTTCCATCTGCAAACTCTGCGAGGGCAACGCCTTGGGTCAGATCGGGGCCGCTGGGCCGGGATTGTTCTTGCACCATATCTTCTCCCTCCATAATGCGGCAGCATCACATCCTCAGCGCGGCAAGCGACCAGAAGGAAAACCGCGCTCCGCCCTCAGACAGCCATGCTGAGGAACTCCTGACGAGTCAGCGAATTTTCTCGAAAACAGCCTAGCATACGGCTGGTGACCAGATCTGAATCAGGCTTGTGTACGCCGCGCGTGGTCATGCAGTGATGTGACGCCTTGATGATGACTCCAACACCCTGCGGCTTAAGGACATCGTTGATCGTATTGGCGATTTGCGCCGTCATCTTTTCCTGAATCTGCAGACGCTTGGCATAGACCTCAACCACCCGGGCGAGCTTGCTGATGCCAACCACACGACCGTTTGGAACGTAGGCCACCCAGGCCTGGCCAATGATGGGTGCCATGTGATGCTCACAATGGCTCTCAAAGCGAATGCCACGCAGCACTATCATTTCGTCATAACCTTCGATTTCCTCGAAAGTCTTCTGTAGGATCTCGACCGGGTCCTGACCGTAGCCGACGAAGAACTCTTCGAATGCGCGCGCCACGCGAGCGGGAGTCTCGATCAAACCGTCGCGCTCCGAATCGTCGCCGGTCCATCGAATAATGGTTCGAAACGCGGTTTCGACATCGGCTCTGTCGGGCCGGTCAACCTCAGTGCGCAAGGTTCTGACCCGCTCTAGCGCATGAACATTTGAACTCATGGAGATGCCTTCTTCTAACCGTTCGCCGGAGCGGCGCCGGACGTTACTAATGTGTAGACGCCTGTTAGATGATGGCTAAGCGGAAAGGTTCCCGGGAATCAGTCGGGAAAGACGAGCCGTTGCATGACGGCGTTGGTCATACGTTCGCAGCGTCTGCCGGCGAATGGAAACGCGTCCATCAGGACGGGGCCAATTTGCTTGTCCAGTTGCTCGCGCACGAGTCGCCGCGCGCGATGCAACCGTGTCTTGACCGTTTGCGGCTGAAGACCGAGGAGATCCGCGGTTTCTTCAACACTCATCCCCTCGATCACGCGCGTGATAAACACGATTCGAAAGATCTCGGGCAGGTTGTCGGTCGCTCGCTCGACAAGCTGCAGAATTTCTCTTTGCGCCATTGTTCGTTCCGGATCGCCAGATGTCATGGTTTGAGGGAATTGAATGATCTGAGCCTCGGTTCGTTGCGCTTCGAAAGCTTCCAGCTCGACAGCCGGACGTTCGCGCCGCAGCCGCCCCAAAGCTTCATTCATGGTGATGCGGGAAAGCCATGTCGCAAGACCCGAATCGCCGCGAAAGCCCTCCAGATGGGTAAAGGCGTTGACATAGGCTTCCTGGACGACATCTTCGGCTTCGCTGTCGTTGCGCAGGATGCCTCGGGCGATCCGGTAAAGCCGGCGATTGTACCGCTCCATGATAGTGCGAAACGCCGCGTCATCACGGGCGAGCGCACGCCGCACGAGTTCGGCATCGTCGGAAGGGACGGCAACACGCGGCGCAGGCGCTGATCTCATGACTAATCTCCTTGCTGCCGAATTAGACGCGTTTCAAGGAAAAAGGTTCCCGGCAATGCAATCGGCTGATTTTGCAAGCAGATTAGGCTCGCAATTCAATATCATTTTTCAAAACATAAGCTTTCGCCAATAGGGCCAAAGCTAACCAGCAACCTCTTATGCGTCAGATTAAACGGAAAAAGCCCCAGCATTGCTGCTGGAGCTCCCCTGTGGGACGACGGTTCGAAAGGGGCAAACCAAACTAACCACCACCCGGCCCTTTATCTCAAATGATGATTGAGGCTTCGCATTGTGGTGCAAGTTTCTTAAAATGCATTCCCTCGGACGCGCATCAAGCGGCGGAGCTCTTGGGTGCAGCCTGTTTGTTGGCCGCGTCGAGATGGGGTGGGAAAAACCGCATGCCGCCCGCTCCACGCATGAAAATTGGGAGGTCAATCAGCGGCAACGCAGCGGGCACCTGGCAAAAGGTCTCCACCACGAAGCCTCGGTGATAGGTATTATGATTAAACATATGCATCAAAATCATGCGCCGGTTCATGCCACCCTTGGCGCCGCTCAGGAGCGTGAAATTGATTTGCTCGTCAGCGTCCGCCTCTGACAGATTATCAACATAATCAATCAAACGCTGGTCCATCTCCTCACGCGCTGCGGCCAATTCCTCGAAATCACTATAAAGCAACTCATTCAACGCCTTATGGTGGTGAGATTCCTTGTGCATATGGGCCCACCACATGCGGTCGGCCACCAGCGGATGATTCAGGGTTTTGAGAATGTTCTTGAACAAGGTGGGGCGATGCTTAGTGGCTTCGCCTTGAGGAAGCGTACGTACGGCTGCGAACAGGTCACGGTTGGCCCATTGATTGTAGCGAGCCATAGTTCTTAAGATTTCGCTGTCGGTCATGGCAGCCCCTTCCTCGGCGATTACGCGCGCATACGTCCTATCCAAACTTAGTTCAATCGTTGTGAAAAAGCGTAGCATTTTTCGTGCAGCCGCGGAACCCAGATGCAGCTGGTCAGCGCATGAGAGAACGCCGTGTGGCGGAACATCCGCCACACGGCTTTTGTCGATTATTATTGGAAGGGACGGAAGGCCAAGATCGTCAGTGGCCTGACGGCTTTTTTGTACCAACGTGATGGGGAGATTATTGCATTTGCGCGGCCTGATCTAGCGGTGACAGGAACGGGTTTGTCATCTGCGGCGTTGGAGGTCGATATCCGAGCGATGAGTGTGGCCTGACTGTGTTGTACTGCTTTCGCCATTGCTCGACGACAATCTGTGCTTCTTTCAGGCTGTAGAAGATTTCGCCGTTTAGTAGCTCATCGCGTAGCTGCTGCGATATCCCAGCATCCCGGCAGGCCACCGGTGCAGATTTGCCCTGTGCCATCGACACTTCAATCTGACGAAGCAGTGTCACTATCTGCTCGGCACCAAACCTCTTCTTCGGCATGACCAGCTCCTTTCCAAGCTATTCTCTCACATCGCTTGGTCCAAAAAAGCCAGGTCGGGTCATTCCCTCACACTTACTGCGACTAGCGTGCGTTGAATTCGCGTAAACGGCGTTTGCATTTTCCGCACGATTTTCCTGCAAAATAGTGCGGGAGCGGGAGCGGTCATTTCGTCGAGCGCTACTGATGCTAGGCTCATGGTGACATCAAGCCGGCGTGTGGCGGGACAGCCGCCCAAGATTGGCAGCGGCAGAAAGTGCCCGACGGTCCGTGTTGTTTTCGCCTGCCGGAACACCCTGCACCTTGCCACCGGCAAGCAGCCTTACCTCTTGTTGCCCATAATACATGAGGCGTAAGCTTCTAAAAAAGAACGTTATAATTGGGAGGTTTCTACAATGAAGCGTCTCGTTCCTGTTGCACTGGCCGTTCTGGGCCTCTTTGTCGTCGCAGCGCCGGTTCTGGCGCAACCTTATCCGAGCCGCACCGTCGCCATCATCGTGCCCTACTCGGCCGGAGGACCGACCGATGAGACAGCGCGCCTGGTTGCGCATTCACTGTCGGAAAAGCTGAAGCAGAATTTCATCGTAGAGAACGTCAGCGGCGGTGGCACGATCATCGCCACGAACCGCGTCGCACACGCGGCACCAGATGGCTACACGCTGCTGCTGCACAATCTGGCGATTTCCGCGAACGTCACACTTTATAAGGCGCTTTCATTCGACACGGAAAAGGACCTGACACCGGTAATGTTTATCAATCGCAATCCGCTGGTGCTGGTTGGGCGCAAGACCCTCGAACCGAATACGCTCACGGAACTGGTCGCCTGGGCGAAAACGCATCGGGCTAAGGCGGCTATCGCGGGATACGGAACCACCGGGCATCTCGCCACAACGCTATTCGCACAGGAAGCCAAACTCGCCGTCGACCTGATTCCTTACCGCGGTGGGGCTCCAGTCATGACGGATATCATTGGAGGCCATGTCGACCTGTTCTTCGGAACGCCGCAGCAGCTGGTGCAGCAGGTTGCGGCTGGGCAGATCAAGGCCTATGGCATCACCACAAAGGAAAAGTCGCCGCAGTTCCCGACCGCCGATAGCTTTGTGAAGGTGTTTGGACCAAAGTTCGAAATTCAATATTGGCAGGCGTTGTTCGCGCCAGCCGGGACCCCAGCCGCGGTGATCGACAAGTTAAATTCGGCGCTGCAAGAGATCGTTTCCGATCCGGAAATTCTCAAGACGTGGGCAGCCGAGGGAGTTTCTGCCTTTCCGAAGGATGAACGCTCACCCGCGGCGGGGCGTGCAATCCTCAAGAGCGAGATTGCGCGTTGGGGCCAAGTGATCCGCGACAACAATATTCACATCGACCAATAACGACCGTGCGCCGTGAGCCGGCGCTGTATCACCGCTGTCCTTTCCGAAAATCATTTCCGTGTGTAGCGGTGACCGATGGCTACCGTCAGACGGCTAGGCGAGAAGTGATTGCTTGCAACGTGACGTGAAGCCTAAAATGTCTCAATCCAGCCGGGCTTTCAGCAATTTGTGAGCGATCCAGTCGTTTGGACGAATGACTTCGTTACCAAAATATTGCTTCGCGCGGAACCGTTCGAATCTTGAAATGCGTACACGTCCATCCGAAGGACACTGTAGGTGGCACTTGCGTGAAGCCGTTCGGCGCGCGCGTCCTCTCCTGCAGCGCCCAATGCCACGTACAATGGCAAGAGATGCTCTTCGCTCGGGTGGTTCTTAACCGCAAACGGTGCCTGACTCCGATAGTTGAGCAGATCGTTGGTTTGGCTCTTGGTCAGCGCCGCATGGAACCAGTCGGCAAAGCTGTTGACCCAATCCGGGGCCGGATCGTTAGGGCCGTGGCCACGAAATTCCGACAGATCGTGCGTAAAGCTGCCGCTGCCGATGATCAGCACGCCCTCTTGTCGTAGCGGAGCCAACGCGCGCCCCATGAGAAGATGGTGCTCGGGTCCGAGATGAGGCTGAACCGAGAGCTGAAGCACCGGAATGTCGGCTTGCGGATACATCAACAGCAACGGCACCCAGGCGCCGTGATCCAAGCCGCGGCCGTAAGCTATCTTGCAGTCGAGTTCGGATGCGCGCAGCTGGTCCGAGATGCGTGCAGCAACAGACGGCGAGCCAGGGGCAGGATAGCGCATGTCATAGAGCGCCCGCGGAAATCCGCCGAAGTCATGGATCGTCTCGTTCCGATCCACGGCGTTAACCGTCGGCACTGCCGTTTCCCAGTGTGCTGAGATCACAAGAATAGCCTTCGGCCGCTCAAGTGTGTGGCCTAGCTGCTGCAGGAACCCGCGCATGGTTTCGAGCATGGCGGATCACAATTGTCTTGGATACACGCTCTCAAGCGTGACCGGCGCCGACCGCTGGCTGTTCGGCGCACGGGGCGAGGTCACCATTCCGGTTTCAGGCAATCTGCGCGCAAACAATGGCGAAGCCCTGCGAGCCGCTGCGATCGCGGGACAGGGCCTTATCTATCAGCCGACCTTTATCGTTGCTAACGACTTGCGTAGCGGTATGCTGATTGCGCTGACGATGGATAAGCCGACGGTTGAGTTTGGCGACATTTATGCCGTCTTCCTGCCGGACCGTCATCCGGCCGCAAAAGTGCGCGCGTTCATCAACTTTATAGCGACCCGTTTTGCTCCCGAACCGCCATGGGATCGTGATCTCTCTTCGCCTGGCATGGGCGGTATTGTTACAAGTTGAACCCAGGAATCAGCCGCCGGTCGAGCAGGCTGGCAAGCAAAATAAGATCGTCCGACCAATATCCGTCGAAGTTGGCTGCGGACATCCACAGACTATTGCCTTCTGGCACTTCTCGAACTTGGCGCGACGTCTGAATTGAGTCTGCAAAACGCTTCAATGCGGGCATTGACTAACTGGCGCCCAGCAATCTCGATTCATGGATTAACGGTCTTATTGAGTAGCGCCTAACTCGCGGGCTTCGCCTCGCTCAACAGCCCGGACCGATTGCTTCCGCGGTTTACCAAAATGCTCTGAGGCCGCGCTAGGGTGGTAGCGCTCGACACGTTCAGACCCACTGGTGACCTTCTCAGCGCCGCTGTGATTCATGTTGCAGGCTGTTCTCAGTCCGTGAGAACACGAAGTCTAGCTGCTTTCCCAGTCCAGCCCCGCGTCGGACAAAATGAAGAGATCGAGGCCTACCGCGTTGATTCATATTCACAGCTTGGCACCGGAATTCTTGATCACCTTGGCCCACTTCCCGGTTTCCTCAGCCATCAACCGCCCAAAATCGGCGGGTGAGCCGCCCAGCACTATGCCGCCCGTGTCAACGAGGCGCGCCTTCATCATGGGGTCGGCGAGAGCCGCATTGATCTCTCTGTTGAGCCTGTCGATGATGTCGGCCGGCGTGTTGATGGGAACGCCAATGCCCGTCACGGCGCTCGCCTCGTAGCCCGGGACGGAATCGCTCAGGGCCGGGATCTCCGGCAGCGCCTGCGAGCGCGCCGCCGTCGTCACCGCCAGCGCACGCAGCTTGCCGGTCCGGATGGGCGCGATCGACGCAGACATCGGTTCAAACATCATTTGCACCTGCCCGTCGATCATGTCCTTCAGCGCAGGTCCACCGCCGGCGTACTGCACCACATCCAAATCGACACCGGTCATCATTGTGAACAGCAGGCCGGAGACGTGCGGTGAACTGCCCTGCCCGGTCGACGCCATTTTGATCTTGCCCGGGTTCGCCTCCGCCAGGGCGATGAACTCCGCAACGGTTTTTGCCGAAACCGACGGGTGGGTCACCATGACGAGCGGCTCGCGAATGATTGCCGCGACGGGCGCAATGTCGCGCAAAAAATTGAAAGTGAGGTTGTCGTAGAGCGAAGCATTGATCGCGTTCGCCGGACCAACCAAAAGCAGCATATACCCGTCGGCCGGCGCACGCACGACAGCCTCGGTGGCAATGTTGCTGGAGGCGCCGGGTCGGTTTTCGACGATGACTGGTTGACCCAGCCGCTCGGAAAGCCATTGCCCCATCAGGCGCGCAAGGATGTCGTTGGGACCGCCGGCGGGAAAGCCGACGACAAGGTGTATTGGGCGTATCGGATAGGAATCCGCACATACGTTTTTCGCCATGGCAAGGAAAGCGGCACCAGCTCCTGCCAAACCCAGCAACCGGCGGCGAGGAATATTCATATTGCCTAAAGTCTCCTGATAGCCCCGACAGATCGAGCCAGCACTCCAATGCGCGAGTGCTAACCGGGAATCATACCCTTGGCCTTAATCGCCGAGATAGCAGCCGGTGATCTCAGAAATGAGATGAGATCACGGGCGGCTTGTTGGGTCGGCGAATTCGCTGCGACCGCCGCGGTGAAGACGATGTACGACTGGACTTCCTCAGGGATCGGGCCGACCAGTTGGGCTCCCGGAACTGAAAGGATGTTCGGGATTACGATAATGCCCAGCTCCACGTCCCCGGCCGCCACCATTTCGGAAACCGACTCCGTCTCCGGTTTCACCGTTTTTTCTCGAAGTGCTTCGGTAATTCCCATGCGCCTGAACAAGCGATCCAGATAGATCGTGCTGGCGCCTTCCTTAAGGTAGGTAATTGATTTGGCCGAGAGCAGCGTCTGCTTGAACGCTTCGACCGTGCCGATGTCTGGGCTCGGAGCACCGCGCCGTACGGCGACACCGATTCCGGCCCTCATTAAGTCCGCGCGCGTATCGCCGACGAGCTTTCCTGTCTTGATCAGCTCATCAGTCTGGAAATTGACGAGAACGGCCAAATCGAAAGGTTCGCCCGACTCGATCCTTCGCTTCATTACAGCGGCGACATCGGTGACCACGACCAGTCTATGGCCGGTCGCCCGCTCAAACTGCGGGCCGATGTCTTCGACGATCATCTTGGTTACCCGCGAACCAAAAATCTTGAGCTCGGCGCTGAACACAGGGCTGGCCGAAAAAACGACCAGACCAAATGCCGCGCAAACGACAGACAGAAATTTCATAGAAGGCTCCAAAACGACCTTTTCAATTCGGCCTGAAGTTCGTCGAGTTCATCATGATGAGACATTATCTATCATACACAATATGACCGGCCGTTTGACCAGCCAATCGTCTGTCGGGATTGTCTTCGGCGGCATTCTTGGTCGTCAAGCAGGTTACGGGCTTCCCCGACTAAGCTCGAGGCATCTGGTAGCCGGGGCACGATCGGTCCCGACGTGATGCGAAGTCTAAAATGAGTGCCCAATCCAGGTGCGTCGCAATGATAATAATGTCTTCAAGTCGGGCTTCGTTGGAATCCGCAGGCCAGGCCAAGTCAGGGAGGTGGGGATGAGACTAGTAGAGGCTGGACGGGCCGCTGACGTTCCAGGACATCCGTGCATTGCTGGCGGGAGTGGCCGCTTGCCGCGGCTGAGCCGGCGGCTGCGCGACCTGCGCCGGCGGCGCCTGCGGCAGAACGATAACGTTGGCGCCGATCTGCACGCGCTCGTAGAGATCGGTCACGTCGTCGTTGGTGAGGCGGATGCAGCCGCTCGACA
>Ga0208587_1000702_pt1 | contig 18335 bp, 18 predicted proteins | sample NGESurdeep092012_7_FD_184472 | JGI IMG/M metagenome (GOLD analysis project Ga0208587, IMG submission 184472) | Arctic peat soil microbial communities from Barrow, Alaska - NGEE Surface sample 210 deep-092012 (SPAdes) | ecosystem: Environmental > Terrestrial > Soil > Wetlands > Peat ...
GGCATTGGCTTCCAAGGCGGCAATGGCTTTATCCAACTGGCATTGAAGGACCCCGTGCCGCAAGCAGCGCCGGTGCAAGCAGCGCCTGCCGCGTCGTCCGCGGCCGTAACAACACCGGCTCCCGCGGCTGCCCGCCCGGCCAGAAAGGACCGCAACTAGGATCGCAGGTATTGCCTGCACAAGCGTAGTAGCGCCAGGAGTTAGCAGCAACGGCAACTGGCGGTTTATTGTCGGAAAAGCGCTGCCGATCGGCCCCAATCCTCCACATGGAGAGGCCGAATCGGCAGGCGCTCGACAAGCTTGCATATCCGGCACATGAGGAATGTGGATGGCCACCAATACAAACGGGACCAGGACTCGCGCTGCAGCCGCGCCGCGCGACCACGCGCGGCCAGGCCGCGCTTCCTCCCCCGGTTTACTCGCATTAAAGCTGTGCGCCGGCATGGTCGTGCTGGCGCTTGGCCTGCTTCCCGAGTACGTCGCTGCAGGGGAAACAATTGCATACCTGCAGCCCGCAAGCGGCCCATTGTCCGCGTCGCAGGGCGCGCCGACTCAATCTGCGACAACGGCGCAAACCGAGGCTGGTGGACGTCACCGTAGTGCCTACTTCGGCCGCGAGCGTGCTTCTCGCGAGGCTCACCAGATAGCGGATTGGATCGTCGATTCGGCGGATAACCGGGGCCTGCCGTTCGTGGTCCTCGATAAGATCGATGCCAAAATTTTCGTATTCGACGCCGGCGGGCGCATCCAGGGTGCTGCCCCGGCGCTGCTCGGCGCTGCGCGCGGCGATGACACGGTCCCGGGTATCGGCGACCGGGAGTACGCCGACATGCCCCCCGAAACCCGCACTACGCCGGCGGGTCGTTTCGTGGCAGCACTTGGCCTGGATAGTCACGGCGAAGACATTCTGTGGGTGGATTACGACGCGGCCGTAGCTATTCACCGGGTAATCACTACCAAGCCCAAGGAGCGTCGCCTCCAGCGCCTGGCTACCCCGACGCCGCTCGACAACCGCATTTCGTATGGCTGCATCAATGTACCGAAGCGATTCTACGAGAAAGTGGTAAGCCCGGCGTTTACCGGTACGGATGGAATCGTCTACGTGCTGCCGGAAACCCGCCCGGCGCGTGAAGTCTTCGGCTCCTACGTCGTCGAGGAGCGATTAGGCCGGAACTATGCAAGCCGAACGGAGGCGCCAAGGTAGGGTTCAGAATTGTTTCCAGCGCGGCGGGCAATACCTTATGTCAGGTCAGGCCAGCCCCTGCTGCAGCAGGTATTCCTCGTAGCTGCCGCGGAAATCGATGATAGTCGCGCCAACTTGCTTGCCCTCGCCCGGCTTCATCTCGATGATGCGCGTGGCGATCGAAGACACGAACTCGCGGTCGTGGGAGACGAAAACGAGCGTCCCCTTGTAGCGGTCGAGCGCGCCGTTCAGGGATTCGATCGATTCCATGTCGAGGTGGTTGGTCGGCTCGTCCATCAGCAGGACGTTGGGCTGTTGCAGGATCAGCTTGCCGAACGCCATGCGCTGGCCCTCGCCGCCGGAAATGACTCTGACCGATTTTTTTCCATCGTCGCCGGAGAACAGCAGCCGCCCCAGGGTGGCGCGGACCCTCTGGTCGTCGTCGCCCTCGAGCCGCCACTGCCCGATCCAGTCGAAAAGCGTCATGTCGACGGCGAAATCGGCGGCATGGTCCTGGGCGCAATACCCCGGGCGCGCCTTTTCCGCCCATTTCACCGTCCCGTAGTCCGGTTTCAAATCGCCCCACAGGCAACGCAGCAGCGTGGTCTTGCCGATGCCGTTGGGACCGATGATGGCGACCTTCTCCCCGGCTTCGATGGCGAGATCGAGGCCCTTGATCAGGGGCTTGTCGTAGCTCTTGGAAAGGCCCTTCACTTCCACCGCGAGGCGGTGCAGCTTTTCGCGTTCGTCGACCTCGAAGCGGATGTAGGGATACTGGCGGCTGGAGGGCTTGACGTCCTCGAGCTTGATTTTCTCGATCTGGCGCGCGCGCGAAGTCGCCTGGCGCGCCTTGGATTTGTTGGCGGAGAAGCGGCGCACGAAGTCCTGCAGCTCGGCCACTTTCTCCTTCGCCTTGGTGTTGGCCGCGAGCAGTTGTTCACGCACCTGGGTCGAGGCGAGCATGTAGTCGTCGTAGTTGCCCGGATAGACGCGCAGCGTGCCGTAGTCCATGTCGGCCATGTGCGTGCACACGCTGTTCAGGAAATGCCGGTCATGGGAAATGATGATCATGGTGCAGTTGCGCGCGTTCAGCACGTCCTCGAGCCAGCGGATCGAGTTGATATCCAGGTTGTTGGTCGGCTCGTCCAGCAGCATGATGTCCGGATCTGCGAACAGCACCTGCGCCAGCAGCACGCGCAACTTCCAGCCCGGCGCGATCGCGCTCATGGGGCCGTTGTGCTGCTCGATCGGGATGCCCACGCCATGCAGCAACTCGCCGGCGCGCGCCTCGGCGGTGTAGCCGCCGAATTCGGCGTACCTCGCCTCCAGATTGGCCGCGTGCATATAGTCCTCTTCGCTCGCGTCCGGATTGGCATAGATGGCGTCGCGATCCATCATCGCCTGCCACATCTCTTCGTGCCCCATCAGCACCACGTCGAGCACGCGCTGGTCCTCGTAGGCGAACTGGTCCTGGCGCAGCTTGCCCACGCGCTCGTTGCGGTCGACCGCGACGCTGCCCCCGCTCGATTCGAGGTCGCCGCCGAGGATTTTCATGAACGTGGATTTGCCGCAGCCGTTGGCGCCGATGAGGCCGTAGCGGTTGCCCTCGCCGAACTTGACCGAGACGTTCTCGAACAAGGGCTTGGCGCCGAACTGGATGGTGATGCCGGAGGTGACGATCAAGGCTGATTCCGTTTCTGGGGTGTGGTGCGAAAGAGGCGGGATTCTACCGGAAAGCAGGCCCGCCACCCTGCTTAATTCAGCTCCCGGTGAAGCGATGGATCAGCCTGCGGTCCTTCTTCGTCGGGCGCCCCTTCACGCCCGCGGCCGGATGCGGCTGGGCCTTGCGCAGCGCAATCGCCGCCTGGCGGCGGGCGCGGCTGTCCTCGCGCTCGGCATAGAGCAGCGCCGCCTGCGCCGCGGGGCCGCGCTGCCGGGACAGCGCTTTGACCTCGACCACCCACTCCAGCTCACCCACGCGAATCGCCAGCTCGTCCCCGGGCTTGAGTCCGCGCGAGGGTTTTGCGCTCTCGCCGTTCAGCCGCACCCTGCCGCCATCCACGGCCTTGGCCGCCAGGCTGCGCGTCTTGAAAAACCGCGCGGCCCAGAGCCATTTGTCGATACGTAAGGGCTCGTCGCTCATGCTCGCGCAGCATGATACCGCCGCCGCGCGCCCAGCGTGACCACGGTTGCAACCGCAACCAGCATGAACAGGGATGCCGTGCCGAACACCCATTGCGGCAGGTGCTGATCGAGCATCCATCCGAACAGCAGCGGCGACAGCGATCCGCCGAGGTCGAGGCCCGAGTAGACGAAGCCATACACCTTGCCGGTCGCCCCGGGCGGCGTCGCGCCGCGCACCAGGATATCGCGCGAAGGCTGGGTGGAGAAAATGAAGAATCCGACCAGGGTCATGGTGCCCGTCAATAGCCACAGGGGCACCGCGCCGCTCGCGAGGAGCAGCGTCAGCGCGGCGCCGATCAGCATGCCCGACGCCGCGACCAGATTGTGGCGGCTGCTGTGCGCCGCGGCGATGCCGCCCGCGACGATGCCGACGATGCCGCCAAACAGAAATCCCGTCAGCGCCGCGCTCGCGGCGACCAGCGGCGCGCCATACAAGGCCGTGGTCACCGACACCGAAAACGTCTGCAGGCCGATCAGGGCCATGGAGTAGAAGGTGAAGAAAGCAAAACACTTGAGCACCGGCTTGGACATGAGCGCGCGCACGTCGTCCTTAAGGCCCCTCTCTCTCGCGCCCTCGGCCTTGTGCCGGTGCCCGCCGGCATCGGCCTGTGCGCCGGATATCGCCGGGCGGCTGGCGATGATGGCCGTGATCAGCAGTCCGAGGACGCCGGCCGCGACCGTGGCCGCGCGCCAACCGTACAGCGTGGATATGCCGATGCTGAAAACGGGGGCTGCGAGCCAGCCGAAATTGCCGCCGATGCCGTGCGTGCTGAACGCATAACCGAGCCGTTTCGGATTCACCTTGGCGTTCAGGATGGCGAAATCGGCCGGGTGAAACACGCTGTTGCCGACGCCCGCCAACAGCGCCACCGCCACCAGCATCCAGTAGGAGGTCGCCAGACCGGTGAGCAGCATCGCCAGGGAAAACGTGGCCATGCCGAACAGCAGCACGCGGCGCGCGCCGTAACGGTCGACGATGAAGCCGGCCATGGTCTGCGAGATGCCGGAGACCGTATACATGACCGAGACCATCAGGCCGAGCGCTGCGTAGCCGACGCCGAATTCGTCCTTGAGTAACGGGAACAGCGGCGCCAGAATCAACTGCAGGAAATGCGACAACAGATGCGCAAAACCAACCAGGCCGATGACTTCGGCGTCGTGTCTGAGTTCGGTCGTGCTGGCGCTCATCGCTTCATGCTCGTCTGAAATCGAGCGTGTGATTCTCCGCCAAGGCAGAGTCCGGCGCAACCTGTAATCGCGCCAAAACCACGCGCGGATCAGGGTGATTGTGAGCCTGCGCGCTCTCGCGCATAATGGCACGGCCAAACCGAAAGAAGCGCCCGCATGGTTCTACGAATCAGCCTTTTTGTCGTCGCCGCATTGCTTCTGGGCTCCCATTTTCTGCGCGCAGGAAATTTCGTAATGGTGACGCTGTGCCTCGCCGCACCGCTGCTGTTCTTCTACCGCAAGCGCTGGAGCCTGATCGTGTTGCAGGTCCTAGCCTATTGCGCGGCCGGGACCTGGATCGCGGTGGCGATTCAACTCGTGCAAACGCGCCAGCAATTGGGACAGCCATGGACCATTGCCGCCATTATCCTGGGATCGGTCGCGCTGTTCACCTTGCTGGACGGGCTGCTGCTGAATTCCCGCGCGATCAGGGAGCGTTACCCGGACTAGTCCGGCTTGCTTGACCCGCGGAGAGGAGCAGGCGGGACCGCTCAGACGGCGGGCGGGAGCGGATCGGGATCGTCCTGCCAGGTCGAGGATGGCCGCGAAGTCAGCGCGATCCATTGGTCCAGAGCGGCAACGTGTTCGCTCTCCTCGTCGGCAAAGTCCGCCGCCAGCCGCCGCACCTCGGGATCCGTCGATTCCTCGGCCACCGAGCGGTAGTACTGCATGGCCCGCAACTCGTTGGCGTGCGCATATTTCAGCGCATTGTAGGCTTCGATCATGTAATCGAAGCCCTCCTCGCCGCCCACTTCCGGAGGCGAGCGCCAGCGGTATTCCCAGGATTTCAACTGCGGCAATTTGATCGAACCGGTTCTGACCTTGATCGAATCGCAATGCATTTGCGAAAACCGGGTCATGCTCCGGAACACCGCGGAGACGGCGTCGTTGCGGTGCGCTTCCATCATGTCGGCCAGTTCAAGATACCTTTCGGCGGCTTCCTGCTCCAATGCCACCGCATGGGCGAGAAATTCGGGCAGTGCGTAACTCATGTCGTCCCTCTTCGGCGAATAGTCTAAAAGCGCCTAACAGAATTGCCGTTAGGCGACTGATCTAGGGGAGCACGATGGACTAAGGCATGGGCGGGACCCTTCCTTTCCCGCCCTGGTCCCCCCGTTTTGTTAAGCACTCGAAATCTGCCACGCCATTATAGGAGATTCCCTCGCTCGCGGTACGAGTGAAGTCCGGTACAATTCCTTTGTGTCTGATTTCATTCCAGCGAGCGTGAACGTCCGAGCGTACGCCATCGGCCTCGCCGCTGCGGCGATGTTCGCTGCTGCAGCAATCCTCGCAGCGACGCCGGCGCGCGACGGCCAAGCGTGTGCGCCCGTCGGCCAATGGAGCGTGCCGGGCGGCGGGCGCATCGCGGCGCCGGAAATCCTCGGGCGCGCCGCAAAAGCGCAGGTGGTGTTGCTCGGCGAATCTCACGACAACGCCGATCACCACCGCTGGGAGCTGCAGACCGTGGCTGCGCTTGCAGCGCTGCGCCCGAAACTCGTGCTCGGCTTCGAGATGTTTCCGCGCCGGGTACAGGGCGCGCTCGACCGCTGGGTGGCAGGAGAACTGAGCGAGGAAGAATTTCTCAAGACAGCCGATTGGTCCCGCGTCTGGGGATACGAATCCGCGTTCTATCTGCCGCTGTTTCACTTTGCGCGCCTGAACCGCATTCCGATGGTGGCGCTCAATGTCGAGCGCGACTTCGTGCGCATGGTCGGCTCGAAGGGCCTCGCGGCCGTGCCGCCGGAAAAGCGCGAAGGCGTTTCTGTCCCGGCAGCGGCCGGCGAGGCCTATCTCGAGCGCCTGTTCGCAACCTACACGCAGCACCCGGAAAAGCAGGAACCCGCCCCGGCGCGCACCGACCCGGGGTTCCGGAACTTCGTCGAAGCGCAGCTCGTCTGGGATCGGGCGATGGCGCAGGCGCTCGCGGACGCCGCCGCGCGCAACCCGGATGCGCTGGTCGTCGGCGTGATGGGCAGTAAGCACATTGCGCATGGCGACGGCGTGCCGCACCAGCTTCAGGGCCTGGGAATCAAACACATTGCCTCGCTCCTGCCCTGGGATACGGGCGCCGACTGCGGCGAATTTTCTGCGGGCCTGGCGACTGCTGTCTTCGGCATGCCTGCCGCGCAAGCTGCGCCGGCGCCGCCGCGCCTGGGCATTTTCGTGGAAACCGTGCCCGATGGCGTGAAGGTGTCCTCCGTCGCCGCCGGCAGCATCGCCGAAATCACCGGTCTGCGCGCAGGCGATGTCCTCATCGAGGTTGCGGGCACGGCCGTCAAAACGACCGAGGAGACGCGGGCCATCGTTGGCCGCACGGCACCGGGAACCTGGCTTCCGCTGAAGGCAAAGCGTGCGGGCGAGATGGTCGAACTGACGGCAAAATTTCCGGCAAAGAAATGATCCGGCTGGCCGGGCGGCTTGCAGCCCTGATTGGCGCGCTCATGCTCCCGGCTGCGGCTGCTGCGGTTGCGCCGGCCGCCCATCAGATCCGGGTGCGCATCGAGCCGGACACCCGTTTTCTTGAAGGACGCGACAGCATACGCTTCGATGCCCCGCGCGCCGCGACCCTGGTATTGTCGGCGCGCTTTCGCGTCGACTCGCTGGTCGTCGACACGCGCCGCATCGAGGTTCCGGATAAACCGGCCGATGGATTTCAGCGGATTACGCTGCCCGCGGCGCGCCGCATCGACCTCGGCTGGAGCGGCACGCTCGCCCCGCTCGATCAGAATCTGGATCATCGCCACACCCTCAGCTATGCCGAGCCGGCGAGCGGCAAGCAGGGCACGTTTCTTCCCTCCGGGTCGGGTTGGTATCCGGCGGTGGACGAGTCGCTCGAGCGCTACAGCCTCGAACTCGACCTGCCTGCGGATCAACGCGGACTCGTGCCGGGGCGGCTGGTCGAAGAGAGACTGGCGCACGGGCGCTATCGCGCGCGCTTCGAATTCCGCCAGCCCGCCGAAGGCATAGCGCTGATGGCCGGCCCGTACCGCATCGAGGAGCGGCGCGTGCGCACCGCGGCCGGAAACGATCTGCGGTTGCGCACTTATTTCCATCCCGAGATCGCCGGGCTCGCGTCCGGCTATCTCGATTCGATCGCCGGCTACCTCGACCTGTACGAGCGCTGGATCGGGGCCTATCCGTTCTCCGAATTCAGCGTCGTGTCCAGCCCCACGCCCACCGGATTCGGCATGCCGACCCTCACCTACCTGGGGATCGATGTACTGCGCCTGCCTTTCATCCGCGCGACTTCGCTCGGCCATGAAGTGCTGCACAACTGGTGGGGCAACGGCGTCTATCCCGACTACGCGCGCGGCAACTGGTCCGAGGGCCTCACCACGTTCATGGCCGATTACGCCTACCGCGAGCGCGAGAGCCCGGAGGCCGCGGCCGCCGCGCGCCTCGCGTGGCTGCGCGACTATGCGGCCATGCCGCCCGGCGATGACGCGCCCCTGGTTCGGTTCACTTCGCGCACGCACGGCGCATCGCAGATCGTCGGCTACAACAAGTCGGCGATGCTGTTCTTCATGCTGCGCGACAGGATCGGGGAGGCCGCATTCGACCGGGGCCTGCGCGCTTTCTGGAACGCGCAGCGCTTTCGCATCGCGTCCTGGGACGATCTGCGCCGGGCATTCGAGCACGCATCCGGCCAGGACCTCGCCGGATTCTTCGAGCAATGGCTGGATCGCACCGGCGTGCCGGAGCTGCGCATCGCCGATGCGCACGCGGTCGCAACCGGCGCCGGCTGGCGGTTGAGCGTGACGCTTGCGCAAGGCGCGCCCGCCTACGTGCTTTCCGTGCCTCTTGCCGTGCGCACCGCCGGCGGCGAAATCACGCGGCGGGTGGAACTGTCGCGCGAACGCGGCACCGCGGTGATCGATCTGCCGGCCGAACCGCTAGAGGTTGCGCTGGATCCGGAGTTGCGCCTGTTGCGCAGGCTGGCCGCGGCCGAAGCGCCACCGATCCTGCGCGACGCGATGCTCGCGGAGCATCCGCGGCTAATTACGCCGACTGCGGACGCCGCCGTCGAGGCGGCGGCGCGCGACCTCGCCGCCAGTTTACTTGAACGCGCTCCGGCAGAGCGCAAGCCAGCGTCCATGCAGCTCGTCGTCGGATTGCACGCCGACATCGATGCCTGGCTGGCGCGCGAAGCAATGGCATCGCGGCCGGCCACGCTTGCCGCCACGCGCGGCAGCGCGCAGGTGTGGACGGCACGTGCAGGCGACGGGCACATCCTCGTGCTGGTCTCGGTGCGGGACGCGCAGTCGCTCGCGGCACTGTCCGCGCCGCTGCCGCACTACGGGCGAGAGAGCTATCTCGTGTTCGAGGGCGCGCGCATGATCGAGCGCGGCACCTGGCCAGTAAAATCATGGGGTCAGGTCTTGCATTGACGCATTTGCCTCAATGCAAGACCTGACCCCGCCGATCGGACCCCGCCGATGTTCCCCGCTCCTGCTTGACGCCCTATCGACTGGTCTATACACTGGTCGGAGATCATTCATAGGAATATCCCATGAAAACCACCGTGGGCGCCTACGAGGCCAAGACCAAGCTGCCTGAACTCCTGCGCGGCGTGCAGGCCGGCAAGCGCTACACCATTACCCACCGGGGAGAGGCGATCGCCGAGCTGGTGCCGGCGGCAACCCGCCGGCACGGGGCCGCCGACGCGGTCGAGCAGCTGAAGCGGTTCATGAAGGAAGCGCCCGTCCGGGGCGTGGATATCAAAGCCCTGATTGAGGAAGGCCGGCGCTGAGCTTCGTCCTCGACAATTCGGTCACCATGCGCTGGTTTTTCGGCGACGGTTCGCCGAGGGATCTGGCCTACGCCGGCCGCATCCTCAACGCCATGAAAGCCGATGCGGCCGTCGTCCCGGGGCTGTGGGGCCTGGAGGTGGCGAATGTCCTGGCACGCGCGGAATCCGCCGGGCTGGTCAGCGAGGCGCGCAGCGAGACCTTCATCGGCATGCTGCAGAAACTGGACCTATCCGTCGATCCGGCAACGCCGGCCCATGCCCTTGGCGCAACGCTGCAACTGGCGCGCCGGCACAAGCTGTCCGCCTACGACGCCGCCTATCTGGAACTGGCGCTGCGCACGGGGCTGCCGCTGGCGACACTCGACGAAAAACTGCTGAAGGCGGCGCGCAAGGCCGGCGTAAAAAGATTCGCGGCCGTGTAAGGCATAGGGGGTCGGGGCTGAAGCCTCTCCCGCAAGAACAATATGCTGCGCAAACTGTCCATCAAGGCCCTGATCGCCGCCGCCTCCGCCGTCCTCGTCGCCTTGGTACGAATAATGGGGTCAGGTCTTGCATGGACGCATTTGCCTCAATACAAGACCTGACCCCGCCGGCTACTTGCCGATGCAGCGTTTCACGAATTCTACGATCGCCTTCGCAACTATCTCCGGCTGGTCCTGGTGCGGGGAATGCGCGCAATGCTCGAGCTTCAGCACCTCGACCGGGCCGCTCACCTGGCGCGCGATCGCATCGACCTGCGCCATGCTGCCGTACTCGTCGTCCTGTCCCTGGATCGCGAGCAGCGGGCACTTGATCGCGGGCAGGAAGCCTTCGATGTTCCAGCCGCGAAACGCAGGCGCAAGCCACACGTCGTTCCAGCCGTAAAAGGTCTTCAACGGGTCGCGGTGATGGCGCGCAAGCTTCTGCGGCAGATCGGTGGTCTCGAATACCCGCTTGGCGGCGACGATCCCTTGAATGCTGATGTCCTCCACGAACACGTGCGGCGCCATCGCCACCAGGCCTTGTAGCGGATGGCCCGCGCCGGCATAAATCAGCGCGATGGATGCGCCGTCGCTATGGCCGATCAGGATCGGCCGCTCGATGCCCAGCTGGCGCAGGAACTCCGGCAAGGATTCCAGCGCGTCCCGGTGCATGAAGTCGACGCCATGCGGCTGTTGCAGCACGTCCGACTGTCCATGGCCATAACGGGCATAGACGATCGCGGGCAGACCCGTGCCGGCGACGATACGGGCGGGAAAATCGCGCCACTGGCTGATCGAACCCAGGCCCTCGTGCAAGAACACCAGGGTCGGACTGTCGGCGGCGGCGGCAATGCGCCGGTATTCGAGGTTGCGGCCCCGAACGTTGACGAAGGCGGATGGACTGGATGCTGGCATGGATTGTTTTTCGGGGCGGGTACCAAGCGACCGGATAGCCTGCAAGCAGCATGCTTCCGCCGCTCCCGGGCATCGGTGCTTGTACGCCGAAATTTTCGAGCCGCAAGCTTACCCGAAACCGCGCGTTGCCGCCGCCCACCGCAAATGAATCGCCGCATTTGAATCGCCGCATTTGAAGCGACGGGGCCGACCGGTTAGACTGCTATCCTTTTGAAGCAGCCTTTTGAACCAGCGATGACGGTTTCCGACAATCCTATGCATTACGCGCGCGCACTCCGGGGCAAGCAATGACGGCCCTGATCATCGACGGCAAGCAGATCGCGCAGAAATTGCGCGCCGACTGGAAACTGCGCGCCGACCGGCTCAATGGCGCCGGCATCGCGCCCGGCCTGGCGCTGGTCATGGTGGGCGAGAATGCCGCTTCCAAGATCTATGTACGCAACAAGATCAAGGCCTGCCGCGAGGTCGGCATTCGTTCCGAAGAGCATTTGCTCGGCGGCGACAGCTCGCAGGAGACCGTGCTCAACCTCATCGACCGGCTCAATGCCGATGCGGCCGTCCACGGCATCCTGGTGCAGCTGCCGCTGCCCGCCCAGCTTGCGCCGCCGGCCGTGATCGAGCGCATTTCCCCGGACAAGGACGTAGACGGCCTGCACTCGCGCAATCTCGGCAGCCTCTTGTCCGGACATCCGCGATTCCTGCCGTGCACGCCCGCAGGCATCATGGAAATGCTGAAATCGACGGGGCTGAATCTGCGCGGCAAGGAGGCGGTGGTGGTCGGCCGCAGCAATATCGTCGGCAAGCCCGTGGCGCTGCTGCTGCTGCAGGCAGGCGCCACCGTCACCATGTGCCACTCTCAGACCCGGGATCTGGCCCATCACACCCGGCGTGCCGACGTGCTCGTTTGCGCCATAGGCAAACCGTACGCGATCGGCGGCGAGATGATCAAACTCGGCGCAACGGTGATCGACGTCGGCATCAACCGCTTGTCCGACGGGAAACTGGTCGGCGACGTTGACTACGGCGCCGCGCGCGAGCGCGCCGGCTGGATTACGCCCGTTCCCGGCGGAGTCGGCCCGATGACCATTGCCATGCTGCTCGGTAATGCCATCCTGTCGGCCGAGCGCCATGCCGCGGAGCAAGGCATCGAACTCGACGCCTGAGCAGCATGGCGATGCGCGACGACGGCCTCGAATTCCAGCAGCTGCCCGGCTAGAGCGATCGCGCCAGCATGAGCAGGCCCGTTAGCACGCACAAGCCCGCAGCCGTTCGCCGCAACACCGTCACGCTGGCGGCGTGCGCGGCGCGGGCGCCTGCCACCGCGCCCGCCAGCTCGAACAGCGTTATCCACGCGGCGAGCAGAAAATCGATCGAGCCAAATTGCAGATTGCCCAGGGTGCCGAACAGCGCGGCAACGATCTGCAGCACCTGGCTCGCGCCGATGGCGGCGAGCGGGACGAAACCCAATACCAGCATCATCGGCACCGAGAACAGCGGTCCGCCTGCGCCGGAGAGGCCGGAGCCGAAACCCGCGAGGGCGCCCACCATCAGGAGCAGCAACTGCTGCCGGCGCGAACGGCCGTCGCGGTAGCCCGCGTGTTCGCGCCGCGCAGGCAGCAGAATGTAAGCCCCGGCGAAGACGATGATCAGCGCGATGATCAGCGTCAGCGCATGGGCATCGACCATGGCGTTCACCCTGGCCCCCAGGTAACTGAAAACGAGGGCCCCGGCGAGTACCGGCCGCGTGATGTTCCAGTCGATCGAGCCGCGGCGCTGGAACAGCCAGGTGCCAGCGAGCCCGGTGAACAGAAAAGAGAACAACGCCGTAGCCGTAGCCTGATGAATGGGCACGCCGCCGAGCCAGACCAGGGTCGGAATCAGCAGGATGCCGCCCACGCCCACGGCGCCGATGAAAAATCCGACCGCCAGGGCGATCGCTGCCAGCGCCAGCCATTCACCGAAGATCACGCCCGCCTCACAAGCGCAACGGCCGCCAGTAGCCGGTCAGTTCCAGATAGCCAAAACCCAATACCTTGCCGCCGCTCTTGGCCGACACCGCGCCTTCCCAGTAAATGGTGCCGGTGCTCGCGCGCGAGTCGAGTTCCTGGTCGTCCATCATCGGTTCGAGTTCGAATTCGATATTGCCCGCCTGCACCCGCAGCGCGACCGGATACTCGGTTTGGGTGCGCGGCGAGCGCCAGCGGCGCAGGGGCTCAAAACGGACTTCGCCCGGCGCGAGCACGCGCACGCGCCCATCGGCGGCGCGCAGCGCCCCGCCCGCCCATAGCGTGCCGCCCTTCCGGTCGCGGATACGGAAAGCCATCAGCGCGCCGCCGTCGGCGAGGTTCAGGCCGATCCAGTCCCACCCCTGCGCTTGCGGCGCGAGGTATTCGCTCGACCATTCGTGATCGAGCCAGGCTTCCCCGCTGACCTCCTGCTTCTCGCCCTTGACCGTGATCGACCCCGAAACCGCAAGATGTGGCTGGCTGTAGTAATAGCTCGCCTGCTCCGGTTTCGGTCCTTTGCGGCTCAGCCCGCGCTCGCCCTGCAGCAGCACCGGCTGTGTCACTTTGAAATCGAGCGCGTAGGCGAATTCGCGCGCCGCTACGCTGGCGCTGTAGCCGCTCGGGGTCTGCCTGAGCGACCAATCGTCTATGGCTACGTCGGTGCGTCCCTGTTGCGCCTCGGCCAGGCCGAAGCCGGCGCGCGCAGCGCGCTGGTCGTGCAGCAGCGTTCCGGTCCTGGCATCGGCCAGCGCCGCATGCGCGAACAGGAGCTGGCGCGGCGCGAAGCGGCTCGGATTGTCTTCGGCCACGCGCGGGCGGTTGCGAAAGAAAGTGATCTGTATGCCGAGATCGCCGCCGCGCGCATCTTTCACCCAGCCCGTGAGGTACCACCACTCGGTGCGGAATTGCGGGTGGCTGCCGTGATCGCGCGGGAATTGCAGTTCAACGCCGCGCTGCACTTGAGCATAGTCTTGCGCCATGGCCGCAGCGCACAGCCACGCACAGCCGATCGCCAGCAGCAATGCCGCCCTAACCTTCATTGCCCACGCCTCACCAATCTTCCCTCACCGCGCGCACCACATCCACGCCCAGCGCGCGCCGGCCGCTCGCCAGCGCCGTCAGCGTGGCAAGCAACAGCAGCGCGGCCGCGAGCAGCGCGAGCAATCCCCATGGCGGATGCAGTTCCATGGTCCAGTGAAACGACTGGCGGTTGACCACGTGTATCAGCACCAGGCTGATGACCCAGCCGAGCGCAAGGCCGAGCGCGAGGCCGAGCGCGCTCACCAGCGCGCCTTCGACTGCGAGCATGGCGCCGATCTGGCGGCGCGTCATGCCGACGTGGCGCAGCATGCCGAATTCGCGGCTGCGCGCCAGCACCAGCGCGCCGAAGCTCGAAGACAGGCCGAACAGCCCGATCAGCACCGCCACCGCTTCGAGTGCGTAGGTCACGGCAAAGGTGCGGTCGAAAATATTGAGCGACCTCGCGCGGATCGTTCCGGGTTCCCCGAACTCGAGATTGGCGCCGCCGGGAACGCCCGCGCGTATCGCCTGTTCGATCGCCTTCGCGCCCACCCCCGGCGCGAGATAGAGCGCGGCGTCGTTCGAGTTGCGATCGCCGCTCAGCGCGACATAGTGCTCGCGCTCGATGATCAATGTGCCGTGCTGGCGCGCGTAATCGCGCCAGATGCCGGCCACGGTGAAGCGCTGCAAGCTGCCCGCGATCGGGACCTCCACCACTTTGCCCAGTGCATAGCCGTAGAGATCCACCATGGCCTCGCTTGCCCACAAAGGCGGCGGCTCGCCGCGGCGCGGCAGGACTGCATCGCTCACCAGCGGCAGCTGCCTCCCCGGATCGTCGCGATCGAGCGTGCGCGCGAAAAGGGCGACGCGCGGCCGGCCGGGTTCGAGCAGCAGTTGCTGGATGCGCAGGAACTCGGCCCGGCGCACTCCCGGCAGCGCCGCGATGCGCGCCTCGTCCTGCGGCGCGAGATAAGCGCTATCACCGCTGATGCCGGTGCGCAAATAAAGATCGGCCGGCAGCACCTGATCCAGCCAGGCGTCGAGCGAGACGCGGAACGAGGCCACCATGATCGCCATGGCCACCATCAGGGAAAAGCTGGCCACGATCGCGGCGAGACTCACCGCCGCCTGCCCGGGCGCGCCCTGCAACTGCGCCAGTGCCAGGCGCGCGCCGGCGCCGCGCGGGCGCGGCAACAGGCCGAATACCTTGGTCGCCAGGCGCGGCATCAGCGCGAGCGTGCCCACCAGCATCAGGGCGATCGCGACATAGCCGAACAAGGGCACGCCGCCGACCGGCCCGGGCGCCGTGCATAGCACGCCCAACGCAATGAGGGCGGCGCCCGGCCAGGCCGGTTGCAGGCGCGCGAACGCAGTCTGTTCGTCGCCCGCCTTCAGCGCCTGCGCCGGAGCGGCGCGTGCCGCATCCAGCGCTGCCGCCAGGCTGCCGGCCGCGGCTACCAGGACACCGAGCACGAAAAACAGCGCGCTCGCCCACGGCTCGGCATGCAGATCCGGATGCAGTCCGCGGAATTGGCCGGCACCGAGATCGGCGCCGAAGCGCTCGAGCACGACAGCGGCCATGAGGTAGCCGGCGGCGAGGCCGATCGCGGCGCCTGCCGCGCCGATCAGCGCGCCCTCGGCAAGCAGCATCCGCACCAGGCCGCCGCGGGTTACACCGAGCACGCGCAACAGCGCGAGCTGCGAGCGCCGCCGCACCACCGACAGCGCCTGCGCCGAGAACACCAGGAAACCGCCGGTAAACAGCGCCACCAGCGCAAGCACGTTCAGATTGACCCGGTAAGAGCGCGACAGGCTGGCATTCCTTTGCAGGTCGCTTTGCGGACGCTCGACGATCAACCCCGGCGGCAACCCGGCCTGCACGCGCGCCTGCAACGCGTCTGCGTCTGCACCGGGGCGCGTGCGGATGTCCAGGCGGTTGATGGTCCCGATACGGCCGAGCGCCAGTTGCGCCGCGGCGATGTCCATTACCGCGAGGCGCTCGCGCCCGCTGCCGTGCAGGAGTCCCGCCACGCGCAGGCTCACCTCGGCCAGGCCCACCTGCACGGCGAGCCTGTCGCCTATTTTTAGGCCCAGCCAATCGGCGGCGGCCGGACTGAGAAACAGCGCGTCCGGCCGCAACAGGTCGAGCATGTCGGCCGGCGCATTGCCGATCAATGCCGGTTGCACCTCGGCTGCGCGGAATGCGTCCATGCCCAGCACGCGCAGCGCCTCCTGCCTGCCGGGCAGCTTCGCATCGACTTCCAGCACCGGGCTCGCCACCGCCACCTGCGCGAGGCGCGCGATGCGCGGATAGAGCATCTCGTCGAAGCCCGCGCGCGGGCCGCGGATTTCGAGATCCGCCTCGCCCGCGAGCGAGCGCACCGCCTGCGAGAACTCGTTCAGGGCCACGGCATTGATGAGCTGCACCGCGTAGCCCAGCGCCACGCCCAGCGCGATCGCGAGCACGGAGACCGCGAGCCTGCCCTTGTGCTGTGCCAGGGGCGCCAGGAACAGCGCGGCAGGCGACAGGGTGAGCACGGCCGGCGCCGGCATCACCCGGCCTCCCGCAGTCCCTGCGCAGTGAGAATCACAATGCGGTCCGCGGTCGCCGCCGCCGCCTGCGAATGCGTCACCAGGATGCATGCTGCCTGCCTGGTCTTGACCTGCTCGCGCAACAGCGCCAGCACCTGGGCAGCGCTGTCCGGATCGAGGTTGCCGGTCGGCTCGTCCGCCAGCAACAGCTTCGGCTGATGCACCAGGGCGCGCGCGATGGCGACGCGCTGCAGTTCGCCGCCCGATAATTCGCGCGGCATACTCGTCTCGCGCCCCTGCAAACCAACCGCCGAGAGCATCGCCCCCGCGCGCGCCGCCGCTTCATTCTCTGCGACGCGGTTCAGGATCAGCGGCAGCGCCACGTTCTGCGCCAGCGTCAAATAAGGCAGGATGTGGAAGGCCTGGAACACGAATCCCATGCTCTCGCGGCGCAGAATGGTCAAGGCATCATCGTCAAGGCCGGTCAGATCGACGCCATCGAGCCGGATGCTGCCCGCATCGGGCTGATCCAGGCCGGCGATCAGATTAAGCAGCGTTGACTTGCCTATGCCGGATTCCCCCATGACGGCGATGTACTCGCCCGAGCCAAGCACGAGGTCGACGTCGCGCAGCACGCTGCGGCTGCGCGCGCCCTGGTAGGTCTTGCTCAGCTTGTCGAGCACCAGCACTATTTACCGCCCGCGCTGAAAGTATTCCGCCCGCTGATGAACGGCGATCTCAACGCAGCGCGGGCCGACGCGATGAACGATGTTGCGGGGATAGCGGGTCATCACGCATTCGCGCGTCCCCTGGCGGATAATGAAATGCATCAATCAACTGTGGCGCCGGATGAAGCGACGACCTTCGCCCATTTCGCCGTCTCGGCCGCGATCACCTTGCCGAAGTCGTCGGCCGTGCCGGGGATGGGCGCACCGCCGAGTTCCGCCAGGCGCTCGCGCATCTTCGGGTCCGCGAGCGCGCGGTTCACTTCGGCGTTCACCTTGTCGATGATCTCGCGCGGCGTTCCCTTGGGCATGCCGATGCCGAACCACGCGGTGGCTTCGTAGCCGGGCACCGTCTCGCCGACCGTGGGCAGTTCGGGCATGGAGGGTTCGCGCTTCGCCGAAGTGACGGCGAGCGCACGGATCCGGCCGCCCTTGATGAAGGCCGCGGAAGACGGCAGGTTGTCGAACAGCACGTGCACCTGCCCGGCGATCAGGTCGGTGAGCGCCGGGCCGGCGCCCTTGTAGGGGACGTGCAGCATGGTGCAGCCGGTCATATGCTTGAACAGCTCGCCCGAGAGGTGCACGGAGGTGCCGCTCCCCGAGGAGGCCATGTTGACCTTGCCGGGGTTCGCCTTGCAGTAGGCGATGAACTCCGCCACGGTCTTCACCGGCAGGGAGTTCGTAATCTCCATCACGTTGGGCGTGCGCACGAGGCCGGCCACGGGCGCGATGTCGCGGATGAAGTTGAACGGCAGCTTCTTGTAGAGCGACGCGTTGATGCCGTTGGCGGGGTTTACGAGGAGCATGGTGTAGCCGTCGGGCGGCGCGGTCACCACCGCCTCCGTGCCGATGTTGTTGCCGGCGCCGGGCTTGTTCTCGACGACGAACTGCTGGCCCATCTTGTCGGAGAGCCATTGCGCGATGATGCGCGCCAATACGTCCGTGGTGCCGCCCGGCGGGTAGGGCACGATCCACTTCACCGAGCGCACCGGGTAATCGGCGGCGGATGCAATACCAATGCCGGCGAATGTGGCGAACAGGACAATTACTGCGAATCGGGTTAAACGTGCCATGGGGTTTTCTCCTCGGTGCGGTGTCGTCGTCGAGATGCGCTGGATCGATCCAGATGTGAATTATGAGCTATTGCGCCGAAGATGTGGCAAACGCCGACTGTTAGAGCAGTGATTTTACCAAAGGACAACCAAGAGAAGCGCTCGATTAGGTCTTTGTCGTTGTGAAGCGCATACCCGCCCGGAACGCGATGTCAAGCGCGGCGATCTTCTCGGCTTGGGACAGGATGGCGTCGATGATGCGATCGGCGACGACATCCGC
>Ga0208587_1000705_pt1 | contig 18281 bp, 20 predicted proteins | sample NGESurdeep092012_7_FD_184472 | JGI IMG/M metagenome (GOLD analysis project Ga0208587, IMG submission 184472) | Arctic peat soil microbial communities from Barrow, Alaska - NGEE Surface sample 210 deep-092012 (SPAdes) | ecosystem: Environmental > Terrestrial > Soil > Wetlands > Peat ...
CATCGCAGTGGATGGAACCGTGAACACCTCGTAGCCTTTATTTCCCTCGGGACTGCCCTCCAGCGGCCGTACATCTACCACCTTGGTTTCGGCGAATACCCGTGCCCCGGCCTTTTCCGCCAGGTAGAGGTAATTCTGGTCCAGCGAATTCTTAGCGCGATAACGGCACCCCATCATGCAGCCGCCGCAGCCGATGCAACTGGCGCGCTCCGGTCCCTCGCCGCCGAAGTAGGGGTCGGGATAGGTAAGGCCCGGGGGTTCACCCTCCGGCCCTTCGAAGACGGCAACTCTGGTGCGATAGAAGGTCTCCCCTGTCCCGTGCTCTTGCGCCGCCCGCTGGAGGATGTGGTCCGCCGGACCCATAATCCGGTTTTCCGCCACGCCCAACATGCGCACCGCGGTTTCGTAGTGCCGCGGCATCTCCGCTTTCCAGTCCGCCAGCCCCGCCCACGATCCGTTTTGCCAGATCGCCTCGGGCGGCACCAACAGCGTGTTGGCGTAGGTGATGGACCCGCCACCCACGGCACAGCCATGCATAATCAGAACGTGGCGGAAGGGCTCGATGTTGAAGAACCCGCGCAACCCCAGGCCCGGCCGCCAGATCCAGCGCCAAAATTTCCAATTCGTCGTGGGCAGGTTCTCCGGCGTCCACCGGCAGCCCATTTCCATCACGCCGACCCGGTAGCCCTTCTCGGTGAGCCGGTGGGCGGAGACACTGCCGCCGAATCCGGAGCCGATCACGATGAAATCGAAGTCCATCACTTCTTGCCAGGCGTAGCCGCGCATGCGGCCGGAGCAACGGGCGCCCCGCACGGCGGCAACCCCGCCGGCAGTTTGGGGATTTCGAGTCCCGGCTTTAATACGCTCTCGCGCATGGACGTCAGGGAGTGCCGGAGGGATTTCTCCGGGTTGATCCCCATCAAGGCGGACCCGAGTGCGCGCGTCATGGCCCCGAATTCGTCGCTCAGCGTGATGGTCTCCGCCTCCACATAGACGCCCTTTTCGGTTTCGGCAAAGCGCCAGTAGGAGTACAGGCGCCGCAGGTAGCCGTGGTCCTTGCCCACCTCGGCAACGCGCGTGGACAAAGAGCGACAACGCCAACGATGCGGGTCGACGCGCTCCCAGACCACGTCGCTTTCGACATCCAGGATGGCGGGTTCTTTCATGCGCATGGAATATTGAAAGCGGTCCGTTCCGGTAAGGCAGAGGAGCTTGGAGGCGGAGATGGTCTCGGGGAAATACTGGGGGCGGTGGTCATAGTCCTGGAGCATGCGGATCAGCTTGTCCAGGGTGGCGCCGGGAATAAAGGCAGCCCCGATCCAGTCGTAGAGCTGACCGCCGGCCAGTTTGTGCGGGTTCGGGCCGTTGGCCTCAATGGTCCGGATTTTTTGGCCGCGAACCGTCTGCTCGTTGAGTGCGCTGTCGGTATCGGCCCGCAGGAAAGCCTTGCGTGCGTCCATCCGCGCTTCGGCGGCTTGGACGTAGCAATCGAATTGCTGGGCGGTTTCGGGCTTGAGCTGCTGCGCGCGGAGCCCGGCGGGAAATATCAGGCAAAAGGCAACGGCTAGTTTCATAGGAAGACGTCCGATTGATTATCGCTCCGGACGCGGCGGTTGCAAAGCGAGATTTTAAGACACGAATCGGCTGGATTCCGGGCGCGATGTTGCGTAGTCTGGAAACAGGAAGTCGTCTGCCCTATGCATAAGCTTACCCCCGTGGAAGACGCGAAGACGTTGTTCAACGAAGCCAAGGACTGGTCAGTCTGGCGATGGCTCATCGAGAAGAAACACGCGCGGACCACCGCGGACGCTGCCTGGGAGGCCCTGGAAGCCTGCGAAGAGAAAGTGAGGGCCGGGTGGCCTGAGGAGTGGCGGCAAGCCTACGGCCATCCCAAGTCAAGACGCAATGCCGATCTCGATCCCGAAGTGAAGGCAGCGCTCGAACGCTTACACGAGGCCGACGAGGAAGCCCGCCAGGCCCACGACGCGGCCGAAGCCCAATTCGACGAGGCCGACCGCCGCATGAGCTCGAGCATGGCCTGCCAAGGGGCGCAGATGGCCATCGACGGCTGGGAACTGCGCGAAAAGTTCATCCGCAAAGCCGAGGCTTTGGCGCGGCGGAAGTGATACTACAGCCGGCGTAACCGTATTCCATGCCGCCCATAATGGGACAACAAAACGGGACGGCGCAAGCCCTGTTTTTGCGGGGGTTCCGTTCGCGTCCCGAAACTTACCCATTTTGAAACAAACGGCCCGCTGGTCCGGCGTTTGACTACCTGTCCCTGCAGCCTTACACTGAAAGAGAAATCGCATCGCGATTGTAGCGTCTGCCATGACCGTCACCGTCAGGAACAAAACGCCCCTCGTGGTCCCTCCTGCCATTCGCCGGCAGGCCGGTCTTAAGAGTGGCCAAGAGATCGAGTTCAAGGTCTCCGGCGGTGTCATCAGCATTCATCCCAAACTCCCAACCGCGGACGGCGAATACACTGCCGAGCAGCGCCGCCTGATCGATGCCCAACTTGCCGACGGGCTGGCCGACGTCGACGCCGGGCGAGTGCACGGCCCTTTTTCCACCCACAAAGAATTCATCGCGTCGCTCCACAAGGAAGCCAAGAAGTTGAGCCGCAACAAGACCAAGCGCTCGGCGTAATGAAGCTCCTCCGAACCACCCATTTCGAGCGAAACTACGTCAGGGCACCACCGCAAATCCAGCGTGCCTTCGACAAACAGTCGGCGCTGCTCCTGCAGAATCTCCATCACCCGTCGCTGCGCGCCAAGAAATACGACGAACGGCGGAACCTCTGGCAGGCACGCGTCAACCAGGACTGGCGCTTCTATTTCCTGATCCAGAACGACGCGTACCTGATCGTGGACATCATTCCCCACCCGTAATAGCTCGACAGGCCAGGAGGCCTGTCCTACAGCGCGTAGCGCCCGGCGGCCAGCACGTGTTTGGCGATCTGCCGGCCTAACGCGATGGTGTCCGCCGGCTCGTGCTTGGACAGGCGGCGCAGAATCGCCATCTGGGTCCTGAGCATATCGCCTTCGGCCACCGTGGCGATCACCTTGCGCGACGAAAGCTCCACCGTCTGCGCCGCCTTGGCAGCGTAGTACCTGGTCATGGCAATCGCCTGCTTCGCCGCCCCTTCGCCCTTGGCGGCGATCAGTTTCTCGGCGCGCAGAATGCAAGATTCCAGCGCAAATACTTCCATGATGCAGTCGGCCAGGGCGCCCATCACTTCCTGCTGGTCCGCCAGACCCATCATGTACTTCTGCGACGCCGCGCCGGCCGCAAACAGGGCGAGCTTCTTGGCGTTGGCCAGCAACTGGTACTCGGCGCTTAAGGGGCCCTCGCGAACTGCCGCGGCGCTGGGACCGGCCATCACCTCATCCATCAGTTTCTTGATTGCCGCCAGCAGCGGCAACTGGCCGGCCACCGCGCGCTTCATCAGCCAGCCGGTGATGATCAGCCGGTTGATCTCGTTGGTGCCCTCGAAGATCCGGTTGATGCGCGAATCGCGGTACGCGCGCTCCGCCGGATACTCCTCCACATAGCCGTATCCGGCGTAGATTTGCAGGACGTGGTCCACCACCATATCCAGCATCTCCGAGGCCCACACCTTGAGGATGGAGCACTCCACCGCATACTCCTCGATGCGCTTCTGGATTTCCCGGGAGGCTCCGGCGGCGCCCGTATCCACATCGGCGAGGGCACTATCGATCATGCCGATAGTGCGGTAGACCATGGCTTCGCCGGCGTAAATTCCGGTGGCGGACTCGGCCAGCTTCTCCTGGATCAGACCGAATTCGGCGATTGCCTTGCCGAAGGCCTTGCGCTCCTTGGCGTAGCCGATGCCGTCCTGCAGGCTGTTGCGCGCCCCGCCGACACAAGCCGCACCCAGCTTGAAGCGCCCGATGTTCAGAATGTTAAACGCGATGTGGTGCCCCTTGCCCACCTCGCCCAACAGGTTCTCCACCGGCACCTGGCAATCGGCCAGAATCAGAGGGCAGGTGGAAGAGCCGCGGATGCCGAGTTTGTGCTCCTCCGAGCCGATCGAGAAGCCCGGCGTATGGCGCTCGATCAGGAAGGCGGAAAACTTCTCGCCATCCACTTTGGCGAACACCGTGAACAGGTCGGCGAAACCACTGTTGGTGATCCACATCTTCTCGCCATTGAGGATGTAGTGCCGGCCGTCCGGCGAGAGCACCGCCCGCGTCCGGCAGTTCATGGCATCGCTGGCGGAGGAGGATTCCGAAAGCGCATAGGCGCCGATCCACTCGCCCGTCCCGAGCTTCGGCAGGTACTTCTGCTTCTGTTCCTCGGTGCCGTACCAGACAATGGGCAGCGTGCCGATTCCGACGTGCGCGCTGAAGGCCACCGAAAAGCTGGCCAGCTTGCTGATGGACTCGGCAATCAGCGCCGAGGTTACCTTGTCCATTTCCAGTCCGCCGTAGGCTTCGGGGATGTCCACGCCCATCAGCCCGAGTTCGCCTGCCTTGCGCAGCAGGCCCCTGGTCACCTCGAAGTTCTTGGCCTCGATCTCGGCCGCCGCCGGCATCACCTCATTTTGGGTGAAGTCGATCGCGGTCTTCGCAATCTGCCGATGCTCCTCGGAGAGGTCCTCTGGTGTGAATACGTCTTGCGGGTCGCGTTCCTCGGTGAGGAAGCTGCCGCCTTTGACCCGTTTCGCCATCACTGGCACGTTGCTGGTTGCCATATGTATTTCCTCTGATCGCTCTTAGTTGAAATTTTCGAAGATTCCCGCGGCGCCCATGCCGCCCCCCACGCACATCGTCACCATACCGTACCTGGCCTTCCGCCGTTTCAGTTCCTGGAGCAGCCCGGCGGTCAGTTTGGCCCCGGTGCAGCCCAGTGGATGCCCCAACGCAATCGCGCCGCCGTTGACGTTCACGCGGTCCATATCGAGCCCCAAGGTCTTGATTACGGCGAGCGACTGCGACGCGAAGGCTTCGTTCAATTCGATCAGGTCGATCTCGTCCAGACTCAGGCCCGCCAGTTTGAGCGCCTTGGGAATAGCGTACACCGGACCGATCCCCATCTCCTCCGGCAGACAGCCCGCATAGGCGAAGGCCACGAAACGCGCCATCGGCTGGATTCCCAGCGCGCGGGCGCGTTCCTCGGACATCACCACCGCGGCCGCGGCGCCGTCGGAAGTCTGCGAGGAGTTACCCGCTGTGACCGTGCCCTTGGCGTGGAAGGCGGCCTTGAGCTTGCCCAGCGCGTCCATGGAGGTATCGCCGCGCGGCCCCTCATCCACCTGGAACACGACTTCGGTCTGGCGGATCTTCGACTTCGCGTCCGGCGCCGAAAAGGTAACCGGCACCGGCACGATCTCCTGCTGGAATTTTCCCGCGGCCTGTGCGGCCAGCGCCTTGGTGTGGCTGGCCAGGGCGAACTCGTCCGCCTGCTGGCGCGTGATGCCGTAGTGCCGCGCCACCCGCTCGGCGGTCAGCCCCATCGACAGGTACGAATCCGGATAGTTCTGCTGCAGCCAGGGGTTGATGGAAATCTTGTTGCCGCCGAATGGGATAAAGGACATGGATTCCGTCCCGCCGGCCACGATCACCTCCGCTCCCCCACCGCGTATGCGCTCCGCCGCCAGGGCGATGGATTGCAGCCCGGATGCGCAATAGCGGTTGACGGTCATGGCGGAGGATGCAATCGGCATGCCCGCACGCAAGGCGGCGACCCGCGCCACGTTCATGCCCTGCTCGCCTTCCGGCATGGCGCAGCCGATAATCACATCCTCCACTTCTTTTTTATCCAGGCCGGGCACGCGCCCCAGCGCGCCCTGTATGGCCACGGCCGCCAGGTCATCGGGCCGCGTGGCGCGCAACATACCTTTGGGAGCCTTGCCCACGGCCGTCCGCACGGCGCTCACAATCACTGCGTCTCTCATGGATATTTCTCCTCTGTGGCGCAGGCACTCCTGCCTGCCGCGTCGGCACTCATGCCGACGCTTGCCAGGCCGCGAACACGTGTCGAGACGAGTCTCGACACGGCAGGCAGGAGTGCCTGCGCCACAACTGCATACTTTAATTCCTAAGCGGCTTCCCGCTCTTCAAGGTGAAGGCGATCCGCTCCTGGGTTTTCTTTTCGCCGCAAAGCGAGAGGAACGCTTCCCGCTCCAGATCCAGCAGATACTGCTCGCTCACCAGGGTGCCGGGCGTGACGGGCCCGCCGCACAGAACGTACGCCACCCAATTGGCTACCTTGGCGTCGTGGTCGCTGATGAACTCGCCCTGCCGCATCACGTGGACCCCAAGTTTGAGGGAGGCCAGCATGTTCTCCCCCGGCGCCGGAATATCGCTGCGCGGCACCGGGGCGGAGTAACCGCTCGCCGCCAATTCGCGTGCCGACTGCTTGGCGTCGTTCAGCAGACGCTCGCGATTCATGGTGATGCGGTCGGCAGGCAGCAGCATGCCGATGTGGCGCGCCTCTACGGCCGAGGTGGATACCTTGGCCATGGCGATGGTTTCGAAGGTCCGCCGCAACGCTCCTAGCAATTCCGGCGACTCATTGCGGGCGACGCCGTGAACCGCGGCCACCACATCCAGCGCGCGCAGCAGCATTTCCTTGCAGCCGCCTCCGGCGGGCACCACGCCGACGCCGGTCTCCACCAGTCCCATGTACAACTCCGCGTGGGCCTGGCGCCGGGCGCCGTGAATCGCGATCTCCGCCCCGCCGCCCAGGCAGAAGGAGTACGGCGCCACCACCACGGGACGCGGGCAGAACTTGATCGCCGCCGTCATGCGCTGGAATGCCCGGACGGCGAAATCGACGTCGTCCCACTCCTCTTCCTGGGCGCTCAACAGCAGTTGCATCAGGTTGGCGCCGACGGAGAAGTGCTCGGCGTCGCCAGAGATCACGAATGCCTCGAAATCCCGCACGGCGCTGCTCTGTGGCGCGAATGTTTCGGTCACCAGCCGTATGATGTCTTCGCCCACGGCATTTTTCTTCGAGTGCAGTTCCAGGCAGGCCACGCCGTCGCCCAGATCGACTAGAGACGCGCCCGGGTTGTGCCGCACCACGGAGTTAGCAGCACGGAACTTGGCGATGCGCCCGATCCCCTCGGCCTGGGTTATTGGACGGTACGCGCGGGTGGACAGGTCGAAGCACTCGCGGCCGTCGGCGCGGTACCAGGATTCGATGCCCTCTACACTCGGGCTCACCCGCTCTCCGGCGTCCCGCATGCGCTGCACGGTTCCGGGCACGCCGGCCGCATCCCAGAGTTGGAACGGCCCCATTTCCCAGTTGAACCCGGCCCGCATGGCGCGGTCCACGCTCGACGCATCGTCGGCGATCTCGGGCAAACAATCCGCCGCGTAGTTCCACAGGGCGCTCAACAGCCGCCAGTGGAAACGCGCCGCTTTATCCTTGCGCGCATCGCCGGCCAGCAGTTGGGCCAGGCGTTCGGGCAGCTTCTCGGCATTCTTCGCCATTTCGAGCGACGGGATCTTGGGCCGGATCGCCGGAACGTATTCGAGCGTCTTCCAATCCAGCACCAGCCGGAGCTCCTTGCCCTCGGCGTCCTTCTCTTTCTTGTAGAAACCCTGTTTGGTCTTATCTCCCAGCCAGCGGCGCTCCAGCAACTCAGCGACGAACGGCGGCATCGCGCCCGACCCCTCGAAGTTGGCGGCCACGTGCGCCAGCACATCGATGCCCACCATATCCGCCAGCCGGAACGTCCCCGTGCGCGGCCAGCCGATCGCGCTTCCGGTCAGGGCATCCACCTCTTCGATGGTCAGGTCCTGCTCCTGCATCAGGCGTACCGATTCCAACATGATGAAGACGCCGATCCGGTTGGCGATGAAGTTGGGCGTATCGCGGGCGAACACGACTTCCTTGCCCAGCAACACGTCGGCGAAGTGCGCGATGGCGGCGATTGCCGCCGGGTCCGCCTCCGGCGTGGGAATGATCTCCACCAGCCTCATATAGCGCGGCGGATTGAAAAAGTGAGTTCCAAACCAACGGCGCCGCACCGGCTCCGGCAGTTTGGCCGCAATCGACGCCACCGGCAGGCCGCTGGTATTGGTAGTCAGAATCGCGTCCCGCTTTAAGTGCGGCACGACTCTTTCCAGCAGGGCCTGCTTGATCGCCAGGTTCTCCGTGACCGCCTCGATCACCCAGTCGCAATCCGCCAGCAACGCCAGATCGTCATCGAAATTGCCCACGGACACGTGTGCCGCATACGCGGGGTCGTAAAACGCCGCCGGTTTGCTCTTCTTGAGGGCATCCAGTGCCTGCGACGCGATCGCGCTGCGCGCGCCTCCCGGTGCGGGGATATCCAACAGAACCACCGGCAACCCGGCGTTGGCCAGGTGCGCCGCGATCCGCGATCCCATGGTCCCCGCCCCCAGCACCGCCGCTTTGCGGATGACCGCGGCGGGCGCGTGGTCTGGCGAAGATACTCCGGCCGCGACCGGTTTGACATCTGCTTCAACGCTCATGCGAATTACTCCTCTTTGGAAACTATGCGCAACTTGCTACTCCGCCTCCTGGCCCCCAGCCCCTGCGTCAAAGTACGCGCAAACTGACTGGCAATCTCTTCCGGGGACAGGGCGCCATCGGGTTCATACCACATGCAGATCCAGTTCAACGCTCCCGCGATGGAAAACGCGGCGATTTTGGTGTCGCACCGAGCAATCGACCCATCCTCAATCCCTTCCTGAATGAACCAGCGCAAACGGCGGTCAATCTTTCTCTTATAGGTCCGCACCTCGGTGCGCGCGTCGCTGGTGAGGTCGCCCTCGTCCAGACGCATGACGCATCGCCCGAAGTTGACCGTCATCACGCTGGCATACGAGTGGATAAATGCTTCTACCTTCTGTAGTCCATTTCCACAGTGATCGGCGATCTCGTTGAGAGTCTCCTCAATTAGCCCGACACCCAGGCGGTAACACTCGAGGAGAATATCTTCCTTGTTGTCGAAATAATGATAAAGCGCCGGCTTGGTGATGTTCAGCCGATCGGCCACGTCGTTCATCGACGTCCGGCCATAGCTCTTTTCGAGGAATAATTGTGCGGCGGTTTTCAACACCGCCTCACGTTTGGTGGCAGGGTCGCGCCGCCGGTCGGCGAATACCTTGCGGGGCGATGGCGATGCGGAGGCGTCTTCTGGCATGATGAATCGTACGCACGCCTATTGACATGAAGCGGCGCTCCTGATATCTTACCCACCGGTAAGAAAAAAACGCAAGAGGATTACTTGCGTTGGCGCCGGCCAGACCATCCGGGCCAGAGGTGCATGAGCTATGCCGGGTAATCTCAGTGCGGACGACCTGCCGCTTCAGCGCATCTACAAATGGGAGCGCGAGCGGCCCGAAACTATTTTCCTCACACAACCCTATGGCGGCGGCAACGTGCGCGATTGGACATGGGGCCAGGCCGTGGCCGAAATCCGCCGCATCGCAACCTGGCTTAAGGCGCAGGATTGGGAACCGGGAAGCCGCGTGGCCATCCTGTCCCGCAACTGCGCCTGGTGGATCATGGCCGACCTGGCCATCTGGATGGCGGGACATGTCACGGTCCCGATCTACCCTTCGCTGAAGGCTCAATCCATCCGCCAGATTCTGGAACATTGCGAAGCCAAAGCCTGCTTCCTCGGCGCCACCGACGAGCGGGAAGCCACCGATGCCGGCATCCCCGCCGGTGTAACCTGTGTTCGCTTTCCCACCGCCAGCCCTAACGATTGGCCCAGTTGGGAAGTTCTCGCCACGGCCAATCGGCCCATTTCCGGCAACCCGGTCCGCCCCGGAGACGATCTGTCCACCATCATTTACACGTCCGGCACAACGGGCACGCCGAAAGGGGTCATGCATAGCTTCGACACCTTCGGTTTCGACGCCAAAGTCCTCGCCGAGCTCATCAAGCTCAATGCCAAGGAACGCGTGCTCTCCTATCTGCCGCTGGCCCACATCGTGGAGCGGGCGGGCATGGAAGGAACTGCCATCTACCTGGGATATCGCGTCTTCTTCAGCGAAGGGATCGAGACCTTCCTCACCGACCTGACCCGCGCCCGGCCCACCATCTTCCTCTCCGTGCCGCGGCTGCTGTTGAAGTTCCAGCAGGGCGTGTTCGCCAAGATCCCGGAGCACAAACTGGAACGCCTGCTGCGCATCCCCATCCTGAACCGCTCCGTCAGGAAACGCGTCCTGCGCAAGCTCGGATTGGACACCGTCCTCAACGCCGCCTGCGGCGCTGCCCCGCTGCCCCCCGAGATTCTGCTGTGGTACCGCAAGCTCGGCCTGAACCTTGCCGAGGGCTATGGCATGACCGAAACCCTGATCACCCACCTGCCCGCCCCTGGCTCGGTACGCCCCGGCTTCGTCGGCTGCGCCGTCCCGGGCGTGGAGGCCAAGCTCAATGAGGTTCAGGAACTCCTCATCCGCAGCCCGATGAACATGTTGGGCTACTACAAGGACCCGGAAAGCACGCGGGCTTCCTTTACGGCGGACGGATTCTTCCGCACCGGCGATCTGGCCCGCATGGAGCCAGACGGCCAGCTCAAAATCATCGGCCGCGTCAAGGAGCAGTTCAAAACCAGCAAGGGCCTTTTCGTGATTCCCACTCCCATTGAGGGTCACCTGCTCGCCCACCCCGTGGTGGATGCGTGCTGTCTCATGGGCGCCGGCATGCCCCACCCGTTCGCCGTGGTCCTGCTGGCCGAGGAGACACGCAAGGTTTCCGGGCTTCCCACGGAGCGGGCGGCCGTGGAGCGGACTCTGTTGGACCTCATGAACCTGGTGAACACCCAGTTGGATCCGCACGAGCAGTTGAGCTTCGTCGCCGTGGCCCAGGGACCGTGGACGGTCGGCAATGGTTTCATCACGCCCACGCTCAAAATCAAGCGCAACGTTCTGGAAAGCCGCTATCGACCCTGCGTCGACGATTGGCTGCGGCAGAATCGCCCGGTGGTATGGGAATCGCCGCCCGAAGGTGGCAGTTCGGCGGTATCGTAGTGGCGTGGGCCGCGGCCGGCCTGTTGAGTGCGAGAACCCCTCCTGACCCCAGGGGGCTACCCCGGTCGGGGCTCCGTCACAGTGAGCCACACCATGTCTGAAAAAGTAGCGGTATTCGACACCACACTGAGGGACGGAGAACAGGCCGCCGGAACCCGCCTGGGAAGCCGCGAGAAACTCATCATCGCCAGGCAACTGGCGCTGTTGAACGTGGATGTGATCGAGGCGGGCTATCCGAACTCTTCGCCCGAGGATTTCGAGGCCGTGCAACTGATTGGCCGGGAGATCCAAGGACCCGCGATCTGCGCCCTCTCCCGCGCCGTGGCCGGCGACATCGAGGCCTGCGGCAAAGCGCTGGCCCAGTGCAAGCGGCCCCGCATCCACACCGGAATCGGCGCCTCGGACATCCACATCGGCGGCAAGTTCCAGGATCAACGTTACGGCAAAACGCTGGCCGAAAAGAAGCGCAAGATTCTGCAAATGGCGGTCGATGCCGTTCGGCTAGCGCGCCAGTTCGCCGATGACGTCGAGTTCTACGCGGAAGACGCCGGGCGCGCCGATCCAGCCTACCTGTTTGAAATGATCGCAGCCGTCATCGGCGCGGGAGCCTCGGTGGTCAATATTCCCGACACCACCGGCTATACCGTGCCGGAACAATACGGCGCTTTGATCCGCGGCATCCGGGAGAACGTGCCGGGAATCGAGCGGACCGTGATCAGCGTGCACTGCCATGACGACCTGGGCATGGCGGTGGCCAATACCCTCCATGGCGTGCTCAACGGCGCGCGCCAGGTGGAAGGCACCATCAACGGACTCGGCGAGAGGGCCGGCAACGCCGCGCTGGAAGAGATTGTCATGGCGATCCGCACGCGCGCGGACTACTTTGGCGTGCACACCGGCGTCGATGCCCGCGAGCTATATCGAACCAGCCGCCTGGTTGCCGACCTGCTCGGCGTCAAGGTGCCACCCAACAAGGCGGTCATTGGCGCCAATGCGTTCTCCCACAGTTCGGGAATCCACGTCGACGGATTCCTCAAACAGCGGGAGACCTATGAGATCATGCGGCCCGAAGACGTGGGCATGATGGAAAGTCGCGTGGTGCTCACCGCCCGCACGGGGCGTCACGGACTCCTCGACCGCCTCGGGAAGCTGGGATACCCGCTCTCCGAACAGGAACTGGATCGGGCGTACCGCAGATTTTTGATTGTGGCCGACAAGAAGCAGGAGGTGTTCGACGAGGATCTCATGGCCATCCTGCATGACGAGATCCACCCCCTGCCGGCCACCTTTGAACTGCTGTACCTGCATATCTACAGCGGCACGTCGGCCATTCCCACCGCGACGGTGAGAATGCGCGTGAAGGACGCCACCCAAGAAGGCGCCGCCATTGGAGACGGTCCTGTGGACGCGGTTTGCCGGGCCATTGCGCAAGTCACCAACACCTCCGCCAAGCTCCAGAGGTATGAGATTCATGGTGTAACCAGCGGCACCGAAGCCCTGGGAGAGGTCACCGTGCAACTCGAAGAAGGAGGCCGCAAGGTCGTGGGGCGGGGCGCTTCCACCGATGTCATCGAAGCCAGCGCCAAGGCCTATATCGATGGTTTGAACAAGCTCGCGAACCTTGACTCCGCCGCACGGCACTCTTCCACCGCAGGGTAGTCCGGGGCCCCATCCCGTGGGCGGCGCGACTTCCACTTCTACGAGACGTTCTTCCTTCGCGTATACTGGTGCCAGGAGAGAAGCCGTGACTGCCGTCTTCGCCACACAAATTGAACTTGATGGCCGTGGCATCGCCTGGATTGGCGGCACAAAAGTGAAGGTCACCGAGGTGGTGCTCGACAAGATCGCCTGCGGCTGGAGCCCCGAGGAGATCCATTTTCAACACCCGCATCTGTCATTGGCTCAAATCCATGGCGCGCTGACGTACTACTACGAGAACCAGAGCCAGTTGGACGCGCAGATCCGGCACGGGTTGGAGGAATCGGCCAAACTCAGTTCCCAAGTCTCCGATGCGGATCTCCGGCGCAAGTTGAGCAATCTCAAGCAACCGCTTTGAGCCTTGCATACTACATGGATGTCCACGTACCGCGGGCTGTCACAACGGCCTTGCGCCTGCGGTTGATCGATGTCCTGACGGCGCAGGGAGGACGGAGCGGCGCAATTGGACGCTTGATCGATTGCTGGAGAGGGCGACGGAACTGGGCCGCGTACTAGTTTCGCAAGACGAAGATCTGCTGCGCGAAGGAGCGAGGCGATTACGCGAGGGCGAAGACTTCTCGGGCGTTGTCTACGCGCACCAACTTCGGGTGACAATCGGTCAGATGGTGGAGGATCTTGAGCTGATCGCCACGGCAACATCCCAGGAAGAGTGGTCTGGAAGGATCGAATACTTGCCAATCGGATGAGATCCCAGGAACGGCGCCGCCTCCGCAATACCAATCCCGCTAAATAAACGCCATCGTCTTGACGCCGGAGATGTCGAACGGACGCCGGCAGCGCAGATTCTTGCACGAGGCCTTGTCGTCCAGCAGCACCATGTAGCTCTGCGCCTTGGCGAACTTCGCCCGGTCCCGATCGTCGGCGCCCGGCGGCAGGCGATCCTTCTTTTTGCGCACCATCCATTTCAGTTCGTAGGTTTCCGCGCTGCGGCAGTACGGACAGTTCAGCACCGCCGGCTTGGTGGTCTGCGATTCCGAGTAATACGCGCGTTCATCCATGGCTAGCGCTCCCCGATCGGGATCCACGTCTGGCCGTCCGGGTTGCCCTTGTATTCGGCCCGCGGACGAATCAGACGGTTGTTGCGGTATTGCTCCAGCACGTGCGCCGTCCAGCCCGACATCCGGCTGACCGCGAAAATGGGAGTGTAGAGATCGATCGGAATGCCCAGCGAATAGTACGCCGAAGCCGAATAGAAGTCCACGTTGGGATCCAGCTTCTTGATCTCCTTCACCGTTTCTTCCATGCGCTTGGAGAGCCGGTACAGCTTCTCCTGGCCCGTGCGCTTGCCGAGTTCCTCGCTCAGCACGCGCAGGTGCGTGGCCCGCGGATCTTCCGTGCGGTACACGCGGTGGCCGAAGCCCGGAATCTTGACCTTGCGCGCCAGCGTGCCTTTGACCGCCTCCACCGCCGCATCTTCATCGCCCAGGCTGAGCAGCCATTTGATCACGTCCTGGTTGGCCCCGCCGTGCAGCGGGCCCTTGAGCGCGCCGATCCCCGCCGTCACCGCCGAGTAGATATCCGACAACGTGGCAGCTACCACCCGCGCCGCGAAAGTGGAAGCGTTCAGTTCGTGGTCGGCGTGCAGCGTCATCGCCACGTCGAAAGCGCGTTCCATGATCTCGTCGGGAACCTTGCCGGTCAGCGTGTACAGAAAGTTCGCCGCGAAGCTCAGGCTCGGGTCCGCATCGATCGCCGCCTTGCCGTTGCGCAAGCGGTCGTAGGTGGTCACGATAGCCGCCGTCCGGGACATCAGCCGGACCGCCTTGCGATGGTTCGCCTCCGCCGACATGTCCTGCGCCGCCGGGTCGTACAGGCTCAGCATGGAAACCGCCGTGCGCAGCACATCCATGGTGTTGGATTGCGGAACCGACTTCAGGAAATCCACCACCGCGGCCGGCAGTTCCCGCTCCGCCGCCAGTTCCTTCTTCAACTGGTCGAGCTCGCCCTGCTTGGGCAGCCATCCGTTCCAAAGCAGGAAGATCGTTTCCTCGAAACTGGCATGATCGGCGAGCGTGTGGATGTTGTATCCGCGGTAGCTCAGTACGCCGGCGCTGCCGTCGATGTAACAAATCTCGCTCTCGCCCGCGATGACGCCTTCTAAGCCTGCCGTCGTTGTTCCCATGTAGCGCTGTCTCCGTGAACCAGATGTGACCTCAGAGCCCCGCGGGGCAGCCTTGGACCGGTGGAAATCCGATGCTCATATCCCCCCGCTCCACCCAGAGCTTCTCCTGCCGATTCTTGCCGTAATCCACCGTCAGAAGAACCCCGGACCCGCACGAACGGCTGCGCGTGATCCGCGCTTCGCCGAGACCGGCGTGCCCGCTGTCCGGACCCCAATCTTCCATGAACTTGTCGAACGGATAGTAGCGGCACGGCTTCGCGTCCGTGCAGCCGAACAAGGCGTACGCGGCCTTGTAGTCCCGGGCCCCAAGGTGACTCAGGAACTGCTTCACCTGCCGCTCTTCGCGGAAATTGTGAAAATTAAAAAAAAGACCGCCGCCGATTAACATCGACGCCACCAGCGAGATCACCACAAGCTTGACGATCTTGCCGCGCCGCTCGTCACCAGCGCCGTATTGCTCCAGATAGCCGGCCATCTATTCGATTATGGCTCACTTCTTGGGCGCTGGAACTGGCGCAGCCGCCGGATACGCCTTGTCGAACGCCGCGATCAGATCGCCAGTGATGTCCAGCGTGGCCTTGAAATAGGGGGCGTAGGGAGCGTCCACCACGATGTCGTAGCCCTTCTCCTCCGCCAGCTTCTTCAGGACATCCGTCATCTTCAGCGCGCTCCTCTGCAGGATCTCGTTGCGATCCCGGTCGACATCGGCCTGCAGGTCGTCGCGCATCCGCTGCACGTCGCGCTGCTTCCTTTGGCCCTGCGCGTTCAAATCGGTCTCGGCCTGCGCCGTCAATTTGCCCGCGTTGGTCTGAAGGTTCTGCGCGATCGCCGCAATCTCTTTATCGAGCGTCTCGATCTGCGTCACCCGGGGTTTAAACCGCGCTTCCATGGCGGCGGAAGCGGCTTTGATCTCCGCCGATTCCAATACCGCCTTCTGAAGATTGATCACCGCCACTTTGGCTTGGGCGGCGGCTAGCTGGACGAACACGAAAAGGGCGGTCGAGACCATCAGCGGCCTGAGCGCCATCCGGAAAGACATGAAAACAACTCCTGATTTGGTGTGTGATCTCTTAGACTAGCACAGCCTATTCCAAGACCCCGAGGATCTCGTCTTCCTTCAGGATGAGGTACTCCTCACCTTCAATCTTGATTTCCGCACCCGAATACTTGCCAAACAGGATGCGGTCGCCTGCCTTTACATCAAGCGCCACGCGCTCTCCGTTCTCCAGCAGCTTGCCGTTGCCAACGGCCTTTACCAGCGCCTGTTGCGGCTTTTCCTTGGCGGAATCGGGAATGATGATTCCTCCGACTTTCTGTTCGCCTTCATCCAGACGCTTCACCATCACACGGTCATGCAAGGGACGTAAATCCATGTCACCAATTATACAGGCAATGCATTCCGGTCAGAGCCGCGACCGTAAGGGAGCGTTTGCCGCCCACGCACTTACCCAACGCTCCCTTACGGTCGCGGCTCTGATTGGGGTCCTTCCTAATTAACCAAAATCTCGGTCAGCACTCGCCCCATGGAACCGCTCGGCGTCTCGAGTTCCAGCATGGTGGCCAACGTGGGAGCGATATCGTTCACCGCGACTGAAGCGTGGTATTGCCCCGCACGAATGCCCGCGCCCAGGAAAATCACCGGCACATGGGTGTGGTAGCTGTACGGCCCGGCGTGCCCCGTACCCTTGCCGGTGCCCACCATCCAGTAGGCATCCGGAATCAATTCGACATCCGGGCCCCGCCGCCAATGGAAGCCGTTGGCCACCTTCTGGCTCACCGTATGCTTCACTCCCCCGCCCTGCGTCATCTCTTGCAGCGTGTACGCCCGGGAGATGTGCGGCAGCGCCTGAATCGCCCGCGCCGCCTCCCTCTCTACCTCGGCCAGATCGAGTTTCAACTGCGCGATCAGCCCCTGATTGAGGTACACCGCCAGGTCCCAGGCGCCGGCCACCCACTCCCCCGCCCCATACTTCTTCACCAGCGCGCCCTCGGCCGCCGCCTTGATCGCCGCCGGCTCGATGCGCCCGCCCGGCATTTTTCGCGCCAGGTTGACCTCCGGCACCGGCGCCACCCCATGGTCGGCGGTGAAGACCACCAGGTAGTTGGCGGCGCCCACCTGCCGATCCACCGCCAGGAAGAGCTTCTCCAGCAGCCGGTTGGGCGAAGAACCCGGCCCGCTGCCGCGCAGCAATTGCGTCTGGGCGTCGCTCACGCTGGTGACATGCACCCCCTCGTCGCGGTCGTACCAGTCGTTGGCCACAATCCCGCTGATGGAGGGCGAGGCGCCCGTAAGAACCGTGCTGTGCCCCACCGCTGTGATCGCCGGAACGTGGATCTAGCTGGCGTGGGTGAACACCGCGCCCTGGGTCAGCAGCCGCGCCAGACCGCCGTTGTATTCGCTCCGGAAACGGGTGAGGTAGTCATAGCGGAACTGATCCACTATGATCGCCAGCACCAGCTTCGGTTTTTTCGGCGCAGCCCCAGCCAGGCAGACCGCGGCCAACGCACACAGTAAAGCTCTTCTCATGGGATAACGATTTTTCAGGTTATCACGCAATCCGATGCGACCCCCGTACCCGTCATTGCATCAAGGGTGTAAGCAGCGTGTACAGCACCTTCAGAGGTTGACTGTACAGCTTCTGTACAGTCCATGTCGAGTGTACTCGTAACCGATTGATTCTTCGATGCTCCCGATTCGGGCACGAAAATGCCTTTTATGCGGCGAGGATCGGCGGAGGAACCGAGCCATGGATTTGATGAAAAGCAAAAACGAAAGACGAAGCAAATTCCGTTTCGCTATCCAGCGGGACGTGCGCTACAAAATAGCCGAGGATGGGGTGGTGGTGGCTGGGGTGCCGGCGAGTGGATGATGCTCGTGCTGGCGATAGTCTTCGTGGTGGCCGTGATCGTCGGCATCGTGTACTTGGTGCGGGGCCTTGGGAGAGGTGGCTCGGCCGCTGGCACTCAGGGAGTGCCGGGTCGCCACGACTCGCCGGAAGACATCCTCAAGCGACGCTACGCGGCGGGTGAGATCGACCGTGAGGACTACGAGAGCCGAATGCGCGATTTGCGCTCGTGACGCACCCTCGGCCATTGGTCATCGCCACGGTGGCGTTCGTTGTCGCTCTGGCGGCCATCGTCGGGGTAGTCGTGATCAGTTCGGTCGGGCCGGGCCGGGCGGGCAAGGATCTTCCGCCCGGCGAGCGCATCTTCCGCTACGGCCTCGATGGGGCAGGCCAGCCGATACCTCGCACGGCGGCATGATGATGATGAGCTCGGGTTGCGCTGGGTGCCACGGCCGCGATGGGCGGGGCCGCACGACGCGCATGTACGCCGCACCCGACATCACCTACGGCAACCTCACCGACGCACAGGGCATGCTCGATCCTGACGGCACACGAGGGCCGGTCTTCACCGATGCGTCCATGCGGACCGCCGTGATCGAGGGCGTTGACCCC
>Ga0208587_1000707_pt1 | contig 18276 bp, 16 predicted proteins | sample NGESurdeep092012_7_FD_184472 | JGI IMG/M metagenome (GOLD analysis project Ga0208587, IMG submission 184472) | Arctic peat soil microbial communities from Barrow, Alaska - NGEE Surface sample 210 deep-092012 (SPAdes) | ecosystem: Environmental > Terrestrial > Soil > Wetlands > Peat ...
GTTACGCCATTCGTGCAGGTCGGAACTTACCCGACAAGGAATTTCGCTACCTTAGGACCGTTATAGTTACGGCCGCCGTTTACCGGGGCTTCGGCTCAAGGCTTCTCCCTTACGGGATAACCTCTCCCCTTAACCTTCCGGCACCGGGCAGGCGTCAGTGAGTATACGGCGCCTTGTGCGGCTTGGCACTCACCTGTGTTTTTGCTAAACAGTCGCTTGAGCCGATTATCTGCGGCCCTTCTCAGCATCCACTGTAAAAATGAATACCGGGAAGGGCATCCCTTCTTCCGAAGTTACGGGATCATTATGCCGAGTTCCTTGACCACGTTTCACTCGTTCACCTTAGGCTACTCGCCTCACCCACCTGTGTCGGTTTACGGTACGGACACCAGTTGAACTCCCACTGAAGCTTTTCTTGCCTGTCGACTATTGAAGAATTGAGTTTGGGTTGCCCCGCGCTCTTACATTCCCGTCTCGGCTTTCGCCTACGCGGTTAGACGGCCAATCCACAAAGCCGCTCTCCATTCGTTCCAGGGTCCCTTCAGAGGTAATAACGTGCAACTGGCGGGGCCGGAATGTTAACCGGCTATCCATCGACTACGCCTTTGGGGCCTCGCCTTAGGGTCCGCCTCACCCTGCGCTGACTGCCATGGCGCAGGAATCCTTGGGTTTTCGGTGTCAAAGGTTTTCACTTTGATTCGCGCGTACTCATTCCGGCATCCTCACTTCCCAACGCTCCACCACTCGTTTCCACGGTGGCTTCACAGCAGATGGGAACGCTCCCCTACCCCTCATACATAAAGTATGAAGACCAAGCTTCGGCGGGCCGCTTAATCCCGACCATTCTCGGCGCGAACACGCTGGACTGGTGAGCTATTACGCACTCTTTCAAGGAATGGCTGCTTCTAAGCCAACCTCCCAGTTGTCACGGCACGTTCACATCCTTCGCTATACTTAGCGGCCACTTTGGGGCCTTAGCTGTGGTTCTGGGTTCTTTCCCTCTCGCCGTTGGACATTATCGCTCAACGACTGCCTCCCAGGATTCATTTTACAGGCATTCGGAGTTTGGTTGGGGTTGGTAGGGGCTTCGCCCCCCCGCGCCCATCCAGTCGCTCTACCTCCTGCAAACACTTCCTGAGGCTCTACCTCAATAGATTTCGGGGAGAACCAGCTATCTCCAGGCTTGATTGGCCTTTCACCCCTACCCACACGTCATCAGAACGGTTTTCAACCCGTACCTGTTCGAGCCTCCACGCGGTGTTACCCGCGCTTCACTCTGCACATGGGTAGATCGCCCTGGCTTCGGGTCTACCCCCAGAAACTAAATCGCCCTCTTTACAGGACTCGCTTTCGCTGTGGCTCCGCGGCCTAGCCGCTTAGCCTACGCTTCTGAGGAGTAACTCGCCGGATCATAATGCAAAAGGCACGCAGTCAGCCGTGACTAATCCGAAGACCAGCCCAGCCTCCTACCGCTTGTAAGTATGTGGTTTCAGAAACTCTTTCACTCCCCGCACTGGGGTACTTTTCACCTTTCCCTCACGGTACTCGTTCACTATCGGTCACACAGGAGTCTTTAGCCTTGGAGGGTGGTCCCCCCGGTTTCACGCCCGATTCCTCGGAACTCGGGCGTTACTCAGGAACACTACTAGCACACCCTTTGGTTTGTGCGTACCGGGCTATCACCGTCTATGGCTCTCCATTCCAGGAGAATTCCGCTAACACTTGGGTGTACCGTCCGTAGGTCCTACAACCCCGCTACCCACGAGGGGTAATGGTTTGGGCTAGGGCCCCTTTCGCTCGCCGCTACTTAGGGCATCTCGGTTGATTTCTCTTTCCTTCAGGTACTTAGATGTTTCAGTTCCCTGAGTTTGCTCACTCCGTAGAGTGTGACTGCCATTACTGACAGCCGGGTTTCCCCATTCGGCCATCCAGGGCTCATAGCTTGTGTGCAGCTCCCCCTGGCTTATCGCAGCTTACCACGGCCTTCATCGCCTCTGTGTACCTAGGCATCCCCCACATACTTTCTTTCGCTTGATCAAATAACTTGTTCAAACAGAAACACGCGCGATCTAACGAGTGATACAATCATTTGGACTCTCGGAGCTAGACAAGCTCTTTGAGACAAATCGAGCCCCAACCGTTAGGTCAGAGCTTCTATGAAATTGTGTCACTAGTGTTGATTCTCAGTGGCCAGATCTTATCAGGTCCAGCCACTCAAATCCCACGATCACTACTACTTTCCATTGTCAAAAAACTTTCGAGATATAAGCGCTCTGTCGCTTGGTGCTTAAGGACTTAAGGTGCAGTCCCTCTTGTTCTTTCGAGCCTGAATCATACCCGCGATAGCGGGCCGTGGTTCGGGCTCTTTGTATATGGAAATCGAGATTGAGATCGGGATGATACGAGACGAGCGACACGTGAGTGCTTTCCGGCAAGTAACCTGGGTTGCCCCAGCAAGTCTGCCTTACTCGCAGCTCCGTTAAGGAGGTGATCCAGCCGCAGGTTCCCCTACGGCTACCTTGTTACGACTTCGCCCCAGTCATGACGCTCGCCTTCGGCCGCTTGGCCCCTTGCGGGTTCCGACACGGACTTCGGGCGCTCGCCACTTCCATGGCGTGACGGGCGGTGTGTACAAGGCCCGGGAACGTATTCACCGTGGCGATGCTGATCCACGATTACTAGCGATTCCAGCTTCATGCCGTCGAGTTGCAGACGACAATCCGAACTGAGGACGGGTTTTGGGATTGCCTTGGCATTGCTACCTCGGCCCCCTCTGTCCCGCCCATTGTAGCACGTGTGTAGCCCTAGACGTAAGGACCATGATGACTTGACGTCGTCCCCACCTTCCTCCGGTTTGGCACCGGCAGTCTTCCTAGAGTCCCCGCCATTACGCGCTGGCAACTAAGAACAGGGGTTGCGCTCGTTGCGGGACTTAACCCAACATCTCACGACACGAGCTGACGACAGCCATGCAGCACCTGTGCACGATCTCCGAAGAGGGGCTCTCGTTTCTGAGAGCTTGCTCGTGCATGTCAAGCCTAGGTAAGGTTCTTCGCGTTGCGTCGAATTAAACCACATGCTCCACCGCTTGTGCGGGCCCCCGTCAATTCCTTTGAGTTTCAACCTTGCGGTCGTACTCCCCAGGCGGGGTACTTCCTGCGTTAGCGCCGGCACCCAGAGGGTCGCTCCCCCAGGCACCTAGTACCCATCGTTTACGGCGTGGACTACCAGGGTATCTAATCCTGTTTGCTCCCCACGCTGTCGCGCATCAGTGTCAGAAACTGCCCAGCAGACCGCCTTCGCCACCGGTCTTCCTCCGGATCTCTACGCATTCCACCGCTACACCCGGAATTCCGTCTGCCTCTACAGCCCTCGAGTCTGACAGTCGGCACGGCAGATCCGGGGTTGAGCCCCGGACTTTCACCACACCCTTATCAAACCACCTACGCGCCCTTTACGCCCAGTGATTCCGGACAACGCTCGCACCCCCCGTATTACCGCGGCTGCTGGCACGGAGTTAGCCGGTGCTTCCTCACCCGGTACCGTCAGGCTCGAGAAATCGAGCTGTTCGTCCCGGGCAACAGTGGTTTACACTCCGAAGAGCTTCATCCCACACGCGGCGTCGCTGCGTCAGCCGTTAGGCCATTGCGCAAGATTCCCCACTGCTGCCTCCCGTAGGAGTCTGGGCCGTATCTCAGTCCCAATGTGGCTGGCCATCCTCTCAGACCAGCTACCCGTCGTTGCCTTGGTGAGCCGTTACCTCGCCAACTAGCTGATAGGCCGCGAGCCCCTCGATCTGTCCCGTAGGTTTCCTTTCAATGAAATGCCTCACTGAAAGCGTATGCGGTATTACTCGGCCGTTAGGCCGGCTATCCCCCACAGTTCGGTAGGTTGCTCACGTGTTACGCACCCGTTCGCCGGTTGCCCATTGCTGGGCCCCCTTGACTTGCATGTGTTAAGCACGCCGCCAGCGTTCGTCCTGAGCCAGGATCAAACTCTCCAATAGTTGAAGATTTGATTGCTCTTCCGAACGCAGTCGTCTCCAGACGTAAGTCTTTCGACTTCCACGTCCGGAATCACTTTGAATGTTTCAGGTTTTGAAATCTCCCCGGGATACTGAAATGGACCCCGGATCATAGATCTCGCCTCGCACATCCATCGATCTCAACTTCGATTTTCAAACAAATCGCGCACCACTACTCCGGTGGCTTCTATCAAACTCTTGTGCCGATTCTCCGGCAGCCTTGTAGAATAACCCTGATCGGCTAATTCGTCAAGTGATTGGAAGCAAGTTTTTCTTGGTTTGCAGCTTCAGCCGCTCTTCCTGAGCTGGTCGCGAAACCGGTCGGAAGGGGATTCTCAAGCTAGCGTGGCCAGAGAGCGAGTTCAACCCCCTGCTCTCGCGAAAATTCGTGCTCGGCCCGCAAGTCGAGCGAACTGAAACACTCCCCACCGAAACGACCTCCAGCATTCGAGCCTCTACCGCAAGAAACGCTGGCGCAAATGATGTTTGCTCGTATGTTTGCGCAGCATCACAAGCGGGTGGAATGCTCCAGCCTCTCCAGCCCCACAACGCAGCGGGTCCATCTCCCATGGCACCTCCGCTCGACCCGATCGCGTCGTTGCGCGCTGCGCTCCGCGGACATTACGACATAGAGCGTGAAATCGGGCAAGGAGCATTCGCCACCGTCTATCTCGCGCGCGACCTCAAACACGAACGGAAGGTCGCCCTCAAGGTCCTCCACGCCGACCCAACCTCCGAGACCGGAGAGCTCCGCTTCATTCGCGAGATCCGCCTGCTCGCGCGCCTCCAGCATCCCAACATTCTGCCTCTCCACGACTCCGGCCACGTCGAGACTCTCCTCTACTATGTAATGCCGTACGTGAGCGGAGAAACTTTGCGGGACCGCATCAACCGCGAGCGGCGACTCTCATCCGAAACAGCATGCGGTATCGCTCGAGACGCGGCAGACGCACTCGCCTATGCTCACGCGCAAGGCGTAATTCACAGGGACATCAAGCCGGAAAATATTCTCCTTTCCGCGGGTCACCCCATCCTCGCGGATTTCGGAATAGCACGGGTGATTGACCTGGCAGGGGTGCGTCAACTCACCCGCACAGGGATGGGAACTCCCGGCACTCCTGCGTATATGAGCCCCGAGCAACTCCTCGGTGACCGAGAGATTGACGGCCGGAGCGATACGTATAGTCTCGGCTGTGTCCTTTACGAAATGCTGACAGGTCAGCCGCCGTTCGCCGGCAAGGAAGGATTTGTTAAGCGCTTTACAGAACCCCCGCCCAGCGTGCTTTCTTTGCGCCCGGATCTCCCCCCTTGGGTGGACGGCGCCGTTCAAAAGGCTCTCGCCCGCGATCCGAACGATCGCTACCCCACGGCTAAGGAATTCGTAACAGCGCTTTACGGACCGGGCAGGAGGGATGCACTCGAGCATCAGTTTGCTCCAGCATTGGGAAGCGCAGCGACAGCTACTGTTGCGGATCACCCTGCGCAGCGGCTCCGCTGGCTCGAGCCGAAAGAATGGGTTCGCGGCGTCACAAACCATCCACAAACATCGGCCACGTTGATCGCAGGGATCCTGATCGCGTCGTTTGCTCTTCGTGGAAATACCGTCTCGAAGTTGTCGAGCGCGTTTGGCGTCGGAGCGTCGATTGATTCGACCCGGATCGTCCTTCTGCCCCTCTCGGGGAGCGCGCCGCTTCGGGACAGGAATCGCGTGACGGAGGGTGTTTACTCAGCTTTGAGCGAATGGCGCGGCCTCAACCTTACGAGCGAGCAGGACGTTTCCGATGCAGTCCGAGCGGACGGCGCACCGGCGTCGACGCGCGCCGCCGTAGCCCTCGCCAGGAAGCTTCACGCGCGGCGTTTTATCTGGGGACAGGTCACCCAAGGAGATTCGCGGCAAGCCCGACTCCAGATTTACGACATTGCTGCCGACACTCCGTTCAAATCGGTGAGCATGGATGTCGCCGGCGATAGAGCGCAGCTCGTGCTAGCCACTCGCGAATTGCTTGAAGTTCCGGGACGGCCGGCGGGCGCCAATGGCGGCGATGCCAGAACTACGTCTTACCCTGCGTGGAGCGCGTACGGCGAGGGACACATCGCCGCGGATAACGGTGATTTGCCAAAAGCGGAACGCGCCTTTCGCGCAGCGGCTACCACTGACCCCGGCTTCGGTCCTGCGCGGGTGTGGCTGGCGCAGGTGCTCGCGTGGAAGACCCCGTCCGCCCGACAGGATTGGCGCGACGACGTCGCGCAAGGCCTCCACGCGGAAAGTGGCTTGTCGGAGAGAGACCGCCTCGTAGCCATCGCACTTTCGCACATGGCGGAAAAACGCTACCCCGAAGCGTGCGCGACGTATTCGCAGCTCACCGCCACCGATTCGCTGGACTTCGTCGGCTTGTACGGACTGGGCCAATGCCACGCATTCGATTCTTTGGTAGTTCCGTCGGCATCGAGCCTATCAAGGTGGCAGTTCCGCGCCAACTACTCGGATGCGGCAGGCTCCTTCATGAAAGCCCTGAGCGTAAACCCGAATGCTCACTCGATTCTCTCATTTGAGGAGCTGCAGGAGCTCCTTCCGACAGCTTCGACGAAAACGCGGCGCGGGAAGAACGCAGCCGGCGATGAGTTCGCTGCGTACCCCGCGCTCATTCGGGACACAGTCGTGTTCGTCCCTTATCCGCTGATTGCATTCGCTCGGTTGTCCGCAAGGCAGACCGCCTCCCTTCAGACTGCCGCACTCGCTCGAAACCTCGACGTCCTACTGGATTTCGCGACGGAATGGACGCGTGACTCCCAGGAGAGCGCGTCGGCGTATCAAGCGCTTGCCGACGTTATGGAAGCTCGAGGGGAAATAGATCGCAGTCGCTCGGCGGGCATGTCAGCACTTCAAGCAATCGAGAAAGCAAGAGAGTTGGCCGCGACCTCGCACGACAGTCTTCTCGCGGCAAGCAGCGAAGCCTGGCTGCTTTTCAAGGAGGAGGAGTTTGCCCGTGCTCGGATGGTGGCCGACTCGGTACTCAGAAACTTCCGCAACATGTCGCCTGAAGAAGCAGGAGGCGTAATCGGTCTCGCCGCGCTGACGGGGAAGATTGGTAAGACGGCGGAGCTCGAACGACTTGCTCCCGCTTACGCCGCAGCGGTAACTGGCGTGCCGATCCCGGTGATGGACGCGGCCGCGTCATTCTTTGCTTTTTCCGCACTCGGAGTGTGCGGCGACACTATCGCGCGCCTGGAGCGAAGACTCGACGATCAGGTAACGCGCTACGTCGCTGAAGATCAGCAGGTCGGGGTAAGCACTGCGGTGAAGGCGCGAGCCCTTAGTATGCAGGCCCCTTGCACCCATGGACGAGCGACCCTCGGTATTCACGCGACTGGCAACAAGCTCTTGAAGATGCAACAGGCGTTAGCCTCGTCGGACTCCGGCACCCTCAAGTCCATGCTCCTTGCCGTCACCAACGACGGAAGAACACAACGTCCAGGAGACGTCGCGCTCGACTTCGCGTATCAAGTTGCCTGGTTGAGAGCCGTGAGCGGCGACACCGCCGGAGCCAGTAGGCAGCTTGACCGGACACTTGGGTCGCTTCCGAGCCTCAGTGCGCTATCTCTGCGCGAACCCGCGTCGGCTGCGTCGGCAGGACGGTCGATGGCACTACGGGCGGAGATTGCCGCCGCTCGCGGGGACGTAGAGAACCGTCGAAAGTGGGCCGGCGCGCTAGTCGATCTTTGGGCGACTGCCGACGCCCCCCTTCAGTCCGTCGTAGCGCGGATGCGTTTGCTCTCTGCACCCGAGTACCGGAGATGATTCAATCAGGTTCCCACATCGCCACGGAGGTTCCATGAGTTGCGCACTCGCCACAAGATTGGACGTCGGAAGGTGGTTTGTCTTCACCTGTGCGATTGTTTCACTCGGCTGCATGAGAATGGCGGAACTGCCTCCACCTGATCCGTCAAATCCCCTTCCTCGAGGAGTCGAACGCAATGGAGCCGACTTCCTCAAGCAGATAGACACATACAAACCCACCAATAATCCGCACGAACGAGACAGAACGGCAAAATGCTTTTTGTGCTCTAAGATTAAAGTACGAATCGTAGCACTCGGCGACACCTACGCTATCGAGCCGAGCAATCCGCCTAACTCTGGACGGCCCGTTGCGCATCTCGTCAATATGGACAAGAAACACACTGAGAAATATTACGGCTTGCTCCCTGGAACCCAGGCCGATTATTACCTGTGGGTCGACGCTAGGTCGTCTACGCAGGCCCAGTGGACGCTTCTGGAACTGTCGCACATCACGAACTCCGTCTCTGCCGGATTGCCCCAGTATCTCAATTATTGCCACAAATACACGGAGGGCAAGCCCGTCTCTGAAGCCGACTTTGCGAAGGATAGGAAAGAGGGCCCGTGCGATTACCCAATACCAGAAGCCAATCCAAAGGTCAGCCAGGCCTCGCTCATGCCAACTTCTGCATTCGTTGCGCTAGTGAATCACGCCTTCGCGTTTCTGCAAGCGTACGCATTGGACGACGGCGGCTGGATCTATTGCAACAACGGGTGCTGCACGTAGCACCTCCGCATCCGTAATCAGGCATTGATCGGGACGATATGCCTTATCGTGAATCCCGCCGCGGGTCGCGGCGGGATTCACGCTGCTCTCCCCGACGTTCGCGCCGCGTTCAGCTCGCGCGGCATTGGCATGACGTACGAAACATCGGCGCCCGGAGAAGAAGAAGACCTCGCGGCACGCGCAATTCGCGCTGGCGTGACGACGATCGTCGCGGTCGGCGGCGACGGGACCTGCAGCCGCATTGCGAACGCGATTCTCCGTTCTGCCGCTCCGTGTCGACTCGCCGTCGTCCCCACTGGGACGGGGAACGACTTCGCGAAAATGCTCGGCGTGCGCCGATACGCGCCGGCGCAGATCGCCGATCTCGTGGTGCGCGGACAGGCAACGCGAATAGACGTGGGTCTGGCGGACGGTTCCCACTTCCTCAACAGTTGCGGGTTTGGATTCGATGCTTCCGTCCTCGAGGCAAGCAGCCGCGTCCGCTTTCTCAAGGGCGACGCGGTTTATATCTACTCCGCCCTTGGGCAGCTATTCACGTACCGCGGAATCGAAGTTTCCGCGGGCGGTGCTCCCGGAGTAAGGCGCGGGCGAATGCTGATGGTCACCGTTTCGAATGGGCGCTACCTCGGCGGCGCGTTCAAGATTGCCCCGCACGCCTCCCTGCTCGACGGCAAACTCGACGCATGCTTCTTCAGTGACAGCAATGTCGTTGAGCGCGTGAGGCTTTTTGTGGGAGCAATGCGCGGCACCCACATCGGGATGCCGTCGGTATCAGCCGCCAGCGTTCAGCAGCTCGCTCTCACCTTTGCCGCCAGTCCCTCGATGGAAATGGATGGCGAGCTGCGCACGGCGCACTCGAGTACAGTGGAGCTGAAATGTGTGCCTCGCGCACTGTCCGTGATGGCCGCGCCGGGCGCGATCGTCTGACGCCCGGCGGCCAGGCTTTAGACCGGCGGAATGGTCAGGACCACAGTATCACCCGGCGCCACGGTTATCTCCTCACTCACCGAGGCTCGCCTGCCCCCAATGGGGTCGGCGACAAAACGAAGGGGTGTGAGGCCACTGACCAGGCTGGACGGTACGGTAAAGTTGGTCTTGCTGTTCCCGGGTGCGGTTCCCAGACGCACGCGTTGCGAGCTACGCATCGCAAATACGTTCATGTCCAGGAAACCCTGGTTGTCCACCTGGATCACGGTCGGCCCGTTCTGATCGGCGTCGCCAGAACCATGTGAGAAAGTTTTGCAGGCGAAGGCGCCGAGTAGCAAGAGTGCAAAAGCGATCGATCGGATTTTCATGGCAGGGTCTGCTGTACGTAGCGGTTCGGGTCTCTTCCAACGGGGTATAATGCGTTTCATACACCGCCATCTTAGCTTTGGATCAGGATGCTGAAACCCTTGATAATCGGGATCGCCGGCGGCTCGGGGTCGGGTAAGTCCACCGTGGCGAAGAACGTGGCTGAACTGCTTACCACATCCTCGGTGGCGTTCATCGACATGGACGCTTACTACAAGAACTTCCCCGACATCTCTCTCGCCGAGCGGAAGAAACTCAACTGGGATCATCCGGACGCCTTTGACTATGACCTGCTTTGCGCGCACCTCGAAGCGCTGAGCAAGCGAAGACCGATCGAGAAGCCGAAGTACGATTTCGTCACACATCTGCGCGATGCCGATCATATGCGCGTGGAGCCTGCGGACGTGGTGGTCATCGATGGAATTCTCCTCTTCGTCGACGCCCGAGTGCGCGAGCTATGTGACGTCAAGGTGTTCGTGGACGCAGATGCGGACATCCGGCTCATTCGCCGCATCGAGCGCGATACCCACGTTCGCGGCAGGCCACTCGACGAGATCATCGAGCAGTACCTCTCGACCGTTCAGCCGATGCATTGCGAATTCGTCGAGCCGAGCAAGCGCTACGCGGACGTGATCGTCCCGCGCGGCGGACACAACGCGGTCGCGATCGAGATGATCGTCGCTAAGATCCAGAGGCGACTGCAACGCGCATCGGACGGTGCTGAGGCACGGAGAACACCATCAGCAAAGCGGCCAGCGCCCCCAGCGCGAACATAACGGACCACACCGTGACCGCCCCGAACGCCGCCAGGAGCTGAGTTCCCATCCACGGACCAACCGTGAGGGCAATGCTCATCGACATGCTGTAGGCGCCCATGTAGGCGCCCCGCCGGTTCTCCGGCGCGATCTCGGCCATGTGCGCTGCCATGGCGGGAAAGAGCAGCATCTCGCCGAACGTCCAGACGACGACCGTAGCTATGACTCCGCCTGGCGACGCGATCACGCCGAGAGCGCCGAAGCCGATCGCGAACAGCATGCACCCGAATACGAGCGATCGAGTATTCGGCCAGTGCGCGGTCGCAGTGTTGATCGGGACCTCGAGCGCCACTATCAGTAGTGTGTTGATGGTGAACAGCATTCCATAGAATGCGGGCGAGAGACTGAGGTACTGCACGAGGTAGAGCGGGAGAGCCGATTCGTGCTGAAAGAACACGATGCCCACCAGGAACACGCCGCCCAGGAAACCCAGGAAAAGCGTGTCGTGAAGAATGGTCGCGGGCCCGATGGGCTCGCCGTGTCGATTGGCGGCCTCGGAATTCACACCGCTGAAGGCGCGCCACGGTGTGAGCGCCAGTACCGCGCCGGCAAGCAGTGTCGTCACCGCATCGACGGCGAACATCGCGCGGAACGACACCGTCGCGAGGAAGCCGCCGAGTGCAGGACCAATGCTCATGCCGAGATTTATCGCGAGCCGGTTGAGCGCGAATGCCTGCCGCCGCTCTCCCGGAGCGACGACGTGCGTAATGGCGGCGAGGCTGGCGGGGCGAAACATCTCCGCGCATCCCGCCCAGAGCACGGTCATCGCGGCGACGGCGGCGAAGCTCCTTGCCAGGGGAAAGAGAAGCAGCACGCATCCCGACGCGATGAGGGACACGCGCATGACGGGGAGAGCCCCGATGCGATCGCTGAGGCGTCCGCCGATCGGGCCGAATACGATTGCGGACGCTCCATAAAGCGCGAGCATCGAGCCGGCCCGGGCAAGAGAAAATCCGAGCTCGCGCGTGAGGTACAGCACCAGGAACGGGAGTACCATCATCCCGGCCCGGTTGATCAGATTGGTCGCGAAGAGGAGCCACACCTCTCGCGGCAAGCCACCAAGCCCGCGCCATGGATTCAGTCGCGAATCGGCCAACGAAAACGGCCACCTCTTCGGTGGCCGTTTCGTTTCGCGGACTGTCGGCTCAGTTGTCAGGCCCATAGTGCGCCGTGCAGGAATCGAACCTGCAACCTAATGATTAAGAGTCATTTGCTCTGCCAATTGAGCTAACGGCGCTTGCGGTCGCTTGGCGCGCCAGGAGGGAATCGAACCCCCGACCCACAGCTTAGAAGGCTGTTGCTCTATCCAACTGAGCTACTGGCGCGTAACGACGCGAAAGCTAGCGATTGCGTTGACCTGAATCAATTGCTCTCGAAGCTTGCATCGACAAGCCTTTGTCGCGCACGAGCGAGCGCTCCTAGTCGCCGCCTGACGCAAGACTCTCGGCCAGAACTCTCTGCAACCTCTTCGTCAGCTCGCCGGGCTTGCCCTTCCCTACGGGCTCGTCGTCGAGCCTCACCACCGGCATCACGTCTGTCGTGGTACCGGTGAGAAAGAGCTCGCTGAGCCGCGGGATCTCGTCGGAGAGTATCGGAGTCTCGTCGAGGTCGATGCTCAGCTCGCGCGCGAGATCACGCAACACGGACCGAGTGATCCCGGGGAGGATATGCGTGTCGGACGGATGGGTGCGAAGCGACCCGTCGACGACGCCGAAGAAATTCGTCTTCGATCCTTCCGTCACGACGCCGTCGCGAATCAGCATTGCCTCGAACGCTCCCCGCTCCTTCGCGGTCTGGGACGCGAGCACGTTGGGAAGAAGATTCAACGTCTTGAGATCGCAGCGTCCCCACCGCAAATCGGGATGCGAGATCACGGACGCGCCGTTCTGGGCCAGCTCGGAATAGGGCGTGAAGCGGGCGACGGAGATGTAGATGGTAGGCGAAACATCGGGAGGCGGGAAATTGTGCGCGCGCGTCGCGACACCGCGCGTGACCTGCATGTACAGGGTTGCTTCGCCCTGGAGGAGGCCGTTCTCCCGGAGAAGCTGTTTTCCGATTTCTGTCAGGCTCTCGGGCGAATCATCTCCTGCGAGCGAGATGCGCACTCCCTCGAGGCTCCGCCTCAGGCGGTCGTTGTGGAACCTGGTAGCGAACAGCCTCCCGTTGATGGCGCGAAGGACCTCGTAGACACCGTCCCCGAAGACGAAACCGCGGTCTTCGACGGAGATGCGAGCTTCGGCACGCGGGACAAAGCTGCCGTTCACGTAAACGATGTCGTGCGATTTCATTTCCCCGGCCGGATTCGTTCCACGGAAAAGATGCGCGGATTCAGCTGGATCCGCTCGGCCGCATCCCGCCGATCAGGCCTTGGTGCCCGGGGCGTTGTACTCGCACCCTGTGGCGGTGCTGAACATTGGCGACAGTCCTGCCGCGGGATCGGTGAGAGTTCCACTAAAACTTCTCGTCGGGGTGATCGTTCCGCGCAGCTCCATTCCAGATGCGCTACCGGACCCCGAACTCAAGATGAGGTCGGTGGACCCGCTGTTCAGGTTAATCGTGCCGCTGAGCGGAAAGACGACGGTGGTGGGGGGATTCTGCCAGAAGCTCGCAGACGTGTTGAGTGTTCCGTCGGCCAGAACGTCGAGGTGTGCGGTGATCAGCGAACCGTCGGCAAGCCCCCCACTGCAAGGGAGCGTACTCGTCTTCGTCACGGTGAAGGACCAGTTGCCAGCGGCCTCGGCCTGGGTTATGACCCCTCCGCCCGAGCCTCCGATGCCGAAGAGGCCCGGATCCGTGCTGGTCTCGCAGGCGGCGGTCAGGACGAGCAGAGTCAGGGCAAGGGCGATCGGTCGCACGTGAAGCCTCCAAGGTGTGCTGCTAGATTGTGCTCTGGGCGGAAAAAGTGCAATTCGTTTGCCGTAAGTTTTACGCGCCGAAACCCTCGAGTGCTGCCACCGTAGGGCTGAGAGGCTCAGTACACCACTAGGGACTCCAATGCCACCGGATCCAAACCTCATAGTTCACGAAGTTTTCTCGTGGGTCGTGCCCGGACTCATAACTATAATCCTGGGTTTCCCCATTGTTCGTCTGATCACAAAGTGGCTGGAGCCGCGGCCGGTGCCGCCCCGCGAGCTTGGTGCGATAAACGGCCGGCTCGAGCGCATCGAAGCGGCGGTCGATGCGATCGCGCTCGAGGTCGAGCGTATCTCGGAGTCCCAGCGGTTTACCGCGAGATTGCAATCGGAGCAGCCCTCGCCGAGGCTTCCCGGACCGAGCGGATCTGCCTGAGGGCGCCGCGGCCAGGGGCGAGGGCGTGAGCAATGATCGAGTGCGGAGGGAAAGAAAAAGGGAGCGCCTTTCGACGCTCCCTTTTTCGTATCTATCGATCAGGCTGATTACACGCAGGTAATCACACCGTTGGTCATGTCGCAAACCTTCGCTGACTGCGAGTGCGTAGCAGTCCCGCTCCATGAAGGCGGCGGGCCGGCAACGTTCACGATGACGACCGTGACGTTCTGCGACGGCGTGAACCCCTGGAGGGGTGCCGCCATCGTCGCGGTTCCACCGAAATATGCGCCACCGTTATGGGCAGCGTACTGCTCTTCGTAGGTCGCCATGTTGCGAAGGTCAGACTTCATCTGCGCGACATCGGCTTTGTCCTTCGTATTTGCAAACTTCGGAATCGCAATCACGGCGAGAATGCCGATGATCACGACGACGATGAGAAGCTCGATAAGTGTAAAACCCTTTTTGTTGCTCATTCTAAATCTCCTGAATCGTTTGGCGGCGGCGAGACGCTGCCGTCAACACTTCAAAGACGGGGCGTTTCGCTGTATCGCAACCGCTACTAAAGCAAGCAAATTGCCAGATCCTTCCTTAACTCTAACTCCCTGTTCTATAAGCTGATACGCTGCTGTCATAATGTAGTTTAGGAGCTCCATTTGCCGCAAAATGCGAGGCCAAGCGCAATCTGCTGGCGCTCGTTTTTGACCCGTTCAAATGACCAAAAAAATGGCCTCCGCGCAGTTGCCGCGCCGGAACGGTAGATTGACAATCGCTCACGGAGGGCGAGTGCGATCGAGCAAACTCACGGCAGATGTCCGCGCGTTTTTCACCTCTTATTCCACCGCGTTCATTCGCCAGGATGCGCCGGCGATCGCACGGCATTTCGCGGACCTGGTACACGTCGCGAGCGGCACCGGCGGCGACGTGAGCGTCCACGTCGCGACCACGGTCGAGTGGCGGAAGACGATCGACCGCATCCTAGAGATGTATCGCGCGATCGACGTCGGCCGAGAGACGCCGCCGCGGGACGAAAGCACCCTTCTGCCGACAGCTGCGATATGACCAGCGCCATCGCGCTCATGGTGCTGGGATTCTTTCTCGGGATGCGCCACGCCACCGATCCCGATCACGTCATCGCCGTCACGACCATTGTCGCTCGGCAGAAGTCGGCGTCCGGCGCCGCGACCATCGGCGCGGCGTGGGGACTGGGCCACACTCTTACGATTCTCGTCGTTGGTGGCGGGATCATCGTTTTTGGATGGGTCATTCCCCCAAGGATCGGGCTGTCGATGGAGTTCTCCGTCGGGGTGATGTTGATCGTGTTAGGCATCATGAACCTGACAGGAGTGATGCGACGTATGGATGCGAGTCGATTGATACGCGCCGCTGAGCATCAGCACACGCATCCCCACAGTCACGGCGACTACGTGCACACAGACGCTCACGCGCACGATCCGGAAGCGCGTCCCCACAACCCGGAGCGGACGCCACTGAGCTGGCTGGACCGTCATCTCAGTGGGCTAGCCGCATATCAGCTCGTGCGACCGCTCGTCGTCGGCGTCGTCCACGGGCTGGCGGGATCGGCCGCCGTGGCATTGCTGGTTCTCACCACCATTGGCAATCCGGCGTGGGCGCTCTGGTATCTTCTCGTCTTCGGGCTGGGCACGATCCTGGGGATGATGCTGATGACGGCTGTCATCGTCGTCCCGTTCACGCGCACCAGCCACAGCTTTGTGCGACTCGGCGGCCGGCTCCGGATCGCGTCGGGCGTGATCAGCCTCGCATTCGGACTGTTTGTCGCCTATCGCATCGGGCTCGTCGACGGGCTCTTCACTGGAAACCCGCGGTGGACGCCGAAGTGAGATGCAGCGGAGTCAGCGATCGTTACGCGAGCGGGCATCCACAAAACCGAGGCAGGGGGCCGAAAGCTTTATAGCTTTTGCGCCAGGAGCTCTTCCGGTGGCGCCAAGGGTCGGGCGACTGGCGCGTAGGCATCTTGGCTTTACCCCTTAGTGCCCATCGCCCGAGGAAACTGAACGCGAAACCAACTCCGCTTTATTGTGATGAAAAACCCCGGCAACAGGAGCGGTTGCCGGGGCGGATGTTAACTCAGTCGGGGCGCCCGGATTTGAACCGGGGACCTCCTGCTCCCAAAGCAGGAGCAATACTAAACCAACTACGACAATCTGCTGGTGTTCATAGGGGAATCGGGCGTCGGTGCCGGACTTTCCTGCGAGTCGGGTCGGACTTTGCCGGGAGAAACGGGTAACGAAACGGGCAACGTCTCCTGAGAATTAGCCTCAGGAGACGTTTCGGTCACGTTTGCCGCGTGCGCCGGATCGAGCCCAACCTCTCACGCCCGGGAGACCGTCTTTGTTGGAACCGCCTAGGAAATATAGGCTAAAGGTGCCTGCCAATGATGAAAAGGATGATACCCAACGGCAGGAGCACCCGTCGCGCTATTAGGGTCTCCTTCGCTTTGTTGTAGTCGTCATTTGTGAGGGCCTGATGAGCTCTCAGCACCGTCGCGAGTACGACGAATACCGCACCCACCGAGCTCACTAGAGACATTTCGTGAGCCTTGAACCCCTCCCAATAAACACCCGAGCCCCAAAAAATAAGGATCGTCAGCAGGACGCCGTACAACCATCCCCTGGGCGGTCGAGCTCTGCCGTTGTCGTAGTCGGTCATAAATGCGCCCTTTTTATATCACGCCTGCTCCCAACAGAAGTGCAAAGATCTCCTCATCTATTGCGTCGGCAAGAGCCTGGAGCAACGTGTTGGTGAAGCCGCCGTCGGCGATTGCAAAGAGGGTTGTGGCTACGATTAGAAGACCTGGCTGGTTGTAAGCTTCCGCTGCCAGCATAATTGTTTCGGCCACGTCCGACGTTGTATTCCCGTCCTGCTGCGCCCAGGCTCCATTGAAAAAATTGGCAATAGAGCCAGCGATGCCCTCGATTTCCGACCAGAGTTGATCCAACGCACCGGCCGGGTTGTAGGATCGCAGCCAATAGCAGACGTCATATCTAAACGGGCAGTCTGCGCCACTTGTCGTGCTACCGCTGCCGTCATCGTATATGGAGTAGACGTCGTTGCTGAGGGTAAGGGTTGCGGCCGATCGGTCCGACGCACTGGCCGCAACGACCGCGATCGGAGAGAAGTCCTTCTCCTGATGCATGGCGACGCGCCCGCCGCTGTAAAGCGTAACGTCAGCATGCTCGCGATACGAAACGCCACCGACGTCTTTCCACTTTACGTTGACGGCTAAGAGCGGCTTCCCATCTCGGAACAGCCGCACCCCGGAGAGTTTCCCTTTCGCTCCGGCATCCCCTGTGAGCTCAAGGTGCGAAACGGTCCCGTCGTTATTGTCCGCATCGGCGTAGAACGTCCGGCCGGAGACGTGGACGTTCTTTTGAGCGCGGGCTTCGAAGGGGCTTGCGGTCTGCTTGGACTGCTGTCCTTCCCCGACCGAAATACCCATGGCCGCTCGGAGGGTGGACTTGCTACCTACCTTCTCGCTGATCTCCGAATACTTCGTACTGGTGCTGCACTCTCCGCTTGGTCGACACAAGGTGGTCGAGGTGACGACGCTGCTCTTGATGATCGAGCCAACGGCCGCGGGGCCTAGCTTGGCGTCCGGCGAAGTCGGCTGGCGATCGGCACAGCCTGCGAGGACGATTGCAACTACTGCCGCACCGACCGTGCGGGTAATGCGTTGAACGGTTTTCACATACCGCTCCCGGTTAGGGCTGGTCTGGGGGACTGCCCAATTCAGTAAATAACACGAGGCCAGCCCCCCTTGCAACTCGGTGATGCGTCTAACGGTTTTCACGGTGCCTCCACTGTGACGGGTGTTGGCGTCGCGGATTGCGGCGCCTGCGCGCAACGGTAGGCGAAGGGTGTCAGGACAGCGTCAGAACCCTTCCTCCTAGGGCGCGCATATCATCGAATCGGGCTCTAGAATCGAAGGAATTAGGAATGCCGTCAATGTCGTTGTCGTATCACGCGATGTCGATTTCATTTCACCTTGCAAGGAAGCGGGAATAAACGTCAGCGGCCCGTCAGAATCGTACTCGCCGACTGATACGAAACCGACAGTTCGGTGATATGAAACCGACATTGTTGCGTCAGATTGGGAACCTTAGAATCCGAACAAAAAGCCTCACCGTCGAAGTGACGATGAGGCTTGCAATTACAGAGTCGGGGCGCCCGGATTTGAACCGGGGACCTCCTGCTCCCAAAGCAGGCGCGATACCGGGCTACGCTACGCCCCGAGGTGAACGCAAGTTACTATAGC
>Ga0208587_1000708_pt1 | contig 18274 bp, 13 predicted proteins | sample NGESurdeep092012_7_FD_184472 | JGI IMG/M metagenome (GOLD analysis project Ga0208587, IMG submission 184472) | Arctic peat soil microbial communities from Barrow, Alaska - NGEE Surface sample 210 deep-092012 (SPAdes) | ecosystem: Environmental > Terrestrial > Soil > Wetlands > Peat ...
ACCACTCGCGCTGGATACAGGGCCGCGTCCTCGCTGCGAAGCGGATCCCATTCTGCGCCTCGCTGGCCGGCAATAACGCCGGCACGTAGCTTTCCTCTCGACGTTCCCGCCGACCGACCGCACCGATCGCCTCAACTCCATCCTCGATGTCCTGCTTTCCTCGCTTCGCCGTGGTCTTCGCCGCTCTCGGCCTTCTCACGCACTCAGCTCCCGTGCGCGCGCAGTCCGCGCCGCCTGGTCCCGCGACACTCACCGCGCACCAGCAGCTCGCGCGCGACGTCTACAAGCAGCTCGTGGAGATCAACACGGTCGATTCCGTGGGGTCCGTGACCAAGGCTGCCGAGGCGATGGCCGCGCGCTTTCGTGCGGCAGGCTTTCCGGCTGAGGACGTCCAGCTTCTCATTCCCGATGGCAAGCCGACGAAGGGCAATCTTGTCGTGCGCTATCACGGTCGCGGTGGAGTGTCAGGCCGAAAGCCCGTGCTTCTTCTCGCGCACCTCGACGTCGTCGCCGCGAAGCGGAGCGATTGGCCGCGCGACCCGTTCACGTTGTACGAGGAAAACGGCTACTTCCTCGGCCGCGGTACCTCGGACGACAAGGCGATGGCGGCCGTCTTCGTCGCCAACATGCTCCGGATGAAGGCGGAGAAGTACGTCCCCGATCGCGACATCATCCTCGCGCTCACCGCGGATGAAGAGGGAGGTGACGCAAACGGCGTCGAGTGGTTGGTCGCCACGCATAAGCCGTTGATCGATGCAGCATACGCGATCAATGAAGGAGGTGGTGGCACCCTCATAGGAAACACGCCGCTCTTTCATTCGGTGCAGGCGACGGAAAAGGTCTATGTGGACTTTACGCTCACCGCCACGAATCCTGGCGGACACTCGAGCGTCCCTCGGCCCGACAACGCGATCTATCAGCTCTCGCAGGCGCTGCTGACCGTGTCGCGCTATCAATTCCCGGTCGCGATGAACGACATCACGAAGGGCTTTTTCGAGCAGACGGCGAAAGTCGAGCCGCGTGCGGACATCGCCGCCGCGATGCGCGCCATCGTCGCGAAGCCGGGTGATGCGGAGGCGAATGCAACGCTCTCGAAGGATGCGCGATATTCGTCCATGCTTCGGACGACGTGCGTTGCGACGCGCCTCGCCGGCGGACATGCATACAACGCGCTTCCGCAATCCGCGACGGCGAATGTGAACTGCCGCATCGTGCCGACGTCGAACGGCGAGGAAGTGCGTCAGGCGCTCATCCGCGCCGTGAACGACACGGGAGTGAAGGTCGCCTTCCTGACGACGGTCCAGAAGTTCGGCCGCGCGCCGGCGCCGATCGAGCCGCAGCTTCTGGGCGCGATCATCGATCTGACGACGCGCACCTGGGGCAGAATTCCTGTCATCCCGACCATGTCCACTGGGGCGACCGATGGAGCGCATCTACGCGCCGGAGGGATTCCAACGTACGGTGTGAGCGGACTCTTCATGCAATCCGGCGAAGGCAACGCGCACGGCCGCGACGAGAAGCTGCGCGTGAAGTCGTTCTACGAAGGACTCGACTTTCTCGATCAGCTCGTGCGTCAGGTGTCGTCCGCGCCGCGTCCGTAAGGGCGGCTGCGGATGCCGACTACTCCGCGTTAGACGCCAGCCACGGGTCGCGCGCCATCCAGTCCGCATCAGGCGCAAAGAGAAATACCATCCCACCATCCGCGAGCTTCGGCAGCAGCCGCGCAGCGCGCGATGGCTCCATCGCCGGACAGCCCTCGCTGCGTCCCGCCTTGGCAGAGGTGACGTACGGCGCGCCATGCGCCACGACGCCGCGACCGAGCGCGTTGTCGTTGAAGCCGCTCGAGACACCCATCAGTCGCAGCCCGATCGAACTGTACGATTGGCCAGCTGTGTGTCCATGAAAGTCGTACGTCGACTGTGCGACATAGAGGCCGAGGGAACTCGCGTTGCTCCCCGAAGCATTCGAGAATCGGGTGGGCACGCCGTACTGTGTCGTCGACGACCCGCGGCCGTGCGCGACCGTGAACGGACCGTCCACGATCTTGAGCGAGTTCATGTCGAACACGTAGCCGCGCGGCTCCGTGCTCGGTAGACCGTAGTCCACGAAGTACAGGTATGGCTTTCTGACCTCGTTCGGGTGCGCCGTCTTGTAGGCGAAGTAGCTGCGGAAGGCGTCTTCGAGAGCCTCGGGACGACTGAGCGGACGCACCGCACCGGTGAAGACGTCGAGCGCGGTCTTCGTCACGGCCGCGACGACTCCTGTCGGGCTCGCTGCTGCGGCCGAGTTCGGCGTGACTGGGTTGCCACTCACGAACGAGACCGCTGCCGTCAGCACCGGACCGGACTGATCATGACTGGGCGCCAAGCGCGCGCCACCGAACAGAAGGGCGCTCGCGCCGACGAGGACGTTCTGTAGGTGCCTGGCTGGAAGCATGAGCTTCCTCTCTTGGGCTATGGGGCGCGATGGCGCCGGGGGGGACGTGACGGAAGGCAGGGGCACCACTGGCTGCTCCTGAACCGAAAGATGCGACTGCTGGTGATTCGTAAATCTAACGACTTGACGCGTCTGTGTAAAAGTGTTGGTGCGTATCACTTTATGGCCGAGTCCGGCGTCGATGGCCGCGATCTTCCATGGCCATAGCAGGAAAGGCTTGGGCGGTGTGCGTTCTGGTCGCTATTCGCCACCATTGGTGGGGAAGCGGCGCGACTGTCCGGGGCACGGATCTCGCCTAGACATAGGGAGCTTCCTGCGTCAGGTGTCAGAATAGAAACGCTTTCGACGACGCCGCGCGGACCGATCCGTAGCTCTGGCGATCATCTCATATCCGCAATGGCATCGTTTGTCATGAAGACAACAATCGTTGTACTCAGCGCTCTCGTATTGCTGACGCTGCCAGTTGAAGGGCAGCAAGCCGACCCGGCCGCGGATACCGGCGTCACGCGCCCGGTCGTCGCGATGGCCGCGTTCGCTCCCGTGGGGGTCACCCTCGCTACAGATGCCGGGGCAGATACCGTGCGTCGTCGTCCCAAAGCGATAGAGGTGAGCGACGCGTACGAACTGCGTCTCAGAATTCACCGCTACGCATCGTACACCACGGTGCCGCTCTTCATCGTGCAATCGGTGGCGGGCAATCAGCTCTACCAGGCCGACAAGACCGGCGCCCTGCGACCGGATTGGGCGCGCAACGTTCACAAGGCCGGTGCGGCCGCGCTCGGCACGGTGTTCACCATCAACACGGTGACAGGGCTCTGGAATCTCTGGGAGTCCCGCGACAACGACGTTGGACGTACGAAGCGGTTGCTGCACTCGGCCCTTCTGCTCGCCTCCGACGCGGGATTCACGTACTCGGGGATTGCGCTCGCCAATGGCGGGCGTCAGAAGCAGGCGTCGCGAACCAGCCACAAGAACGTCGCCTACTACTCGATGGGCGCTGCGCTCGCCGGTTATGGCATCATGCTCGTCGGCGATCATTAGCGCACGCTTGAGCGCGCGCTTCGCTGCATGTGCTTCGACGGATCAGTGCTGTCGCGGCAGGGTAACACACATCGGGGACCAAGCCTTTCACCGTGAAGCACTGGGTGCCATTCCATGATTGATAGACGTGAGAACTCGATGCCCGAGGACGCGCGGTGCGACGGCGGTTGCTCGCTCCACGATGCCTTGAACGCTCCCGCGGCGATTGAACGGCGAGCGTTCCTGCGCGCCGGCGCCCTGGCACTTGCGTCGCTCGGAATGCTTGGGCTCGGCGCGCGGGCGGCGGCGGCAATGACGGTGAGCGAGGTCAGGGCGCTCGCGGGAAGGAGCGGCGACCGACACGAGGAGAAGCGCTACGCAATTCCAACCACGGACAGCGTGTCGATCGATCGCGATAACAGCGTCATCATCGCGCGCGCGGCGGGAAAGATCTACGCATTCTCGCTCGCCTGCCCGCACCAGAATACGGCGCTGCGCTGGAGCGCGGACGACAAGGAGTTCGTGTGCTCGAAGCACCACTCGCACTATCGCGCGGATGGTTCGTTCATCGAGGGTCGCGCGACACGAGACATGGATCGCCTCGCCGTGCGTCGTGATGGACAGACGCTCGTCGTGGAGATCGACACGCTCTACCAGCAGGACCTGAATCTGGCTCAATGGACCGCGGCATTCATTCCAGCATAGCGACATGACAGACGAGGCACTATTCGGCGGGTGCGAGGCTTGCGTGAGCCGCCGGGATTTTCTGGGGCGCGTCGCGCTGGTGGCCGGAGCGATGATCTTGGCGGGTTGCTCCGCGAGCGATCTCACGGGCATAGGCTCAAACCCGCTTCCAGGCGGCCCGATCACGGTGAAGCTGTCGGACTACGCGGGACTCGCGACGGTCGGCCAACCTGTGGAGATTCGCACGTCGAGCGGCTCACCTTCCGACGTAGCGGCGGTGCGCACCGGAACGAGCTCCTTCGTCGTGCTCTACATGGCCTGTACGCACGCAGGAACGAAGGTGAACATCCAGGGCCAGATCTTCAGTTGCCCGAATCATGGTGCGCGATTCAGCAGCACAGGCGCCGTGACCAACGGTCCCGCCACGCGTTCGCTCGCGCAGCTTACGGTCGTGTACGATGCGACGTTGGGGACGATCACGGTGTCGTGAGTGATTGTTTGCTCCGCCGGCTACTACCGCCCTGTCGGCGTGGGGCAAGCCCGAACCAGATCAGGCGGGCCTGATATCGCCGCGGCAATCCTCTCGCGGGCAAGCGCCTCTACGCGGATCCGACGGCAGGATCTTGGTGGACCGACATCGCGCTCGAGCTGAGCCGAGCGGCGTCGACGCTCGCGAAGACGATCGCGAAGTAGTCGTGCCCCGTCGCGGGAACGGTTGATCGCGTCTGGCGCCCCCGCCCCCGATATCGTATAGTCGAGGCACACAAGCAACTGCTCCGTGTACGTTTCAGTCAGTCCATTTCACGACTGGAGATTCCCATGTCGATGTCGATTCCACCGCGCGATGACTCCGCGCTGCCGTCTACGGCGCTCGGAGACGAGGATGCTCTCAAGCGCGCCTTCCTCACCGAATACTCCACACTGAGTGTGGATGCACGCGCCGGTCTCGGCGACGCCGCTGCCTCTCTTGCGCCGAAGGTCGTGGAAGGGGCCTTTGTGCGCGCGTGGGACGCACGCGCGCAGTTGAAGACTCCCGAGGAGCTGCATCAATTCCTCGTGGACGACGTGCATCACGCGGCCGCGCGGGCGCTGAGTCGGCGAGCGGCCGCGCACCGCTTCGGAGGCTCAGCGCCGCACGAGGGATCGCATGCGACGTCGGGGGAGCTGGATCCCGATCAGTCGTGGGCGCACATTCAGCACGCGCTGCATGGCGAGGAGCACAGGCCGGACACGTTGGCCGCGGTGGCGGCCGCGTCGCGGCACGAAGCGGCGGGGCATATCGGCGCGGTTGGAAAATCGAAGTCCGTGTGGATGGCGCTCGCGTTGGGCGCCGCCGCGATCGTGGTGGTGGTCGTCGGCATGCTCGCGTTGGAGCGGCTGGCCGCGAAGGGCAAGGTCGCGAAGGCGGTCAACTCTTCCGACGCGCGCCAGATCACGACGCCGGCGGGCCGTGCGGGAAACGTCGACCTCACGGATGGCAGCACGGCACACATGGCGCCGGAGTCGAAGCTCATGATCCCGAAGGACTTCAGCGCGACTCTGCGCGGCGTGAAGCTCGAAGGAGCAGCGACCTTCGACGTCGCGAAGGGACTCGAGAAGCCGTTCGAGGTCTATGCGCGCAATTCCGTCGTCGTCGCCACAGGGACGTCGTTCACCGTGAGCGCCTACCCCTCTGATTCGACGATGACGATCGTCGTCGGCGAGGGGTCGGTGAACGTTCGGCACGGAGACGTTTCGCAGGCCGTGGCCGCTGGCGCAGGGCTCGTGATGCGCGACGACGGCAATTCTCATGTGGCGAGCGCCGCGGAGCGCGACGAAGCCGCAGGGTGGAAGACCGGGACACTCGCCTTCGAGAACCGGTCGCTCAAGGACGCACTGGTGCTGATGAAGCGCTGGTACGGCTACGAGATCAGAGTGCCCTCCCCAGCGTTGCTCGATCGCAAGGTGACGATGCGCGTGTCGCTCGACTCGGGAATGCAGGCGATCCACCTCATCGAGAAGAGCTCGGGACTCGAGTTCGGCTATGCGGGCCAGAACATGGTGTATCGCGAGCCTGGCTCGGCGAAAAAATAAGAAGGGCCGTTCACGATCGCTACAACTGCGCCCGCGCCCAGTAGCAGAGCTTGTCCACCAGCCTGTTGCCGGTGCCGAGGGACGCCAGCTGCTCGAGCGTCACCTGCCTGGAGCGCGTGATGTCGTCCTCGAAGTATCTGTCCGCGTCCGCCGCGTGGCGGCGGCTGACGATGACGACTCCGCACTCCGCGTTCAGCGCAAAGGAGCGCGGGTCGAAGTTGATGGAGCCGACGAGCAGCAGCTCCCCATCGGCGATGACGGTCTTGGCGTGCATCATCGTCGGTTGATACTCGTAGATGCGCACGCCCGCCCGAACGAGGCGCGGCCAGGTGTGCCGGCTCGCGCGCTGCACGATCTTCTGATCGTGGTACGGGCCGGGCACGAGAATTGTGACGTCCACGCCCCGCTCGCTCGCCGCGCAGAGCGCATCGATGAACGATGCGGGTGGAACGAAATAGGCGTTGCTCACGTGCAGCGTGCGCGTCGAACCGGCGACGCATGCCGCCATCACACGCTGAGCTTCGGAGGCACCGTTCGCTGGCGTGCTGACGACCGCACAGACGGGCACGTCGCCAGTCGGTTGTAACTTCGGGTAGTCTCGCCCATGCAACAGCAGCTCTTCCGTGCACTGGTTCCAGTTGTCGGTGAACGCGCCCTGCAACGAAGCGACGATCGGACCCGTGAGACGCACATGTGTGTCGCGCCAATGCGCTGGGCTCTGCGCGTGACCCGTCCATTCATCAGCGATGCCGACGCCGCCGGTGAAGGCAACGGTTCCGTCCACGATGAGCAACCGGCGGTGGGTGCGGTGATTGTACTTCATCCAGTCGAACCAGCGCATCCGCCGGAACCAGGCGACCGTGCATCCCGCGTCGCGCATCTGCTGCACCAGGCCTTTCGGCATCGGCTCGGTCCCCTCGCTGTCGAGCACGACACGTACGACCACCCCGCGGAGCGCCGCGTCGGAGAGCGCTCTCGCGAAAGTCTCGGGTACGACGCCGGCCCAATACACATAGGTCGAAAAATGAATGGTCGAGCGGCTCGCGTGGATTGCGGCGAGCATCGGGGGAAATATCTCGTCGCCATTCTGGTACAGATCGACCGCATTGCCCTCGGAGATGCACTCGCCTGCCGCCCCGTGAAGCGCGCGCAGAAATTCGTCGGGCGACGTTCCGATTTCAGGAACGTTCATCACCCGATCCTGATGATGCGCCTCGGCGTTGGCCGCGACCGTGATGTAAATGAACGCCAGCACGAGTGCGGCGACGACTCCGCCGAGGAGCGGGAGGACCGTCGTCACGGCGTGCGGGCGCGGTCGAGCCGGCGCTGCTCGGCGATGCCGATTCCCACGACGCAGATGGCCATCCACGCGCCGCCAGCCGCCCATCCGCCCGCGACGTCAGACGGATAGTGCCCGCCGAGCAGAATTCGACTCAGCCCAACCGCCAGGATCATGAGGACCAACAGACCATCTACCTCTTGCGTAGGGTTCTCGTCGCGATTCGAGGCGAGCGACGCTGGGAAGAGCGGGCGGAAGTGCAACTCGGGTGCCGGATCGGGCGGGACGGCGGTTAGCCAACTGAACGGACGCGCGCGGTGTATATCTCGGTGAGGAGCGATGTGGCCATCGACTCTTACCCCACCGTATCGCACCACCCATTCACCAGGAACAGCATGTCGCGATTCACCAGTGCAGTCGCATTGGCGGGCGTGCTCGCGCTCGCGTCAACGGCGTACGCTCAGCCACCAGGTAGAGCGATGGCACCGCCACCGAATGGCGCGCAAAATGGTCCGCCTGCTGGCGGGGCGATGGGCGGTCCGACCATGCGTCCGCCGACGATGGACGTCGCGAGCATGCTCCTCGCGCACACCGGCGAGTTCAAGCTCACGGACCAGCAGGTCACACGGCTCGCAGCGATCGCCCGGCGCTCCGCAGATCGACGCAAGTCGATGATGGCGAGCGTCGATTCGCTTCGGGCGGCGCGTGCTGCCGCGCCGCCGGCTGGCGCCAACGCTCGTCCGGGCAACCGTGGGGCATGGACGCCCCAGCCGGCCGCCCGCGCCCTCGTAGACAGGATGCGCGAGCAGGGGCGTGCCGACCTGCGCGATGCGATCGGCGTGCTCACCATCGATCAGCAGGCAATGGGGTGGGAGATGATGGCCCGCCGAGGTGGACGCGGGCAGGCGATGGCCCGCCGGATGGGAATGCGCGGAGCTGGTGGAATGGGCGCCGGTATGCGAGGCGGGCCAGCCCCGCAGGATCCCAATCAGGTTCGCCTCCAGCGCAGCGGTCAGGAGCCGCGCACTCGGCCGCCAGCCGCTCCGACAGCCGCACCGCCCGAGACTCCCGCGAACCGATAGTTCACCACGGAACAGAATCTGCCGACGTAGCGCTGCTGCGCGACTAGCCAACCGGGGGCTCTGCATGGAGTTTGTGTTCTCATGCTGAGCCCCTTCTTGCTGCTCGCGCGTCTCGCCACGCTCACGGCCGCGTCGCACGACCCGACGACCTTCATTCGCGTGAACCAGGTCGGCTATCTGCCCGACGCACCGAAGGTCGCCGTTGTCTGCTTGCTGGACAGTGCTCGAGTCGAGCGCTTCGTCGTGCAAGACGAACGAGGCCACGTTGTATTCGGCCCGCGTCGCGCCGTCGCGACGCCCGCATTCGGGCCGTGTGTCTCGACACGTCGCCTCGATTTCAGCGCGCTTCGAAAGGCGGGCCGCTATCGCATCGTCGCCGGCGACGCCAGCTCGCCGCTCGTGCGCATCGGCCCGCACGTCTACGACGGCGCAGCGGACACGCTGCTGTACTACATGCGACAGCAGCGCTCCGGCTGGAATCCGGTGTTCAACGATTCCGTTCACACAAGGGACGGCATCATTGTCGACTCACCGCGCGCTGGTGAGGTGGTGCGCGTGACTGGTGGATGGGCCGATGCATCCGACTATCTGCAGTACGTCACGACCTCGGCGAACGCCACGTACGTCATGCTCATGTCGTACCGCGATCACCCGTGGGCCTTCGCCGATCGCTTTCAGTCGAACGGTGCGCCCGGTGCCAATGGCGCAGCGGACATTCTGGATGAAGCGCGCCATGGTCTCGAGTGGCTCGCGCGCATGTTTCCGGATTCGACGATCATGTTCAATCAACTCGCCGACGATCGCGATCACATGTTCTTCGATCTGCCAGCGAACGATTCGTCCGACTACGGCTGGGGAAAGGGCAAGGAGCGACCCGTCTACCCGTGCACGGGGCAGCCGCAGGGCCTCTTCACGTACAAGAACCGTTCGACCGGATTTGCGTCCACGGCGGGCAAGTACGCATCGGCGTTCGCGCTCGGGACCACGGTGTTCGCCGCGCGCGATCCCGCCTTTGCCGCTGTCATGCGCCGGAAGGCGCACGACGCATATGAGCTCGGACGCGCGCATCCCGGCGTGTGCCAGACTGCGCCCGGCCGCGCCCCCTACTTTTACGAAGAGGACAACTGGGTCGACGACATGGAGCTGGGCGCGGCGGAGCTCGCGGCGCTGTCCGGTGACACGACGCTGCTCAAACAGGCGCTCGCGTACGCCGAGCAGGAGCCGGTGACGCCGTGGATGGGCGCTGATACCGCCAATCACTACCAGTGGTATCCGTGGCATAACAATGGTCACTACGAGATCTGGCGCGCGGCGGGCGGTCGTGGCGATGCAGCGGCGCGTCGCCGCATGGCGGAGTTCTACCGTCGCGGTCTGGAGGCTGTCGCGAGTCGCGCCGACAATGGCTTCCGCATCGGGATTCCCTTCATCTGGTGCTCGAACAACCTGATGACTTCGTTCGCGACCCAGGCGCTGCTGTACCGGCGCATGACGGGCGACGAGCGCTTCCGCCCGTACGAGCAGGCCGCGCTCGACTGGCTGTTCGGCGCCAATCCGTGGGGTGTCTCCATGGTCATCGGCTACCCGCACGACGGCGTGTCAGCTACCGATCCGCACTCCGCCGTCGCCGTGCGACTCGGCGTGGACAAACTGCTCGGCGGGCTGCTCGATGGTCCCGTGTATGGCTCGATCTTCTCGAACCTGCGCGGCATCACTCTGCACAACGCTGACCGGTACGCGCGCTTCAACACGGGCCGCATGGTCTATCACGATGATCTCGGCGACTACTCCACGAACGAGCCGATCATGGACGGCACGGCGAACCTGACCTATCTGCTCTCAGCGCTCGCGTCGCGGCCGCGGCGATAGCGCCCGGCTAGCCTTGTCGTCGTCCCGAAAGTCGCGGTGAGGGGTGACGGTGCGATAGCTTGGGCACTCATCGTGCTTGTGTCAGCGCGATCACCTTTCAACTCTGCATGAGGACGTCATGAATAAACGCATCAGACGGAAGCGCGTACGGCAGATGCTCCTCGTCGAGCTCGCCATTCTCTTCAGTGAGCCCGCGGACGCGATCGTCTGGCTCGAGACGCCGCTCGACCAGTTCGAAGGACGGACTCCGCGTCAGACGATTGCCGCCGGAGAAGTCGAGCGCGTGACGATGCTCCTTGACGAGCTCAACGCGGCGGCGCAGGAGAAAAAGGCCGGATAGCCGCTTTGGTAGCGCTACCCGCCGCATGACGCGAGCAAACGGCGCGCGGCGGGTGACGACGGAAACTGCCGCTTCGCCGCACTCGCATGCACCGTCGAGCGCTTGCAGTCGCCGCGTCCGAGATAGAGCTGCGCGAGTCGCGCATGAATGCGATAGCTGCCGGGATCGATCGCCGACGCACGTTCGAGCACGGACGCCTTCGAGCTCGTCGCGTAGATCGACATCGCCATGAGTTGCGCACCGCTGCGTGTCACGACGAGCCCGCCCAACGCGGCGACACAGACCAGCGCGGCGATTCGGCGAAGCGCTGTCATCTCGATCGCGCCTCGCTCTCGCGACGATGCGGCGAGTGCGCCGAGCAGCGACCATCCGACGAGCGCCGGTACCGGAAGCAGCAGCACCGCGTCGAACGTGCCGACGATGACGAGCACGACGAGCGTGGCGAGCAGGACCGCCGCGGACAGTCTCGCCTCGGTGTCCTCACCGTTGTTCAGACCGCGAAGCCCGTCCATCAGCAGCGCCAGCATCGCGAGTCCGATGAGCCCGAGCCCAACCGGACCGCGCTCCGAGAGAAAGGTCACCCAGTCGCTGCTCGGCCACGGATTCGACGTCATCCCATCCCGCCCGATCGACGGATCATTCTCCGACGCGAAGTGAGGATAGACGACGGACCAATTGCCGGGTCCCACACCGAGCAGCGGATGCCGCAGCGTCATCTTCAATGAGTTGCCGTATTGAATGAGCCGCCCATGTCCGCTGCCGCCCTTGTAGTTGACGATGCTGTGCGCCGTGTCGGCGTAGGGCGAATCGCTCGTCCAATCGAGCGTGTTCGGGATCACCAGCGCAGCACCAGCTCCCGCGCCGGCCGCAATGCAGAGCACGAACAACCGGCTCAGCTCGAGCGAGCCATCGCGCCGGCGCAGTGCGATGATGCCCGCGACGATCAGCACGACGATTCCGACGACGAGTGCGAGCCACGCCGCCCGGCTCCGTGAAAGAATGAGCGCGCCGGAAATGAGCGCGATACCTGCGCACCACCTCGCGAGCGACGCACGCGTCGGCGCACGAAGTCCGGAGAAGAGCAGGGCGGGCAGCGTGATGACGCACAGATGCGCCATGAAATTGCGATTGCCAAAGGTGCCGCCCGGCGCGCGATTCAGGCTCACGAGCTCACTCTTCACGCCATACGCCTGGAGCAGCGCCGTCGCCGCGCCGACGACGCCCGCGAGCGCCAGTGCCGCGACGAGGGCGCGCGAGTAGCCCGCGCGCGCGAGAGTGCGCGCGCACCAGAAGCACGCCGCGCCGCCGAGCGAGACGGCAACCGCGCGCCCCGCAAGCCACCAGTTCGTCGCGAACACCGCCGACACCACGCCAAGTACGAGCCAGAGCGCGAGGAGCTGATCGGCGCGCGAGATCGAGATACGCTTTGCGCGTGCGACGCACAGGAGGGTGACGACGAGCGCCGTGACACTCAGGACCAGCTCCTTCGGCACGAAGAAGCGTTCGAGGTCGAAGGTCTTGTATGGCGCGGCAGCGATCACGACGGCGATCGCGCCGGCTTCCAGAACCCGGAGCGCTATGCGCCTCTCAGCTAACATCATGCCTGCGGAAGCTGCCACGCGACGCGCAGCCGATCGTACTCGACAGCGGGAAGCTGCACGAGCGCCGGACGTCGCGCGCTGTCGAGCCACCGCATGAGCGCCTCGAGCTCGCCCGCGTCGAGCGCGGTGCAACCCGCAGTGGTCGACGAAGGTCCGCCCCAGATGTGCAGGAAGATGCACGAGCCGCGTCCACGCTGCGGAGGTGTCGCGTTGTAGCCGATGATCACGCCCAGCCGGTACTGCCCGATCTGTCGCATGTGTTCGGCGCTATTCCAGTCGACGCGCGGCACGGTCGCGCGATCCACCACGGTGTTGTAGTACGCGGAGGACTCGTCGTCCACGCAGTCGGTGCCGGGCTGCAACGCGGCATAGGGCAGTCGCATCCACGATAGCTCGGCGCGCGGCGCGAATCCGAACGCGGTGTCGAGCGGGAATGCGCCGGCGGGGGAGCGACCATCACCTTCGTGCTTGACCGGCTGGCTGATTGCCGATGCGAGTGATGCGTCGGCCCACGCGAGTCCGGTTCGTCCGATGACGACGGGCACCGGTGATGCGACCGCTTGCCACGCCGTTGAAGGATCATCGCGCGTGAATCTGCGCAGGGTGCCGGTCGTGGCATTCCAGTCCGGCGTGATGACGACGACGAGCTGCTGCGCGCTCGTCAGCGCTACTGGTCGCGCCGAAGCGACGGCGCTCGCGAGCGCGACCGGAGTCGCGGTCGTCACGGCAGGCTTGCCCTGGGAGCACGCGATGCTGGAGAGAGAGCCGAGTGCACCGATGGTCGCGCGGGAGTGGTGAAAAAATCGCATGGGAAAGGCTAACGAAATGTCAGTGGTTCCGCGCTACGGTGGTGCCCGGCCTGAAACGTTGGGCTGATTCGTTCTGCGAAGATGAGGAGTAACGGAATCCCCTTCCAACGCTGGGTGCGATGTCGGAAATCCACCGTCCGCCTCTGACGTCCTTTGGGAGGACAATCCGGCCAGGCCACACAGTTCTCAAAGTGGCCGCTGACATCGCCGTTCCGGTGTTTCAAAGATACAAGAATGTCACGGACTCACTCGCTCCGGATGCGTATACACCGTCACGCGGCCGTCGCGCGCGAAGCCAGCGAGCGTGATGCCGGCGTCGGCCGCCATGCGGACGGCGAGCCCCGTTGGCGCGGACACCGTCGCAACGAGCGTCGCCCCGAGCACCGCCGCCTTCTGAACCAGCTCGAAGCTGCCGCGGCTCGTCAGCACGATGAATCCGGACGCCGCGTCGACGGACGATCTCGTCAGAGCGCCAACCAGCTTGTCGAGCGCATTGTGTCGCCCGATGTCCTCTCGAACCAGCAAGATCGCTCCCTCCGAATCGGACCAGCCAGCGGCGTGCACCGCTCCCGTCGTATCGTTGAGCGGCTGGCGAGCGGCCAACTCGCGCATCGCGCGCGAGATCGCAGATGCGGCGAAGCGGGTCCCGGATACGACGCTGGGTAGGGCGCGAAGTACCTGTTCCACGTCTTCCATGCCGCAGATGCCGCAGCCTGAGCGCCCCGACAATCTCCGTCGGCGGGTCTCGCTAGCGACCTCTACCGACGTCTCGAGCTGCAGCTCTACCCCTCGACTGTACCGAACGACCGCGATGGACGTCACCTCGTCCGCCCGATCGATGAGCCCTTCCGTGAGCGAAAAGCCGATCGCGAAGTCCTCGAGATCGCTCGGCGTCGCCATCATCACTGCATGCGAAACGCCATTGTACGCAAACGTTACCGGCGTTTCTTCCGCGATGGTCTCGTCGACGCTGGAAGCGAGCCCATGCTCGAGTCGCACGGCTCGGATAAGACTCGAGGGCGGAGAGTAGCCGAGACGGTCCATTGACATGATCGTACGGCGCGCCGAGCCCGCGCGCAACGCCGTGGACCTCATTCTGCATCTACGCGCGCATACTCCGCATCGCACGGCTGCTCCGCGATCGGAGGCAAGGGTAACGAGCTCGACAGACCACCGGAGCAGAACCAAGCGTGCGATTTCCCCGCGGCTGGCGACGTAGTTCGCCAAGTGTCAGCGACATGCGGGCGACGGATGCCCCAAGCGATGTGATCGTGGGCGAGTTGTTCGGCACGGATCGCCTCGCGCGACACGGCCGGCACCTCGCTCGCACTCAGAGAATCGTCGACATACCGCGCCGCCTTCGGCCGCGCGGCAAGGGACCGCTCCTCTCGCGCCTTGCCGCGACCGAGCGCGTCCTTCGTGGCGTCCACGTCGCCCTCGCTCAAGTGGCTGCCGAAGGGGTCGAGGTCAGCCCCGCCGGTGAGTGGCTGCTCGACAATTTCTACGTCGTCCTCGAACAGATTCGGGAAGTTCGCGCCACCCTTCCGAGCAACTACTACCACGAGCTGCCGAAGCTCGCCGGTCCGGGTCCGCTCGCGGGCTATCCGCGCGTGTACGAGATCGTCATCGAGCTGATCGCGCACACGGACGGGCGTCTCGACCCTGCACTGCTCGAGTTGATGGTCGAGCAGTATCAACGCATCACGTCGCTCACCATGGGCGAGCTCTGGGCGATGCCGGCGATGCTGCGCATGGGGTTCCTGGAGAACGTGCGCCACATGGCGCGCCGCGCCGCGGCGGATGCGGCCGACACGCAGGAGGCCGACCGGTGGGTCACTCGCCTGCTCGCTGCGGAGGACGCGGGAGGCAATGCGCTCACGCGGGAGCTGGAAGACCTGATCCACAATCCACCCCCGCTCACACCGGCATTCCTCACACGTTTCCTCCAGCAGATTCGCAGCCGGCGTGCCGATTTCACGCCGCTGCTGTGGCTCGAGCAGTGGATCGGCGATGAGGTGATGAGCGTCGAAGAGGCCGTGCAGCGCTCGACGCAGCATCTCGCTCTCACGCAGCTCGTGATGGCGAACAGCATCGCGAGCCTGCGCAAAGTCGGCAGCATTGACTGGTCCGAGTTCGTCGAGACGGTGAGTGCGACGGAAGCCGTACTGCGGCGCGACCCGAGCGGGGTGTACGCCGAGATGACGTTCCAGACGCGCGACCGCTATCGGCACGTGGTCGAGCACCTCTCGCGGCGCATTGAGATCCCGGAACAGGAGGTGGCCGCTGCCGCCATCCAGGCCGCCGCCGCCGCGGAACGATCATCGGGCGGGAGCGCGCGCGCCGCGCACGTCGGCTACCACCTCATCGACGATGGGCGACGCGCACTCGAGGCGACGCTCGGCTATCGTCCGGGCATTCGCGAGCGTCTGTATCGCGTCGCGAAGGATGCGCCGACCCACTTCTATTTCTGCGCGCTGGGCTTGGGAGTGGCGGGAGCACTCGCGCTCTTGCTCGAGCCAGTGGAGGGTGCCGTCGGCATCGGCGTACTCGCCGCGGTTCTGCTCGCGCTCTCGCCGGCGGCGGACGTGGCGGTAGCGGCCGTCAACCAGCTCATCACGCTGTTGCTGCCCCCCGACCGGCTCGCGCGGATGGAATACGAGGACGGCGTCCCGCCGGAGCACCGCGGAGTCGTCGTCGTACCGATTCTGCTGGGCAGCCCTCAGGCGGTCGAGGAGGCGCTCGATCATCTCGAGGCGCAGTACCTGGCGAATCGCGATCCCGAGATCCGCTTCGCGCTGCTCGGCGATTTTTTCGACGCAGGCGTCGAAGTCCAGCCGGGCGATGACGCCATCGTTGCCGCGGCAGTGGAGGGTGTGCGCGCTCTCAACGCTTCTTACGTGCAGGAGACACTCGATGCGCGTCCACCTTTCTACTTCTTTCATCGTCCGCGGCGCTTGAATGCGGCCGACGGGATCTGGATGGGCTGGGAGCGCAAGCGCGGCAAGCTCGTGCAATTCAACGAGTACCTGCTCGGAAAGGACGAAGGCGCGTTCTCGACGATCGAGGGTGAGGCGGAGTGGCTGCACGGCGTGCGCTACGTCGTGACACTCGACTCCGACACGGTGCTGCCGCGCGGCGCCGCGGTCGAGCTCATCGGCACGATGGCGCATCCGCTGAACCGCGCCGTATTCGACGCACACGCCGGACGAGTCGTGAAGGGTTACGGCATCCTGCAGCCGCGCGTGAGCGTGTCGCTCGCGAGCGCGAACGGATCGTACTACTCGGCAATCTTCGCGGGTCATCCGGGCGTCGACCCATACACGACCGCGGTGTCCGACGTCTATCAGGATCTCTTCGGCGAAGGGACCTTCACGGGGAAGGGGATCTACGAGGTCGCGCTGTTCGCGCGCGCGACCGCGGGACGCTTCCCCGACAACGCACTGCTGAGTCACGATCTGATCGAAGGATCGTTCGCGCGCGCGGGTCTCGTGACCGACGTCGAAGTGTTCGACGACTATCCAGCGCGCTACCTCACGGCGACGCGGCGGCTGCACCGGTGGATTCGCGGCGACTGGCAGCTTGCGCCCTGGCTGCGCGATGAGGTGCCGGGTACCGAGGGTCGCACGATCAATCCGCTCTCGTCGGTGTCGCGCGGGAAGATTCTCGACAACATGCGGCGCAGTGTATCGCCGATCGCGCTGTTCGCCTGGCTCATGGCCGGCTGGACGATTCTGCCCAACGCTGGCGTCGCGTGGGCGCTCGTCATGCTCGCCGCGATGGCGGCACCGTGGGGCATTCCACTGCTCGTGGCGCTGCTGCGTCCGCCGCGCGGCGAATCGTGGGCGCCGTACTACGCCGCCCTCTTGCACGACGCGTCGCTCTCGGCGCAGCAGCTGGGCATGGGCGTCGCCATGCTGCCGCATCAGGCGCTCGTCGCTGCCGATGCAATCGTGCGAACGCTCTATCGCATGTACGTCGCACACCGCCGCCTGCTCGAGTGGCAGACGGCGTCGCAGGTGGAGCAGTCGAGCATCGGTGGGCGCGGCGTCGTCTGGCGACGCATGTGGCCGGCCGTCGCGCTGGCCGCGGTGGCGATCGGCGCGATGTCGTACTGTTCGGTCGCTCGACATGATGGAATGGGAAGCTGGGCGCTCCTGTCGATCCTGTCGCTCTGTTGGATCGCCGCTCCCGAGATCGCGCATCGCCTGAGCGAGCCGATCGTGCGCGCTGATCTGGAGTTGACGGCGCCCGAGCGCGACCTGGCGATGCGGCTCGCACGCGCGCATTGGACCTTCATCGAGCACTTTGCCGACGAGAGCACACACTGGCTCGTCCCGGACAACTTCCAGGAGGCGCCGCAGCCGGTCGTCGCCACGCGGACGTCGCCGACGAACATCGGCCTGCAACTGCTGGCGACGGTCTCGGCGAACGACCTTGGCTTCATCACCGCCGACCAGATGCTCGAGCGGCTGGAGCACGCGCTCGATTCCGTCGAGAAGATGCCGAAGGTGCGCGGGCACCTGATGAATTGGTACAGCCTGTACGATCTGCGCGCGCTCGATCCTCCGTACGCCTCGGCGGTGGACTCCGGCAATCTGGCCGGACATCTCGTCGCGCTCTCGGCGGCCTGCGAGGCCCTCGTGGAAGAGGAGCGCGCCGACTCGTCGCGTCTGTCGGAGATCGGTCGCCGCGCGCGTACGCTGGCGATGGCGATGGACTTCACTCTGTTCTACGACGAACAGCGGCACCTCTTCTCCATCGGCTACGACGCACGTACCGGACAACTCGATCCTGGCACGTACGATCTCCTCGCCTCCGAAGCGCGGCTCGCGAGCTTCATCGCCGTCGCCAAGGACGACGTGCCCGCCGAGCACTGGTTCCATCTCGGCCGTTCACTCACGACGACCGATTCCGGCACGGCGCTCGTTTCCTGGAACGGAAGCATGTTCGAGTATCTCATGCCGGTGCTCGTCATGCCGTCGCGGCCTTTTTCGCTGCTCGATCAGACGCATCAGGCCGTGGTGCGACGACAGATCGCGTACGGTCGCGCGCGAGGGGTGCCGTGGGGCATTTCTGAGTCGGCG
>Ga0208587_1000711_pt1 | contig 18240 bp, 14 predicted proteins | sample NGESurdeep092012_7_FD_184472 | JGI IMG/M metagenome (GOLD analysis project Ga0208587, IMG submission 184472) | Arctic peat soil microbial communities from Barrow, Alaska - NGEE Surface sample 210 deep-092012 (SPAdes) | ecosystem: Environmental > Terrestrial > Soil > Wetlands > Peat ...
TCGGCGAAACGGTTCCATCCCAAGCGTGCTTCATTGACCTGGGACGAGTTAACGATCTTTACCCATGACAGAGCGACTAACTGCACCCGCGTTGGGGTCACGGTGTTGAATCCGGGCAGCAGGCCGCCCGCCAAACTGCGCAAAAGGAAAACTCTGCTTGCTATTACCGTAATAGTAGCGTCCGGTAATGTTGTTATTGATGTTGGGATTGTAATCAACCTTGGCAATCAGGCTGTCAATGTTGTTCCGGAATCGGGTCGCCGTTGCCAAGTTGGGCTCGGAGCATCCTGTCAGGTCGCTGGCCGCTCCGGAGATGTTGGGCGCGGGCCAGGGATTGCGAGCCAGCAAGTTGAGCATGGGCTGACTGACAGCGCCGCCAAGGCTCGCTATGGTTTGGGTAACCAAATTCGGATCAGGTACACAGCTCAGGCCAGCCTGCGCGCCGCTTTCCCGTTGGCCTTCATAGTCGAAGAAGAAGAAGGCCTTGTCTTTTACGATCGGCCCGCCGAGCGATCCGCCGAATTGATTGTTGGTGAAGGGATTCTTGCGCTGAGTGGCGATATTGAAATAGTTGCGAGCGCCGAACGCGCCGCTGCGATAGTACTCCAACGCCGAACCGTGCCATTGGTTGGTGCCACTCTTGGTGACGATGTTGACGATGGCTCCACTGTTACGCCCATACTCGGCTTCGTAGTTGGAGAGCACGTGCAGTTCGCCGACGGCGTCAATGGGCAGAATAGTCGCCGGATCGCCGAAGACGCCGGCTTCGTTGATGGCCGGATCGTTGCGGTAGCCGTCGTTCATGTCCGTACCGTCGAGCAGGTAGTTGTTGGAGCGGCCCCGGGAACCGTTCATGGAGAACTCGCCGTAAGAACCGGGCGAGTCGCTGATCTGGTCGGGCGAGCCCGCCACTCCGGGGTTGAGGTAGATGAGTTTGGTGTAATCGCGGCCATTGACCGGAATGTTCTCGATGGTCTGGGAAGTCAGTATGCCACCCAATTCCGCGCTCGTGGTATCCACTTGCGGCACTTCGCCGGTCACCTCGACACGCTCGGCCACTTCGCCGGGCTTCAGCACGACATCCACGCGGCGCTCGCTGGCAACATCAACCGCCACGCTGCTGATCACCGAGGTCTGAAAGCCGCTCTGCGAAACCGTGACCGTGTATTTCCCGAATGGCAACTCGGGAGCGCTGTAGGTGCCGTCGCCACTCGTCTGGGTAGTGCGCTCCAATCCAGTGTCGACGTTGTGGACCTTGACGGTGGCGCCGGAAACCACGGCGCCGGAGGTGTCCGTAACTGTTCCGAGAACCGTTCCGCGGAAGGTCTGCGCGGGAACACAGGTAGCTGCCAGTAGCAGCATCAGGACGAGAAGCACGAAACCCTTGCAGTTCATGATTCGCCTCAGATGTGGTGAGAAGCTATTGGGCGATGATTATAAACAACCGCAGCACGCAGCGAACAAAAATCGGAGAGGGCGTCTCAAGCAGCACTTGTCCAGTTGGCCAACCGCAAGCGATAACGCGGGCCTGGACCTGGATTATTCATGAACGTGAAGTGTCATCCTGAGCAGAGCGCCCGCAAAGATTTTCCGACCCGCGTCGTTTGCGGGTCGGGGGGGCGCGGAGTCGAAGGACCCCTATTACCGCAGAAATCACAGTGTGGCCGCCTAGCGCAGCAACAAATCTGGGATTGCGGGCGGCCAAAGGGGTCCCTCGACTCCGCGCTGCGCTCGTCGCTCCGTCGAAAAACATTCATCACGGAGGCACGGAGGACACGGAGTCTTGATTTCTGCCGAGTTTTCTCCGTGATCTCTGTGGTTGATTTTCATTTTTATAGGTGGGTCGCAGACCCATGTGACACTCGGGATGACACCCCGAAAAATTACGTGGGCTCATGAATAATCTAGGTGAAGGCCCGCACTAGCCAAGTAACAACCACTCCGGAATTGCTCTAGCGGTACATGGTCGGATAAACTTTCGGCCGCTCATTGCCGCTGTACACCATCTTGGCAAGGTGTACGGTGTATTCCGGCTTCGAGACCAGCGACGTCAAGCTGAAAACCCTATAGCCATCGCCGCTGATTTCGGTGCGGCGGAACAAACCAGGTTCCGTCTCCGTGACCTCACGGTTTCCGTGGATTTGGTCGAGGAATAACTGCGCCGCTTTCTGATCGGCCTGGCCATGTTCGCTGGCCGTTGTCAGGGAATCGGCAGCATACGACCGGATGAGCTTCTGCCAGTACTTTTCCAGCAGTTCGGTGCTGGCGAAGACATCGGCCCACAGGATGCGGCCGTTGATGGCGACCACCACGCCTTTCGCTCCTTCCTTCTTCAACTCGCGCAGCATCCCGTCGTAATCGGCAGCGACGGATTCAACTTTCTTCTGCACGTCAGGATTTTCCATCGCCTTGGCATAGGAGGTGGATGCCTGCATGGAAGGGCTGGCCTGCGGAACTGCTCTCGACATCCCTGCAAGCGCCGAGCCGACCTGTGCCCACACGCTCTGCTAATTGCGCTCGGCCATCGCCGGGGTTCGCACGCTGGGCTGCGCCATCTGCGATTTCATCGAGCCGAAGTGGTCGGACGAGGCCACCCAACGTCCTGGCTCAACGCAGAACACCGACAGATCAATGGGTCCCGATTTCGGCGACACGATCCGATCGACGCCAATCACACGGTCCTGCTTGCCCCCGGTCACCACTTCGCCAGCGAGGAGAAGCAACGGATGGTCGGAGTTGTTGATTAGGACCAGGCGGTTCACCTCCGCCCCGGATTGTGGCGGCAAGGGCGAGCCTGGCCGTACCAATCCCCGAAGCGAGCCTGCCTCGGTTACGACCACGGAGCCCGCGCGTATTCCTTCGTCGAGCGTCAATAGGCGGCCAGTGTCGTTCTCCGCGCCGCCGACAACCGGGAAGATACTGAGGTTTCCTTTGGTAACGGGTGGTAGGACATGCAGTTCTGAATGTACGGGGTTGCCGGCAGCAGCGAATGTTGCTGCCAGCATGGCCGAAGCGAACGATGCGAGGATTCTGAAATTCACGGTTGACCTCCGGAGGCGCTGGGGCGTCTCTTCTAACCAGAGAACGTTGGACAGTGTTCTTCTTGCACCCGAATTGATACGATTCGCCTAATGGCCTCTGCTCCCGCTTCCGCTCGGCTCGACCCGCAGGTGCTGGCGATAGTCAGAGAGTTCTCTGCGCGCCACTACGATGAGAGTGGGGCGCGGCAGTTTGGCATGGCGCCGGCTGATCTCGCGGAAATTCTCGCGGAAGTTGTGTGTCAATGGGGTAACGTTGCATCGGAAATTGCGGTGTGCAATTTTCTTGCAACATTGCGGCTGGAGGAGTTGGTGCTGGCGCGCGCCTGCGCCGCCGGCGACAACCGGGCGTGGGAAGTTTTCCTCAATCGCTATCGCGCTACGTTGTACGAGTCGGCCTACAAGATCGCGAAGGAAGAAAGTGCTGCTCGCGGCTTGGCGGACTCGCTGTATGCGGCGCTCTACGGTGTGGACTCCAAAGGACAGCAACGGACTTCCAAACTTCGTTCCTATCAGGGGCGAGGTTCCCTGCAAGGGTGGCTGCGAACGGTAGTCGCGCAGGAATATATCAACCTGTACCGGGCTACCCGGCGCGAGACCAGTCTGGACGCCGCCTTGGACGAGGGCATCCAATTTGAAGCCAGCGAACCGGATCTTAGCGCCGCCGATCCTCGTGCCGAGGCCGTGGCTGCGGAGGAACTGTCGGCGCTCCCCGCGGAAGAGCGTTTCCTGCTGGCAGCCTATTATCTTGACCGCCGGACGCTGGCGGAAATCGCCAAACTGCAGGGCGTGCACGAGTCCACCATCAGCCGCAAGCTGGAACGCGTGACCTCAGGTTTGCGCAAACGGATTCGCAAAAGGATGATTGAGGCGGGAATGTCTCCGCGACAAGCGGACGAAGCCATGCAGGATGTGGATGTCCGCGATCTACGCGTGCGTGTGAGCGAAACTTTAAGGCAAGGAACGGAAGATCTGTCGTTCTATAAAGAGAAGAGCGGGAACCAAGGATGAACCAGGAAATTCCCAAGCCGCTACGGAAAGCGCTGGCCAGGCAAGCGGTTGGCGACGTTCATCCTTCGCCTGACGTGCTCACCTCGTTCATGGAGCGCACGTTGCCTCCGGTGGAGAGCGATATGGTAACGCACCATCTGGCGCAGTGCGCGGAATGCCGGGAGGTCGTGTTCCTGGCAAGCGATGCGGCAGAAGATGAGTTGCGTGAAAGGGAATTGCTGGCGGCTGCGGCTGCCACCAGACGAGTGGCTCCCATGCCGCTGTACGCCGCTAGCTCACGCGCGGCCGCTGCTCTAGCTAATGCGTCTCGCCCCAGATGGACCGGTCGGATGCGGTGGGCGGTGTCCATTGCGGCTGCAGCGTTCCTCGTGTCTGGAGGGCTGGTTCTGCAATTCTCGCGCGCCGGCAGCGGGCACAATGCGGCACCGCTCACCGTTGCCAGCAATCGCCCGGCGCCTGCCAGACCCGAGGCGCAGCCAACCGCGACCGCTGCAAATTCGCAGGAAGCCTCCGCGAAGCCTCCTGTTTCCGAGACCCTGGCAAAAGCTGCGCCGCACCGGGCGACGACGGCGCGAGCTAAGAAGGGTCCTGCACAAACTACCGTCGCCCGCAATGCCGCCGATCAGGTCCCGTCCGCGCCAGCGGCGGAGCCTGCTCCGCAGGCAACGCCTTCACAAGCAACTGCCGGCGCTTTTAGCGGCGTGGGCAACAATGCTTTGGTTCCTGAGGTTCGTCCCCAGAGTTCGTTCGCGGAGAGTGAAGCCGCGCAGCCGCTGCAACTAAAGCAGGGCGCTCCGGCATTGTTCGGCAAATCACGGATGGGAATGCACGCGGCGAGTGCAGTACGACCGCAATGGCGCATCGGCCCCGACGGCCACCTTGAGCGCTCGATGGTTGCAGACCAGTGGACTCGCGTGCTCGACGATCAGCCCACCGCCTTTCGTGCGGTGGCAGCCATGGGGAGCGACGTTTGGGCCGGGGGCAATGGCGGTGCGTTGTTCCACTCGTCCGATGGCGGCGAACATTGGAGCAAAGTCCCACTCGCTGCGGAGTCCAACGTTGAGACTGGCGATATCGTTTCCATTCGCTTCGATGATCCGCAGCACGGAATCGTCGCTTCGGACAGGGGAACTCGTTGGGCGACAACCGATGGTGGAGTCACTTGGACGACGCAGTGATTGTGGGTGAGCGGCTAGTAAAGTTGAGCTCGCTGGGAATACCGGTGATCGCTCTGATAGCGATGTCCGCTGCCGCGTATCTATTCCAGGCTTGCATAGCGATTGCGACTGGCCGGCACCTCTTCGGGGATGGCTCGTGGCTGCTGATTAGACTGCTCGCCGAAAACCACATCACGCATTTGAACAACAATACCTGGAACGATTTTTTCGTCGGACGAATAGGGTCCTTCAGTTACCAGCAACTTCCCACGCTACTCGCCTCGCGCATGGGCGTGCATAGCTTGAAGATTCTGTCCGTTGTCTTCGGTATAACGCTGTTTTCGTTCAAGCCACTCAGCATCCTGCTCTGTTACCGATTTGCCCGCGACAAACGATATGTCCTTTTCCCACTGCTCTCGCTCTTTGCCGGGACGATGAACAGTGAAAGCTATCTGATTTCCGAAACCCACTTGATGAGCGCTCTGTTCTGGGCAGCGCTGTTTGGGTTGTTAAGTCGGCGCGAATTCCGGGGGTTTGATCTTGCCGCCATGATCGTTGTGTCGGCCCCGCTCATTCTTTGCTACGAAACCATGGCGGCGTTCGGGCTGGTGCTGATCGGGGCCTGCATCTACCGGCTGCGTGCGATCTCGAAGAGTCGCCGTGAGAAATGGTTCACCGTCGTCTTCGCTACCTGGTACAGCCTTGGTGTCATCTTCGCCCTTCTGGCAATCATCTTTCCTCGCGATCCTACGCAGCGCGCGGATTTCTTCAGAGGTTTGCTGTTCGTATTTCACTACCGGCACATTGGCGCGCGGGTCTCATGGATCGTCCTGATTCTGTGCGCGCTGACCGTGCTGGTTCCAGCAATCTGTAAGAAGACGCTCGATCTGCTGGTCGCGCTTGCGATGATTTGTTCGTTAGCAATTCCAGCCTCCATCCTCATCCATCCGGAACTGACCAGTCTTGACGAACACATCGTCGCCCGTACGATGAATGCCAGTGTTCCGCTGGCCTTGGCGGTCGCGTTTGTGGCCGTGTATTTCAATCTTGTGCAACTGGACACAGGAAAATACCAGCGACTCTTCGTGATGGTCGCGGTATTAGGCGTCTGCCAATCGGCCTGGAGCCTTGTCGCCAGCTCGCAGTGGTTCAACATGCTGACGGTACTGCGCTCTGAACTGCGAACCCACGCCGGCCCGGTACCATTCGAAAACAGCCTCCTGTCGCGGCCGACGCTGGATGGGCAACCGATGCGCGCGATGCATGCCGAGTGGCCGCTGATGTCCTTGAGCATTGTGTACGCAGACGATGACAGGGTGCAGACCATCCTACTGCCCTCGAGTACTGCGTTCTACCCATTTGACCCGCGTATTCCTTCAGCATTGCCGCACTTGGAACGCTTCCACATCGATTACAGCCCGTATTTGGCGGTCCTGCCCAAGACCAGCTTTTACGAACTTAGTCAATGGATCGACTTCGGCGATGGCGGCAATGCGGTCCCTTACGAGACCGGTGGCTGGTGGAATCCTGAGCCCTGGAGAACATGGACCACGGAACAATCCGGCCTCACGATCGACTTCGGCAGGGAAGTGAAGTCGGACTTGGTGATAGAGGCCATCGCCGCAGCAATGGTGAACGAAAAGAATCCGGCAGTTAATGTGGAAGTGTTGGTTAACGACATGCCCGCCGGCGAGTGGAGATTCCGATTCAAGAGTGGCGCACCCGAGTACCAGACCTACCGGATGGTGCTGAGCCAGAAGGCGCTGAACAAGACGCTTCCAGTGGTCATTCGATTTCGCGTGACCGGAGCGGGTTCGCCCGCGGCCTTAGGTTCGAGCGGCGATTCGCGCATGCTCGGCCTGGCAGTGCGCCGCGTACGCTTGCTGGCGCACTAACGAATCGCGATGCGAGACGCCGTCTTGGCGTCCTCGATATAATTCGACCGCCTTGGACTGGGGCCCTGCGTCTTTCGTTCGCCGGTGCAAAGTATCTTCGCTTATTGGATTGGCGGAAGCAGCAAGCTAAACTAGTGTCCTATGCCTGCGACGCCACGACGAGCCGCTGTGATCGGCGCAGGCCCCAATGGTCTTGCGGCAGCGATCGTCCTCGCCCAGGCAGGCTTGCAAGTGGATGTATTCGAGGCGGAGGCGCAACCCGGCGGCGCCGCGCGCACCTTGGCGCTCACCCTGCCCGGCTTCCTGCACGACTTCGGTTCCGCAGTGTACCCTATGGCTGCGGGATCGCCATTCTTCTCTTCGCTGCCCTTGCGCGACCACGGCCTGGAATGGATCCACCCGCCCGCGCCGTTGGCTCATCCGCTCGACGACGGTACCGCCGTAATGTTGGAGCGCGATCTTGGCGCCGCCGAAGCTGCGCTCGGGGAAGACGGCAAACAGTGGCGCAGGCTGATGGGTCCGTTCGCCGAACACTGGGCGGAACTCGCTCCCGAGGTGCTGCGGCCGGTTCATTTATTTACCCGACATCCCGTCCTGATGGCGCATTTGGGGCTGGTCGGACTCCCCTCCGCAACCGCGATCGCGGAACATTGGTTTCACAGCGCCAGAACCAAGGCACTCTTCGCCGGGCTGGCAGCACATTCAATTCTTGCGCTCGACGAACCGCTGAGTGCCTCCTTTGGCGTGATGCTTGGCGCTACCGCTCATGCGGTGGGATGGCCCATCCCGCGCGGGGGCGCGCAATCCATCACCAACGCGCTGTGCGCATACCTGGCAGGCCTTGGAGGAACCCTTCACCCATCAACCCGCATTGAGAATCTCGCCGCGATTGGCAAATACGATGTCACCCTCTGCGATGTGACTCCGCGCCAGTTGCTGCGGATGGCGGGCGACCGGCTGTCCCCGGCGTACCGGCGTCAACTGGAGAAGTATGGTTACGGCCCCGGCGTTTTCAAAGTTGACTATGCCTTGTCGAACCCGATTCCGTGGAAAGCCGAGGAATGCTTGCGTGCCGCAACCGTGCATCTGGGTGGCACGCTGGAGGAGATTGCTGCGTCGGAGGACGCAATGCGGCATGGACACCATGCCGAGCGTCCGTTTGTTTTGCTGGCACAGCCTAGTTTGTTCGACCCTACGCGGGCCCCGCAAGGAAAGCATACCGCGTGGACTTATTGCCACGTACCCAACGGCTCGCAGGTCGATATGCTGGACCGCCTGGAGGCTCAGATTGAGCGCTTTGCGCCGGGATTCCGCGACTGCATCCTGGCGCGGCGGGTACTCACTCCGGCATCGCTGGAAAGCATGGACGCAAATCTGGTGGGAGGAGACATCGGTGGCGGAGCGATGAATCTGCGGCAATTCCTGTTTCGTCCTACACGGCGGCAATATGCTACCTCGGCCACCGATATCTATCTCTGCTCGTCTTCGACCCCCCCGGGCGGCGGGGTGCACGGAATGTGTGGTTACAACGCCGCCCGATTGGCTCTCTCGCGACTGTGAATGCCCTCTTCTGGAGCTACGATCGGGCCGCACAGTCCGGCAGGCGTATATCTGACATTGTCAGACTCGCTCCGCAACAAAAGGATGTACGCAGCAGAATTGTCGGAATCAGGCTCCTTGGGTTACATTCTTTCGAACCGATTTGCGTGGTTAGGGAGACGCCATGTCATCTTCGTCCGCCAAGGATCCAGTCAAACAGCCGCTGACTGTCCTCTGCCTCGCCAGCTACTTCAAAGGACTCGATTTCATTCGCGAGTGCCGACGGCAAGGCTGTCGCGTACTGCTGCTCACCTCTCACACCTTGCGCGATGAGGAATGGCCGCGAGACAGTATCGACGAGTTCTTCTACATTCCGGACGTGGAGAAGAAGTGGAAGATCGAAGACGTACTGCTGGGCGTCAGTTACATGGCGCGGTCGGAAAACATCGATCGCATTGTTCCTCTGGATGATTTCGACGTGGAAACCGCGGCCACACTGCGCGAGCATCTGCGCGTGCCCGGTATGGGCGACACCACGGCCCGATATTTCCGCGACAAGCTCGCCATGCGCACCAAGGCGCGCGAGGAAGGGCTGGCCGTGCCGGAATTCATTCACATCCTGAACTACGCCCAGCTGCACGATTTCCTAAGTCGCGTGCCACCGCCCTGGGTGCTGAAGCCGAGATCGCTGGCGGGCTCCATGGGCATCAAGAAAATCGCCACGGCCGAGGAACTCTGGGCGGCATTGGAACTTTTGGGCGACCAGCAGTCCTATTACCTGCTCGAGCAGTATGTGCCCGGTGACATCTACCACGTGGACACCATTGTCTATGAGCGCGAACTGCTGTTTGCCATTGCCAGCCGCTACGGCCGCCCTCCGATGGAAGTCTCGCACGAGGGCGACATTTTCACCACGCGCACGTTGCCCCGAGGCTCGGAGGAGGAACGTCCTCTGCTGACGCTCAACGAAAAAGTTTTGCAAGCCTTCGGTTTGGTACGGGGCGTTTCGCACAGCGAGTTCATTGCGGGCCGCGATGGCAGATTGTATTTCCTGGAGACCGCCGCCCGTGTCGGAGGCGCGCATATCGCTGACTTGGTGGAAGCGGCGACAGGAATCAATCTCTGGGCGGAGTGGGCCAAAATCGAAATCGCCGGTGGAAAGGCCCCTTACCGGCCACCGGTTGCGGGAAACGCCAGTGCCGGCCTGCTTATTTCGCTGGCGCGGCAAGAGCATCCCGACACTTCGGCATACAACGATCCGGAAATTATCTGGCGCCTGAATGACAAAAAGCACCATGCCGGCCTGATCGTGAAATCGCCCGACCCCGACCGGGTACAAGAGCTGATCGGCAATTACGCGCAACGCTTCCGGCAAGACTTCTTTGCGTCGCAGCCGCCGCTGGATAAGCCACTACTAAAGCGTTAGCGAGGGCGAAGTTTCGTCCTGGGCGCTTGACCCTAAACGCATTCCAGCGGATTGGCCGCTATAATGTAACCTTCATGCTTGGCCTCGTATACGCTGCGGTTGCTTACGTGCGCAGCCCAGTCGGGATCTTCGTGGAAGAATTGCGCCGCGAGTTGCATCCAGCGCACACCCATGCCGACGCCCACCTCACGGTGCTGCCTCCGCGGCCCTTGCGGGGCACCGAACCGCAGGCCTTAGGCGTGCTTAGGGAGGTGTGCGAAAGGGTCGCAGCTTTCGAAATCACGATGGGGGACGCGGAGAGCTTTGTCCCTATCACTCCCACCGTCTTCCTCCGCGTGGCGCGGGGCGCCTATCGGATGCGCGAATTGCACGATCTCCTCAATCGAGACACGCTCGCCTATGAAGAGCCTTGGCCCTACATGCCGCATCTCACCATCGCAAAAACGGATACCGTGGACGAGGCCCAGAAGGTGGAAGTCATCGCTCGTCAGCGCTGGAGGGCTTATTCTGACACGCGTACGGTCCGGATCGATTCGCTTACTTTCGTGAAAGGCAATGGAGAACGCTGGGTTGATTTGGCCACAGTGCCCTTGAGCGGCGCACCGGCAAGGTAATTTCGAGGTTGAGCAAGGCGGATCGGAAAGGATTCTTGGGGTGGGTGGAGGGATTCGAACCCTCGACAGCCGGAGCCACAGTCCGGAGTTCTACCACTGAACTACACCCACCGTACCCGAAAATTATAACATCCGGCAGCCGCACACTTTACGGGGAATCAGGCGGGCTCAAGTAGTGAAGCGAAGAATGACCTCACCCGACACCGCGGACCGGTTGTCGGGTAATTTTTGGTGTATGAGATTCCACCCACGGTCGAGCCCGTGGTTACCCAGAGTGCGAACATGCATGTATGATGGAGGCAGTATCGCCGATCAGATTGATTGAGCTGAGAGGAGCGTGTATGGCCGGAAACTCGCGTCCATCCTTTACCAAGCGCCAAAAAGAACGGTCACGACAGGAAAAACAGGCCGAAAAGGCCCAGAAGAAGCAGCAGCGCAAGCAGCAGTCGGACAACGAGACGGAGGCCCCCGCCACCCAGTCGGTGGCCGATCTAGTGGTCACCCATGACGAGGAAGGTCAGCCGCAAGGCTTTGATTTTCATGACTTTGCCAAGTAATTTCGAGGCAGCGGCCGGCCCCGCCGCTGCTCTTCCCGGCACGATCGGGAAACCTGTGGTACACTCCTGCTAGACGCTATTAGCCACGGTTCGCTTGTGGTGCGACAGTCCGATCGGATTTCTTGATCTGATTTCCCGCCTTTCCTGCTTCCGTTTGTTTAGAGCGCCCAATAAACTATTGAGCGGCATCCGAAGTATCTTCGCGAATCGCATGCACTAACTAAATGCAATCGCGAGACGCCCCTCCAGAAAGAACAATTCGATTGACACAATTTTCAGAAATGCCTCTTTCCGCTGACCTTCAGCGGAAGTTGGCGCTCTCCAATTTCACCACTCCAACCGCCATCCAGGCGGAAACGATCCCGCACGCACTTGCGGGCAGAGACATCCTGGCCACCGCCCAAACCGGCACGGGCAAGACCCTTGCGTTCCTGGTGCCCTTGATCGAGCGCCTGTTGCAGACATCGTCTCGCAATCCGGAAGCGCTTATCCTGGTGCCCACCCGCGAACTTGCCATGCAGGTTCACGAACAGTACGAAAAGCTGCGCGACAAGAAACTTGCGCCCGCGGCCCTCGTCATCGGCGGTCTGGCCGAGAAGGCACAGATTCAAGCCCTGCGCTCCGGAGCGCGGGTCATCGTGGCTACGCCGGGACGTCTGGAAGATTTCCTTGCCCGCAGGCTGGTGCGCCTCGAGGCGGTGAAGACCCTGGTTCTCGACGAAGCCGATCGCATGCTCGACATGGGCTTTCTGCCGGCCATCCGCCGCATCGTGGCGGTCCTGCCGCGCGATCGTCAGACGATGTGCTTCTCGGCAACCCTGGAAGCCTCCGTCGCCGGCCTGGTAAACGACTACATGCGCAGTCCAGTGCGCATTGCGCAGGGTTCAATTTCGAAGCCGGCCGACACGGTCGAACTGCACGCCTTTGAAGTTTCCGCATCGGAGAAGTCAGAGGTCCTCCGGCAGCTCCTGTACGCCGAGAAGGGCCGCACCCTGGTGTTCGCCCGGACGAAGCGCGGTACCGAGCGCCTGGCGAAAAGCCTGGTGCGCGACGGTTTCGCCGCCGCGATGATTCACGGCGACCGCACCCAGTCGCAACGGACAGGCGCGCTGGCGGGCTTTGACGCGGGCCGCTTCAAGGTCCTGGTGGCCACCGACGTCGCCTCGCGCGGCATCGATGTTCAAAACATCGCGCACGTCATCAACTATGACTTGCCGGCCATACCCGAGGACTTCATCCATCGTGTGGGACGGACGGGACGTGCAGGATTGCGCGGCCGCGCTTCGACGCTGGTAGCAGGCGCCGAGGTGGCCGAACTTCGCGTCATCGAACGGGCCCTGAAGCTGCGCATTACGCGCAAGCAGTTGAATGGCGCCGACAGGATCGTGTCCGATCGCCCGGTACGGAATACCCTTCCCTCGCGCACGCTCTCGGCCATGGTCGGTGAGGTGTTCTCGTAAGGCTTGTTCTTGGAGACCAGGGCTGACCCTGGTCTCAATTCCCTGCAGCTTCCAATCAGCCTGAACAGACTGCTGAGGAAATCCGTGCAAAAAATCAAGGAGCGAACTTCTTGGTGGGAAGGAGCGCTTCAGCGCTCTGGAGAAACTTCGAGACCAGTGCATGGTGTTTGGAATTCACGGTCCATTTTGGGAAATTGTCATTACGAGCGAAGCGAGGAATCTGCTGTTGTTTGTGCCTAGAACGGCGGCTGGAGAGAAACAGCAGATCCCTCACGGCCTAAAGGCCGTTCGTGATGACAACTTAGAGATACCGATATCGCACAGTGCTTGATGCAGCCCTAATAGCTGTGGGATTTCTCGGCTGCTCCACCCACTTACCCACCCATTTTTGCGGAACCCCGCTACCCAACTCCCTGCCCTATCTGTCTAAAGAATGACAGGACGAGCCTCGTCTGCTTTCCTGTCGTCCAACGGAACTAAATCCGGGCCCCACACGTACCATTCAACAGAACAGAATCCTACCCGGTAGGGGAGGCGGCAGTGGCGAACGGCAACGGCAAGAAGAAAAGGAAGCGCTGGATCATCATTTCGATCATGTCGGTTGCGGTCCTGGCATTGGTGATCGTGGCGGTGGCAGCGACCCGGGGCGGCACCAAGATCGACCCCACCAAGCTGGCAAAGGTGGAAAAGGGCGACCTCGCCAAGAGCGTGGTGGCCACGGGCAAAGTCACGCCTATCACCAAGGTCGAGATCAAGTCGAAGGCCAGCGGCATCGTCAAAAAGCTTTACGTGGACACCAACAGCAAAGTGAGGCAAGGCCAGGTGCTGGCCGAACTCGACAAGATCGAGATCGAGGCGCAGGTCAGCTCGGGGCGGGCTCAACTGCTCTCATCGGATGCCAACCTAAAAGGCGCCGAAGCCGACCTGAAGCGCGCAGAAGTGGATGCCCAGGGAGTGGATATTCCCACCTTGCAGCGGGCATATGAACGCGCCCAGGAAATGTCGAAGGACGGTGTGGTGTCGCAATCGACCCTGGACGACGCGCAGCGAAGCTACATCATAGCGGTCAACAAGCGTGATCTCGCCCGGGCGCAATACACGGTGAACAAGGCGAAGGTTGCGCAGGCCCAGGCGCAAGTGAAAAAAGACCAGGCCAGCCTCAACCAACTCGAAGAGCAGCTCAGCTACACCACGATCACAGCTCCCATCGACGGGATCGTGCTTTCGCGTGACGTCGAAGTCGGCGACGCAGTCAGTTCCATCCTGGTTTTAGGCTCGGGCGCCACTCTGGTGATGACCTTGGGCGACACCAGCGAAGTGTATGTGAAGGGCAAGGTGGACGAGAGCGACATTGGTAAGGTTTACCTCGGACAGCCGGCCCGCATCCGGGTGGAGACGTTTAAGGACAAGACGTTCACCGGCCACGTAACCAAGATTTCGCCGATGGGCGTGGAGAAAGACAATGTGACCACGTTCGAAGTGCGGGTATCCATCAACAATCCCGGCGGCGAACTGAAAGCCGAAATGACCGCTAACGCGGAGATCATTCTCGACGAACATAAGAACGTGTTGATGATTCCCGAAGGCGCCATCCTGTACGACAAAGACAAGAAGGCGTCGGTGGACGTGCCCGATCCGAAGGGCAAGGATGGAATGCGCAAGGTCGCAATCAACATCGGAATCTCCAATGGGGCTAAGACCGAAGTGCTATCGGGCCTCAAACAAGGTGACCAGGTTGTTCTACAGCAATAGCCTGGGTCAGTCCTCCCTTGGGCTGCCGGTAACGGCGGCCCGAGTTCTGTAACGCGGTCACTTCAATATTCCGGCGAGGCAATATGAAAAAGCACTACACTGCCATTCTTCTTGCTCTCCTATTGGTTCCGGCGCTGCTGCATGCCCGCGCCGAAGGTCACTTCGACCGCACCCTGCAGGTCTCCGGAACCGTCAGCCTCGATGTCACTACCGGATCGGGCGATATCAGCATTAAGGCTGGCGGCACGGACAAGGTCGTGGTACACGGAACGGTCCACTCCAACAATGATTGGTTCTCCAACGCCGAAAATGCGGTACACACGGTCGAATCGAACCCACCCATTCAGCAGAACGGAAACAGCATTCGCATCGGCTACAACTTGCCTGAGGATGTGCGCCGGCACGTCTCCATCAGCTACCAGATAACCGTCCCTGCCGATACCACGGTGCAAGCTCACAACGGCTCCGGCAATGTCGGAGTCGAGGGCGTCCGCGCCGAGGTGCAGGCCCAGACTGGATCGGGCGATATCCGGGTACGGGAGGTCGGAGGACGCTCGCACGTGCAGACCGGAAGCGGAAGCATCCAGGCAGAAAAGGTGGCCGCCCCGTTTTACGCGCATACCGGCAGCGGTGACATTGAAGCCGATCTCACCGGATCGGGCGATGTAGATGTTCAAACCGGTTCGGGCGGAGTCCACCTGCGCGGCGTCAAGGGTGGCCTACGCGCACGCAGTGGCAGCGGTGACCTCACCGCCGACGGCAGTGTGGGCGGTCCCTGGAGCTTGCACACCGGCTCGGGATCCATTCGCCTGGCAGTTGGCTCTGCCATCGGCTTCAATCTGGACGTGCACACCAGTTCCGGCTCGATTCACTCCGATCTCCCAATTACCGTGCAAGGCTCGTTGGGCCGTCATGAATTGAAAGGGACGGTGCACGGCGGCGGTCCCGATGTGGAGCTTTCCACCGGCTCCGGCGATGTGGACATACGGTAACAGCATAAGACCAAAGGATTAATCGTAGAGCCATCTTTCGGGGTGGCTTTTTTCCCTTGCGAAATCGACCCCGAATCTAACGTCAATCGATTGATTGGACGATATATTTTTGTAGTTCCAAAACGTGGGCAAATGATGCATTCTATGGATTCATAATAACCCTGAAATTTATCAAGGCTCTCCTATATGACGATGTTGACCAGAGGGCGAGTCGTCCTCGCCGTTTGCCTGGCCTTGTTGTACTCCAGCAGTGCTGTTTATGTTCGCGCACAGGCAATTGCAGCGATTCCCCACGACCGGTTCGAGGTGTCCCTGCCGCCAATTGGACGGTCATCCAGTTCCCTGGACGTCCCGGTTGATTCGGGCGGAGCGGCTGCTGCGTCTGGAACGGCCATCATGGCAGTGTCGCCGAAACCCAAGCGCGAAACGGGAATTGACTGGTTGCATCTGGCAAAAGGATCGTTAGCATTCCTGACCGTCGAGCAATCGTTCCGTTACGCCACGGAGTGGGGAACCCGGGATGCTTTCCATACGCCCTTTTGGCCTGGGTATCTAAATTCGGTCGGCAACCTCCACGGCTGGGCCGACGGAGACCCGTTCTTAGTCAACTATGTCGGCCACCCGATGCAGGGCGCTGTGGCCAGCTTCATCTGGCAACAAAATGACCGCGCCTATCGCGACGTCGTGTTCGGCGAGAACTCCCGATACTGGAAGGCGAAACTCCGCAGCGCGGCATTTTCTTACCTTTACAGCGTACAATTCGAAATCGGTCCACTCAGCGAAGCTTCTATCGGTCACATCCAGGGGCAGTTTCCGCAGCAGGGGTTCGTGGACCATGTCATCACTCCCTCACTCGGCTTGGGATGGACGCTTGCCGAAGACTCGTTGGATCGCTATGTCATAACCGTTCTGGAAGAGCATAACCGGAATCCGTACATTCGTTTGCTGGTTCGTTCAGGGTTGAATCCTTCGCGTTCGATGGCCAACGTGATGAACGGCCAGTTGCCCTGGCACCGTGACAACCGGCCGGGGGTATTCAAGCCCTATCCCGAAGCGGCTAGGGCGAAGACCGCCTTCGAACGAGACACGGCCAGAATTCCCGTGGACCCACCCCCCGGTGTAGCACCCTTTGAATTCACCATGACTCCCAACTTCCGAACCTATGTCGGTAGTGGCGCCAAGGGATCGTGCATAGGGGGCGGGGGCTCAACAGCGTTCCGCGTATCCTCCGAATGGCAGATCGTGGCGGACGTTAACGGTTGCAAGCTACTGGACCTGCCCACGAATCTCAGCGGCGATTCGTTGACTTATATGGTCGGACCCCGCTGGACGCCCTCGACGGCTGGCCGCTGGAACGCGCACGCGCAGTTCCTGGTTGGCGGAGCCAAGCTCACCCAGGAGAGGATGTACCCGGAAGAGAAATTCGCGCTATTCGGGGATAAGACTCCCAAGGGGTACCCCTACGTTACTCATCCGTTGTACACCAAGGATTGGGAGACGAATGGCTTCGCCGTCGCGGCAGGAACAGGAGTGGACTACAAAATCAATAACGCACTCGCCTTCCGGGTGGCCAGTCTGGAGTATTCACATTCCTGGACGCAAGATCTGAATGGCTTGAATTATCAGAATGGGCTGCAGGTTACAACCGGGTTGGTCCTGCGCATGGGAACGTGGTAGGCGGTGTGTCAACCTTGGCGGGCTTGACTCCGGAGGCCCCGGCGGATACTTTGCCAGTGCATGTCCGATACGCGCATCGTCACCTTCACCACCGACTTCGGCCTTAACGATCCGTTCGTGGGCATCATGCATGGGGTGGTGCTCAACATCCATCCAGAGACAACCGTAGTTGACGTTTGTCACGCCGTGGCTTCCTACGACGTCTTCGACGGCGCGTGGACGATCGCGCAGGCCTATCGATTCTTTCCACCCCGCACGGTGCACGTGGTGGTGGTCGATCCCGGGGTTGGCGGCGCGCGCCGGCCCATCATCGTTGAGACCGACGACTACATCTTCGTAGCGCCGGACAACGGAGTGCTCTCGCTGGTCGAGATGCGGGAACCGAAATTCACCGTGCGTCACATCACCGCCGAGCGTTATTTCTTGCAACCGGTGAGCCAGACCTTTCATGGCCGGGACGTCTTCTCGCCGGTGGCAGGATGGTTGAGCAAGAGTGTCGCACCGGCCGAGTTTGGCCCCGAGATTTCCGACTATGCCCGCCTTACACTGCCCGCCGTAGAGCACATCGGCGAGAACAGCCTGCGAGGCGTGGTCCTCAAGGTAGACAAGTTCGGCAACCTGATCACCAACATCGGCGAGCAGGAGGCACCAGCCTTGTTCGCGACTACTCCCCCAGCAGTGAGCATCCTGGTCGCGGGCCAGACGATCGGGTGCGTGTGCCATTCCTACGCGGAAGGGGGAGAGGATGAGTTCTTCGCCATTGTTGGCAGCTCAGGATATTTGGAAATCGCGGCCAAGCAAGCGTCGGCCGCGGAGAAGCTTGCGTCAGGAGTGGGAACGCCGGTAGGGGTGGTATTCGGTGCTTAACCTGGATGGTGAAAAAACGTTCGGGTAGTGCGGACCTTCATTTCAGACCCGCGTTCGAGCCGTTCACCATAATCAGGTGCCTCAGAGCGTGTGTGAGAACCGAACATGGTATTCGCCGATGGAATTTGTTGGGCGAAAATCCAGCGCCGTAGGCGGGGTCCCCAGGTCGCGCCCCGCCGTGGCGGGCGAACTGGGGTGGAGGTAGGCGCGGCTCAGTCTAGAGCAGTTTAAGAATTACTGTAGTCGAGCGAGCAC
>Ga0208587_1000713_pt1 | contig 18221 bp, 18 predicted proteins | sample NGESurdeep092012_7_FD_184472 | JGI IMG/M metagenome (GOLD analysis project Ga0208587, IMG submission 184472) | Arctic peat soil microbial communities from Barrow, Alaska - NGEE Surface sample 210 deep-092012 (SPAdes) | ecosystem: Environmental > Terrestrial > Soil > Wetlands > Peat ...
TGCCCGCCGGATCAAGCCTGTCCTGATGAAAACACTGATGAGACTACTGATGAAACCACTAGCCATCTGACTAGGCTGTCCGACAACGCCAACCAAGTCATTGGTTAACGATAGCCAAGTCGCTGGTCATGAGCCTGTCGAAGGGTTGTCGGGCAAGCTTTGTATAGCCATTCGGCTGATGAACTAACTAGCCATTCGACTAGGCTACCAAAAAACGTCAGCCAAGTCGCTGGTTATAAGTCACCAAAATACGGTGACATAAGCCGCTGGTTAAGCCCGACCTACGAATTATTTACCTTTGAAATGGAATGACATCATTGAAATCCGGTTGTTCTGCTAAAAAATGGCAGGTGTCGCGGCTATAGCGCAATATCCTTGAGCTCGCCGCGCAGGCTTGCGTAGTCAGGACAGGCGCTTGCCACGACCCGCCAAAATGCCGCCGAATGATTCATCTCGCGCAGATGGGCCAGCTCATGCACCACCACATAATCGATCAAGCGCAGCGGCAGTTTGATCAGCTGCACATTCAGCCGCACGGTGCCGCTTACCGTGCAACTTCCCCACTGCGCTTTCGCCGCAGTAAGTTTGATCGCACATGGCGCGACATTGAGCAACTGCGCGTAGAGCGCCACACGCTGTTCAAAAAAATGCAGCGCTTCGCGCTGATACCAGCGTGCCACTATTTTCTCTATATACGCAGTCTCATTGGCAGCATCGACGAACACCCACAACTCGCTGCCGCGCCGTTCCAGCGTAGAGGCGAACAAACTTTGCACCACGCGCAACACCAGCTGTTCACCCAAATAATCTATCTTTTCGCCATCCTGCCAGAGAATTTCTAGCGGCTTGCGCGATTGCCACCCATCCAGCTTTTCCACTACCCAGCTCGCCTTGTCCCGCAACACGCTGTGCAGCCATTTTTCAGAGGCGCGCAGCGGCACACTGATGGTCAGGCCGCGGTCATCGATGCGCAGGCCGATGCTGCGGCGTTTGCCGCTGCGCTTCAAGGTGTAGGTGATGTGTTTCCCGGAAAGAAGTGCGGTACGTTGTTCAACGGCGGGAGGGTCGTTGCGAAGCAACGGGGACACCCCGGACGTGCCCCTTGCGAGTACGCCGGGAGTTGCAGCCAGATTGCGCAATCGTTTGAGCATCAATGTTCAAGATTCTGGATTTCATTCTCAATCCACGCTTCGACGCGCGCATTGATCTCATCCGCCTTTAGCCCCTTGGTCTCGATAGGTGCACCGATGCTCATCGTGATCAGGCCGGGATGTTTGCCGAACGCATTGCGCCCCCATAGCCGTCCGGCATTGTGCGCCACCGGTATCACCGGCACGCCGCTGCTTGCTGCGAGCATCGCGCCGCCAATCTTGTATTTGCCTCGCCGACCAAACGGTACGCGCGTGCCTTCCGGGAAGACCACCACGCAGAAACCTTGCGCGAGTCTTTCCTTGCCCTGCTTCAGCAATTGCCTTATCGCACCTTTTCCATCGCTGCGTTTGATCGCAATCGGACTGGTCAGTGCCAGTGCCCAACCGAAAAACGGTATCCACAACAATTCGCGCTTCAACACCCACACTTGCGGAGGAAAGATTTTCTGCAGGGCCAATGTTTCCCATGCCGACTGGTGTTTGCACATGACGATGCATGGTTTGGTCGGCAAATTCTCGATACCCTTTACCTGATGGTGTATGCCGCAAACCACGCGCAGTATGGGCAGCATCAATTTCGCCCATAGTGAGATGATGCGATAGCGCGTAAGCCGGTCGAATGGAAAGGACAGCAAAGCCAGCATCGCAAAAACCGGCGTGATGATGATTTGCAGCAACAGGAAAACCAGTGAGCGTAAAACGAGCATATCAGTCCAAACCGCAGAGGCAATTCATTATTTACACCTACACCAGTTCTTCGGCCACCGCCGCCAAATTAGCAAACACTGGCGTACCCTCCGGCAATCCCCCCGCCGCCTGGGTTTTGACACCCTTGCCGGTCAGCACCAGATAAGGCTGCGCTCCAATCGTTGCGGCGGATTGCAAGTCGCGCAGCGAATCGCCCACTGCCGGCACGCCCGAAAGACTGACGTTGTAACGCGCCGCGATCTCCTCCAGCATACCTGTCTTGGGCTTGCGGCAATTGCAATGACTATCCGCCGAATGCGGGCAGAAAAACACCGCATCGATGCGCGCACCTACCAGAGCGCAAGCTTTGTGCATCTTGTCGTGTATCGCATTCAGCGTCGGCATGTCGAACAGCCCGCGCCCCACGCCGGATTGATTGGTCGACACCACCACGCGGTAGCCGGCCTGATTCAGCCGTGCTATCGCTTCCAGGCTGCCGGGTATCGGCTTCCATTCCTCCGGGCTCTTGATGAACTGGTCAGAATCGAAGTTGATCACGCCGTCGCGGTCGAGAATGATAAGCTGCATGTCTTGTTTATCCTGTAGTTCCTAGGCCGCCAATTTGGAAATATCGGCGACCTGATTCATCAACTTGGCGAGCTGCTGGAGCAGTACCGCACGGTTCAAACGCAGATCCTTGTCCTCGCACATCACCATGACTTTCTCGAAGAATTCGTCAATGAACGGCTTGAGCGTAGCCAGTGCCTTCAGGTTCTGCCCATAGTCTCCGCGGGTCAGGCAGCTCTGAGCAAACGGGGTGATGTCCTGCATGGCCTGGTATAGATCACGTTCAGCGGCTTCATTCAGCAGCGCAGGCTTCACAGTGGCATCAGTCAAATCAGCGCCGATCTCTTCGCGGTTCTTGCGCATGATGTTCTGTACGCGCTTGTTGGCAGCAGCCAGATCTTTTGCCACCGACAGCGCAGCGAAGGCGCGCACCGCCGCAAGACGTTTGGTCACTTCAGCAAGACGTTGTGGACGCAGCGACAACACGGCATCAACTTCCTGGCTACTGTAGCCTTGCTCCCTTAAAAATCCACTCAATCGTTCGTAAATAAAATTAAGCACAGAAACTGGGGTGTCCTTATGCAAGGCATTAGTTCCTTTTGCATTTGGGCCGAGAGTCATTGTTATGGACGACATTAAATCGAAGCTATCTCGAACCAGTGTATCAATCGACAAACTTAGATCTTTCTCGATCAGCATCCGAATCACACCCAGTGCATGACGGCGTAATGCAAACCGATCCTGGTCGCCGGTCGGGATCTCCCCGATACCGAACATGCCTAACAATGTTTCCAGTTTATCGGCCAGTGCGACACAGATACCCACCATGTTGCGCGGCAACTCATCACCAGCAAAACGCGGTTTATAGTGGTCTTCGATCGCAAACGCGATGTCATCGCTCAAGCCGTCGTGTTTGGCGTAATAACGTCCCATGATGCCTTGCAACTCTGGGAATTCGCCCACCATGTCCGTGAGCAGATCGGCCTTGGCCAGCAAGGCAGCCTGATCGGCTTGCAGGGAGAGTACCTCACCACCCAGTTGCTGGCCGATGACTCGTGCAATGGCCTGAACTCGTTCCACCCGATCGCCCTGCATGCCGAGCTTGTTGTGATAGACCACCTTGGACAAACCGAGTACACGGGAATCCAAAGGTTTTTTTCTATCCTGATCGAAGAAGAATTTTGCATCAGCCAGGCGTGGGCGAACCACGCGTTCGTTGCCACCGATGACCAGACTCGCATCCGCAGGACGAATGTTGGACACGATTAAAAATTTATTGGTGAGCTTGCCCTGTGCGTCCAGCAGCGGGAAATATTTCTGGTTCGCCTTCATGGTCAGGATCAGACATTCCTGCGGTACTTCAAGGAATTCTGCTTCGAACTTGCCAATAAGCACATTGGGACGCTCGACCAACCCGGTCACTTCGTCGAGCAGCGCTTCGTCTTCGATTGGCTTGAGGTCCTCCTTGGCAGCGGCAGCAGCGAGTTGTTTGGCAATCTCGGAACGGCGCGCGGTGAAGCTGGCAATGACCGCGCCTTCGGTTTCCAGTTGCTGTGCATAACTGTCGGCATCCTTCAACACCAGCTTCGCGACATTCGCCTCGAAGCGATGACCCTGGGTTTCGCGTCCGGCGGTCAAACCCAGTACGCTGACCGGGACGATCTCCGAGCCATGCAGCGCGACCAAACCATGCGCCGGGCGCACGAATTTTACACTGCTCCAGCCATCGGCGAGTTGATAAGTCATCACCTTGGCGATCGGCAGCTTCTCCAGCGCATCCTGAATGGCTCCCTCCAATCTGATAACCAATGTAGTACCGGCGGCAAGATCTTCATGCACTAGCACTTCAGTTTTGCCGTCATTTTCCTTTGTCACTCGTTCTGAAACGATTGCGGCAAAATCAGCTTCCGCATGGTAACCGAGCGACTGCTGCAGTTTTTTCATCAACGCCGGAGTCGGCTTGCCGTCAGCTGACAAACCAACTGAAACTGGCATCAGCTTCACCCTCCTGGCCTTAGGCAACGACACAGACCTCACCTCGGTGATATGAAGACCCAACCGTCTTGGCGAAGCAAACGTCGTGAGTTTTGCTCCTTCAAGCAGGAAGTCATTAAGCTTAAGGCCTCTGAAAACTTCAGCCCCAAACGCTTCAGAAAGTTTCTCTAGCGACTTGGGTGGCAGCTCTTCAACGAACAATTCTACAAGCAAGTTCTTGGTCGTTGTCATTGCGCCACTTCCTTCGGGTGCCCGGCCAAAAGCTTTTCGGCGTCCATCTGGGCAACTACCTCAGCAGCCCATTCACGCGGCGCCATCGGAAACGGCGGATCAAGTCGCCTGCGGCTCTCCTTGTAACTCTTGGCGACACTGCGCGCCAGGTTGCGAATGCGCCCGATGTAGGCCGCGCGTTCGGTTACCGAGATTGCGCCGCGCGCATCCAGCAAATTGAAGCTGTGCGCCGCTTTCAGCACCTGCTCATACGCGGGTAATGCCAGTTGTTGTTCCATCAGGTGTTTTGCCTGTTTCTCGTAGCTGCCGAACGCGCCGAGCAAAAATTCCACATCGCTGTGCTCGAAGTTATAGGCGGATTGCTCGACTTCGTTCTGGTGGTACACGTCGCGGTACGACACCCCCGGCGTCCAGGTCAGGTCGAACACGTTTTCCACGCCCTGCAGATACATGGCCAGACGTTCCAGACCGTAAGTGATTTCTCCGGTGATCGGTTTGCAGTCGATGCCGCCGACCTGCTGGAAATAGGTGAACTGGGTCACCTCCATGCCGTTCAGCCACACCTCCCAGCCCAAACCCCATGCGCCCAGTGTCGGATTTTCCCAATCGTCTTCTACGAACCGGACATCATTTTTTTTCAGATCAAAGCCAAGCGTTTCCAGCGAGCCGAGATATAACTCCAGAATATTGGCCGGTGCGGGTTTCAGCACCACCTGGAATTGGTAATAATGCTGCAAACGGTTCGGGTTTTCGCCATAGCGACCATCCTTGGGGCGGCGCGAAGGCTGAACGTAAGCGGCTTTCCATGGCTCAGGGCCAAGCGCGCGCAAAAAAGTTGCGGTGTGCGAGGTGCCCGCGCCGACTTCCATGTCATAAGGTTGCAGCAGCGCACAACCCTGCTTATCCCAATAGTTCTGCAGCGTCAGGATGATTTGCTGAAAAGTTAGCATCTAAATGTTTTTATGCAGTTGCAAAGTTGCGCATTTTACTGGATTAACCATGGCTGCGTCAGAACAACATGACGGTTACGGTGAACAACAAAAGCATAACCAAATGCATCTTGCTCGAACCATCACTACATTTCTTCTGGTATTCGTTCATCAACCCTCGTAATATTACTTCCCTCAACGAATTCGAAGCATACCTTTATGTAACGGATGTTGAGGTCCGGCAAGAAGCCACAATTTGATCAGGAGAGGTAATCATGAAATTGCGTACCGTGATGATGTTCGTTCTAGCACTAGGCGTCAGCAGTCTTGCCCAGGCAGCAGGTGAGATTGTCATCAAATTCAGCCATGTGGTTGCACCTGATACCCCCAAGGGTCGCGCTGCTGAAAAATTCAAACAGCTTGCCGAGCAACTGACCAAAGGCAGGGTCAAGGTCGAGATTTACCCCAATAGCCAACTTTACAAAGACCGCGAAGAGATCGAAGCCCTGCAAAGCGGCGCGGTACAAATGCTCGCGCCTTCGATGGCCAAGTTCGGCCCTATGGGTGCGCGCGAATTTGAATTATTTGACTTGCCTTTTCTGTTCCCCAATCAGGAGGTCTTGCATCGCGTGATGGATGGCGAAGTAGGCAAAAAGCTTTTCGCCAAGCTGGATACCAAAGGTGTGACCGGTCTGGCTTTTTGGGATAACGGCTTCAAGCAGATGAGTTCGAACAAACCGATGCATGCCGTGGCGGATTTATCCGGGTTGAAGATGCGCATCCAGTCTTCCAAAGTGCTGGCCGCGCAAATGAAGGCGCTGGGTGCAAACCCGCAAGTGATGGCGTTCAGCGAGGTGTATACCGCATTGCAACAAGGCGTGGTGGATGGCACGGAGAATCCGGTATCCAATTTCTACACCCAGAAGATGAACGAGGTGCAAAAGCACATGACGATGTCCAACCATGGCTATCTGGGCTATGCAGTCATCGTGAACAAGGCGTTCTGGGGAGGTTTGCCTGCTGATGTACGCAACGCACTCACCCAGGCGATGAAAGAGGCCACCGCTTATGAACGCGACATTGCACAACGCGACAACGATGATGCACTCGCCAAAGTGATCGCGGCCAAGACCACCACCGTCTATGAATTGACCCCGGCCGAACGCATCGAATGGCAAAAGGCCTTGCTCCCGGTTCACAAGGAATTCGAATCCGTGATTGGCGCGGACCTGATTCAGAGCGTCAACAACACTGCCGATCAATATGCCAAGGAACAAGCAGCCACCAAGAAGAAATAATCGGCTCGATTCATTTGTTCATTCAACGACGTTACCCGGGTGCCGCTATACCGGGTAACGTCGTTGCAACATCCAAAAGCAGGGAGCGTCAATGATCAATCGCTTGCTCAATCACTTCGAGGAATTCCTGATCGCCAGCTTCATGGCGGCGGCTACACTCATCACCTTTACTGCCGTAGCGATGCGCTACATCAACGGTTCCGGCATCGATTGGGCGCAGGAGCTCACCATCTATTTGTTCATCTGGATGGCAAAATTCGGCGCCGCATATGGCGTGCGTACCGGCATCCATATCGGTGTGGATTTTCTGGTCAACTGGGTGCGCCCTTCGATACGCCGCAAGATGGTCATGACCGCGCTGTCACTGGGCATGTTCTTTACCGGCTCCATCGCGTTCTTTGGCGCGCGCTGGGTGATATTCATCTACGGGACAGGCCAGGTGTCGCCCGACATGGAGATGCCGATGTGGATCGTCTATCTCGCCATTCCGTTCGGTTCCGGACTGATGTGCTACCGCTTCCTGCAGGTACTGATGCACTTTGCCAAAACCGGGACGCTGCCAACCCATAGTTTCGGCGATGAAACGACACAGGAGGTGGCAGCATGACCGCCATCATCATCCTGAGCATCCTGCTCGTGTTGTTGCTGACCAGCACCCCGATTTCCATCGCACTCGGCACCACGGTGCTGATCTACATGCTCGGGTTCTCGTCATTTTCGTTCGACACGATCAATATCATTTCCCAGCGCCTGTTCACCGGACTGGAAAGTTTTTCGATCATGGCCGTGCCGTTCTTCGTGCTCTCCGGACAATTCCTGATCGACGGCAAGATCGCCTCGCGCATCGTGCGCTTCGCCTACAATCTGGTCGGTTGGCTGCCCGGCGGCATGGCGATGGCGGCGGTGTTGGCATGCGCCTTCTTCGCCACGATCTCCGGCTCCAGCCCGGCCACCGTGATGGCGATCGGCTCGGTGATGCTGCCCGCGATGGTCAAGGCCGGTTATCCAAAGCGCTTCAGCGTGGGCGTGATCACTTCCTCCGGTTCGCTGGGCATACTGATCCCTCCCTCCATCGTGATGATCATCTATGCGGTGGCCACCTCCGAGAGTGCCGGCAAGATGTTCATCGCCGGCATCGTGCCCGGCATCCTGCTTGCCGCCATCATGATGACTTTGGTGTTTGTGCAAGCCAAACGAAAAAATTTCCCCACCCTGCCCAAACCCACCAGTGCGGAATTCTGGTACTCGTTCCGCGATGCGTGGGGCGGCATTTTCCTGGTGGTGATCGTGATAGGCGGGATTTACGGCGGCATCTTCACCCCCACCGAAGCCGCTGCCGTGGCTGCCGTGTATGCCTTCATCGCGGCGAAATTCTTCTACGGTGACTTGAAATGGAAACAAGTTCCCAAGACGCTGCTGAGTGCCGCCAACACCAGTGCGATGCTGCTGTATATCATCACCAACGCGATACTGTTTTCATTCCTGATGACCTCGGAGCAAATACCCCAGGACATGTCGCAATGGGTCGTTGCACAACATCTGCAACCCTGGATGTTCCTGATGATGGTCAACCTCGCACTGCTTGCTGCCGGGCAATTCATGGAGCCGACTTCGATCGTGCTGATCCTGGCCCCGCTGTTCTTGCCGATTGCCAAGACCATGGGTATCGATCCGATACACCTGGGTATCATCATGGTGGTGAACATGGAGATCGGCATGATCCACCCGCCGGTTGGACTGAATCTGTTCGTCTCCAGTCATCTTGCAAAAATGGGCCTCACCGAAGTCTCGATCGCAACTCTGCCCTGGGTCGGCGTGATGCTGCTTTACCTTGGGCTGATCACCTACGTCCCGATCATTTCCACCTGGCTGCCGCATCTGCTTTACAAGTAACGAGCATCTTTACCGCACAGTTTTTGGCCATGAATCGGCTGGTGCAGAATTTTAGTTGCGGATATTTGATAGAAGATGAACGCCGCATAACTGCCAATGGCTGCTTTGTCCCAATTGCGATCTTCCGAAAATTTTTTCCAAATCGGACATTCGGCACTAAATTGCAACCATAAGAGGATTGAATGCAACGAATACTAAAAGTTTTTCTGACCTGTTTGGTTCTACTGCCAATATACATAATGACCGCTTGTTCCGATCCTGCGGAGCATATTTCAAAAATAACTTTGATAAATGACTTGGGAAGACAGGCGGAACTATCTCTCTGCAAGGATGATTTGCACTGTGAATCTATCGAACAGCTATGGCCACCGAAGAGGATCGACGCAAAAGATACTCAATCATTCGCTGTGTCCAACGAAGAGGCAACAGTTTTTAAAGTGTCTTCCGAAATCAATGGAAAGACTAACGTACGTTGTCTGCGGATACGATTAGATGAATCACTTAAGACCTCTCATGATCTGCTTCTTTCATCTGCGACAGACTGCTAAGCCTGTATGCTGGAGATGAAAGGGCAGAAACGTGCCAAATATAGTCCTTCCGTGCTGTTTTCAGTGATACTGGTCACAGCTGGCAGGTATCTGTCAGTGAGAGCGGGACATGCGCCAGCAAAAGGATAAGCTGCATCCGTAGTTGCCAATCATTATTATGCGAACAGCGATTGACCTATCCTGGCGTATTTAAAAAGAAAAACAACATGCGACTATCAATATGTTTAGCTTCATTGCACGAACACACCAGTCCGCAAAATAACTGTTAGGCAGGATTCGGACCAAAATGGAACAAAACGATAGAGATAAGACGGTTCACATCCTCTTCGACATCAGTCTAATTGGCAAAGCCGTGGACGGCGTGCTTGAAGTCATCGGTGGTGTCGTCTTGTTCTTTGTGAATCCCGACCAAATCAATGGAATGTTGCGGGTTCTCACCCAGCATGAACTCAGCGAGGATTCGCATGACGTTCTCGCCAATCTTCTCCTGCACTCCGTACAGAATCTCTCTACCGGCACCGAAGTCTTCGCAGCGTTCTTCCTGCTGTGGCATGGGGTAGTCAAGGTCGGTCTTGTATGGGCTCTGTTCCGCAGGCACTTGTGGGCCTATCCAATTGCAATAGTGGCATTCGGGTTGTTCCTTGCGTACCAGGTCTATCGCTACTCGCACACTCGTTCAGTGTGGCTCTTGGCTCTTTCGATTCTTGATCTATTCGTTATTGTCCTCACCTGGCTCGAATACAAGCGTTTACGTACTTCACAAAAGTTTCGTAGAACCCCCCCAGGAGCTTAGGGTCGGCGCAACAGCTGCGTGTGAGCGGTCAGGGAGATAGCTAACAAAAAATCCAAGGACATGGGTAACAAATTCTCTTGCAATGACCGCTTTCCCGGAATGCCGAATGACTGTTACGTGTCGTTAGCAGTCACCCATCCGAACTAAAAATTAAAAAAATGATGGATTCATCCCAAGCCAGATCGGATCAACACCAATTTTTTAGCACGAGTCAGATTTTTGATCGCCAACTCCCTCTTCGATGCCGCTGACCTATCCGCGCAATCCTCCACGAACACCAGTTCCACCGGACCGCGCGCCCGTGTGTATTTCGCCGCAGTACCCGCGTTATGTGCCGCAAGGCGTTTTTCCAGATCGTTGGTGATACCGGTATAAAGCGTATCGTCCACGCAGCGCAGGATGTAGCAGGACCAGATCATCGCCTTGCCGCAGCCCAGGCTCCTGCCAGCATCAACGCAATCAACAGCAGCGCCGCCGCGTTGCCCCAACGCACATATGGCGTGATGCCTTGATAGCCTTGCGCCACGCCGAGCAGCACAGCTTCCTGGTGTTGCGGCAATTGCCGCAACACCTTGCCATCCGCGCCGATGATGGAGGTCACGCCGGTGTTGGTGGCGCGCAGCATCATGCGACCGGTTTCCAGTGCGCGCAGCTGGGCGATCTGGTTATGCTGCGCCGCCGCATAGGAATGGCCGTACCAGGCATCGTTGGTCACGTTCACCAGCAATGTAGCTTGCGGCAGGGAGCGGATGATCTCTTCGCCGAACACGTCCTCGTAGCAGATGTTCACCGCCACTTGCTGCCCGGCAACATTCAACGGGGCTTGATGTGCATCACCGCGCGCCAGATCACCCATCGGGATGTCGAGCACGCCGTTGATGAACCAGCCCAGCAAGGGGCGCATCGGGATGAATTCGCCGAACGGCACCAGATGTTGTTTGCGGTAATGTTGTTCTTCCGCCATACCCAGCGTGAAAAGGCCGTTGTAGTAACTGCCGTCGCTGCTTTCGAACACACCGATCAGCATGTCACCGCCATCTTGTCTGGCGTGGTCGCGCAGACGCTGCACATAGTTTTCCGGCACTTCATGGCGCAGCAATGGCAGCGCGGTTTCCGGCAGCACGGTGAGGCGCGCCTCATTTTGCGAAACCAGGCGACGATAGGTTTCCAGCGTGCCCACCAGCGCGTCTTCGTGGAACTTGAGGTTCTGCGCGATGTCACCCTGCACCAATGCCACCGTGAACGGCTCGCCATGCGGCTGTGTCCATGCGACTGTGTGCAGCAGAGCACCTGCGGCCCAGAGCATCACCAGTGTCACCAACGCCAGCTTCCCTGGCTTGCTCCAGCGCGCTTGCGATAAAAAAACCAGCAGCCCTGCGCTGACTGCCGCAACCAGCGATACGCCATACACACCGAACAAGGGCGCGTAACCCGCCAGCGGACTGTCGCTATGCGCATAGCCCAGCGTCAACCATGGAAAGCCGGTGAAGATCATGCCGCGCAGCCATTCGACCGATACCCATGCTGCCGGCATCACCAACATAGTGCGCAGTCCATTCACCACGGGGAACCGCGCTTGTGCATATCCGGCCAACGCGGTGAACAGTGCAAGGAATGCGGCGAAAAGCATGGTGGCTGGAAGTGCCAGCAGTAGCGGCATGTCCCCGTAATCATGCAACGCGACATAGATCCAGCCTATGCCCGCGCTGAACAAACCCAAGCCAAAGAAGAAGCCCAGCCATGCCGCTGTACGCGGCGAGTCGGCGCGCAACCACAATGTGAACAATACAGCTAGTGCAAGTACCGGGATCGGAAAAATTCCGAACGGCGCGAATCCGAACACACAGCTCAATCCTGAGAGCAATGCCCAGCCATATTTGTTTTTCAAATAGCCCATTCAGAAATCCATTACAAGATGTGTTGCAAAACCCGCGCAGCATAACCGATTCAACACGCTCATTACCAACCATCAGAAATCCCACGCGTAAGCCGGGTGCGGCAATATGCCGCATAGACACGCTGAAATTGTTTTCTATAATCGCTGAACGATTTTTTCAAGTAATTCACAGGTGGATCATTCCAATGAAAACAAAACTGCTGTTCGCATCATTGCTCTGTACGACCAATGTTTACGCTTCCTGCGGCTCGTCATTTTGCGCGGTGAATACCCATTGGGACACGCAAGGGTTAGTGAATGATGATGGCTTGCGCATTGACCTGCGCTATTCCTATGCCAAGGCCGATATTCCGCGCGTAGGCTCAGCAAAAGTTGCCAAGCCGCTGCCGACTGACCCGAGTTTATCGGGCGCTGAAGTTGAAAATATGCGCACCATCAATCAAACCCTGACCATGGATTTAGATTATGCGATTAACCACCAATGGAACATCGCCGTTGGTTTGCCTTGGCTAATGCGTGATCACGCCCATCAAATTGGCGATCCATCACTCACCATTGTCGAACAAAAAAGTTTTTCAGCCTTGGGAGATATTCGTGTAGTCGGGAATTACAAACTCGATTCCGATCACCATGCCGGCAGCGGTGTGCGCTTGGGGTTGAAACTACCTACCGGCAGTACTAATCTGGAAATGGTTCCCGGCACACCGCTGGAGAGTTCCTTGCAGCCAGGAAGCGGCAGCACCGATGCGATTCTGGGCGCGTATTACCATCAAGACGTTGCCGATTCGGTGTGGGGCTGGTTTGTCAGCGGGCAGATGCAAACCGTGCTGCAGACACGCAACGACTATCGTCCAGGCAACGATGTCACTTTGGATGCGGGCGCACATTACGAACTATCTCCCGCACTGACTGGTTTGCTGCAACTGAACGCACAATTCAAAGGGCGGGACGGCGGTTTGAATCCGGGCGCCAATCCGCATTCCGGAGGACGCAGTTTGAATCTCAGTCCCGGTCTGAGCTTCGCGGTTGCGCCCAGGACCAAACTCTATGGATTCGTGCAACTGCCGTTGTACCAATACGCGAATCCCGATCCTGCCGGAAGCCCTTACGGTCAATTGACCGCGTCATGGTCGGCATCCGTCGGTGTCAGCCAAACTTTCTGATTGCTGCATACACCCGGTAACGCGGCCCCATGCCGCGTTTTTTATTTTCATTTTTAGTTCTCCGGGCACCCTGCTTTGTGCTTAAATCGCGCCTTACATAAATCGCTCAAAAAACTCTCAATGGATAAAATCCGCCTCTCAAAACGCATGTCCGAACTCGGCCTGTGCTCACGCCGCGAAGCGGATGGCTATATCGAAAAAGGCTGGGTGGAAGTCGATGGCGAGATCGTCAGCGAACTGGGCAGCAAGGTCTATCCCACCCAGCAGGTAAAATTACGCACCCCCGCTCAAAACACCCAACAGCAACGCGTGACGATTTTGCTCAACAAGCCGATCGGCTATGTATCCGGCCAAGCGGAACACAATTACAAACCTGCGATCACCCTGCTGGATAGTTCGACACGTTGGACGGAGGATCATTTGCCGTTGCGCTTTCACCGCAGCCAGTTGCTCGGACTCGCACCAGCAGGCCGTTTGGATATTGACTCGCAGGGATTGCTGGTACTCACCCAGGATGGCCGCATCGCCAAACAGCTTATCGGCGAAGATTCCAGGGTGGACAAGGAATATCTGGTGCGCGTGCAGGGCAAGCTGGAGGATAGCGGACTGGCACTGCTCAATCAGGGTCTCAAGCTGGACGGCGAGTATCTCAAGCCCGCCAAAGTGACCTGGCAAAATGAAGACCAGTTGCGCTTCGTGCTGCACGAGGGGAAAAAACGCCAGATCCGCCGCATGTGCGAATTGGTCGGCCTGAATGTGACAGGGCTGAAACGCATCCGTATCGGCAAGGTTAAGCTGGGTGATCTGCCGGTGGGACAGTGGCGGTATCTGGGCCCAGAAGAAAAATTCTAAAACCGAGCAGTTCTAAGCCGGCAAAGTGCCGGATTTTTCGTAACGAAGTGCCAACTCCTGCATCGTGGCGGCCCTGCCGAAATACCAACCCTGCCCGAAGTCACACTTCATTTCCTGGAGCTTTGTCTTCACGCCTTTGGATTCAATGCCTTCCGCAACCACAAGCATCCCCAACGAATGCGCCAACGCAACGGATGAACGCACGATTTCCAGACTCTGCGAAGATTGCAAAATCGGTTCGACGAATGCGCCATCGATCTTTAGCGTGCCGAGCGGATAGCGCTGCAAATGCCTCAGTCCGGAATGACCCGCGCCATAATCATCAAGCGCAAGGCTGCAACCCAATTCAATCAGCCTGTGCATGATCCTCAATGCAGACTCGGGTTGCTCGACCATGACCGTTTCTGTCAATTCCAGCTTCAGTTCAGCGGCATTCATGCTTTGGCTCTCAATGACGGATTTCACCTCTTCCACCAGCATCTCGTTGCTTAACTGGGCTGCCGATAAATTAACGCTGACAAATGGCGATTCATAATCCGTAAATTTCCTGAGCGTCACCCAGTCTCTGCATGCCCGCTCAAGTGTCCAAAGGCCGATTTCATGTATCAAGCCGGTCTGCTCTGCAATCCACAGAAAATCTTTGGGCTGTATCACTCCGTCAGTCGGATGATGCCATCTGATCAGCGCTTCGAATCCGGCGACACGCCCATCGGTAAGATCACAGATCGGTTGATAATAAAGCTGAAATTCTTCACGGGCTAAAGCGCGCTTCATTCCGTGTGCAAGCGATAATTTTTGTGTTGCCTCGTCCTTCACGAGGCTGCGCCGCTTGGTTTGCTCCGGCGAAACTATTCCATCTATCTCTGACAGCGCAGAGCCATCGTTCCTGTTCCTGAAACGCTCCAGAATGACAAGCAACAAATGGCGCAAAACCGGGTCGCTTTTCTCCAACAGCACTTCCATCAGCTTGCGCGGAATAGGCACGAGCACGGTTCTCTCAATCGCTCTTACCGTTGCCGTACGAGGCTGGTAGTCGATCAGGGACACCTCTCCAAACAACTCGCCCTTGCCTATCACTCTGATCCGATGCTCGCCATCCTGCTTCACGACCAATACTTCGACCAATCCATCTTCGATAAGATAGGCGCAATCGCCCATGTCGCCATATTTAAAAATCTGCTGACCGCTAACAAAAACCTCTCGATCAAACTCATCAAACATGCTTCCCCCTACTGGATATGACTGGGTTTAGATTCGCTTATATCCTATTCGAATATATTGTGCGCTACAGCCGAATCCCCATCGATTTAGCTGATTCGAAGCTACTAATAATGGACGATATACCAAAAATCATGATCCGACTACTTTGAGTAGTTATTTGGAAACAACTTTAAAGCAGAAGCTGCTTGTTGCAATAACCCATTAAGTCGAATTCAGTGGGGGGGGAGTGTTGGATTTTTTTCGCTCGACCAGCAACGAATATAACCTGCGACTATCCGCCCGCAGCACGGTGAAGGTGAGTTCGCCCAAGTGAATATGATCGCCGCGTTTCGGTAATTGTCCTGCGGCTTGCAACACCAGGCCCCCTACCGTGTCATACTCTTCGTCACTAAATTCCGTGCCCAGTGCGGCATTAAAATCGGCGATCTTGGTGTCGGCTTTGACACGATACTGGCCGGAGCGATCTGCGATGATATTGTCTTCCTCATCATCGAAATCGTATTCGTCCTCGATGTTACCGACGATTTGTTCCAGCACGTCCTCGATGGTCACCATGCCGGATACACCGCCGTATTCGTCCACCACCAGCGCGATGTGGTTGCGGTTGCTGCGGAAGTCGCGCAACAGGACATTAAGACGTTTTGCTTCCGGAACGAACACGGCGGGACGCAGCATATCGCGCACATCGAATTCTTCCCCGGCGTAGTAGCGCAATAGATCCTTCGCCAGCAGGATGCCGATGATGTTGTCTTTGTCACCGTCGACCACGGGAAAGCGCGAGTGGGCAGTTTCAATGACAAAAGGAATGAATTTTTCGGGTTGCTCGCTGATGTCGATGACATCCATTTGCGCGCGAGGGATCATGATTTCGCGCACCTGCCGTTCGGAAACTTGCATCACGCCTTCCATCATGGACAGCGCATCGGCATCCAGCAGGTTGCGTTCATAAGCGGAATGCAGCAATTCGACGAGCTGCTCGCGATCTTCCGGCTCACGCAGCAGCAGCGTGGAAAGGCGCTCTAACAGACTGGGCTTGCTACTTTCTGTATCATCCATTTTCGGTACTAGCTTGCATGGTAAGGATCGGGGTAGTGCAATTTTAGCATTAGCTCGGTTTCCAGTGTTTCCATCCCGGCGGCATCGGCATCGCTATCATGTTCATAGCCCTGCAGATGCAAAGCTGCATGAATGGCGAGATGGGCGTAATGCGCCAACAAATCCTTATGCTGTGCGGCCGCTTCGCGCTCGACTACCGGGGCACAGATCACCACATCTCCAGAAAAAGGCTCGGTATCATCGTATACGAATGTCAGCACGTTGGTAGCGTAATCCTTGCCGCGGAAATTCTTGTTCAAATCGCGGCCTTCCGGTTCATCGACGATGCGCATGGTGATGCTTGCCTCGTGTTGCAACGCGACTTTTATCCAGCGGCGAAATTGTGCGCGTGTTGGCAAGCTCTGCGCGCCGCTCGCATATTGTACCGCCAGGGAAAGCTTGTGGGACGAGAGTTTACCCATCAGGTTGCATTTGATATCAGTTCGCCACGTAGCGTGTGGCGCACTACCTGGGTGATTTTTACCTCAACGAAGCGTCCGATCATGCTTGCCGCTCCGCTGAAATTCACCACGCGATTGTTATCGGTGCGCGCGGCCAATTCGAGCGCATCCTTTTTTGACCTGCCTTCGACCAATGCCCGCTGTATCGTGCCCAACATCGCCTGCGCTACCGCATCCTCCTGCTCGGCTATGCGATCCTGCAAACGCTTCAAACGCGCCGCCTTCACTTCGTGCGGAGTATCGTCGCGCATTTCTGCGGCGGGTGTGCCGGGGCGCGGGCTGTACAGATAACTAAAGCTATTATCGAAGCCTACCTCATCGATCAGCTTCATGGTCGCCTCAAAATCCTGTTCAGTCTCGCCGGGGAAGCCGACGATAAAATCCGAGGTGATGCAAATATCCGGACGTGCCGCGCGCACCCGGCGAATGATGGATTTATATTCCAGCACGGTGTGGCCACGTTTCATCGCCGCCAGGATGCGATCCGAACCGGACTGAACCGGCAGGTGTAAATGGCTGACCAGTTTGGGTGTGGTCGCATACACATCGATCAGCCGTTGTGTCATGTCCTTGGGGTGCGAAGTGGTGTAACGCACGCGAGCGATTTCCTCCAGCGCGGCGATAGCTTGCAGCAGAAAAGCGAAATCCACCGTATCGCCATCTTCGCTCAAGCCGCGATAGGCATTCACATTCTGCCCGAGCAATGTCACCTCTTTCACGCCTTGATTGGCCAGCTCCTGCACATCACGCATCACATCGGCCAGCGGGCGGGAAACTTCTTCTCCACGGGTGTACGGCACGACGCAAAACGTGCAGTATTTGCTGCAACCTTCCATGATGGAAACATAGGCCGTGCCGGAAACTGTCTGGGGTGCGGGCAGGTGATCGAATTTTTCGATCTCGGGGAAGCTGATGTCCACTTGCGAACGTCCCGTCGCAAGGCGTGCTTCCAGCAACTGCGGCAATCGATGCAGCGTCTGCGGTCCGAACACGACATCCACATAGGGCGCACGCTTCAGGATCGCCGCGCCTTCCTGGCTCGCCACGCAACCACCCACGGCTATCAGCAGATCGGGATTGGCCAGTTTCAGTGGGCGCACCCGCCCCAGGTCGGAGAACACCTTTTCCTCGGCTTTTTCGCGTATCGAGCAGGTGTTGAACAGAATGACATCTGCCTCTTCGGGCTTGTCGGTCTGCTCCATGCCCGCCCAGGCGCGCAGCACATCCGCCATCTTGTCCGAGTCATACTCGTTCATCTGGCAGCCGAAAGTTTTGATATGGAATTTTTTTGGCACGCTGCTATTGCATGTAAACAACAGTGGAACCGTTGGGACCGATTGTTTGGTGGTGATAGGTGGATTTGAACCACCGACCTCAGCGTTATGAGTGCTGCGCTCTAACCACCTGAGCTATATCACCGCGAAGAGCGCGGCATTCTCC